>Ga0209297_1000019_pt1 | contig 182336 bp, 163 predicted proteins | sample S_130805_MF_Meta_FD_187322 | JGI IMG/M metagenome (GOLD analysis project Ga0209297, IMG submission 187322) | Freshwater microbial communities from Lake Simoncouche, Canada to study carbon cycling - S_130805_MF_MetaG (SPAdes) (version 2) | ecosystem: Environmental > Aquatic > Freshwater > Lake ...
CCATGTCCTGGAACAGGCCAACAGCTTTGATATGCGGATGATCAGGCAGCTCGTCCAGCGCGTAGACGGGTGTCGCCGGCAGGTCGAGCTCGTCGCAGATCCCCATCCACTGCGCGGTGGTGCGCTTCCCGCACGAAAATATGCGCGGCGTCATGGACGAGGCGGCGGCCCAGATTCACTCTCTGGGCTTTTGTGTCACGGTGAGTTCGCTCGAACCCGACGTGAACAGCGTGGCCACATTGGTGGACTATGCGCAGGCACAGGGTCGGTATGTACTGGGGTGCTCCGTGCCCGCGTTTCGCTACCCACCAGAGCGCTGCAGCGAGGAACTTGGACCGCGCCTGTTGCAATTGCGTCACGACATCGAGCTTGATCTGCAACCGGCGGGAGCCCGCTGAGATGCGCCGGCCACGAATTCACACGCTGGAAATTGCTGAGTCTGCCCCTGCAGCAGGTGCCGTCGATTCGCTGCAGCGCGGCCTAGAACTGCTGCGCTGCTTCGGGCCTGACGACGACGCGCTCAGTGTGGCCGAACTGGCGCGACGTCTTGGCCTGTCTAGGCCCACGACAAGCCGCCTGCTTGACACGCTCGAGCAGCATGGCTTCCTGCTGCACTTGCCGGGCACTGACAAATTTGCGCTGCACGCGGCTTGCCTTATCGTCGGTCAGGCCGTACTTGGCAGCTCGCTGCTGGCAAAGGCAGCGCGGCCTTTGCTGCTGCCGTTTGCCGAGCGCTTCACGGTGAACGCAATGATCTGCGTGCAGGAGCGGTCGGACATGCTTGTGCTGGCGCAGGCGACAGCACAAGACGCACCGTCTGGCGCGCTGGGCCCGGGCATGCGTGTGCCGGTGACTGGCACAGCGTTGGGCCATGCTTGGTTATGGACGCAGCCGGTGCAGGTGCAGGCTGACTGGCTGGCGGGCATGCGAAGCCAGTCAGTCGCAGGTGTATCGCAGGCGGCAGGTGTCTACCGGGCGTTCCAGGAGCTGGAAGAGCGGGGCGTGTGCCAGGCACCTGACGTGACCCGACGCGACGTCACTTGCTTTGCTGCCCCTGTCGTGCTGCCGGGCGGCGCCCTGGCCGTTGTGGGCTGCATGCGCGCGGATGTCGGAGGCTTTCAACGTTCACTGCTGGAGCGCAATTGTGCGGGGGCGCTTGTTGAGCTTGCGTCGAGCTTGCGTGATGAAGCAGGGCGCCGTCGGGCCCAGCGGTCAGGTGCGTCCCAGGCCTGAAGCGGGCCTGCCATAGGCCCCAAAAACACGCGTGCACCTAGGCTAAAATACAAGCTGAATTTTTATCGTTCAACTTCCATTTGAGGAACTTATGAAGCAAAGTAATCGTCGCATTTTCATGATGCAAGTGGCCGTAGGTGGCACTGCACTTTTGGCGCAGCAAGCCATGGCCCAAGCCATGGTCAACGAAAAAGATCCACAAGCTGCCGCTTTGGGTTATGCCGCCGACACCACCAAAGTCGACGCCAAAAAATTCCCCAAACATGCGCCCGCTCAAAAGTGCACCAACTGCGCTTTGTTCGCCGGAAAACCCACCGACGCTGCCGGTGCATGCCCCTTGTTCGCAGGCAAGCAAGTCGCTGGCAACGGTTGGTGCACGGCTTACGCCAAGAAAGCATAATAGGCTGCGGTTGAGCGCCGCGCCAAAGAAATTACGGCGCAGTGTGGTTCGCTCTTTTTGTGCTCTTTGCACAAAAAGAGTGATTACCCTAGCTCTTTGATCAAATTCGGCAATGTTGACCACCGTCAATTGTTTTTATATAGTGTGACGCGAACATGCCCTAGTTCAGTCAACTCGGCATCTGCGCGCCGCACGCGCCCATGTGTCAAGATGCTGGTTTACTTAGAACGTCAGGAGTCGAACGTGATCAATTTCAAGTCCAAGTCTGCCCCAATTTTTTCATTGAGCAAAGCACTGCAACAAACATCGCTGGCTTTGCTGGCCGTTTCGGCGTTTTGCGCCCCAGCCTTGGCCGCCTGGGAGCCGACCAAACCTGTGGAATTCGTTGTGCCCGCGGGCACCGGCGGCGGCGCAGATCAAATGGCGCGCTTGATTCAAGGCATCGTCATCAAATACAAGTTGATGAAAGAGCCACTGATTGTGGTCAACAAGTCTGGTGGCGCAGGCGCGGAAGGCTTTTTGTCGGTCAAAGATGCCAAGGCTGATCCGCACAAGTTGATCGTCACGCTGTCCAATTTATTCACTACCCCCATGGCCACTGGTGTGCCTTTTAACTGGCGCGACATGACCCCCGTCTCCATGATGGCGCTGGACCAATTCATTCTTTGGGTCAACGCCGAAACACCCTACAAATCTGCCAAAGAATATTTAGACGCTGTCAAAGCCGCAGGCCCCAACAAAATGAAAATGGGCGGCACGGGCTCCAAACAAGAAGATCAAATTTTGACGGTGGGCATGGAAAAAGCCACCGGCACCAAGTTCATTTACATCCCCTACAAAGGCGGCGGTGAAGTGGCTGTTCAGTTGGTGGGAAAACACATCGACTCCACCGTGAACAATCCGATTGAAGCGGTGGCCCAGTGGCGCGCTGGTCAACTGCGCGCTTTGTGCGTGTTTGATGACAAGCGCCTGATCTACAAAACCAAGGTCACAGACAAGCTGGCTTGGTCCGACATCCCCACCTGCAAAGAGGCTGGCGTGCCATCAACTTACACCATGCTGCGCGGCGTTTTCACAGCACCCGGTGTGAGCAAAGACCAATTGGCTTTTTATGTAGACATGCTCAAAAAAGTGCGTGAGACTTCTGAGTGGAAAGACTACATGGAAAAGGGCGCCTTCAATCAGACCAGCATGTCTGGCGAGGCCTTTGAAGATTGGCTGGGCAAGGCCGAGAACATGCACCGCGAATTGATGAAAGAAGCCGGCTTCATGGCCAAATAAGAAAGCGCCTGATGTCGTCGCAAGAAAGCTCTGAAGAAACCCTCACCGCCGCTACGCACACCGTTGAAGCCGTGGTCGCCGTGTGCGTGCTGGCTTTGGGCTTGCTGATCATGTATGGCAGTCGCAATCTAGGATCGGAGTGGACCAGCGATGGCCCTGGCGCAGGGTACTTCCCGTTTTACATCGGCTTGATTCTGTGCATTTCATCGGTCGGCATTTTCATACAAGCATTGTTTGGCAAGGCCAAAAATACCGGGGCCTTTGTTGACCACGTGCAGTTGCGCCGCGTTTTGCAAGTGTTCATTCCTGCGCTGATCTATGTGGGCGCGGTTCAAGTGCTGGGCATCTACGTTGCCTCTGCGTTTTACATTGCGCTGTTCATGGTCTACCTGGGCGAGTTCTCTTGGCTCAAAAGCAGTGTTGCCGCCGTGTTCATCAATGTGGTGTTCTTTTTGATGTTTGAAGTCTGGTTTAAAGTGCCTTTGTTCAAAGGCACTTTGAATCCACTTGCGTTCTTGGGCTATTGAGATGGAAGAAATCAACGCACTGTTTCATGGCTTTAGCGTCATCTTGACGCCCATGAATTTGCTGCTCATGTTTGTCGGCATCATCTTGGGCGTGATCATTGGGGTCTTGCCCGGATTGGGCGGCGCCAATGGCGTGGCGATCTTGTTGCCCTTGACCTTCACCATGTCCCCCACCTCGGCCATCATCATGCTGTCGTGCATTTACTGGGGCGCTTTGTTTGGCGGGGCCATCACGTCTATTTTGTTCAATATTCCGGGCGAGCCTTGGTCGGTCGCCACCACCTTTGACGGCTACCCCATGGCGCAGCAAGGCCAAGCCGGTGCAGCGCTGACCACCGCTTTCACCTCCTCATTTGTAGGCGCTTTGGTGGCTGTGGTGATGATCACTTTCCTGGCCCCTTTGGTGGCCAAATTCGCGCTCAAGTTTGGGCCGCCCGAGTACTTCGCAGTTTACTTGCTGACCTTCTGCAGTTTTGTCGGCATGGGCAAAGGTTCTCCTTTCAAAATTTTGGCCTCCATGTGCATCGGCTTTGCATTGGCAGCCGTGGGCATGGACACCGTCACCGGGCAGTTGCGCCTGACCTTTGGCTTTACCGACCTCATGCGCGGCTTTGACTTTTTGATCGCTGTCATTGGCCTGTTTGGCATCGGCGAGATTTTGTTGTCCATGGAAGAGGGCCTGGCCTTTTCTGGCAAAAGCGCAAAGATTGACGCCAAAGTGGTGCTGGCAACGTGGAAGCGCTTGCCCCAATACTGGATGACTTCGGTGCGCAGTTCACTGGTGGGCATTTGGATGGGCATCACCCCTGGTGGGGCCACACCCGCTTCGTTCATGAGTTATGGACTGGCCAAAAAAATGTCCAAAAATGGCGCCAATTTTGGCAAGGGCGAGATTGAGGGCGTGATTGCCCCCGAGACCGCTGCGCACGCCGCAGGCACCAGCGCGCTGCTGCCGATGTTGGCCCTTGGCATCCCGGGCTCACCCACCGCCGCTGTCTTACTGGGCGGCCTGCTGATCTGGGGCTTGCAGCCCGGCCCGCTTTTGTTTGTAGAGCAAAAAGATTTTGTCTGGGGCTTGATTGCCAGCATGTACTTGGGCAACTTGGTGGGCCTGATTGTGGTGTTGACCACCGTGCCTTTGTTTGCCTCCATTTTGCGCATCCCGTTTGCCATCATTGCGCCCGTGATCGTGGTGATCTGCGCCATTGGGGCCTATACCGTGCATGGCGCCATGCTCGACATTTGGTACATGATGATGTTCGGCGCAATCGGTTACGTGTTCAAAAAACTCGACTACCCATTGGCCCCCTTGGTGCTGGCCTTGGTGCTGGGCGACAAGGCTGAAGACTCTTTCCGTCAAGCCATGTTGGTCTCGCAAGGGGAGCTGTCTGTGCTGTGGTCCAACCCCTTGGTCGGAACCATTTCAACCCTGGCCTTGTTGCTGCTGGCATGGCCCTTGATCTCCAAACTGATTCACAAAATTCGTCCGCCCAAAAAGCAAGAATTCAAAGAAGAGCAACCGGTCGATTAAATTTTCCCGTGCTGCTTTAAGCGGCTGAGCGTCTCGGCTGACAAGTTCAGGTAAGACGCCAACTCTTTCTTTGGAATGCGCGCAAACAACTCGGGGTGCTTGCGCATGAAACGGTTGACTCGCCCCGGTGCATCGAGCAAATGCAAGGTGATGGTGTGCGCCAAAATCTCGCTCATCAAGGCCATCACGCTGTACTCAAATGTGGCCTTGATCGCGGGCCGCGCTTCTATGAACGCCACCCAATGCTGCAAGGGTAGTTTGGCCACTCTGGCCTTGGTGACGCACACAATGCTGTAGGGCGTTGGGGTGCCCAGGCGCCACGCGGCATAACTGGTTTCCATGTCGCGCGCATCGGTGAATCGCAGAATCATTTCTTTGGAGGCTGCATTGGACACCACACGCTTTAAGATGCCATCCAAAATGAAATACTGCTCCATCTCCACCACGCCTTGATGCAGCAAATAACTGGCTTTGGGACTGTCCACCACGGTGAGCAATGACTCCAACGCGTGGCGGTCCTCGTCCGTCAAATTCTGCAAGACCGCGTTTTGGGTCAACTGAACGCGAATGATGTTCTTGTCTGGATGATTTTCAACGGAGGACATGGGTCTGATGCGTGCCTGACTGCATGGCTTTGTTGATCGAATTTTTCGAAAGTTGACCACGGTCAATGGCCAAACTGAGGTGTCTTCCTATGATAACGCCAAGTTACTTCAAGGCCCACTTCCATGACCCATGACACCTCCTCCTCCAGCGCCCATGCCGAACAAATCGACGGCTTTCATCTCGTCATTGAGGGCTTGAAGCTCAATGGCATTGACACCATTTTTGGTTTGCCCGGCATCCCCATCACCGACTTGACACGCATGGCACAAGCCGAGGGCATGCGCGTCATCTCTTTTCGCCACGAGCAGCACGCGGGCAACGCTGCCGCTGCCGCTGGGTTTTTGACGCAAAAGCCCGGCATTTGCCTGACCGTCTCAGCCCCCGGATTTTTGAACGGTTTGACGGCGCTGGCCAATGCGACCACCAATTGCTTTCCCATGATTTTGATCAGCGGCTCCAGCGAGCGTGAGATCGTTGATCTGCAGCAAGGCGACTACGAAGAGATGGACCAACTGGCCATTGCCAAACCGCTTTGCAAAGCCGCCTATCGCGTGCTGCACGCGCAAGACATTGGTGTGGGCATTGCGCGAGCCATTCGCTCGGCTTTGTCGGGGCGGCCAGGCGGTGTTTATTTGGATTTACCAGCCAAATTGTTTGCGCAAACCATGGACGCTGAAGCGGGCAAAAAATCCTTGATCAAAGTGGTCGATGCCGCACCACGCCAGATCCCCGCACCCGACGCGGTGCAACGCGCTTTGGATTTGCTCAAAGGCGCCAAACGCCCCTTGATTCTTTTGGGCAAAGGCGCTGCTTACGCACAAGCCGACGCAGACATCCGCGCGCTGGTCGAAAAAACTGGCATCCCCTACTTGCCCATGTCCATGGCCAAAGGTTTGCTGCCCGACACGCACGCGCAGTCCGCTTCGGCTGCACGCTCCTATGTGCTGGCCGAGGCCGACGTGGTGATGCTGGTGGGCGCACGCTTGAATTGGCTGCTCTCGCACGGCAAAGGCAAAACTTGGGGCGGCCCTAAGCAGTTCATTCAGATCGACATATCGCCCACCGAGATCGACAGCAACGTGGCCATCCAAGCCCCTTTGATTGGCGACATCGGCTCTTGCGTTGCCGCGCTATTGGCCGGCATGGGTTCAGGCTGGGCCAAAGCGCCGTCAGAGTGGACGAGCACAGTCTTTGATCGGCGCGACAAAAACGTGGCAAAGATGGCCGAGACCTTGGCCAAGAACCCGCCCGTGATGAACTTTCAAAGCGCGCTGGCCGCCATTCGAGACATTGTCAAAGCCAACCCCGAGGCCATGCTGGTCAACGAAGGCGCCAACACGCTGGACTTCACACGCAGCATTGTGGACATGTACCTGCCGCGCAAGCGCTTGGACGTGGGTACCTGGGGCATCATGGGCATTGGCATGGGCTATGCTGTGGCTGCTGCCGTGCTCACTGGCAAACCCGTGATCGCCGTTGAAGGCGACAGCGCCTTTGGTTTCAGTGGCATGGAAGTTGAAACCATCTGCCGCTACAACTTGCCCATTTGCGTGGTGGTCTTCAACAACAACGGCGTGTACCGCGGCACCGATGTCAACCCATCGGGCACGGCCGATGTCGCGCCCACGGTGTTTGTCAAAAACGCGCGCTACGACAAAATGATGGAAGCCTTTGGCGGCGTGGGCGTGCACGCCACCAACCCACAAGAGTTGTCAGCGGCCTTGAAACAAGCCTTGGCCAGCGGCAAACCCACCTTGATCAACGCTGTGATCGACGAGACCGCAGGCACTGAGAGCGGGCGCATCACCATGCTCAACCCCCAAGCTGCGAAGAAGCAAGCCGCGTGAACCAGCAGCAGACAAACAAATCACAGCATTCAAAACATTAATTGGAAATTCAACATGAGCAAAGCATTAGATGGCGTCAAAATTTTAGACTTCACGCACGTGCAATCGGGCCCCACCTGCACGCAGTTGTTGGCCTGGCTTGGTGCGGATGTGATCAAGGTGGAGCGGGCTGGGGAGGGCGATGCTACGCGCGGGCAGCTGCGTGACATTCCGGGCGTGGACAGTTTGTACTTCACCATGCTCAACCACAACAAGCGCTCGATCACGCTGGACACCAAAAAGCCCAAAGGCCGTGAAGTGCTGGACGCGCTGATCAAAGAGTGTGATGTGTTGGTGGAGAACTTTGCCCCTGGCGCGCTAGACCGCATGGGCATCACGTGGGAGCACATTCAAAGCATCAACCCGCGCATGATTGTGGCCTCGGTCAAGGGCTTTGGCCCGGGCCCCTATGAGGACTGCAAGGTGTACGAAAACGTGGCCCAGTGCGCAGGCGGCGCCGCTTCCACCACGGGCTTTGATGACGGCCCGCCCTTGGTGACGGGGGCGCAAATTGGTGACAGCGGCACGGGTCTGCACTTGGCCTTGGGCATTGTGGCCGCGCTGTACCAGCGCAACACAACCCAGCGCGGGCAAAAGGTGCTCGCGCCGATGCAAGACGCGGTGCTCAACCTTTGCCGCGTCAAGCTGCGGGATCAGCAGCGCCTAGAGCGCACGCACTCCTTGAGCGAGTACCCGCAGTACCCGGACGGCGAGTTTGGGCAGGCTGTGCCGCGCGCGGGCAACGCCTCGGGGGGCGGGCAGCCCGGCTCCATTCTCAAGTGCAAGGGGTGGGAGACTGACCCCAACGCCTACATTTACTTCATCACGCAAGCGGCCGTCTGGCCTGCGGTGTGCAAGGTCATTGGCGAGCCCACCTGGGTGGAGGACGAGGCGTACGCGACGCCGCGCGCGCGTTTGCTGCACCTCAAGCCCATCTTTGCCCGCATCGAGCAGTGGACCATGACCAAGACCAAGTTTGAGGCGATGGAGATTTTGAACAAATTTGACATCCCTTGCGGGCCGATTTTGTCGATGAAAGAGATCTCTGAGGAGCCGGCTTTGCGCGCGACGGGCACCATTGTGGAGGTTGATCACCCTGCGCGCGGCAAGTACCTCACGGTGGGCAACCCGATCAAGCTCTCGGACAGCCCCACCGAGGTGCTGCGCTCGCCGCTCTTGGGTGAGCACACGGACGAGGTGCTCACGCAGCTGGGTTTTGATGCCGCGTTCATTGCGGGCCTGCGGGCGGACAAGGTTATTTAGTTTTTTTTGATGAACCCGGGCACTTGATGAACCATTCAGACAATCGCGCGAACGAGCAGGGCCTTGGCAAAAAGGTGATTCCGATTGCCGTGCATGGACAAGCTCAAGGGCAAGAGCAATTGCGCGAAAGAAAACGTCAAGCCCCCAAAGGGCGGCGCGTTGAGCCCCAGGCGCTGGCGCAAGTGCAGCTGCTGCTGGGCAGCAGCTCGCGCCAAAGCGATTTGCTCATTGAGCACTTGCACAAACTTCAAGATCGTTATGGGCACCTCTCGGGTGCGCACTTGGCGGCGTTGGCCCAAGAGATGCAGCTGGCGCAGGCCAGCGTCTACGAGGTGGCCAGCTTTTACCATCACTTTGACATTGTCAAAGAGGGGGGCCAAGCGCCCGCGCCTTTGACGGTGCGCGTGTGCAATGGCCTGTCGTGCGAGATGGCGGGTGCAAAAGAGTTGCTCGAGAAACTGCCCTCCATTCTGGGCGCGCAAGTGGGCAATCAAGCCGGCGCACAAGTGCGCGTGATCGCCGCGCCGTGCATTGGCCGCTGCGAGCAAGCCCCCGCCGCCGTGGTGGGCCAGCGCCCAGTGCCCCACGCCACTTGCGACAGCGTCGCGGGCGCGGTCCAAGCCGGCCAGTTCACGCACTTGCCCGAAGTCTATACAGACCGCGCGGCCTACGAGGCAGCGGGCGGCTACGCGCTACTTAAGCAGTGCCTGTCAGGGGCCAAAGAGGTCGATGCGGTCATCCAAACCATGGAGGACGCAAGTCTTCGGGGCCTTGGTGGTGCGGGCTTTCCTACGGGGCGCAAGTGGCGCATCGTGCGCGCAGAGCAAGCCCCCCGCCTGATGGCCGTGAACATTGACGAGGGCGAGCCGGGCACCTTCAAAGACCGCGTGTATTTGGAGCGTGACCCGCACCGCTTCATCGAGGGCATGCTGATTGCGGCGTGGGCCGTGGGCATTGAGAAGATCTACATTTACCTGCGCGATGAGTACCACGGCTGCCGCGCGCTGCTAGAGGCTGAGTTGGCCCATCTCAAGGCGCGCCCCCCTGTAGCGGGCTTGCCCGAGATCGAGCTGCGCCGGGGGGCTGGGGCCTACATTTGCGGCGAAGAATCCGCCATGATCGAGTCGATCGAGGGCAAGCGCGGCCTGCCCCGGCTGCGCCCGCCCTATGTGGCGCAGGTGGGCCTGTTTGGCCGCCCCACGCTGGAGCACAACTTTGAGACCCTGTACTGGGTGCGCGAGATTTTAGAAAAAGGTGCCAACTGGTTTGCCTCGCAAGGGCGCCACGGGCGCAAGGGCTTGCGCTCGTTCTCGGTCTCTGGGCGCGTTAAGAGCCCGGGCGTCAAACTCGCGCCTGCGGGCATCACCATCCAAGAGCTGATCGACGAGCACTGCGGGGGCATGCAGGAGGGGCACACCTTCTACGGCTACTTGCCCGGGGGGGCCTCGGGGGGCATTTTGCCAGCGAGCATGAACGCCATTCCCTTGGACTTTGACACCTTGCAGGCCTATGGCTGCTTCATCGGCTCGGCCGCTGTGATTGTGTTGTCGGGCCATGACAGTGCGGTGCAAGCGGCGCGCAACATGATGAGTTTCTTCGAGCACGAGTCGTGCGGCCAATGCACGCCCTGCCGGGTGGGGACGGCCAAAGCCTCGAAACTGATGGGCCAAGCCAAGTGGGATGTACCGCTGTTGGCCGAGTTGTCGCAAGTCATGCGTGACGCCTCGATTTGCGGCTTGGGGCAGGCAGCGCCCAACCCGCTGGACTGCGTGATTCAATACTTTCCTCAAGAGCTCACATGAACGCAGTTACCCGCCAAGCCATGGCCGCCCTTGCTGCGCCCACGGTCGAGTTTGAACTCAACGGCAAAGCCGTGACAGCGCGCGCCGATGAGACGCTGCTCAGCGTTGCCAAGCGCGAGGGCATTGAGGTGCCGCACCTGTGCTTCAAAGAGGGCCTGCAAGCCGTTGGCAACTGCCGCGCCTGCATGGTGGAGATTGCGGGCGAGCGGGTCTTGGCGCCCTCGTGCTGCCGCGTGGCAGCGCCGGGCATGAAGGTCACCACCGACTCAGCGCGGGCGCAGGCTTCGCAAAAAATGGTGCTCGAATTGCTGCAGTCCGACATGCCAGAGGCCTCCTACACGCGCCACAACGAGGTCGATCAGTGGTCGGCCAAGGTGGGGCTGGGTAAGCCCCGGTTTGAGGCCCGCGCCCAAGTTGCGCGCGACTTGAGTCACCCCGCCATTGCGGTCAATTTAGATGCCTGCATTCAGTGCACCCGGTGCCTGCGCGCGTGCCGGGACGAGCAGGTCAACGATGTGATTGGGCTGGCCTTTAGGGGCGAGGGGGCCAAGATCGTCTTTGACATGGACGATGCCATGGGCGGCAGCACCTGCGTGGCCTGCGGTGAGTGTGTGCAGGCCTGCCCCACGGGGGCTTTGATGCCTGCGCGAGAGGCGGCGCTGCAAGTGCCGGACAAGCAGGTCGAGTCGGTCTGTCCGTACTGCGGCGTTGGCTGCCAGGTGACGTACCACGTCAAGGACAACAAGATTTTATTTGTGCAAGGGCGAGACGGGCCGGCCAACCACGAGCGCTTGTGCGTCAAGGGCCGCTACGGGTTTGACTACGCGCACCACCCCCAGCGCTTGACCACGCCGTTGATCCGGCGCAGCAACGCGCCGCCCAAAAGCGGCGACTTCGTGATGGACCCCAGCCGCGTGATGGACGTGTTCCGCGAGGCTTCATGGGACGAAGCCTTGGCCCTGGCGGGGGGCAAGTTTGCGCAGCTGCGCGATGCGTTTGGCAACAAGTCCTTGGCCGGCTTTGGCTCTGCCAAATGCAGCAACGAAGAGGCGTACTTGTTTCAAAAGTTGGTGCGCACCGGTTTTGGCAGCAACAATGTGGACCACTGCACGCGCTTGTGCCACGCCTCCTCGGTGGTGGCATTGCTCGAGGGGATTGGCTCGGGGGCGGTCTCCAACCCGGTGATGGATGTGACGCACTCCGAGGTGGCCATCATCATTGGTGCCAACCCTGCGGTGAACCACCCGGTGGCGGCCACGTGGGTTAAAAACGCTGTCAAAAACGGCACGAAGCTGATCTTGATGGACCCACGCCGCTCGGACTTAAGCCGCCTGGCCCACCGGCACTTGCAGTTCAAGCCCGACACGGATGTGGCCTTGCTCAACGCCATGATGCACGTGATCGTGCAAGAGGGCTTGGTGGATGCGGGGTTCATAGAGAACCGCACAGAGAACTACGCCGCGCTCAAAGCCAACGTGCAGGGCTACAGTCCCGAGAAAATGGCGCCCATTTGCGGCATTGACGCTGAGACCATTCGCTACACCGCGCGGCTTTACGCCAGCTCCAAGGCCTCCATCATTTTGTGGGGCATGGGGGTGAGCCAGCACGTGCACGGCACGGACAACGCGCGCTGCTTGATTGCGCTGTCGCTGATGACGGGGCAAATTGGCAGGCCTGGCACGGGCTTGCACCCATTGCGCGGTCAAAACAATGTGCAAGGGGCGTCTGATGCGGGGCTGATCCCGATGATGTTCCCTGACTACCAGCACGTGAGCTTGGCGGCCTCGCGCGAGCGCTTTGAGGCTGCGTGGAAGCTGCCAGCGGGCACGCTGGACGAGCAGCCGGGTCTGACGGTGGTGGAGGTCATGCACGCGATTGAGGGGGGCCAGGTCAAGGGTTTGTACGTTTTGGGCGAGAACCCGGCGATGAGCGATCCGGATGCGAACCACGCGCGCCACGCGCTGGCGCACTTGGAGCACTTGGTGGTGCAAGACATCTTCTTGACCGAGACCGCGTACTTGGCCGATGTGATCTTGCCGGCCAGCGCCTTTCCAGAAAAGACGGGCAGCTTCACCAACACTGACCGCTTGGTGCAAATGGGCCGCCAAGCCCTGCAGCCGCCGGGCCAGGCCAGGCAAGATTTGTGGATCATCGAGCAAATCGCCAAGCAAGTGGGCTTGGACTGGAGCTACGGGCACGTGAGCGAAGTGTTTGACGAGATGCGCCGGCTCATGCCCAACATTGCGGGCATCACGTGGGAGCGCTTGGAGCGCGAGCACGCGGTGACGTACCCCTGCAAAGTCGAGGGCGACCCGGGCACCCGGGTGGTGTTTGTGGAGGACTTCCCGCGCCCTGGGGGCCGGGCCAAGTTTGTGCCGGCGGACATTATTCCGGCCAACGAGCGGCCAGACGGGCAGTACCCGTTTGTCTTGATCACGGGGCGCCAGTTAGAGCACTGGCACACGGGCAGCATGACGCGGCGCGCTGCGGTGCTGGATGCGATCGAGCCCGATCCGGTGGCCTTGGTGCACCCGCTGGATTTAGCGGCGCTGGGGGGGCGGCCTGGCGATGTGATCACGCTGGCTTCAAGGCGAGGAGAGGTCACGCTGTATGCGCGCGCTGATGAGAGCTCACCGCGCGGGGCGATCTTTGTGCCCTTTTGTTACTACGAGGCGGCGATCAACAAGCTGACCAATGCGGCGCTTGATCCATTTGCCAAAATCCCGGAGTTCAAGTACTGCGCGATCAAGGCAACGCTGGGGGGCAGCGCGCCGGTGGTCAGCAGTTATGGTGGTGGACAGATTCTGGGTTCACAGAACTGATTCGGCCGGCCACCGCTGGTCGCACGCCTTTTGATAAGTCGCCAATGCTTGGTATGTGCGCAGCGCATAGCAGACCTTATTTAGCGGACTTTTAAGCCAAAAACCCGGTGCTACAATAAATTTGTTGGTGCTCGCAAACTGGTTCACAGTTTGCAGTTCAACGGGAAGCAGGAGAATAAGCCCCCCAGGGGTGTAAATCTACCTGCGCTGCCCCCGCAACGGTCAGCAGACGGGCTTCGTGCCCCGCTTTCATCGATAACCACTGAGCGCTCTGAAACAGGTGCTTGGGAAGGTGATGAAGGTTGCTCTGCCAGCCCGGATACCGGCCAACAAGGTGGTGCGTTGCAAAACGCACCTTAACGTCCATGCACTGTCGGGGAAGGCGGTGAGGATTTTTAACTTGTTAGAAGCATGAAAAATTTCAAACTGGTCAGAGGTACACCCTCGTCTTTGGCTGGGGCGCGGCGCGCGCTCGTCAGCTTATCTGCAGCATTATTTGGGCTTATGGCGATGCCAGGAGCAGCCCAAAACAGTTTGCCAGAAACTGTCGTAACAGCCAGCCGTACGGCGCAGCGCATTGAAGACGCACAGCCAGATACGAGCTTGATAACGCGGGCAGATATTGAGCGCTCGCAAGCCAGAGACGTTCCAACTTTGTTATCGCAACTCGCTGGCATGGAGGTAACGCAATCAGGCGGTATGGGAGGAGTTGCTACTTTGTACATGCGGGGCGCTGAATCTCGTCATGCGCTGGTTTTGGTTGATGGCTTGCCCATGAACAACTTGAATTTTAATTTAGCATCTCTGGAGCACCTGCCGCTTAGCGGCGTAGAGCGCATTGAAGTAGTGCGAGGCAATGTTTCAAGCCTCTATGGCAGCTCTGCTTTAGGTGGGGTGGTGCAAATTTTCACGCGACAGAACCAAAAAGGCCCTTGGTTAGACAGCAGCGCACAAGCCGGGCCGGATGGTTTTCGATCTGCGCAGGTCAGTGCCGGCAAAAAGTGGTCGTCGGGTTTGGGGATTTCGGGTTCATTTGAAAGTGTTAAAACGAATGGGTTTAATGCCCTCAATGCAGCTCAACGGCCAGGAATCAATTTAGACCGAGACGGGTATTCAAGAAATTCGAGTTCATTGAACTTGACACAAGATTGGGAACAATCGAGACTCGGGTTTGTGGTGCGAGAAACGCATTCAAAAACCCAATATGACAGTCAATATGGACCTGCAAATCAAGCAGATGAGTCTAAAAGTATTTTGCGAAGCGCGGTGTTCAATGGAATGGTGAAATTATCCAGTAACTTGGAGTTAGATGCGTCGGTAGGCCAGCAGCAAGACAAATTGAATGCGGCGGTCACAGCATATCCATACTACGTCAATTCGAAATCAACAACCAGTGCGGCCGGGTTGGCCTGGAAATTTTCGCCCAATCAGTCGCTCACAGCGGGCCTTGAAAAAACCCAACAAGACATTGAAAGCGACACAGCCTATAACGCATCGGGTCGTTCTGTAGATTCTTGGCGCATGGGTTATTTGGCAAAAATCGAAAATCATCAGTTTCAATTGAACGCGAGGCATGACCAATACAGTGACTTTGGCGATGCCAATACATGGTATGCGGGGTACGCTTACCAATTGTCGTCTAACTGGCGATTAAAGGCCTCTTCCTCAACCGGATTCATGGCGCCAACTTTCAATGATTTGTACTACCCCTATGGTGGCAACGCAAAACTCAGAGCAGAGCAGGCGCGCTCGAAAGAATGGGGCCTGCAATACACGCAAACCCAATGGCAATGGCGCATAACTGCTTTTGACAATCGCTACACAGATTTGATTGACAATGACGAGAATTGGGATCGAACCAATGTGAGCAGGGCTCGCAATCAAGGTGCAGAAATGGCCATGAGTGGGAATTGGGAAGGACGCCAATGGCGCATGAGCATGACCTCCCAAGACCCCATTAACGAGGTGACCGACAAGCCGCTTATGAGAAGAGCGAAAATGATAGCTCAAGCGGGCATCACCCAAAACTGGGGAGCTTGGCAAACTGCGGCGCAAGTGCGGTACAGCGGATCGCGAACTGATGGTTCGGAAGTTTTAAATGCATACGCCGTCTTGGATTTTATCGCCAGCACCAGCTTGACGAATGAGCTAAAACTCACGGCGCGTCTGGAAAATATTGCCAATGAAAAGTACCAAACAATTTATGGATACAACACGCCAGGGCGTGGATTTTTCATGGGACTCAAGTGGGCCCCAGTACTGTGAATCGTCTTGGCCCACATCGAATTGTTTGCCTGACCGAAGAGACCACGGAGTGGTTGTACATGCTCGGGCAAGAGCATCGAATCGTGGGACTATCTGGATACACGGTCAGGCCTCCTCGCGCGAGGTTGGAGAAGCCGAAAGTCAGTTCATTCTTGAATGCCAGAGTTGAAAAAATTTTGGCACTCAAGCCTGATTGTGTTTTTGGTTTCTCAGATCTGCAAGCTGATATTGCAGCACAATTGATCCAATCTGGCGTGCAGGTAACTATTTTTAACCAACGCAGCATTGAAGAAATTTTTTCTGTTCTTTATCAAATTGCTGCCATGGTTGGGCAAGCCAGCCAGGGCGAGGAGCTGATCCAAAAAATGCGCGCTGGCATAGACGCCGCCAAGCAAAAATCCAGCTTGTTGCGCCGACGTCCTCTGGTGCTATTTGAAGAGTGGGATGGTCCCTTGATCAGCGGCATTGACCGATGGGCTGAGCCAACTCTCGCAAATTATTCATGCATGGGGCGTGAGGCATGATGCTTATTCAAACTGAAGCGGGCCGCAAGGTGCTGCCTAACCTTTGGCTGATGATTGCAAGTGCTATGTTGCTGTGCATTTGTCCCCTTGTGATGGCCCAAAAGGCTCCTTTAGATGCGCCGGACAGTGGCGCAGTGACCTTGATAGATGACAGGGGAATCGCAGTCAAATTGAATCAAAAACCACTGCGCATCGTGACCTTGTTGCCGTCCTTGGGTGAGATTGTTTGTGAGCTCCAAGCCTGTGATCGTTTGGTCGGCGTTGATCGCTATAGCAATTGGCCAGATCGCGTCAAAAGCTTGCCCAAATTAGGCGGGCTAGACGATACGCATTTAGAGGCATTGGTCAAACTCAAGCCAGACTTGGTGCTGTTAGCACGTTCATCGCGCATCACGCAAAGGCTGGAGTCTTTAGGGATTGCTGTCATGGCACTTGAGCCTCAAAACCAAGTTGATGTGCAGCGGGCAATTCTTTACATTGCATTGGCATTGCATCTGCCAGATGCCCAATCACGCTCAGAATTGCTATGGCAAAAAATTCAGACGCGGCTTGACCAAGTGGCTGATAAGATTCCTCCTTCAGCGCGAGGTGCTCGTGTTTACTTTGAAGTTGGCAGTGGTTATTTCGCCGCAGGGGAGGCCTCCTTTATTGGCGAAACCTTAAAGAGAATTGGATTGATCAATGTGGTCCCGCTGCGAATGGGCGCATTTCCTCAAGTTAATCCTGAATTTTTGGTGCGCTCAAATCCGCAGATTATTTTTATTGGGGAACAGTCTGTTACAGACCTTTCGCGCCGCCCAGGTTGGGATCAGATGCAGGCAATTCAAGAAAATAAAATTTGCCGAATTTCGGCCGAAAATTCTGACATTTTGGTTCGGTCTGGCCCCCGTATGGCAGAGGCTGCTCAACTGATGTTGGCATGCCTTCAAAGGGTCTATCACTGATGGGCAGTCGATTTAACCCTGACCCCTCACCACTTGGCCGTTGGTTGATGTTATTGGCCATTGCCATTTTCATGCTGGGCTTGACCCTGGGAAGTGAAGGCTGGGCTTTTTTGAGCTTTGTGGAAGATCGACAACTTGTCATTGATATTCGTTTGCCTCGAACAGTGGGGGCATTTTTAGCCGGCGCATTGTTGGGTTTGGCCGGAGCCTTGGCGCAAGGGCTGTTTCGCAATCCATTGGCTGACCCTTATCTTTTGGGCAGTGCCTCTGGGGCTGGACTGGGGGTCGCCATTGGCCTAATTTTCTTGACGGGAACCTCGTTGGCCCCCTGGGTCATGCGCGTTGGCGTCACGGGCATGGCTTTTTTGGGCGCATGGGGTGCAGTTTTAGTGACATTGATTTTGGCTTGGGGTGTTCAGCACACCCTGCGCTTGTTGTTGGCTGGTGTGGTGGTTGGCGTTGTTTTGGGTGCCTGCGCTTCCTTGTTGGTTTTGCTGTATCCAAAAGTTCAAGGGAGTGCCCAAGCCTTCATGCTCGGATCTACATCATTTGTCGGTTGGCACGGCTGCATTTTGATGGCCGGTACTTTAGTGCTTTGCGGGGCTGTTGCATGGCTAACCAGCCCTGTACTGGATGGTTTGGCGCTTGGCGAATCGACGGCGCAAAGTTTAGGGCTTCCGGTGACTTCTGTTCGCTTAGTCTTGGTGGCGATCATGGCTTTGTGCACAGCAGCAGCCGTGGCGCAAACGGGATTGATTGCTTTTGTTGGACTGGCCGCGCCGCATTTGGTCAGGTCTCAAGTCAAAGCTGTTCATGCAAGAACTTTATTCTTGTCGTGCGGGATGGGCGCGGTCCTCCTGGGGGGGGCTGACTTGATGGCCCGAGCGTTGATCGCACCCCTGGAACTGCCCGTAGGCGTCCTCACCTCCATTTTAGGTGGCGGCTACATGCTGGTCTTGATGCGCAGGTTGTCAAAAGGAGGCAGATCATTATGAGCTCAGCTTCACAACAGTTCGCTTTAGAAGCGCAGCAATTGTCAATTTGCCTTGCAGGACAGGAAGTGGTTCATGGTGTGTCGCTCACACTGCCAAAAGGCCAATGGGTCTCGCTGGTGGGGCCCAATGGAGCCGGCAAGTCTACGTTGCTAAAGGCCTTGGCAGGCCTGATTGAGTTTGAGGGCCGCGTTGTTTTACTGGGGCAGCCTTGGAGCGATTGGACTCGGCGTGCACGCGCACAGCGCATGGCTTGGCTTGGGCAAGCAGAGCCTGGGCAAGACGACTTAACGGTCTATGACGTTGCCATGTTAGGCCGTTTGCCACACCAAGCATGGCTGGCATCGCCTAGCCCCAAAGACCGTCAAGTAGTCGAGGTGGCTTTAAGAACGGTGCAAGCTTGGGACTGGCGGTCGCGAAGTTTGGGGCAACTCTCAGGTGGGGAGAGGCAGCGCGTACTTTTGGCCCGAGCACTGGCGGTTCAAGCAGATGTGCTTTTGATGGACGAGCCCTTGGCGGGCGTGGACTTGCCCCACCAAGCCGACTGGTTGGAGTGGGTTCGCTGCCTGACTGTGCAAGGCACTTCTGTGGTTAGCGTCTTGCATGAATTAAATCTTGCGCTGCAGGCAGATCGATTGTGGGTTATGAGTCAAGGACTTTTGGTGCATGACGGGTTGCCTCACGAGGCTGATACGCACAATGCGCTATCGCAGGTTTTTGAAAATCGATTGCATTGGCAACAAATGGCAGGACAAGATTTGAAAAATCGCTGGATCGTGACGCTGCGATAGCAAGTTCTTTTAGGGGGGTGAGCATTGCAAAATCTTTTGCGCTTGTTTCTTTTCGAGATTTACTCATAAGTCATAGCTGCCATGCGCTTTACGCATGTGTTGGCGGGCTACTAAGGGGTCTCCCCGAGTGGCGCCGGATGATCCATCGGTGGAAACTCGGACTTTGAATATCAAAGATATTTCAGAGTGCCTGATTTCAATGGTGAATTAACGGGGAGAGTGACATGATTAAAAATCGCAAGATTTTGGCGGCGCTAATTTTGGCTATGGCGGTGCCGTTCACGATGACGGCCAGCGCACAGCAGCCTAAACAGATCAAAGTGGGCACGTTCAAGCTGATCCACATGATGGCACCGGTTTGGTGGGAGCGCTTTCTGCCAAAAGACGTCAAGGTCGAAATCGTTTACTTTGCTTCGAGCCTTGACATTGAAAAAGCTGTCGTCAATGGCAATGTAGATTTTGGTGAGTACGGCACCACGGCCGCACTGATCGCAGGTGCTCAAGGTGACCCGCAGGTCATTATCGGCGACGCGGCGCGCAAGGGGGCTGCCATTGTCGTGAAGGCCAATTCGTCTATCAAGACAATTGCAGACCTTCGGGGCAAGAAGATTGCCAATTTTCCCGGAGCCCTTCAAGATGTATTGCTGCGCGCAAAGCTTCAGCAAGCAGGCCTTGATGCAAACAAGGACGTTCAGCTCATCAAGATCACTTGGACTGAGATGCCCTCAGCCCTGGAGCGTGGTGACATCGACGCCTATGTAGGCGCTGAGCCGCACCCAACTCTGTCGATCACCGAAGGTTATGGTCGCATTCTGTCCTACCCCTACGACACGCCTATTGGCAGTTTGAACAGTATCTTGGCAACGAACAAGGCCATGGTCGAGAAGGACCCGCAACTTGTCCAGGCCGTTGTTTGTGCACAGATGAAAGCTCACGATCACATGCAGGCAAATCAGGAGGAGTGGTTAGAGACTGGCCGCAAGCTCTTTGGATTTGATACCAAAGTGACCAGGGCATCCATGGTGAACATCGGCATCGGTTGGGAGCTGTCTGACGAATACGTTGCGAGCTTCAAGGCGATGGGCAAGGCTCTGCATGATCTGAAGATGATCGATAAGCAGCCCAACTACGCCGCGATGATCGATCAGCGCTTTTACAAGGTGGCAAAAGGCGGCGGATGCAAGTAGAGCATGGGGTCAATGCCTCAGCGCCATCCGCGCCTGGGCAGGTGACTTTTTTGCATTCAATCTTCCTTAGGGCGGGCCTCGTGTTGCATGCGCTTGCGCTGCCCGCCGTGCTTATTTTGGTGTGGCAGTTGGCGGCGGTCAGCGGCTATCTGCCCCCACGCATGATGCCTTCGCCAGTCAAAGTGGCTGAGACAGCTTTTGATTTCGTACTGGGGAATTCGGACTCGCCGGGGGCCTATGCGTTTTCTGGTAGCTTTATAAAGCACGCTTGGGTAAGTACACTGCGCGTAGCACAGGGCTTTTTGCTGGCCGTACTGGCCGGTGTATCGCTTGGGCTGGTGCTTGGTATGAGCCGAACAATAGAGCGCTTTGTTGATCCGATACTGCAGGTGATTCGGCCCATTCCGATCACAGCGTGGTTGCCGCTGTCCATCATGTGGTTTGGTCTCGGACATCGCGCAACGCTGTTTTTAATTTTCCTGGGTGCTTTCTTTCCTGTCCTCATCAATACAGTGACTGGTGTGAAGCTCGTAGATCGGCGGCTGATTGAAGCAGCCGAGATGCTAGGCACTCGCCGCAGGCAGCTGTTCCACCGGATCTTGCTACCGGCTGCTTTACCCTCAATTCTTGCTGGACTGCGCATTGGCTTGGGCTTTGCTTGGGTCTGTCTGGTCGTTGGTGAAATGACTGGCGTGGGAACTGGGCTCGGATCGGCGATAGCTGACGCGCGGGAACTTTTCCGAGTCGACCTGATCATTGTCTGCATGCTGCTCATTGGACTGATCGGTTACACCTCGGACCGGTTGATTGTTTACAGTTTCAGGCGTGCACTGCGCTGGTCGCCAACCCTCTTTCGCTGATTAGAATTTTTTTAAATTCTCCTAACCAAATATAAGAGTGGTCGCATGACGCAGCACACCCCACATCCAAACACACCGAAAGTCGAAGTTCGCCGGCTTTCAAAAATGTTTGCAGAACCCGGTTCAGCTAAGCATACCGTGGCGTTGTCAGACGTCTCTCTGACCATTGGGCCGCAAGAGATTGTCTGTTTGCTGGGGCCTTCTGGTTGTGGCAAGTCAACTGTTTTGCGCGTAGTCGCTGGATTTGAGCAGGCCAGTGCAGGCTCTGTATTGGTTGATGGCAAAGTTGTGACAGGTCCGGGACCTGACCGCGGCGTCGTTTTCCAGGAGCAAGCTTTGTTTCCTTGGTTGTCGATTTACGAGAACATCGTGTATGGTCCCAAAATTCGCAACCAACCCCGTGAAGCATACGAAGCCCTCGCAGATCAGTTTATCGGCATCGTCGGGCTACGAGGATTTGAGCAACACTATCCTCATGAATTATCGGGCGGGATGAAGCAAAGGGTTGCAATCGCGCGTGTGCTGATGAACACACCGGAAGTGCTTTTAATGGATGAGCCATTTGGAGCGCTAGACGCGCAGACGCGCTCTACGATGCAGGAGTGGCTGCTTGCGCTGTGGCAGACAAGTCCACGCGCGGCGCTCTTCATCACGCACGACGTTGACGAGGCCATTTTCCTTGGCGATCGCGTGTATGTGATGACTTCCCGGCCTGGCTCGATTAAGTTAGAGCGGACTGTTAACCTGCCGCGACCGCGCACGCTTGACATGCTCACGAGCCCCCACTTTATGGAACTCAAGCGAGAAATTTTAGGTTCGATTCGCGTGGAAGCGCACGCTGCAGCGGGTCTTCCGATCGTCTAATCGCAACTCCTTGGCGAAGGTGCAAGGCGCGCTCATTGTGCAGAGCATTCGAGCAAGACCCGTAAATTATGAAGTTCCCATTTGCTTGAAGTCACAAAACGCACTCACAGCGCATTTCTCGCACTGTGGTTTGCGCGCTTGGCAAACGTAGCGGCCGTGCAATATCAGCCAATGGTGGGCATCGACCAAATAGGCTGCGGGAATGCGTTTCAATAAGCCCATTTCCACGTCATAGGGCGTTTTGCCCGGTGCCAAGCCTGTGCGATTGCCAACCCTGAAAATGTGCGTGTCCACTGCCATGGTGGGCTCGCCAAAAGCCACGTTGAGCACCACGTTGGCTGTTTTGCGGCCCACCCCAGGCAAAGCCTGCAGGGCCTCGCGAGTGCGTGGAACCACCGAGCCATGTTGGTCCTTCAAAATCTGGCAGGTGGCCATCAAATGGCGTGCTTTGCTGCGGTACAAGCCAATCGATTTGATGTAAAACTCCAATCCCTCCAGGCCCAGGGCCAATATTTTTTCGGGCGTATTGGCCACTGGAAACAATTGAAGTGTGGCTTTGTTCACGCTCACATCGGTGGCTTGGGCTGAAAGCAAAACGGCTGCCAACAACTCAAAAACTGAGGTGTAGACCAGCTCCGTATTGGGCTGTGGGTTGGCCGCTTGCAGGGTTTTGAAAAAGCTTTCAGTTTGGTCAGGAGTCATGTGAATGCAAAAGGAAGGTGATGCAAATTAAATTCAGGTCAGAATAGCGACAATACATGAATTCAGATCCGAGAAAGAAACCCCATGAACTTGCAATTTGCCGACCGCCTGAACAATGTTGAAACTTCAGCCATTCGTGAACTCTTCAAGTTACTGGGAAAGCCCGGCATCATCAGTTTTGCGGGCGGCTTTCCCGACAGCGCTTTGTTCGATGTGCAGGGCATCCGCCAAGCCGCAGACCAAGCCTTGAGCCAAGACCCGGGCGCAGCTTTACAATATGGCGCCACCGAGGGCCATGGCCCCTTGCGCGAACAACTTGCCCAATTCATGACCGAGAAAGGCGTGAAGGACTTGAGCGCTGATCAATTGATTGTGACCACCGGCAGCCAGCAAGCGCTGGATTTGATGGGCAAGACCATGATCGGCCCTGGCGACAAAGTGATCGTCGAAGGGCCTACTTTTTTGGCCACCATCCAATGCTTTCGCTTGTATGGGGCCAACTTAATTTCTGCGCCTGTGGATGCGCATGGGGTTCAAACCGATGCTTTGGAAAAATTGATCGTCGAGCACCGACCCAAATTTGTGTACATCATCCCCACTTTTGGCAACCCCACGGGCGCACTTTTGAGTGCAGAGCGGCGCAAGCGAATTTTGGAATTGGCCGTGCAATACCAGACCCTGATTGTGGAAGACGATCCTTACGGAGACTTGTATTTTGGCCAAGCCCCACCCCCCAGTTTGTTGGCCATGAGTGCGCAAGTGCCTGGCAGTCGTGATTGCTTGGTGCATTGCGGCTCATTGTCTAAAGTTTTAAGCCCTGGCCTGCGTGTGGGCTGGATGGTGGCCCCACCTCAGTTGCTCAGCCATGCTGTCATGTGCAAGCAGTTCAGCGATGCCCACACCAGCACATTTGCACAGGCCACTGCCGCGCAATATTTATCCTCAGGGCGCATGCCAGAGACTTTGGCAAAAGTGCGCAAAGTCTATGCGGCCAGAGCGCAGACCATGTCAGACGCTCTGCGTCAAAACTTAGGCGACGCGCTGGCCTTTGTTCAGCCTCAAGGGGGCTTGTTCATTTGGGCGCGCCTGACGGGCGCACATGGCAAGGTCAAAGATGGCAATGTCTTTGCCAAAATGGCGATTGAAAAAGGCGTGGCTTTTGTGCCCGGAGCGCCTTTCTTTTGCGCCGACTCTGACCCTGCCACTTTGCGCTTGAGTTTTGCCACTGTGGGTGAAGAAAAAATCCTGGAAGGTGTCTCAAGATTGGCGCAGGCCTTGGGTTAAAACCCATGTGCACAGCAGTTTCAAAGTCATAACATTGCGCATGTCTGTGCAGACCGCCTCGCGCCGGCAACTGCTGCATTGGGCCTTGGCCGCGGCAGCGCCATGGACACAATCGAGTTCCGCATGGTCGCAAAATTCGCTCAAACACAATCCTTTCAGTTTGGGCGTGGCCAGTGGCTCCCCGAATCACAATTCGGTGGTGCTGTGGACTCGATTGATGCCAGACCCATTGGCTGGCAATATTCATTTTGCGCAAGACCCCGTCTCTGTTCATTGGGAAATTTCTGACGACGAAAATTTCAAAAAAAATGTGCGCACAGGGCAAGTACTGGCCTTGCCAGAATTGGCGCATTCGGTGCATTTGGAGTTGCAGAACTTGCCCAGCGACCATTGGTTTTTTTATCGTTTTCGTTTGGGTGATGCGCACAGCTCTGTAGGCCGCACGCGCACCTTTCCACACCCCGAGGCGCAGAGCAACAAACTGCGCCTAGCCTACGCATCTTGCCAGCGCTGGGAACACGGCTACTTCAGCGCTTATCGGCACATGCGCCAAGAAAACTTGGACCTGGTTTTGTTTTTAGGTGATTACATTTACGAGTACCCCAATGCGGTCAAAGCCGTGCGCGTGCCCACGGGCGGTTGGGTCGTCACGCTGGAAGACTACCGTCGGCGCTACGCTTTGAATAAAAGCGAAATGGATTTGCAGGCCATGCATGCCCATTGCCCTTGGCTGGTGACCTGGGACGACCATGAGGTCTCGAATGACTATGCGGGTTTGGTCAGAGGGCAAAGCGGCAACATCAGCGTAGATTTTTCTGCACAAAGGGCGGCCGCCTACCAAGCCTACTATGAGCACATGCCCCTGCGCGCCAGTGTGTTGACGCGCTCTTTAGCGGGCATGTCCACAGGCGTAGAAATGCGTATCTACGGCCAAGTGCCGTTTGGCCGGTTGGCCAACATTTACATGCTCGACGATCGGCAATACCGTGATCGACAAGTCTGCAACAGAGGCGGCACTTATGGCTCGAGTTGGGTCAATCCTGAAAACTGTGCTGCGTGGACAGACCCGCAGCGAACGCTCTTGGGCGCAGCGCAAGAGCAGTGGCTTGATCAGGCCTTCGCGCAAGCCAAAAGCAGTGCGCGAACTTGGAATGTCTTGGGGCAACAAACTATTTTTGGCCGCCGGGATTTCAAACAGGGCCAAGGCCAATTGCTTTGGAACGATGGCTGGGACGGCTATACCGCAGCCCGCTCGCGCATGACGCAGTCGATGCAAGATCATGCACTGGCAAACCCTGTTTTGTTTGGCGGTGATGTGCATGAAAATTGGGTAGGCCATGTGCATGCCAATCCTGATCGAATCGATTCGCCGGCAGTGGGCGTGGAATTCTGCGGCGCCGGTATCACCGCACGCTCAGGAGGGGACAAGAAACTGGCGGCACGGCTGGCTGAGAATCCGCACTTCATTTTTGCCGACAGTGATCACAATGGCTATGGTGTGGTGGAGTTCACCCCCCAACAAGTCAAAACTCAATTGCGTGTGGTCGACGATGTGCGCCGCAAGGACACGAAAATTGAAACCTTGGCCAGTTTTGTGGTGGAGGCAGGGGAGTCCAAAGTGCGTCGAATTTGAAGGCCACCACTTCGAAGCCTGAATCAGAGCAGAACTTCCAGCAGGCGGTCTAAACCGCCTTGATCAATGGCCACCATGGCTTGCTCGCGCACCTTGGGCTTGGCGTGGTAGGCCACTGAAAGTCCTGCAACGCCCATCATGGGCAAGTCATTGGCGCCGTCTCCCATGGCAATGGCTTTCTTGGGGTCAATGCCCATTTGCGCGCAAGTGTGCAGCAGCATTTTGCGTTTTTCTTCGCCATCGCAAATGTCGCCCCAAGCTTGATCGAGCATGCGTCCGGTCAGCAAGCCCTCCGAAATTTCCAACACATTCGAGCGTGTCCAATCGATTCCTAAGCGGTCACGCACGCGGTCGGTGAAATAGGTAAACCCCCCCGAAACCAGCAAGACCTTCATGCCCGATGCTTTGCAAACTTCAACCAAACGCTGCGCTCCAGGGTTCAGTTGCAAGCGGTGTTGAAAGACCTGCTCGAGGTGCGCGAGGCTGACCCCTTTGAGCAAGGCCACACGTTGGCGCAAACTTTCTTTGTAGTCGGCAATCTCACCTCGCATTGCCGCTTCTGTGATGGCAGCCACTTCGGGTTTGCGACCTGCGGCGTCTGCAATTTCGTCAACGCATTCAATGTTGATCAGGGTTGAGTCCATGTCAAACGCGATCAATTTGAAATCATTCAGTTTCAATGGTGGTGCAAAGCCTTGCGTGATCAATCCAGGTGCAGTGAAAAAAGTCATGTTCAGTCCAAGAACCAAGTCAAGCCGGTATGGTTTCAATTTTGGGTTGGCCCAAGGAGCGCAAAACATCGCGCACCATTTGCGCCCTGGCCTTAGCGTCAGGCAACTCGCGCTCGATTCGCAATTTGTCATTGCCAGCCAATTGAATGTGGCGATTTTTTTGAATCAACTCGATGATTTTCATGGGCTCAACGGGTGGGTTGGCTCGAAAGCTGATCTGTATCACGCTGGGTGCTGCGTCAACTTTGACCACGCCATAGGGTTGACTCAACACGCGCAAGCGGTGCACGTCGATCAGGGTCTGCGCTTGCGGTGGCAGTTTGCCAAAGCGGTCCACAATTTCTTCGAGCAAGCCATCGATTTGATCTGGGGTTTTGGCTGTTGCCAGCTTTTTGTAAAACGACAGGCGCAAATGCACATCACCGCAGTAGTCGCTTGGCAGCAAGGCTGGCGCGTGTAAATTGATGTCGGTGGTGGCTGACAAGGGGCTCAGAAGATCGGGCTCTTTGCCGGCCTTCAAGCAGCGCACAGCTTCATTTAACATTTCGTTGTAGAGCTGAAACCCAATCTCAAGCATGTTGCCGCTTTGGCTCTCACCCAAGACTTCGCCTGCACCGCGAATTTCCAAATCGTGCATGGCCAAATAAAAGCCACTTCCGAGCTCTTCCATTTGCTGAATTGCATCTAAACGCTGCGCTGCGTGCTTGGTCAGGCCGTCAATTTCAGGCACCATCAGGTAAGCATAGGCTTGGTGGTGGCTTCTGCCCACACGTCCGCGCAGTTGGTGCAACTGGGCTAGACCAAATTTGTCGGCGCGCGAGATCACAATGGTGTTGGCCGTGGGCACATCGATGCCGGTTTCAATGATGGTCGAGCACAGCAGCAGGTTGTAGCGCTGGGCCACAAAGTCGCGCATGATGCGTTCTAACTCGCGCTCGGGCAATTGTCCGTGGGCCACCGCAATGCGGGCTTCTGGCAAGAGTTCTTCGAGTTTTTGTTTGCGGTTTTCAATGGTTTCAACTTCGTTGTGCAAAAAGTAAACCTGCCCGCCGCGTTTTAATTCACGCAGTACCGCTTCGCGTATCACGCCAATGCCTTCATTGCGCACAAAAGTTTTGATGGCCAAGCGCCGCTGCGGTGCGGTGGCAATCACGCTCAAATCTCGCAGGCCTTCCAAGGCCATGCCCAAGGTGCGTGGTATGGGGGTGGCCGTCAGGGTTAGCACGTCAACCTCGGCGCGCAAGGCCTTCATGGCTTCTTTGTGGCGCACGCCAAAGCGGTGCTCCTCGTCAATCACCAGTAAGCCTAAATTTTTAAAATGCGTAGATTCGCTGAGCAATTTGTGCGTGCCCACCACGATGTCCACCGTGCCATCGGCAATGCCTTTCATGGCTGCGGTGATTTCTTTGCCTGAACGAAAACGCGAGACTTCGGCCACTTTGACGGGCCATTTGGCAAACCGGTCTTTGAGTGTTTGAAAATGTTGCTCGGCCAGCAAGGTGGTGGGGGCCAAAATGGCCACTTGTTTGCCTCCGGTCACGGCCACAAATGTGGCGCGCAATGCCACTTCGGTTTTGCCAAAACCCACATCGCCGCAGACCAAGCGGTCCATCGGGCGGGGGCTGATCATGTCTTGAATCACGGCGTGGATGGCGGCATTTTGATCGGCTGTCTCTTCAAAGCCAAAGTCGTTGGCAAAGGCCTCATAGTCTTGTGGGCTGTAGCGAAACGCATGGCCTTCGCGTGCTGCGCGGCGAGCATAAATATTGAGCAATTCGGCAGCAGAATCGCGCACTTGCTCGGCCGCTTTGCGTTTGGCTTTTTCCCATTGACCGCTGCCCAATCGGTGCAATGGCGCTTCGTCGGCGCTGACCCCGGTGTAGCGGCCAATTAACTGCAACTGACTCACGGGCACATACAGCGTGGCTTTGTCGGCGTACTCCAGGTGCAAAAATTCTTGCAAGGCGGGCAAGCCATCTGGGGTTTTTTCCCCCAAATCGAGATTGACCAAGCCGCGGTAGCGCCCAATGCCATGCGCGTTGTGCACCACCGGGTCTCCGACATTCAATTCCGAGAGGTCTTTGATCAAGGCCTCTACGTCGCTGACCTGCTCTTGTTTTTTACGTCGACGGGTGCTCGGGCCTGCCGCAAAGAGTTCGGTCTCTGTGACCAAATCAATGCCAGCAGCAAACCAGTGGAAGCCCACGTTCAATGCGGCAGTGGCAATGCCTAGTTTTTCATCGCTGCCAAGGAACTCTTGCAAACTGTCAAACGCTGGCGGCTCTAAGCCACTGGCACGCAAAAAATCCAACAAAGTCTCACGGCGCCCATCGCTTTCGGCCAGCAACAAAACGCGGTGAGGGCAAGTGCGCAAATGCGCTTGCAAGCGCGCCAAGGGTTCTTGCGCGCCGCGCTGCACGGTCAAGTCAGGCAGGCGCTGGGCTAAGGCGTTGTCAGGGGAGTCTTCTACCCCTTGGCGCAAAGACAATTGCGCATGTTGATTGGCGCCACTGTAGAACTGCTCGGCCGATAAAAACAAAGCCTCGGGCGGTAAGGCCGGGCGCTCCGGATCGCCCTGCACCAAGCGGTACCGCTCCTTGGTGTCTTGCCAAAAATGCTGGAAAGCGGGTTCCAAGTCACCATGCAAAACCAAAGTGGCGGGGTTGCCACTGCCTGCGCCCAAGTAGTCGAAAACGGTAGAGGTTTCATCAAAAAACAATGGCAAGTAATACTCAATGCCAGCGGTGGCCACACCATTGCCCATGTCTTTGTAGATGCGGCTTTTGGTGGGGTCGCCGTCTAACAATTCACGCCAGCGGCTTCTGAATTTGGCCCGCGCAACTTCGTCCATGGGGAACTCACGCCCAGGAAGCAAGCGCACTTCGGGCACGGGGTACAAACTGCGCTGGCTGTCAGGATCGAAAGTTCTGATCGAATCAATTTCGTTGTCAAACAAATCCACGCGGTAGGGCACGGCCGAGCCCATGGGGAACAGATCGATCAAACCGCCGCGAACAGCATATTCCCCTGGGCTGACCACTTGACTCACATGGCTGTAGCCCGCCAATGTCAATTGCCCTTTGAATTTGGCTTCATCAAGTTTCTGTTTGACTTTGAATTGAAACGTGTAGCCAGCCAAAAAGGCCGGGGGCGCCAAACGGTACAAGGCTGTTGTGGCAGGCATCAAAACCAAATCGACACCTTGCTCTTGACTTCTTTGACTGATGCGCCACAAGGTGGCCAGCCGCTCACTGATCAAATCTTGATGAGGCGAGAACGTGTCGTAGGGCAAGGTTTCCCAATCGGGGAATACCGCGCAGCGCAGCGAAGGCGCAAAAAAGGCAATTTCATCGATCAAGCGCTGCGCGTCGCTGGCATCGGTCGTGACCACCGCCGTCAAACGGCCTGCTGCTTTTTCTCTCTCGCCCAGTTGCGCTAAGAGCACGGCATCGGCCGATCCCAGGGGGCGGGGCAGGGTGTAGCGCTTGCCAAGGCTCAGTGGCGGGAGTTGCATGGGAGGGGGTGTTAAAAACGAATTCTGGCCTTGATTTTAGAATGTCTGCTTGCAAGCCCAGTAATTTCTGCTTAATTCACCTTCAACGACATGTCGCAAGTGCCCCCCAAGGAACGCTCCAGCCCCGATGCGCCGCGCTGCTTTGCGCTGATCCCCTGCGCAGGTACTGGCACGCGGGCAGGCACTTCTGAGCCTAAGCAGTACCAGCCTTTGGCGGGTCAGGCCATGGTGATGCACACGGTGCAGGCCCTGGCCGCTGTTGTACGCATTCAAGCGGCTTGGTTGGTGCTCTCCCCAGGTGATACGCATCCATGGCCTCTGGCGCCCGTCTGGCCGGCCCACTTTCATCGGCTTGCATGCGGGGGCAGCAGCAGAGCCCAAAGCGTCTGCAGCGGGCTGCGAAGCCTGCTGAGCCATGCTCCAGAAGTGGTGCGCCCACAAGATTGGATTTTGGTACACGACGCAGCGCGCTGCTTGGTCACCCCTGAGGACATCAACCGCTTGATTGACGCTTGCTGGAGCGACCCGGTGGGGGGCCTGTTGGCCTTGCCCTTGCCCGATACCCTGAAGGTGGCTGTGCAAGGGCGCGTGAGCACCACGCTGGCGCGCGCCGACAAATGGCTGGCACAAACGCCGCAAATGTTTCGCGCGGGCGAGCTGCTCGCCGCTTTGGAGGCCAAAGCCGATACCGGTTTTGAGGGCATCACCGACGAAGCCAGCGCCATCGAGTTGACCGGCCGATCGCCTTTGCTGGTCAGCGCCGGCCCACACAATTTCAAAGTCACTTACCCGCAAGATTTTGCATTGGCTGAGGCCTTGCTCAGGAGTCGTTCATGAACATTCGCATTGGTGAGGGCTGGGATGTCCACGCTTTGGTGGCGCAAAGGCCCTTGATTTTGGGCGGTGTCACGGTGCCGTTTGAAAAAGGTTTGCTGGGCCACTCTGATGCCGACGTGCTCTTGCACGCCATCACAGATGCGCTCTTGGGTGCAGCCGCTTTGGGTGACATTGGGCAGCATTTTCCAGACACCGATGCGCAGTACAAGGGTGCCAATTCGGCCCTGCTCTTGGCCAAAGCGTATCAAAGTGTGCAAGACGCGGGCTGGGTTTTAGGTAACTTGGATTGCACCGTGATGGCCCAAGCGCCCAAGTTGGCGCCCTACATCTTGGCCATGCGCGAGTCGATCGCCAAGATCCTCAAGACCACGTTGGCGCAGGTCAATGTGAAGGCCAAGACCGCTGAAAAAATGGGGCCAGTGGGCGAAGGTTTGTGCATGCAGGCGCGGGCAGTGGTTTTGCTGCACAAGGCTTGAAGGGCATGACCCCTTATCGGTGCTGCCCGTGCTGTTGACGATGTTATTAAATTGATATAACAGTCTGTCTCTTTGAGTCAACTGCGGAGCAGCTTCATGCAAGTCACCATCAGGTCATTTGGAAATTCACGAGGGGTCATCATCCCCAAACTTTTGCTCGCTCAAGTGGGTTTGCAGGATGAGGCGGAAATTGAAGTGCGTGATGGCAGTTTGGTTCTGTGCAAGCCTCAGCCTCGCGTGCGCGAGGGTTGGGCTGCTTCGGCGCAGGCCATTGCGCAAGCGGGTGATGACGAGTTGGTGTTGGGCGATCAAGCCTTGACAGGCGACGAAGACTGGCAATGGTGAAGCGGGGCGAATTTTGATTGATCAATTTCAATCGGTAGACAAGGCCCGTTTGGTTAAAAAACTGGGTCGTCTGCCTGCCAGTACCCAGCAAAAAATGCTGGCGACTTTGGAAGAAATTTTTGCTGAATAACCAAGTCAGCCTAGGGCTTGCTTCTTAAGTTTTATGTACCGCTAAAGAGCAGAAGGCTTGTCCTTTATTGCGCCGCCCAAGCCCCATCCATGTTCCAAGCCACACCGCGCACATTGTTGCCGGCAGCTGAACAGAAAAACACAGCCAATTCACCCAACTCTTGGGGCGTGGTGAACTGCATGGAAGGCTCTTTTTCACCCAGCAGCAATTTGGTGGCGTCTTCGTTAGAGAGACCCAACGCTTGGGCTTTGGCATCAACTTGTTTTTGCACCAGGGGCGTGAGCACCCAGCCAGGGCAAATGGCATTGCACGTGACGCCCGAGGTGGCGTTTTCCAAAGCCGTGACTTTGGTCAAGCCCACAATGCCGTGCTTGGCCGCCACATAAGCGGACTTCTCAGCCGACCCCACCAAACCATGCACCGAAGCAATGTTGATCACGCGGCCCCAATTGGCTTTTTGCATGGCGGGCAAAGCCAAGCGAGTGGCGTGAAAGGCACTGGACAAATTGATGGCCAAGATCGCGTCCCATTTTTCGATCGGGAAATTTTCCACACGAGCCACATGCTGAATGCCTGCGTTGTTGACCAAAATATCGACGCGGCCAAACTTTTCTGCAGCAAACGACATCATGGCTTGAATCTCATCGGGGCGGCTCATGTCGGCGCCGTGATAGGCGACCTGCGTGCCATGAGCGGCAACCTCGGCGTGCGGCCCTGCGTGGTCACCAAAGCCGTTTAAAACGATGTTGGCGCCTTTCGCGGCCAGGGCTTTGGCAATGCCAAGGCCAATGCCGCTGGTTGAACCTGTGACGAGTGCTGTTTTGCCTTTGAGCATGATGTGTTCTCCGAATCCATTACGATGGTCAAAAGTTCATTATCGCGTGCCAGTTTCACATCCAGCTGACAACGTATTTTTTAAATGATTTGCCCATGACCGAACCTGTTCTTGAATTTGTCAGTTGCCCAGACGCCCAAGGCCTTCACCGAATGGCCTACCACGCTTGGGGCGACCCCCAAGCCAGCCATGCCGTGGTCTGCGTGCATGGGCTGACTCGGCAAGGCCGCGACTTTGATACCTTGGCACAAGCCTTGATAGACCAAGCTAAAGCTCAAGGCTTGCCCCCCCTGCGCGTGATCTGCCCCGACGTGGTGGGCCGAGGCAAAAGCGACTGGCTGCAAGACCCACTGGCCTACCAAATCCCGCAATATGCTGCTGACATGGCGGCTTTGCTGGGCCACTTGCGGCAGACCTCAGCCTTGCAAACAATCGATTGGGTTGGCACCAGCATGGGCGGATTGATCGGCTTGGTGCTGGCCGCGCAAGAGCTGCCCCTGCGCATGAAGCATTTGGTTTTGAACGATGTGGGCCCTGCCATTGCATGGTCATCGATTCAAAGAATGCAGCAGTATGTGGGGCAAACGGGGCGATTTGCCAATTTGCAAGAAGCATCCGATGCCATGTGGCAGGTCTCGCAATCTTTCGGGCCGCACACCCCTGAAGCCTGGCTGAATTTGTCGCGCCACATGGTGCGGCCATTGCCCGATGGCGCCGTGACGCTTCACTACGACCCGGCTTTGGGCCAATCGGTGAGAAAAATGACGATGGAAGATGCAGCTGCAGGCGAAGCTCTTTTGTGGCAAATGTATGACCAAATCAAAGTACCCACTTTGTTGATTCGAGGCGCTGACTCCGACTTGCTCAGCCTAGAGACCGCGCGGGCCATGGGCGAGCGCGGCCCCAAGGCCCAATGCGTGGAGTTTGCGGGAGTAGGGCATGCCCCCACCTTGATCGACCCTGGACAAATCAGTGCGGTGCAGCTGTTTTTAAGTCAGTCAGATTGACGCAAAGACATGACTGACCCGGACTTGCTTGCCCTTGACCGAGCGCGTGCTTTTGCCCAGCCTTTTTTGGCCGGCGAAACACTCGACACGGGCGAGAACATCTTGGCCCACGCTGATGGCGTGGTGGCTATTTTGCAAGCCATCGGCAGTGCCCAAGACGTGCAAGCGGCCAGTTATTTGGTTTATGCGTGCCCCCATTTAAGCCGGCCCTACGAGACCATCGCCAAAACTTTCGGTGAGAGTTTTGCCAGCTTGGCCATTGAAACTACCAAGTTGGTCGAAGTCCAGCGGCTTTCCAGAAATGCAGCGCAAACAGCGCAGTTGCAAGACGACCCGCGGGCGCAAACAGAAAACGTGCGCAAGATGCTGCTGGCCTTTAGCCGTGATTTGCGCGTGATCATCTTGCGCTTGGCCTCACGCCTTCAGACGCTGCGCCATTACGCGGCCAGCAAGCAAGAAGTTCCCCTCAGTTTGGCGCGCGAGTCTTTGCAAGTCTTCGCGCCTTTGGCCAACCGCTTGGGCATTTGGGACATCAAGTGGGAGTTGGAAGACTTGTCCTTCAGATTTATAGAGCCGCAAACCTACAAGCAAATCGCCAAGTTGCTTGATGAAAAACGCGGTGAGCGTGAAGAAAAAATGCAAGCCCTGCGCTTTCAAGTCCAGCAGGCTTTGGCCGCGCAAGGCGTGCGTGCAACTTTGCAGGGGCGACCCAAACACATTTACAGTATTGTCAAAAAAATGCGCGGCAAATCACTTGATTTTGATCACGTGTTTGACATTCGAGCCTTGCGCGTCATCGTGCCCAATGTGGCAGATTGTTACGAAGCCTTGAGTTGGGTGCATTCGCATTACGCGCCCATCACCACCGAGTTTGACGACTACATCGCCAAGCCAAAACAGAACGGTTACCAGTCGCTGCACACTGTGGTGCGAGATGAGCAAGCCAGTCCGATTGAAGTTCAAATTCGCACCCAAGCCATGCACGATCACGCCGAGCACGGCGTGGCGGCGCATTGGGCCTACAAAGAAGCAGGTGCCAAAGGGTATGCAGGGGTTACCGCCAGCAGCGACTACGACGCCAAAATTGCTGTGCTTCGGCAGTTGCTGGCATGGGAGCGTGAGCTTGCTTCTGGGTCAGGGCAAGCCAATGCGCACAATGCCAAGAGCCCCCAAGAGGAGGCCCTGTTTGATGACCGCATTTATGTTTTAACGCCAGATGCAGCCATCGTCGAATTGCCGCGCGGCGCAACGCCCATTGATTTTGCCTACAGCGTACACACCAACTTGGGCCACCGCTGCCGAGGCGCCAAAGCCGATGGGGTCATGCTGCCATTGAACACGGCCTTGCAAAATGGGCAGACCGTTGAAATCACCACCGTGAAAGAAGGAGGCCCGTCGCGCGACTGGCTTAATTTGGAATTGGGCTTCATGGTCAGCCCGCGTGCACGGGCCAAAGTGCGCGCTTGGTTCAATGCCCAAATCACGCACGAAAATGCCGTCAAAGGCCGCGAGGCGGTTGAGAAAATTTTGCAGCGCGAAGGCAAGACGGCACTCAAATTAGAAGACCTGGCCAATGATTTGGGATTCAAATCTTCAGAAGCCTTGTTTGAGTTGGTTGGCAAAGACGAATATTCGCTGCGCAACATTGAAGTGTTCCTCAGGCCGCCCGAGCCCGCCATGCAGGCCGACGATTTCGTTCTGCTTAAAAAATCAAAAAACAAACCCAAACAAACCACCTCCGGCGTGTTGGTGGTCGGGGTCGATTCATTGCTCACGCAATTGGCACGCTGCTGCCGCCCCGCGCCACCCGACGCCATCAGTGGGTTTGTGACGCGCGGAAAAGGCGTGAGCATCCACCGGCAAGACTGCAGCAACTTCAAGGCCGTGGCCACCAAACACGCCGAACGTGTGATTGAAGTGCGTTGGGGCCAACAAAAAGCCGGTCAAACTTTGATGTACCCCGTGCAAGTGGCGGTGGAAGCAGTCGACAGGCAAGGCTTGCTGCGCGATATTTCAGAAGTTTTTGCCAAAGAAAAAATGAATGTAATTGGCGTTCAAACACAATCGTCCAAAGGCGCGGCATGGATGACTTTTACCGTAGAGCTTGCCGATGCCGCCATGCTTCAGCGCGCATTGGTGGCTGTCATAACCGTGCCTGGTGTAGGGCAGGCACGCCGTATTTAGGCGGGGGCTGTACGATGCCTGCAGGTGGTTTTGAGGACGCTCGGAAATTTCGATGCTATAATTCGAGGCTAAATTTGTAGGCGCGTAGCTCAGCTGGTTAGAGCACCACCTTGACATGGTGGGGGTCGTTGGTTCGAGTCCAATCGCGCCTACCAACATTCATTGGCTTTACTCATGAGCCATAACTAACTTAAGTCCCCAATTATTGAAAATGTATTGAAACTCAGGTTTTCTGGGATTCGATTCGGCTTATTTTTACTGCTTTAGTTTTGTAATGAAAACGGAAACATAGGGGGGGAGGGGTAACGCACTCTTTCTAGCAGTTGTGGAATTGGCGTTACCATCTGTGTTTCCATCCAGCTATTTTGCACTAACTGGAGCTAAGTGGATACCCCTTACATTTATCCAGTATAGTCAAAAGTGATTTCTTCCATTTGCCAATGGCAGAGAAGCTCCCTGGCACTTCCGTTGCTGGGTGACTGGCGTCAAGGTAGTGGGGATCCCTTGATGGCTATATAATAAAAGTTATATGTTTTAAGGATAACTTCATGCTCTCATTCAAGGTAACCACCGTAGGGTCATCAGAAGGTCTGATCCTGAACAAGGAGGCAAAGCGCATCCTCAACGTTCAAAAAGGCGACACGCTTTATCTGACCGAAGCGCCAGACGGTGCGATGCGCATCACGCCTTACAACCCTGAATTTGAGCGGCAGATGGCTTTGGCTGAATCGATCATGCACGATGACCGCGAGATCCTGAAGGTACTTGCTAAGTGAGCTGGCAATGGGTGCAGCGTGAAACCGTTTTTGCGATTCACGATAAGCAGCTTGCCGTGCATGGCGGCTTGGATGGCATACGCAATCTCGACGCCGTGGAGTCTGCACTGGAGCGGGCCAAAAATATCGATGCTTACGGTAACCCACCGCCAGACGCTGCCGATCTTGCCGTGGCCTACATTTATGGTATCGCCACCGGCCATGGGTTCAACGACGGCAACAAGCGTACTGCTTGGGTGATCGGTCGCTTGTTCTTGATGATCAACAACCAGACGCTAGTGTTCAATCAGGTGGACGCCATCAACTTCATGATGGCCGTTGCTGCCGGAACAATGCCGCAACCGCAAGCCGCCCAATGGATACGGCAACGCCTCAATCCATAGATTTTTTGCAGGCTGGTTCTTAGGCCAGAAACACTTCCCCCGCGAACGTCGCATAAAAATGTTTTGAAGCAATCGCGCGCAAGCTCACGCCATGAGTCTGAGCAGGCCTATTCTGAAGCTCATACCAACTCCCTTGGAGATCTGTTCGCTGGATCACCGGTTTGACAAAATTGCTGAAACAGCTATTATGGCTGTAACACTTAATCACCGAGGCGATCAACATGCTCACTATGACATCTCTTGCTGCCCAAAACCAATTCGGCACGCTGATCGACGCATCCCAGCGCCAGCCGGTCGCGGTCACCCGCAGAGGCCGCCCCGTGGCGGTCGTCCAATCGTACGAGGACTACAAGGCATCCACCCAGACCATTCCGTTGCATGTCGCCGCGCTGATTAGTGAGAACTACCCGCTTCATGGGAAAGATGCGGGGGAGGCGATGCGCTTGCACCTCGGGAAAATGAGCAATCAAGCGGCTGAAGAAGGTTTGACCGAAGACGATGTCATGCGCATGCTCAATGAAGACTGAGCCTGCATTCATCATCATAGACACCAACGTCTTAATTAGCGCGGGCTTGCTCCCACAATCAAAGACCGCTCAAGTCCTGGCGCTAGCCATCGAGCATTTCGTGATTGCCCAGAATCAGGATACTTGGCATGAACTGGAAACACGCATTGCCAGGCCCAAGTTTGATCGCTACTTCGGTGAATCAGGCCGTCTGCTACATCTGGTTCAGATCGCGCAATCAATCCGGCGCTTTGAAATATCGTCTTCGGTGGCGGTCAGTCGAGACAAAACCGACGACAAGTTCATTGAGCTCGCCATCGTTTCAGGTGCAACTATCCTCATTTCAGGCGACCCTGATTTGAAGGGTGTAAAAGCCTACAAGGGAGTCGAAATACTCTCGCCCGCTCAATTTTTTGAGCGCTTCAATCCTTGATCAGTCAGCCAAGGCCACGGCCAATTCCGTGGCATTGCGGCCTAAGACCGCGGCACATCATCGCGCCGGGGCAAGGATGGGTGAGGGCGTATTGAGCATGCGTTCCATGACCGAGTGATCCTGAAGGTACTTGAGAAGTGGCGCGCTGCTGACCCCACGGACAACGGCGAACTAATTGAGTGCACTGGCCCTTAGAAGCAAGGGAAGCAGCTCAATGTCGCATTGCCCACTCATGCTGCGACGATTGACTTGCGAATATCAAGCACTTAGCCCAACCGCTTGGTGCTTTTTTTGTTTCTGCAGCCCATAAAGTCTCGCTAACGCGTGGCAGACTCGAGCCCGCAAGCTTTCTTTGAAGCATTTGGAAGTACTTTTTGTCCTTTAGGTTCATCGGCCAGAGCTTTGCAAAAATAAATCCATGTCAAAACTTTTAAGCGACTCATCCCGAAACCGGCAAATTGGCATTGCATTGGTGACAGTCACCACGCTGATGTTCGCTGTGTTGGATGCCAGTGCCAAGTGGTTGGTGCAATCACTTCCCGTGTTGCAGGTGGTGTGGTTGAGATTCTTATTTCACACACTTTTCACTGCTGCCTTTTTCGTGCCCGGGATGGGCGCGCGTTTGTTCGTTGTCACCAACCCGCGTTTGCAACTGCTTCGCGGCTTGATGTTGGGCCTGATGACGGGGCTGAACTTCATTGCACTGCAGTTTTTGCAGTTGGCTGAAACAGGCGCGGTTCAGTTTTCGGTGCCTGTGCTGATTGCACTGCTATCTGCGTGGTTGATGAATGAACGGCTTGATGCGAAACGATGGATTGCAATTTGCATGGGCTTTGTTGGTGTACTTGTCATCATTCGACCCGGCAGTCATGGTTTTCATCCCGCAATTTTTCTCAGCATCGTGAATGCTTTTTTGTATGCAGCCTTTAACTTGATGACGCGCCGTTTGGCAGGAAGCGACGATCCTGTCGTGACTCAACTCGCCTCAGCCGCAGTGCCTACAGTGTTGTTGGCCCCGTTTGCGTTGTGGTCTTGGCAAACCCCTGATAGCTGGCAGACATGGCTGGTTATTCTGATCGCTGGTTTGTCCGGCGGACTGGGCCACACCGCTTCGGCGATGGCGCACCGCTATGCGTCCGCAGCTGTTTTGGGCCCATTTTTGTACCAGCAAATCATTTACATGACGCTGGGAGGCTGGCTCATATTTGGCCAATTACCCGACAGCGCAGTGGCCATTGGGGCATGCATTGTCGTCATGAGTGGCTTGTATTTATTGTGGAGAGAATTTCGCTCAACCCCATTTAAAGGGTAGCGTCCCCTTTTACCCTTTTAAACGTCCCCTTTTAAACCCCTTTTAACTCCATGCTTACCCTTGCGGGTAAATCCTTGTGGCTAATGTTCACGTGAAATCTCTAGAATGTGTTGCAGCGCAGCATGTTTGCGCCAAAATCCTTTCAATTCCATTGAGGGCGGACACCTTGAAGAAAAAACCTGACACATCAGCAGCTCCCCTGGGCGCTGCAGCGCCAAGCGTTCGGGTCATTAAAAAGTACCCCAACCGAAGGCTGTACGACACCACCACGTCGAGTTACATCACGCTTTCTGAAATCAAGCGCTTGGTCATGGAAAGCCAAAAATTTGGCGTGAAAGATGCCAAAACTGGCGAAGACCTCACGCGCGCCATCTTGCTGCAAATCATTTTGGAGGAGGAGTCTGCAGGTGCTCCGATGTTCACCGAGGCTGTTCTGAGCCAAATTATTCGGTTTTATGGCCACGCGATGCAGGGTTTCATGGGAGCCTACTTGGAAAACAATGTCCATTCTTTGATGGCCATGCAAACCAAAATGGGTGATCAGTCGAAAAATATCGTCACGCAAATGCAAGAGCAGATGAAAAAGCAAACAGAAACCATGCTGGGCGCCTTTGGCATCAAGAGCTGAAAGCGTTTTACTGGGACAATGCGGGCATGAATGAAATTGTTTCACCCGCGCCCCGAGTCGGTTTTGTCAGTTTGGGTTGTCCCAAAGCCTTGACCGATTCTGAACTGATCCTCACGCAGCTCAGCGCCGAGGGCTACCAAACTTCCAAGACGTTCGAGGGTGCCGACCTGGTCATCGTTAACACCTGCGGCTTCATTGACGATGCGATCAAAGAAAGCTTGGACACCATCTCCGAGGCCTTGAGCGTCAACGGCAAAGTCATCGTGACGGGGTGCTTGGGCGCCAAAACCGGCGATGGCGGGGGCAATATGGTGCAAGAAATTCACCCCCGTGTTTTGGCCGTGACCGGCCCGCACGCCACACAAGAGGTAATGGATGCGGTTCACGCCTACCTGCCCAAACCGCACGACCCTTTTTTAGATTTGGTGCCCAATGCTTTTGGCCAAGCCGGTTTGAAACTCACACCTCGTCACTACGCGTATTTGAAAATCAGTGAAGGCTGCAACCACCGCTGTACTTTTTGCATCATTCCTTCAATGCGGGGTGGCTTGGTCTCGCGCCCAATTGGCGATGTGCTCAAAGAAGCCCAGGCCCTGTTTGAAGGCGGCGTCAAAGAACTCTTGGTGATCAGCCAGGACACCTCCGCTTACGGTGTCGATGTGAAATACCGCACCGGTTTTTGGGAGGGCCGTCCAGTCAAAACCCGCATGCTGGAGTTGGTTCAAACTTTAGGTGAGATCGCGCAACGCTATGGTGCTTGGGTGCGTTTGCACTACGTTTACCCATACCCCAGTGTGGACGAGATCATTCCCCTGATGGCCACCGGCTTGGTCTTGCCTTATTTGGACGTGCCATTGCAGCACAGCCACCCCGATGTACTGCGGCGCATGAAGCGCCCAGCCAGTGGCGAGAAGAATTTGGAGCGCATTCAAAATTGGCGAGCTACTTGCCCCCAATTGGTGATCCGTAGCACCTTCATTGCCGGGTTTCCGGGGGAAACTGAAGAAGAGTTTGAGCATCTCTTGGCCTTTTTGCGAGACGCGCAAATTGACCATGCGGGCTGCTTTGCCTACAGCCCCGTGAAGGGCGCTCTTGCCAACGAATTGCCTGGCATGCTGCCCCAAGCCGTGCGCGAGGAGCGCAGGTCGCGTTTCATGGCAGTGGCCGAAGAGGTCTCAGCTGAGCGCTTGAAAAAACGAGTGGGCGCCAGCATGCAGGTCTTGATTGATTCTGCGCAGTCCATGGGCCGCAAAGGGGGGCTGGGCAGGTCTTATGCGGACGCCCCGGAAATTGACGGACACGTGCACTTATTGCCGCCTGAGAAAATCAGCAAGACTTACAAAGCGGGCGACTTCACGCAGGTGCGTGTCGTCGCTGTGGATGGACACGATTTGGTGGCGGTCCCGATTTGATGTCAGAGAAAATAAAAGACACAAAAAAAGCTGCAGTGTGTGCAGCTTTGATTAAACTTGGTGCCCAGGAAGGGACTCGAACCCCCACGAAGTTACTCGCTAGTACCTGAAACTAGTGCGTCTACCAATTCCGCCACCTGGGCTCTCAGGACCAAACAAGGATTGTATATCAAAAAATTAAGTTCACCCAGTGGATTGCTAGAGGAAATCGAAGGCAGTGTGCAAGGTCATCGCGATGGCCACGGCTTCTTTATTCGCGACGATGGCGAGGGCGATATTTTCTTGCCGCCCAACGAAATGCGCGCCGTTTTGCACAAAGATCGCGTCAAAGTTCGGATCGTTCGGCAAGACCGCAAAGGCCGGCCCGAAGGCCGCGTGGTTGAGATCATGGAGCGCCCGCCGCACCCCATCATCGGGCGCTTGTTGCATGAAAGCGGCATCTGGATTGTGGCGCCTGAAGACAAGCGGTATGGCCAAGATATTTTGATTCCCAAAACTGCCATTGGCCTTGGCAAACCGGGGCAAGTGGTGGTGGTGGAGTTGACCGAACCGCCAGCCCTTTATGGGCAACCCGTGGGGCGAGTCAAAGAAGTGCTCGGTGAAATTGACGACCCCGGCATGGAGATTGACATCGCGGTTCGCAAGTACAGCGTGCCGCATGAATTCTCAGATGCATGCCTTGGCTTGGCGCGCACTTTACCTGACAAAGTGCGGCCGCTAGACAAAAAAGACCGCATCGATTTAACCGACGTGCCCTTGGTCACCATCGATGGCGAGGACGCCCGTGATTTTGACGATGCCGTGTATTGCGAACCGACCAAAGTGGGCCGCGGCAAAGGCTGGCGTTTGCTGGTTGCGATTGCAGATGTGAGTCATTATGTGGAGACTGGCAGCGCCATCGATGTCGATGCGTACGACCGTGCCACCAGTGTCTATTTTCCTCGCCGCGTGATCCCCATGCTGCCAGAAAAACTCTCCAACGGCCTGTGCTCTTTGAACCCGCAAGTCGAGCGCTTGTGCATGGTGTGTGACATGCTGGTCAATGCCAAAGGCGATATTCACGCCTACCAGTTTTACCCCGCTGTGATGTTCAGCCACGCCCGTTTCACCTACACCGAAGTGGCCGCAATTTTGGCCAACACAAAGGGCCCTGAAGCCATCAAGCGAAAAGCACTCGTCAACGATTTGATCCATTTGCACGATGTCTACCGCGCGCTGTTGGCTTCACGTGCAGTGCGCGGTGCGGTTGACTTTGAAACCACGGAAACTCAAATCATTTGTGATGACAACGGGCGCATTGAAAAAATTGTGCCCCGTGTTCGCACCGAAGCGCACCGCTTGATCGAGGAAGCCATGTTGGCTGCCAACGTGTGCAGTGCAGATTTCATTCAAGAAGGCAAGCACCCTGGTTTGTTTCGTGTGCACGAAGGCCCCACACCAGAAAAGAAAGAGGTCTTGCGCACCTACTTGAAGGCTTTGGGCATTGGCGTTGCACTGAGTGATGACCCCAAGCCTGGCGAATTTCAACAAATTGCGCAGGCCACCAAAGACCGTCCCGACGCTCAGCAAATTCACACCATGCTGCTGCGCTCCATGCAGCAAGCCATTTACACGCCCATCAACAGCGGCCACTTTGGCTTGGCCTACGGCGCCTACACCCACTTCACCAGCCCCATTCGGCGCTACCCTGATTTGTTGGTGCACCGGGTGATCAAAGCCATCTTGGCGCATAAAAAATACCAGCTGCCCAATTTGCCTTTGCCGGGTGAAGCGCATGCCAAGCTAACCAAGCGTCTGCAAAAAAATAAGTCGGGCGTGCAGATGCAAGAGCCCCCGCGCATTCAAATGTCGCCCGCCGAGCAGCAAGCTTGGGAGGCAGCAGGGCTGCATTGCAGCGCCAACGAAAGGCGCGCCGACGAGGCCAGCCGAGATGTGGAAGCTTGGCTCAAGTGCAAATTCATGCGGGAACATTTGGGTGAGGAGTACAGCGGTGTTGTCACCTCGGCCACCAGCTTCGGAATTTTTGTAACCTTGGACGCTTTGTACGTCGAGGGCTTGGTGCACATCACCGAATTGGGCGGTGAGTATTTCCGCTTTGACGAAGCCCGCCAAGAACTGCGCGGAGAGCGCACGGGCATTCGGTATGCCATTGGCACGCGGGTTCAAATTCAAGTCAGCCGCGTTGACTTGGATGGGCGCAAAATTGATTTCAGATTGATCACTCCTGGTGAAGATTTGCAAACCAGAGCCATGCGCGACAAAGGCGCAGTCGACGGCCCCGCTGGCCCCCGTGGCAAGGCCAAATCGATTCCGCACATGCCGCGCAAGGCGCAAGTCCCGCACGCTGTTGGCCGATCTGTGAAAGCTTCCGTCAAAGCCGCATTGAAAAAGCCCGCAGGCAAGAAAAAATCCAGCCAAGCGCGCAAAACTCGCCGTTAATATCTTTTCTTTTTTTAGGAGTTTTCTCTCATGACGCAATCATCCAAAGTGGCCATCGTGACTGGCGCTGGTTCTGGTGTGGGCCGCGCAGCAGCCTTGGCCTTGCTGGCAAACGGTTGGACTGTGGTGTTGGCGGGTAGGCGCCTGGCCAATTTAGAAGAAGTCGTTGCACAAGCGCCAAGTGGCGCACGCGCGCTGGCGGTGAGCACCGATGTGACAAAGGAAGACTCCGTCAAGGCCTTGTTTGAGCAATGCGTGCAAACATACGGCCGCTTGGATTTGCTCTTCAACAACGCCGGTGTCAGTGCAGCGGCAGTGCCCTTGGACGAGCTGCCTTTGGAGACTTGGAAAAACGTGGTCGACATCAATTTAACCGGCATGTTTTTGTGCATTCGCGAAGCCTTTCGCGTGATGAAAAAGCAAACCCCCCAAGGCGGACGCATCATCAACAATGGCTCGATTTCGGCCACCACACCGCGGCCTTTCTCCATTGCCTACACATCGACCAAACACGCTGTCACGGGCCTGACCAAATCGGCTTCGCTGGACGGGCGTGTGTACGACATTGCGGTGGGGCAAATTGACATTGGCAACGCCGCCACCCCCATGGCCATGCGAATGGCCAAGGGCGTTCCCCAGGCCAACGGCAGCATTGGGATTGAGCCCTTGATGGACGTTGAAGTTGTCGGTCAGTCGGTGGTTTACATGGCCAATTTACCCTTGTCGGCTAACGTCATGTTCCATACCGTGATGGCCACCAAAATGCCGTTTGCCGGCAGAGGTTAAGGCCCAAGCTTGACTGCAAGTTAGCGCAGGTTTTCAGCCAAGGCGCTGGCAGTCAAGGCTAAATTTTCAGGCCAGGCATCGGCCAGCGCGCCATGCTCAAAAGCCGCCATGCAGGCCGCGGCAAAGGGCGCAAGCCCTTGCGCCATGCGGGCCGCGAGCAAGCCGGCCAAAACATCGCCCGTGCCTCCTGTGGCTAAACGGCCATTGCCCGTTGGGTTGATGACGGGCGTTTCATGGGGTGCCGCGATCACACTGCCAGAGCCTTTGAGCAAGACCACGCATTGCAAGTCGTCAGCCAATTGTTGAGCTGCATGCAGTCGATCGTGCTGCACGCTGGCCGTGTTTGAGCCGAGTAAGCGCGCAGCTTCCAAAGGGTGGGGCGTCAATACGGTGTGCCATTTTTTAGCGCTGCGCTGGCGCAGCAAGTCTTTGAGCCAAGGGTCTTGTGCAATGGCGTTCAAAGCATCGGCGTCCAAGACCAGTTCAGGGCTTTGCTGCAAGATCCGCGGCAAATGCGCACGCACCACTTGGCCGCCACCGCAGCCGCACAGCACCGTGAGTTCGCGCAAATTCAAAGCTTCCAATTGGCGGCGCATCACGCCCGGCTCGTAGCCTGCGATGTCCACCGTTGGCATGGCAATTGGGGGGGGTGAACCAGTCGCTGGGCGTGTGGGTGTGAGATAGCAACTCATGACCCTTCCTGCGCCGGCATGCAAAGCGGCGCTGGCGGCCAAATCGACTGCTCCCGTCATGCCCATGCCGCGCACCGCCATTGATTCGCCGCCAATCACCGCCACATCTCCCCAAGAGCCTTTGTGGCTGGCGTGCGTGTGCGCCAGCAAACCAGCAGGAAGCCCTTGCTTGGTGTTCAAACGAGCGTCAGCTTGGGCCTGGCTTTGAAGTTCATCCGTGCCCAAGGTGTCTAGCCACAAGCTGCCTGCAGCGTCGCGGCCCTGCGCCATGAAAACACCGGGTTTGGCGCTCAGCAGCATCAGGGTGTGCTGGGCTTGCACACAAACAGGGTTGCCTGATGCATTGGGGCTTTGAACGCAGCCCGTGTCGGCATCGAGCCCCGTGGGCAAGTCGACCGACAAGACTTGCGCCAAGGAGTGGTTGATCCAATCAACCCAGCGCGCCATCTCGCCCGTCAGCGCGCGCGCTGCACCGATGCCCAAGAGAGCGTCGATGCACAAATCGCTGGCCGGTGCATGGGGCGGCAACGAAGTTAAAAATTGAACTCCCGCATCACGCGCCTGCTGCAGCGCCTGCGCCGCGTCAGGCGGCCGCGCTTGTTCGGTGGGCCACAAAATCACTTGGGTGTTCATGCCCCATTGGTGCAAATGCATGGCCGCATGCAGGCCATCGCCACCATTGTTGCCGGGCCCACACAGCACCCAATAGCAATTGGCATGGGGCTTCAAAGCCATGGCCAACTTGGCCACGGACAAGCCGGCCATGGCCATCAAACTCGGGCCCTTGTGCGAGGCTTTTTGCAACTGCGCCAAGCGCTCTAGTTCGCGCGTGGCTTGCACGCCAAACAGATGGCAGGGCAGGCTGGTCCCTAATTTTTTCACATGGCCCTCAAAGCAGTTTCGATGGCCAAAGAAATGTTCAGCACATCGTCGTCGCGCATGGGCCCTTGCCAGACCATCATGCTGCTGGGCAATTCACCTGGCATGTGGCAGGGCAGCGACAAGGCGCAGCCGTCTAGCGTGTTGATCACACTGGTGTTGCGCAGCAGCAAAGCATTGGCTGCAAAAAAGGCCTCGTCACGTTGTTCACCAGGCGCCATGCTGCTGATGCTTGGTCCGTAAATTGGCAGCGTGGGTGACAAGGCTGCATCAAACCCGCTCAAGGCCGATTGCATCTGCGCAATCCACTGCGTGCGGCCCTTTTGCAAATCCAAATATTCAAACGCCTTCATGTTGGCGCCTCGCAAAATGCGCTGCGCTACGCGCGGGTCGTACTGGCTGTGGTGCTGTTCAATCAAAGAGCGATGCCAAGTGAAACTCTCGGCCGCACTGAAACCACCGGTGGCCAGTAAACCTGCCAAAGATTTGAGCTCCAGCATGGGCACTTCAACCAGCTGCGCGCCTGCACTGCGCAAAGTTTTCAAACTGCGCTCCCAAGCCACTTGCACGCCTTTGTCCATGGCGTCTAAAAACAAAGTGCTGGGCACAGCCAAGCGGTAGGCACTCAGCGGTTTGTGGGCGCGAGCTACTTTGCGATCAGCCAAAATTTCATGGGCCAACACGGCATCGCGCACACTGCGTGTCATGGCGCAAACCGTGTCCATGGTGGTTGACAAGGGCACCGCGCCTTGCGTGGAAACCCGCCTGGCCGTGTTTTTAAAGCCCACCAAGCCGTTGAGCGCGGCCGGAATCCGAATCGAGCCGCCGGTGTCGGAGCCCAGCGCAATGAACACGGCACCGGTGGCCACCGAGACGGCCGCGCCAGAAGAAGAGCCGCCTGGTACGCGTGCTTCGCCCGCCGCGTCAACGCGCTGGTCTGTTGTCGCATCCCAAGCGGCAGGTGTGCCGTAATGGGGGTTGATGCCGACCCCTGAAAATGCAAACTCCACCATGTTGGTGCGGCCAATCAGGCTGCCACCGGCCGCGCGCATGTGCGCCACTGCGGGGCAGTCGTGCGCAGCTGCCGGCCGGTCTGCCAGCACCACGGAGCCGGCTTGCGTGACGCTGCCCGCCACGTCAAACAGGTCTTTGGCCGAAAAGGGCAGCCCTGCCAAGGCGGATTTTCCAATGCCCGGTGCAGCCAAAGCCGCTGGCGCTTGGGGGCCCTCAAGTTGCATGAAAACGTTCTGGCAGGCCGCGCTTTGAGCGATGGCTTGGCACTCTTCCCACTGGGCTTGCGCTGTGGTGGTGTGGGCTGCAATGGCCTGCAGGGTGGCAATCAGGTCTGCGCGCATGGGGTGTGCTTTCTAAGGGTGTGGCTGTGGGTCGTGGTGGATGGGGCAGCGCAGTTTGGGTGCTATAATCGAGCGGCTTAGCAGGCTTTTCCTCTAAGCAAACCACTCGCAAACCAGTTCCTTCAAGGTGTTGCTTGTTGGCTTTTTTCAAATGAAAAGCCCGCAAGCGATCGGTGAACTGGATTTTAGACCTAACCTTTGGAGAAAAACCATGTCCGTTACCATGCGCGAAATGCTGGAAGCCGGTGTCCACTTCGGACACCAAACACGCTTTTGGAACCCCAAGATGGCCCCGTTCATCTTCGGTCACCGCAATAAAATCCACATCATCAACCTGGAAAAATCGCTCCCGATGTTCCAGGAAGCGACCAAGTTCGTCAAGCAATTGGCGGCCAATCGCGGCAACATTTTGATGGTCGGCACCAAACGCCAAGCCCGCGAAACGGTTGCCACCGAGGCCAATCGTGCTGGCGTGCCTTTTGTCGACCAACGTTGGTTGGGCGGCATGCTGACCAACTTCAAAACCGTTAAAACATCGATCAAGCGCCTTAAAGACATGAAGGTGCAGCAAGAAGTGGGTTTAGAGACCCTGAGCAAAAAAGAGCAATTGATGTTCAAGCGCGAAATTGAAAAGCTTGAAAAAGACATTGGCGGCATCCAAGACATGGCCGCCTTGCCTGACGCAATTTTCGTGATCGATGTGGGTTACCACAAGATTGCCATTGCCGAAGCCAAAAAACTGGGCATTCCTTTGATCGGTGTGGTCGATTCCAACCACTCGCCCGAAGGCATTGATTACGTGATTCCTGGCAACGACGACTCCTCAAAAGCGGTCGCCTTGTACGCTCGCGGCATTGCAGATGCCATCATCGAAGGCCGTGCCAATGCGGTCAACGACGTGGTCAAAGCCGTTGCGGCAGCGCAAGGCGAAGGCGAATTCGTAGAAGTACAAGAGGCGGCCGCTTGAGGCCTACAAGACTGATTGAAAGGGGCTTCTTGCCCCTTTTTTTTAAGCTGACTTTAATTTGATTTGAACTGTAGACGGAGAAACAAAAATGGCTGCAATTACCGCAAGCATGGTCGCTGAACTGCGCGCCAAAACCGATGCCCCCATGATGGAGTGCAAAAAAGCATTGACCGAAGCAGAAGGCGACATGGCCAAAGCCGAAGAGTTGCTGCGTGTCAAACTGGGCACCAAAGCAGGCAAAGCCGCTTCGCGCGTGACCGCTGAAGGCGTCGTGAGCATCTGCATGCAAGGCGCAACATGCGCCATGATCGAGGTCAATTGCGAAACCGACTTCGTGACCAAAAACGACAGCTTCTTGGCCATGGCCAATGCCGCTGCCAAGTTGGTGGCCGAACACAACCCAGCCGATGTGGCTGCATTGGGTCTCTTGAGCTACAGCCAAGATGGATTCGGGCCGACCTTGGAAGACGTGCGCAAAGGCCTGATTGGCAAGATTGGCGAGAACATGAGCTTTCGCCGTTTCAAGCGCGCCGCCAGCGGCACTCAATTGGCCTCTTACTTGCACGGCACCCGCATTGGGGTCGTGGTGGAATTTGAAGGCAACGACACTGCAGCCAAAGACGTTGCCATGCACATTGCCGCCATGAAGCCTGTCTCTTTGAGCAGCGCTGAAGTGCCAGCCGATTTGATCGCCAAAGAGCGATCTGTGGCCACTGCCAAGGCCGCCGAATCAGGCAAGCCAGCTGATATTGCTGCCAAAATGATCGAAGGCTCGGTGCAAAAGTATTTGAAAGAAGTCTCTTTATTCAACCAAGCGTTTGTTAAGAATGACAAACAAACGGTCGAACAAATGCTCAAAGCCCAAGCCACTCAAATCAAAGCTTTCACTCTGTATGTGATGGGCGAGGGCATTGAGAAGAAGGTCGACGATTTCGCTGCTGAAGTTGCCGCCCAAGTCGCTGCGGCCCAAAGCGCGGCTTAATTCACAAGTGCCCCTCACGGGGCCTTCGGATTTGGCCCGTAAGGGCATTTCCCCAGTAAACTTTCAGTTGAAATTCAAAAGGAGCCTGTCATGACCATCGCCAAACCAGCCCACAAGCGTATTTTGCTCAAGCTGTCAGGCGAGTCTTTGATGGGCGATGATCAATTTGGCATCAACCGCGCCACCATCGTGCGCATGGTCGAAGAAATTGCCGAAGTTACCCGCTTGGGCATTGAGTTGGCTGTTGTCATTGGCGGTGGCAATATTTTCCGCGGTGTCGCTGGCGGCTCGGTCGGCATGGACCGGGCTACTGCTGATTACATGGGCATGTTGGCCACAGTGATGAATTCCTTGGCTTTGGCAGACACCATGAACAAAGCTGGTTTGACCGCGCGCGTGATGTCCGCCATTGCCATTGAGCAAGTGGTTGAGCCCTATATCCGGCCCAAGGCTTTGCAATATTTGGAAGAAGGCAAAGTGGTGATTTTCGCGGCCGGCACGGGCAACCCATTTTTCACGACCGACACGGCTGCGGCTTTGCGCGGCGCAGAAATTGGCGCCGAGTTGGTGCTCAAAGCCACCAAGGTTGATGGTGTTTACTCGGCCGACCCCAAACTCGACCCCACAGCCACGCGCTACAACAAAATCACCTTTGACGCAGCCATCTCCCAAAATTTAGGCATCATGGATGCCACTGCATTTGCGCTGTGCCGCGATCAAAAGTTGCCCGTCAAAGTGTTCTCAATTTTCAAGCATGGTGCGCTCAAGCGCGTGGTCATGGGCGAAGACGAGGGCACCTTGGTTTACGCCTGATTCTTGCTTTTCTCTGGAGAATTTCATGAGCTTAGATGACATCAAGACCAGCACGCAGTCCAAGATGGACCAGTCCATTGCGGCTTTCAAAAACAACCTGTCCAAAATTCGCACAGGCCGTGCCAATCCGGCTTTGCTCGATTCCGTTCAAGTGGAGTACTACGGCTCCGTGGTGCCGCTGTCTCAGGTGGCCAACGTTGCCTTGATCGACTCGCGCACCATCAGCGTTCAGCCTTGGGAAAAAGGCATGGGGGCCAAAATTGAAAAAGCCATTCGCGAGAGTGACTTGGGCTTGAACCCTGCGTCCATGGGCGATCTGATCCGTGTGCCCATGCCCGCCATGAGCGAAGAGCGCCGCCGAGAAATGACCAAACTGGTGCGCACGGAAGGTGAGAACGCCAAGATCGCAGTGCGCAATTTGCGCCGCGATGCCAATGAGGCCGTGAAAAAATTGGTCAAAGACAAACTGGCTTCTGAAGACGAGCAAAAACGTGCAGAAGCCGATGTCCAAAAAGTCACTGACAGGCACGTTGCTGAAATAGACCAATTGGTGGCAGGCAAAGAGCACGAGATCATGGCGGTTTGACGCTGCATCGATCTCGAATCATTCGGCCCCAGCAATTGAGCGATTGATTCGATGCTCCAACAACGCATCATTACCGCACTTGCGCTCCTGGCTGTTTTGCTGCCAGCGCTGTTTGCCGATTCGCCCACACCATTTTTGGCAGTCTCCATTGTTCTGATCGCGGCGGGCGCTTGGGAGTGGGGCCGTTTGAATGGCTTGCCCATTAGAAAGGCAGTGCTGTCTGCCTTTGCATGTGCAGGCGTTTGCGCACTGGCGGTGGCTGCCGGTTGGACAGAATCTACCGCCCCTGTGGTGTGGTTGCTGGCCGGCGCTGCCTGGGTGGGTGTGACCGCATGGATGCTGCTGCGTGGGGTGGCAGGTTGGGCGCAGTGGCCGCGTACCGCGCGGTGGTTGGTGGGCCTGGGCTTGATCTGGCTGGCTTGGCTGGCCATGGCGCAAGCACGCACAACAGGCGTTGCATTTTTGTTGTCTATTTTGTGTTTGGTTTGGGCCGCCGATGTCATGGCCTACTTTTTTGGCCGTGCCTTGGGCGGGCGATGGTTCCCTGCAAAATTGGCGCCCTCGATCAGCCCCGGTAAAAGTTGGGAAGGGGTTGTAGGCGGCATGGTCGGCGTGTTCGTGTTGTCTTATACGTGGTTGGCTTTAGAGCAGCATTACCAATGGCCTGTTGCCAGTTTGTTCACTCGATTGTCAGCGCAAGGCACAGGCATGTTGATCTTGAGCTTGGTGTTCATGACGACCATGAGCGTGGTCGGTGATTTGGTGGAATCTTTGGTCAAAAGAAGTGCGGGTGTCAAAGACAGCTCCAAGCTATTGCCCGGCCACGGCGGTGTGCTCGATCGCTTGGACGCCCTCTTGCCAAGTTTGCCCATTGCCATGATGTTGGTCTCATTGATCAAGCCTTCAAGCCTCTGATAATTAGCATCCATGAAACAAAACATCACGGTCATGGGCAGCACTGGCTCCATCGGCACCAATACTCTGGACGTGTTGTCTCGGCATCCTGAGCGCTTTGAGGTTTTTGCCTTGACGGCTTCCACGCAAGTCGAATTGATTTTGTCGCAGTGCGCGATTTTCAAACCTCGCTTTGCAGTCATGGCGCATGAGGCCGCAGGCCGTCAATTGGCAGACCGCGTCAAGGCTGAAGGCTTGACAGTGCAAGTGCTCTGGGGCTCAGAGGCTTTGTGCCAAGTCGCATCGCACCCGGATGTTCACGCTGTCATGGCCGCCATTGTGGGCGCTGCAGGATTACCGCCTTGTTTGGCAGCCGCCAAGGCCGGCAAGCGCTTGTTGCTGGCCAACAAAGAAGCCTTGGTGGTGGGGGGTGAGGTTTTCTTGACCGCAGTTAATGAAGGCGGTGCAAGATTGCTGCCCATTGACAGCGAGCACTCCGCTATCTTCCAAGCCTTGCCTGAAGACCCGAAGCACTGGGCCAGCCGGATTGACAAAATCATCTTGACTGCATCAGGCGGGCCTTTTCGCACACGCGAGGTGGCGAGCCTGCGCAGCGTCACGCCAGAGGAGGCTTGCGCTCACCCCAATTGGGTCATGGGCCGCAAAATTTCGGTGGACTCTGCCACCATGATGAACAAAGCACTTGAAGTGATCGAGGCGCGCTATTTGTTTGGGGTCAGCCCAGTGCAGTTAGAGGTGGTCATTCACCCGCAAAGCATCGTGCATTCCATGGTTCAGTTCAAAGACAACTCTGTGGTCGCACAGTTGGGCACGCCCGACATGCGCGTGCCCATTGCCTATGGTTTGGGCTGGCCTGAGCGGCTGGCCTCAGGCGCTTCGTCTTTGGATTTTCACAATTTGAAGCCTATGACGTTTGAGGCCATCGATGCGCATGACCATCCAGAGCGTTTTCCCGGCTTGGGTTTGGCTTGGGAGGTCTTGAAAGCAGCCCCAGGCACCAGCGCGGTGCTCAACGCTGCCAACGAAATTGCAGTCGAAGCTTTTTTGGAGAAAAGAATTCGCTTTGATCAGATCCATCAGGTCAACATGGAAACGCTGTCGAAGGTGATTCCTGCAGCGCCCCAAAACCTGGCCGACTTGTTGGCCTTAGACCAACGCAGCCGAGCGCAGGCAGCCGCCTTGGTTCAGCGCTGCATGGTTTGAAAAGCACTTGCACATGCTGTTGACACTGATTGCTTTTTTGGTGGCCTTGAGCCTGCTGATAGCAGTTCATGAGTACGGTCATTACAGAATGGCCGTGGCCTGCGGCGTGGAGGTGTTGGAGTTTTCCATCGGGTTTGGCAAGCCGATCTGCCGCTGGCAAGCCAAGCACCCCAGGCTTGGGCAAAACACCCAATTTGTCATCGGGCGTTGGCCCTTGGGCGGGTTTGTGCGCATGGTGGACTCGCGTGAAGCGCAAGTGCCCCCCGAAAAACGTGCCAGGGCGTTTGATTTGCAGAGCCTCAAAGTGCGCGCAGCCATTGTGCTGGCCGGGCCCTTGGCCAATTTGGCACTGGCAGCGCTTATTTTCTCAGGCTTGGCTTGGTGGGGGCAAATGCAAGCGCTGCCGATTCTGGCCAGCCCGGTGCCTGCCAGTTGGGCTGAAAAAGCGGGCTTGCAGGGCGGAGAAACGGTTTTATCGGCCAACTTGGCCGAGCAGGATCCACAGCCCATTGAACAATTTCAAAGTTTGCGCTGGCTTTACTTGCAGGCCGATTTGGCAGGGGTGCCTTTGCATTTGCAAATTCAAAAAGCCAATGGTGCTGGCAGTTTTGAGCTGGTGCTGCCAGCGCCGCTAGGGCGAGTCACCGATTCGCTGCCCAGCACCAAGCCTGAGCGCACGCAGTGGGACTTATTGGGTCTTCGCGGGCCACTCTCCCCGGCAGTATTGGGCCAGTTAGAGCCCAGTGGGGCAGGCTATGCGGCCGGTTTGCAGCCGGGAGACCGTGTCCTCAAGGTGGGCGGCCAAGTCATCATCGACGCGCAGCAGCTGCGTGATTTGATTCGGGGCATGCACGTTTTGGCGGATCAGCCCGACCCCATTTGGCTGATTGAACGCCAGGGCCAGCGCATGGCCTTGCCAGTGCGCCCGCAGTGGCTGACGCCGCCTGATCAGCCCGCACATGGGCGCCTGGGTGCCTTCATTGGTGGTGCGCCAGCGGCGCAGTGGGCGCGGTTGGGTTTTTTGGATGGCATCGCCAAGGGCTTCGAGCAGGTGGGGCAGCTGGGCGCACTGACAGCCACTTTGATCGGCAAAATGCTCGTGGGCCAAGCCTCTTCGCAGCATTTGAGTGGCCCGTTGTCGATAGCGCAGCAGGCGGGAAACTCGGCCCAAATGGGCTTGGTTTCGTACTTAACTTTTTTGGCTTTGGTCAGTGTCAGCCTGGGCCTGCTGAACTTGTTGCCTTTGCCAATGTTGGACGGTGGGCACCTGATGTATTATCTTTGGGAGTCTTTGACGGGTAAACCGGTGTCTGCCTCATGGCAACAAGGTTTGCAAAAGGTCGGTTTAGCGTTTTTGATGGGCATCATGGCGCTGGCTTTTTTCAACGACATCAACCGTCTTTTTTTGCAGTAATTCGTCTAAAGGTCCAGCCTTGGTGCTTGGCAATCATTAATTCAAACGCATGAACTCTCAACTCACCCGATTTCGTTGGCACAAACTGTGTGTCTTGGCCGTTGCCACCATGAGTTGCTTGGCTGCTTGGGCTGTCGAGCCCTTTAAGGTCGCAGACATACGCGTGGAGGGTCTGCAGCGTGTAGAGTCCGGCACTGTGTTTGCTTCCTTGCCCTTTCGCGTGGGGGATCTCTACAACGACGAATCAGGCGCCGCGGCCATTCGTGCTTTGTTTGCGCTGGGCTTGTTCAAAGATGTGCGGCTTGAAACCCAAGGCGATGTCTTGGTCGTGATTGTGGAAGAGCGCCCCTCGATTGCTGAAGTCGAATGGGTTGGCCTCAAAGAATTTGACAAAGATGTGCTTGGCAAAGCCTTGAAAGAAGTAGGCATCTTTGAGGGGCGGCCTTTTGACAAAGCCTTGGCCGACAAGGCCGAGCAAGAGCTCAAGCGGCAATACATCACGCGCAGTTTGTATGGCGCTGAGGTTGTGACAACCGTCACGCCGGTCGAGCGCAATCGGGTCAAGTTGACCTTCACAGTGAGCGAAGGCGGCCCTTCCAAAATCAAACACATCCGCATCACTGGCAATCAATTCATATCGGAAGACACGCTCAAAGACCAATTCAATTTGGATGTTGGCGGCTGGCTCAGTTGGTACACCAAAGCAGACCGTTACTCGCGCACCAAACTCAATGCGGACTTGGAGTCATTGCGCTCCTATTATTTGGCGCGTGGTTTTTTAGAGTTCCGCATTGACTCCACGCAAGTTGCCATCTCACCTGATAAACAAGATATTTTCATCACCATCAACGTGGTGGAGGGCGAGCGCTTTGTGGTGTCTGGTGTGAAACTGGAAGGCAACTTCTTGGGCAAAGAAGAGGAGTTCAAAGGTTTACTCAAGATAGGTTTGGGTCAAGCCTACAACGCCGAAACTGTGACCGAGACCACCAAGGCATTCACCGATTATTTTGGCAAATTTGGCTTTGCCTTTGCCCGCGTTGAAGCCAAGCCTGAAATTGACCGCCTGAACAACCGGGTGTCGTTTGTTTTGCAGGCCGAGCCAGCCCGGCGAGCTTACGTACGCCGTATCCATGTTTCGGGCAACAACCGAACCCGCGACGAAGTCATTCGCCGTGAATTTCGTCAGCTGGAGTCGGCCTGGTATGACGGCGACAAAATTCGATTGTCACGAGACCGGGTGGACCGTTTGGGTTTCTTCACCGAAGTCAACATTGACACGCAAGAGGTTCCGGCCACCGCGGACCAAGTTGATCTGACCATCACCGTGATCGAAAAGCCAACTGGCAGCGTATCTTTGGGGGCTGGTTTTTCTTCGACCGAAAAAGTGGCCTTGAGTTTTGGCATACGGCAAGAAAATGCCTTTGGCTCTGGCAATTATTTGGCCACAGAGATCAACACCAGCAAGTACAACCGAACTGTGGTTTTGAGCACCACCGACCCCTACTTCACGCCCGAGGGTATTTCTAGAACATTCGATGTTTTCCATCGCACAACGCGTCCCTACCTGACCGATTTGAATGCCTACAGCTTGGTCAGTTCCGGGGCCGGCATTCGCTTTGGGGTGCCGTTCAGTGAAATTGACACCATCTTTTTTGGCATGAACTTGGAGCAAACTGCGATCCGACCTGGCAATAATTTGCCCAATGCGTATGTCGAGTACATGCAGCAGTTCGGCTACACCAGCAATGCACTGCCCCTGACCGTGGGCTGGGCCCGTGACGGTCGCGACAGCGCCTTGGTGCCCAACCGAGGTGTATTGCAGCGGTTCAATGCCGATATGAGTTTGTTTGGTGACTCACGCTATGTTCGCTCCAACTACCAGTACCAGCAGTACATACCCTTGAGTAAAAAGTTTACTTTAGCACTCAATTCCGACCTTGGATGGGGGCAGGGCTTGAGCGGCAGACCGTTCCCCTTGTTCAAGAACTACTTTGTGGGTGGCTTGGGCAGCGTTCGCGGCTTTCAGCAATCGACCTTGGGGCCTTCAGACACTTCCAACAACTTGTACCTGGGCGGAACCAAGAAAATTGTCATGAACGCCGAATTGATGCTCCCTGTTCCTGGGGCCGGGAACGACAAGACCCTGCGGCTGTTTGCTTTCACCGACGTGGGGCGCGCCTACGGGGAGCATGAAAAAGTCAATTTAAGTGAGCTTCGCTCGTCTGTTGGCATGGGTCTGAGTTGGATCTCGCCCATGGGCCCTTTGCGTTTTTCTTATGCTTTGCCGATACGTCGTCAGACTACGGATAAAATCCAGAGATTGCAATTCCAAATTGGAACGTCCTTTTAATGAAAACTCTTCGTCACATCTCTCAAGCAGGCTTGCTGGTTGCTTGTACCTTCTGGGCTGCTATTGCGCAAGCTCAAGAATTTAAAATTGGGTTTGTCAATACGGACCGAATTTTCCGTGAAGCCAGTTCAGCTAAATTAGCGCAGACCAAGTTAGAGCAAGAGTTCTCGCGCCGTGAAAAAGAATTGATGGACCTGGGCAACACCATCAAAACAGCTTCTGAAAAATTTGAAAAAGAAGCCCCCACATTGGCCGAGTCGCAGCGCAATGCACGCCAAAAGCAGTTGATGGACCAAGACCGTGAATTTCAGCGCAAGCGCCGCGAATTTCAAGAGGACTTGAACACGCGTAAAAATGAAGAGCAGCAAATCGTGATCGAACGGGCCAACCGCGCTGTCAAGCAAGTGGCTGAGGCCGAAAAATACGACGTGATTTTTCAAGAAGCTGTCTACATCAATCCAAAGCACGACATCACTGACAAAGTCATCAAGTCACTCAATGTGACCGGCGCCAAATAAGCGCTGCGCTCGGGCCGGTTTTGTGCTGCTGCTTGGTAACATCGTTGACACCTTAGGTGGCACGCTGCACGGCAACCGGCAACTTGAAATTTCAGGACTGGCCTCTTTGTTGACGGCCACACCCACAGACTTGAGCTTCTTGAGTCACCCGAAATACCAATCTCAATTAGCCCAGAGTCAGGCTGCCTGCGTGATTGTTGCACCTGCGTTTGAAGCGCCCGCCAAAGCCCGCGGGGCCTGCATCGTCACACCCGAGCCGTACCATTACTTTGCACGTTTGACGCAGTTGTGGAAAAAAAATCGAGACGCATCGAACGGTCCTCCAATCCACCCATCTGCTGTGGTTGACCCGCAGGCGTGGGTCGCAGACTCTGCCGTGATTGGCCCTTTGTGTGTGATCGAGCGTGGGGCTCGTGTAGGCGCCCACACCCGTGTTCATGCACGCGTGACGATCGGTGAATTTTGCACGGTGGGTGAGCGCTGCATTCTTCATTCGGGCGTGGTGATCGGCGCCGACGGCTTTGGCTTTGCCCCGCACCAAGGTGCCTGGGAGAAAATTGAGCAACTGGGCGCAGTTCGAATTGGCAACGATGTTGAAATTGGCGCCAACACCTGCATCGACCGAGGGGCGCTGGAAGATACCGTGATTGAAGACGGCGTTAAGTTGGACAACTTGATTCAAATCGCCCACAACGTTCACATTGGCGCACATTCAGCCTTGGCTGCTTGTGTCGGTGTGGCTGGCAGCGCACGCATTGGCGCGCATTGCACCTTGGGCGGTGGCGCAATCGTATTGGGGCATTTGAGTTTGGCAGACGGTGTGCACATATCGGCAGCCTCGGTGGTCACGCGCACCATCTCAAAACCGGGAAATTACACCGGCTTCTTCCCAATCGATGACAATGCAAACTGGGAGAAAAATGCAGCCAGCTTGAAGCAGTTGCACCGACTCCGTGAAAGACTCAAGCGGATGGAGGCTCAGCTCCTGCCACCGCCAGAACAGGACCCCCAGCCATGATGGACATTCACAAAATTCTCAAGCAGTTGCCCCACCGGTATCCCATTTTATTGGTCGACCGGGTTTTGGAAATTGAAAAAGGGGTTCGGATCAAGGCTTTGAAAAACGTCTCGATCAACGAGCCTTATTTCTCTGGCCATTTCCCGCAGCGCCCCGTCATGCCGGGCGTCTTGATGCTCGAAGCCTTGGCGCAAGCAGCTGCATTGCTGGCTTTTGATGCCTTGGACGAGACCCCCGATGAAAACACCATTTACTATTTCGCCGGAATCGATGGCGCCAGGTTCAAGCGGCCTGTTGAGCCAGGTGACCAATTGATTTTGGAAGTGGAATTGAGCCGCATGAAGGCCGGTGTTTTCAAATTCAAAGCACGTGCCATGGTGGGGCAGGAGACGGCGGTTGAAGCTGAATTGATTTGCACCATGCGCAAGGTCTCTTGATCGGTTCTCACCATGTCGCGCATTCACGCCTCAGCCATCATTGACCCTGCAGCGCAGCTAGACAGCAGCGTCACTGTGGGTCCCTACACGGTCATTGGCCCACATGTTCGCATCGACGCTGGTACCACAGTGGCCAGCCACTGCGTGATTGAAGGCCACACCACCATTGGCAAAGACAACCGAATTTTTCAGTTCAATTCTTTGGGTGCGATTCCTCAAGACAAAAAATATGCAGGTGAGCCCTGTGAGCTTTTGATCGGCGATGGCAACACCATTCGTGAGTTTTGCACCTTCAATATTGGTTCGCCCGGTGATCTGGCGCAGACCCGTGTGGGCAATCACAACTGGATCATGGCGTACGTGCATTTGGCGCACGACTGTGTGATCGGCGACCACACCATTTTCGCCAACAACACGCAGTTGGCTGGGCACGTTCATGTGGGCGACTGGGTCATATTGGGTGGCTGCACAACCGTGCATCAATTTTGCAAAATCGGAGCGCACAGCTTTACCGCCATCAATACGCTTTTATTCGCTGACTTGCCCCCCTTTGTGATGGCGCAAGGCCAGCCGGCGCAAGCCAGGTCTATGAACTTTGAAGGCTTGCGTCGCCGTGGTTTTTCGCCAGAACGGATTGCTGCAGTCAAGGCCATGCACAAATGCTTGTACCGCCAAAATTTGACGCTTGAGCAAGCGCAAGCGCAGATTGCAGACTTGACTCAAGCGTATCCACAAGCGGCACCTGATGTCGAGCTGATGCTCAGCTTCTTGGCGCAAACGTCACCCCAGCGCGGCATAGTCCGCTGATATTGTTGTGAGCCTGTCGCAAACCCCCTCACTGCAAGCCCCACCAGGGGCTTTTTCCATTGCCCTGGTGGCAGGGGAGGCCTCGGGCGACTTATTGGCCAGTTGGATGATGAAGGGTTTGTCTTTGCGCTGGCCCTTGGCCAAGATGCAGGGTATTGGCGGGCCGCGCATGCAAGCACAAGGCTTTAACGCCTGGTGGCCATCCGAGAAATTGGCCGTTCGCGGTTACGTCGAAGTGCTGCGCCACTACCGCGAGATTGTGGGCATTCGAAAGCAATTCAAAGCCCGCTTGCTCATAGACCGTCCAAGCGTTTTCATCGGTGTGGATGCCCCCGATTTCAATCTCGATTTAGCTTGCGATTTGAAACAAAATGGCATTCCAACCGCCCATTTTGTATGCCCATCCATCTGGGCCTGGCGTGCTGAACGCATTGAAAAAATTCGTCGAAGTGTGGACCATGTGCTGTGCATTTTCCCCTTCGAGCCTGCGTTGTTGCACAAGCATGGCGTTGCTGCCACATTTGTGGGACACCCTTTGGCCCAAGCCATTCCATTGAAGGTTGATGCGCACCAAGCCAAGTTGAGTTTGGGTTTGGACCCTGTGCGCCCCGTGATTGCTTTGCTGCCCGGCTCGAGGGCTTCGGAGATCGCTTATTTGGCCGAGCGGTTTTTGCAAACAGCGCAGCAATTGCATCGACAGCGCAAAGGCTTGCAGTTTGTGTTGCCTTGCCTGCCAGCCTACAAAAGCCGTCTCCATGAACTCGCAGCGCAGCTCGATGCGGGAATCGAAATTCAAATTCTGCAAGGCCAGTCACACGCTGCTTTGGCCGCTTGTGATGTGAGCTTGATTGCCAGTGGTACCGCCACGCTGGAAGCGGCGCTATTTAAAAAACCCATGGTGATTGCCTACAACATGAACCGGCTGAGTTGGCAAATCATGAAAGGCAAACAGCTTCAACCCTGGATCGGATTGCCCAATATCTTGGCCCAAGACTTTGTGGTGCCTGAATTTTTGCAAGACCAGGCCACGCCCCAATACCTCGCGCCAGCCCTGCTCAAGTGGCTGGACGCGCCAGACAAAGCGCAGGCATTGAGCTTGCGCTTTGAGGCGCTGCACCACGCACTTTTGCGTGATACACCTACCCTGTCAGCCGATGTCATCCAAACCTTGGTTCAACGCCGCTAAAGGGGCGCTCAAATGGGAAGCGCTTGGCTTGCTGGCCGGCGTGGATGAGGCGGGCCGTGGGCCACTGGCCGGGCCTGTGGTGGCTGCTGCTGTGATTCTGGACGAGCGCCAGCCCATCCAAGGCCTGGCAGATTCCAAAAAACTCAGCGCACTGCGACGAGAAAAATTATTTGACGAAATCCGCGCCAAATCTTTGTGCTTTGCCATTGCACAGGCCAGCGTGGAAGAAATTGACCAACTCAATATTTTGCAGGCCACACTTTTGGCCATGCAAAGGGCGGTGCATGCCCTGCGCTTGAAGCCCAACATGGTTTGGGTCGATGGCAACCGATTGCCTGTGCTGAGCGTTCAGGCGCAGGCCATTGTCAAAGGCGATCAAAAAGTTCCGGCCATCTCGGCTGCGTCTATCTTGGCCAAAGTGCATCGCGATCACTTGTGCCAGCAATTGCACGAGCAATACCCACTTTACGGCTTTGACGCGCACAAAGGCTACGGCACGCAAGCCCACATGGCCGCCTTGCAAGCGCACGGCGCGTCGCCCTGCCACCGCCGAACATTTGCACCAGTGACCCAAGTGCTGGCGCAGTGGGAGGGTGCATGAACGATCTCATTACCTCGCGAGACAACCCCCGCCTCAAAGCCCTGCGCCGCTTGATCCAAGACCCGCAGGCTTATCGCAAACAAAACCAAGTTTGGCTCGAGGGCGATCACCTGTGCCGCAGCGCGCAAGCGCAAGGCGTGCTGCCTCGTGTGGCGGTGTTCTCACAAACACTGTGGCTTCGCGAAGGCGCACAGTGGGCTGACTGCGCACCAGAAACTTGGGTGTTGACGGATGACTTGTTCGCCTCCCTGAGCAGCTTGGAATCGCCCGCCGAGATGGGCTGGTTGCTGGAACTTCCCGCAGCGGCGAAACTTGCCGTGGATGCACCCAGCGTGGTGCTAGACCGTTTGCAAGATGCGGGCAATGTCGGGGCCATTTTGCGCAGCGCCGCAGCCTTTGGCTTTCGACAAGTCATTGCATTGAAAGGCACTGCTGCCTTGTGGTCGCCCAAAGTTTTGCGCTCGGCCATGGGGGCCCATTTTGGACTTGATTTGATTGAAAGTGCATCAGCCGACTCGCTCGATCTATTGCAAATCCCCTTGGTTTGCACGGACGTTCATGCCGGGCCGTATCTGCATGAGTTGCAGCGTGCGGCTCAGCTGCCCTCGTTGTGCGCATGGGTGATGGGGCACGAAGGGCAGGGCATCACGCCGGCCTTGTTGGCGCGGGCCGATCTGCGCGTCAGAATTGCCCAGCCCGGGGGGCAGGAGTCTTTGAATGTAGCCACTGCAGCGGCCATTTGCCTGCACGCCAGCGCCACAGCAGCGCTTTGACAAGAGCGGCTGGGCGCACGGCTATAATGGGAGGCTTTCCCGCATCAACCTGTACGCACCGGCTAGACCCAAGTCAACCCCCTTCCTAAGCAACCGCAAAGTGAGTCCGTCTTGCGCGTTCTGGGGCGTACCCGAACCATACCGGAGAACCCTGTGCTTTTGTCTCTTTCGGGAACTTTCCCCCCCGCCATTTTGGCGCTTGCAGACGGCACGGTCTTTGTCGGCAATTCGATTGGAGCGACTGGCTCAACTGTTGGCGAGGTGGTCTTTAACACCTCCATGACGGGTTACCAAGAAATCCTCACGGACCCCAGTTATTGTCAGCAGATCGTGACCCTCACGTATCCGCACATTGGCAACTACGGCGTCAACCCTGAGGATGTCGAATCTGACAAAGTCCATGCTGCGGGCTTGATTATCAAAGATCTGCCTATAGTGGCCAGCAATTTCCGCTCAACGCAAACGCTCGCAGAGTATTTGAAGGGCAGCGCCACGGTGGCCATTGCCAACATCGATACGCGTCAATTGACCCGCTGGCTGCGCAACCATGGTGCGCAAAACGGCGCCATTTTGGGCTTGGCAGCAGGCCAAGTGGTGACGCCTGAATTGAAGGCGCAAGCCGTTGCTGCAGCCATGGCTGCCCCGAACATGAGCGGCTTGGACTTGGCGCAAAAAGTCACCGCTTCCAAGCCCAGCACATGGACCCAGACGCAGTGGCAACTGGGCAGCGGCTATGGCCAACAAACAGCGCCCCGTTTTCATGTTCTGGCCTACGATTTTGGTGTTAAGAAAAACATCTTGCGCATGCTGGCTGAACGCGGCTGCAAAGTCACAGTGGTGCCAGCGAAAACAACGGCCGCAGAAGTTCTGAAATTCAAACCCGATGGCATCTTCTTGTCCAACGGCCCCGGCGACCCACAGCCCTGCGACTACGCCATTGCTGCAGCGCGTGAATTGATCGAAACTGGTATTCCTGTTTTTGGCATTTGCCTAGGTCATCAAATTATGGCCTTGGCCAGTGGTGCCAAAACATTCAAAATGAAGTTTGGCCACCATGGCGCCAACCATCCGGTGAAAGATTTAGATTCGGGCCGCGTCTCCATCACCAGTCAAAATCATGGCTTTGCTGTCGATGAAAAAACACTGCCTGCCAATTTGCGCGCGACGCATGTCTCTTTGTTCGACGGCACATTGCAAGGCTTGGCGCGCACAGACAAACCTGCGTTTTGCTTTCAAGGCCACCCTGAGGCCTCGCCTGGCCCGCACGATATTGCCTACCTCTTTGATCGCTTCATCAAGCTGATGGAGAAAATTTAAAATGCCCAAGCGCACCGACCTTCAAAGCATTCTCATCATTGGCGCAGGCCCCATCATCATTGGACAGGCCTGCGAATTTGATTACTCTGGCGTACAGGCCTGCAAGGCCTTGCGCGAAGAAGGCTACAAAGTCATTTTGATCAACAGCAACCCAGCCACGATCATGACTGACCCGGCCACGGCCGATGTCACCTACATCGAGCCCATCACTTGGCAAACGGTTGAAAAAATCATTGCCAAAGAGCGACCCGACGCCATTTTGCCCACCATGGGCGGACAAACAGCACTCAATTGCGCGCTTGATTTGTGGCGCAACGGTGTTTTAGACAAATACAAAGTCGAGTTGATTGGCGCCACGCCCGAGGCCATTGACAAAGCCGAAGACCGTTTGAAGTTCAAAGATGCCATGACCAAAATTGGCTTGGGCTCAGCCAGGTCAGGCATAGCGCACAGCATGGACGAGGCTTGGGGCGTGCAAAAACAAGTGGGTTTTCCCACCGTCATTCGGCCCAGTTTCACACTGGGCGGCACGGGCGGAGGCATTGCCTACAACCCGGAAGAGTTTGAAACCATTTGCAAACGCGGCCTTGAGGCTTCGCCTACCAATGAGCTCTTGATTGAAGAGTCCTTGCTGGGCTGGAAAGAGTACGAGATGGAAGTGGTGCGCGACAAAGCGGACAACTGCATCATCATTTGCTCGATCGAAAATTTAGACCCCATGGGGGTGCACACCGGTGACTCCATCACGGTGGCACCTGCGCAAACCTTGACCGACAAAGAATACCAAATCATGCGCAACGCCAGTCTGGCCGTGTTGCGTGAAATTGGTGTTGACACAGGCGGCTCGAACGTGCAGTTCTCGATCAATCCGCAGGACGGCCGCATGATCGTGATCGAGATGAACCCCAGGGTCTCACGCTCCTCCGCATTGGCCTCCAAAGCCACCGGTTTCCCCATCGCCAAAGTGGCGGCAAAATTGGCTGTGGGCTACACCTTGGACGAGTTGCGCAATGACATCACGGGCGGTGCCACGCCGGCCAGTTTTGAGCCCAGCATTGACTATGTGGTCACAAAAATTCCGCGCTTCGCGTTTGAAAAATTTCCCACGGCTGACAGTCGCTTGACCACGCAGATGAAGTCGGTGGGCGAGGTCATGGCGATCGGCCGCACTTTTCAAGAGTCCTTCCAAAAAGCCTTGCGCGGTTTGGAGGTTGGCGTTGACGGCATGAACGAGAAAACCCAAGACCGCGAAGTGCTTGAAAAAGAATTGGGCGAGCCTGGCCCTGATCGAATTTGGTACGTAGGCGATGCATTTGCGCTGGGCATGAGCGTCAAAGAAGTTTTTGACTTGACCAAGATTGATCCCTGGTTTTTGGTTCAAATTGAAGAGATCGTGAAGATCGAGCTTGAGTTAGAAACCACCACATTGCAGGCCATCACCCAAGAAGAACTGCGTGCTTTGAAGAAAAAAGGTTTTTCAGACAGGCGCTTGGCCAAGCAGCTCAAAACCACTGAAAAAGCCGTGCGCGAGCAACGCCGCGCCATGAACGTGCGCCCGGTCTACAAGCGCGTCGACACCTGCGCTGCAGAGTTCTCAACCGACACTGCGTACATGTATTCCACTTACGAAGACGAGTGCGAAGCCGAGCCTACCACCCAGAAAAAGATCATTGTGCTCGGCGGCGGCCCAAACCGAATTGGCCAAGGCATTGAGTTTGACTATTGCTGCGTGCACGCAGCACTGGCATTGCGCGAAGACGGTTACGAAACCATCATGGTCAACTGCAATCCTGAAACGGTCTCGACCGATTACGACACATCGGACCGTTTGTATTTTGAGCCTCTGACTCTGGAAGATGTGCTTGAAATTGTCGACAAAGAAAAACCCACTGGTGTGATCGTGCAATACGGTGGCCAAACGCCTTTGAAGTTGGCGCTGGGCTTGGAGGCCGAAGGTGTGCCCATCATTGGCACCAGCCCCGACATGATTGATGCGGCTGAAGACCGCGAGCGTTTTCAAAAATTATTGCAAACCTTGGGTCTGCGCCAACCGCCCAATGCCACCGCCCGCACCGAACCCGAGGCGCTGGAAAAGGCAGCGGCTTTGGGTTACCCCTTGGTGGTGCGCCCCAGTTATGTGCTGGGTGGGCGCGCCATGGAGATCGTGCACGAGCAGCGCGACTTGGAGCGCTACATGCGCGAAGCCGTCAAGGTCAGTCATGACTCGCCCGTGCTGCTCGACCGTTTCTTGAACGACGCCATCGAATGCGATGTCGATTGCCTGCGCGATCCGCAAGGCAAAACTTTTATTGGCGGCGTGATGGAACACATTGAACAAGCTGGCGTGCACAGTGGCGACTCGGCTTGCTCTTTGCCGCCCTACAGTTTGAGCGCTGCAACAGTTGATGAAATGAAGCGTCAATCGGCCGCCATGGCAGGCGCATTGAACGTGGTGGGCTTGATGAACGTTCAGTTTGCCATCCAACATGTGGACGGCAAAGATGTGATCTTTGTACTGGAAGTCAATCCGCGCGCCTCACGCACCGTGCCTTATGTGTCCAAAGCCACGGGCATTCAGTTGGCCAAAGTGGCAGCCCGCTGCATGGCAGGTCAAAGCTTGGCTTCACAAGGCATTGACAAAGAAGTCACGCCGCCATATTTCAGTGTCAAAGAAGCGGTATTTCCATTCGTGAAGTTTCCGGGCGTAGACACAATCTTGGGCCCTGAGATGAAGTCAACAGGCGAAGTCATGGGGGTGGGCAAAACTTTCGGCGAAGCATTTGTCAAAAGCCAAATCGGGGCGGGCACCAAACTGCCGCGCAGTGGCAAGGTGTTTTTGACCGTCAAAAATGGCGACAAACCTCGCGCAGTGAATATCGCGCGTGAGTTGGTGGCGCTGGGCTTTGAGCTCTTGGCCACCAAGGGAACTGCCGCTTCCATTGCCGAGCAAGGTGTGCCTGTGCAAGCGGTCAACAAAGTCACAGAGGGGCGCCCCCACATTGTCGACATGATCAAGAACAATGAAATTGCCTTGGTCATCAACACTGTGGAAGAGCGGCGCAACGCGATTGCCGATTCGCGCGCCATACGCACCTCAGCGTTGTTGGCCCGCGTGACCACATTCACCACCATTGCCGGTGCTGAGGCAGCGGTGCAAGGCATGAAGTGCATGGACCACTTGGATGTGATTTCTGTTCAAGAAATGCACGCCATGCTGATCAATTAAAAAATAGTTGGAGACAATTTGAATGGCGACCATTCCTATCACTTTACGTGGATCTGAGAAACTCAAATCCGAATTGCATGAGCTCAAAACGGTTCAACGCCCGTGGGTCATCAACGCCATTGCCGAAGCACGTGCGCAAGGCGACCTGAGTGAAAACGCGGAATACGACGCAGCCAAAGACCGCCAAGGTTTCATTGAAGGGCGAATTCAAGAAATTGAAGGCAAGCTCTCGGCAGCCCAAATCATTGACCCAACGGCTGTCGATGCAGGGGGGCGGGTCGTTTTTGGCGCCACTGTGGAATTGGAAGAGGAAAGCACTGGCGAAGTGGTGAAATACCAAATCGTGGGGGAAGACGAAGCCGACCTCAAATTGGGCTTGATCAATATCAGCAGCCCCATTGCGCGGGCCTTGATTGGCAAAGAGGAGGGTGATGTGGCTGTTTTTCAAGCCCCATCAGGAGAGAAGCGTTACGAGATCGTGGCGGTGTCTTACGTTTGACCGTCAGCGCCCACTCTAGGCCCTAGGCGTCCTTGCAGGCGCCTTCTTCATTCTCGCCAATGCTCACCCACCCACAGGGCGGGTTGAATGTACCGAAAGCGTCTGTTGCGCCGCCCGGCCAATGCGTCCGGTGGGTTGCACTCGCCATGAAAAATCACGACGCGTGCGTTGGACGGGATTTGCGGGGGTGTCCAATAGTTGCTGGGCCAAGCAGGGATGCTGTGGTACTTGAAACTGGGGCACCAGTCTTGCGGCCAATAAGCCAATTTGCCTTGCTGATGCAAAAAGTCTGACAAGTAGGCCTGCTCGTTTCTGAACTTGGCGCGAATCTCGTCGAAGTGTCCCCTGAAATAGTCGAGCACATCCGGGTGCGCTCCCAACTCAAACCGGTACACCGACGAGTTGCCCGTGACGCGCCAAGGACGCTTGTAGTCATGGATGATCAAAAATTCGCCAGGCTGCTCAAAAAAGCCATCCAAGCTGCCCACCACCACCACATCCACATCCAAGAACAGGGCGGTGCCTTGCAGGCCGTGCAAGTCCGCAGCAAAGGAAGCCAGTTTGGTCCAGCCGCGCTCGGGTATGCCGGGGGGTAAGTCCAGTGGCGGAATGGGCCGGCATTGCACTTCGCCTCGAATGCCACTGCTGTCGTCGGTCAAGCAGACCATGTTGAATGGGCCTGTCAAATGGCGGCGCACCATCGCATACAGGCGGTTGACGTATTCGGGGCCGTATTTTTGCCCCCATTTCATGCACAAAATATGGCGCGCTTTGCCTAGCGTCAAGGGGCTGTGCTGCGATGGTGTGCTGTCTGCCGCCATGGCTTTAACTTTGGTTGCGTTTTTTGATGGACTTTTGTTTGGGCTTGGCCCGTTTGACTTGGCCGCCCGCAGTCAAGCGCTGGTTGCCTAAAACGCGCAATGTTTTAACTTCTGGGCGTTGGCCGCCGCGGCTGCTGTATTTCAAAACCTTGAAGTCGCGCGGACCCGCCATGCGGTCTTCGTCTGGTGTTTTTACTTTTTCGGGCAATGGGCGCCAAATCACCAGCAATTTGCCGATGTGCTGAATTGGCGCTGCATTCAGGGTTTCGGTCAGCTCCAGCAGCACCGCCTCGCGGGCGGCTCGGTCATCGCCCAAGACGCGAATCTTGATCAAGCCGTGGGCCTTGAGGGCCGCGTCAGTTTCTTTGATCACGGCAGCGCTTAGGCCGTCGTTGCCGATCATGACCACCGGATCTAAGTGGTGAGCTAGCGCGCGGTGAACCTTGCGCTGGGCGGGGGTTAGTTGTATTTGAGGCATACCGCTATTATCCCTGCTTGAATGGAAGATCATGAAAGTTAAAACCAAAAGCAAAAAAGTCAACAAATCGTGGCTCAACGATCACGTCAACGACCCCTATGTCAAGTTGGCCAAGCGAGAGGGCTATCGCGCCCGCGCAGCGTACAAGCTAAAGGAAATTGACGAAACTTTGGGTCTCATCAAACCAGGTAACTTGGTGGTGGATTTGGGCTCAGTTCCGGGGGCGTGGAGCCAATATGTGCGTCGGCGTTTGTCGCCCTCGGGCGCGGCGGTGGGCGAGCTCAACGGCACCATCTTGGCCTTGGACATTTTGCCCATGGAGCCCGTTGAGGGCGTGCACTTCATTCAAGGCGATTTTCGCGAGCCCGAGGTCTTGGCGCAACTGCAAGCCCTGGTGGACGGACGCCTGGTCGATGTGGTGGTTTCTGACATGGCGCCGAACTTGTCAGGCATCGAATCGGCAGACGCCGCACGCATTGAAAATTTGGTGGAACTGGCCCTGGAGTTTGCCCAACTTCATTTGAAGCCCCAAGGCGCCCTGGTGGTCAAGGTGTTTCACGGCAGCGGGTACGCCCAATTGGTCAAGTTGTTCAAAGAGTCGTTCAAGGTGGTCAAACCCATCAAGCCCAAGGCCTCGCGCGACAAATCTTCGGAAACTTTCTTGGTAGGTATCGAACCCAAAAAACAGCCACCCAGTGTTTGAGTGACACTCTTTACACTCTTTTCCCTCTGGTTTTAAGGCTAAGTCAAGGGAAATTGACGATGAGGCACTTGCAAAAGCCTAAAATAGCCAGCAATTAGATGTTTTTGATTGGAGCTCTTCTTGAACAACCAATGGTTTTCCAAGATCGCCGTATGGCTGGTCATCGGCATGGTGCTGTTCACCGTGTTCAAACAATTTGATAACCGCGGCGCTACCGGATCAGGGTATTTAGGTTATTCGGAATTTCTGGAAGAGGTTCGCAGCAACAGAATCAAGACGGCGACCATTCAAGAGGGCCAAGGCGGCACTGAAATTTTGGCCACCACCACCGATGACCGCCGCATCAAAACCACTGCAACCTACCTGGACCGCGGATTGGTCGGCGACCTGATCGCCAATGGCGTGAAGTTTGACGTCAAGCCCCGCGAAGAAGGCTCGTTGCTCATGAGCCTCTTGGTCAGCTGGGGCCCCATGCTGCTGTTGATTGGCGTTTGGGTTTACTTCATGCGGCAAATGCAGGGCGGCGGCAAGGGCGGGGCCTTCAGCTTTGGCAAAAGCAAAGCGCGCATGCTGGACGAAAACACCAACCTCGTGACCTTTGCCGATGTGGCCGGTTGCGACGAAGCCAAAGAAGAAGTCAAAGAGGTCGTTGACTTTTTGAAAGACCCTCAACGCTTCCAAAAACTAGGTGGCCGCATTCCGCGCGGCTTGCTCTTGGTCGGGCCTCCGGGCACCGGAAAAACGCTGCTTGCCAAGAGCATTGCGGGTGAAGCCAAGGTGCCATTTTTCAGCATTTCAGGTTCTGATTTTGTCGAAATGTTTGTGGGCGTGGGCGCTGCTCGCGTGCGCGACATGTTTGAAAACGCCAAGAAAAATGCCCCTTGCATTATTTTCATCGATGAGATTGACGCTGTTGGCCGTCAACGCGGCGCGGGCTTGGGCGGTGGCAACGACGAGCGCGAACAAACGCTCAATCAAATGCTGGTCGAGATGGATGGTTTTGAAACCAACTTGGGTGTGATTGTGGTGGCAGCCACCAACCGCCCTGACATTTTGGACTCAGCCTTGCTGCGCCCAGGGCGCTTTGACCGCCAGGTCTATGTGACATTGCCTGACATTCGCGGCCGCGAACAAATCTTGGCTGTGCACATGCGCAAAATCCCTATTGGACAAGACATGAACCCCGGTGTGATTGCCCGTGGAACACCTGGCATGAGCGGCGCTGACTTGGCCAACCTTTGCAACGAAGCGGCCTTGATGGCGGCACGGCGCAACGCGCGCGTGGTTGAGATGCAAGACTTCGAAAAAGCCAAAGATAAAATTCTGATGGGCCCTGAACGCAAGAGCATGGTCATGCCCGAAGAGGAGCGCCGCAACACGGCCTACCACGAGTCGGGTCATGCATTGATTGGCAAGTTGCTGCCCAAATGCGATCCTGTGCACAAGGTCACCATCATTCCGCGCGGCCGTGCCTTGGGCGTGACCATGAGCTTGCCGGAAAAAGACCGTTACAGCTACGACAGTGAATTCATGCTCAACCAAATCAGCATGTTGTTTGGCGGGCGAATTGCCGAAGAAATTTTCATGAAACAAATGACCACCGGTGCAAGCAATGATTTTGAACGCGCCACGCAAATTGCACGCGACATGGTCACACGCTATGGCATGACAGAGGCTTTGGGCCCCATGGTTTATGCCGAGAACGAAGGCGAAGTTTTCTTGGGTCGCTCGATCACGAAAACCACGACCATGAGCGAGTCGACCATGCAAAAAGTTGACACCGAAGTCAGGCGCATCATCGACGAGCAGTACAAACTGGCGCGTGGCCTGATTGAAGCCAACAGCGACAAGATGCACGCCATGGCCAAGGCTTTGCTGGAGTGGGAAACCATTGACGTCACGCAGTTGGACGACATCATGGCTGGGCGTGAGCCCAAGCCCCACAAGGACTGGACACCTCGCACGCCGCCTTCTGGCAGCGATGGTCCTGGCGGCACACCCGCAGTCAATGTCGAGCCTTCCCCGACGGTGGCTTGAGATTTGTTTGAATGCGGATACACGGGGCTTTGGCCCCGTTTTACATGAACATCCAACCCTAGTCCTTTGCCTGAAAAATGCCCCATCTTCATTGGCAAACCAGTCGATTTGAGCTTGAGCTTTCAAGACCCTTGGTGATGGCCATTGTCAACCTCACACCCGATTCATTTTCAGATGGCAAGCCGCAACAAACTTTGTCTGCGTCGTTGGCGCATGCTGAGACTTTATTAAGCCAAGGCGCTGACATTTTGGACATTGGTGGGGAGTCCACCCGTCCAGGCGCGCAAGCTGTCCCGCTGCAAGAGGAGTTGCGTCGCGTCATGCCCTTCATTGAGCAGGCCGTTAAATGGCAGGTGCCTTTGTCGATCGACACCTACAAGCCAGAGGTCATGCAAGCGGCATTGGACCTCGGTGTTGACATCGTCAACGACACGCAGGCCTTGCTGCAAACGAACGCTGAGCAAGTGGTGCTGCGGCACCCCCGCTGCGGCCTGTGTTTGATGCACGCATTGACCGTGCCCTTGCACGAAAATCCGGCAGCGCATGTGATTGAATTTTTAAAGGCAAGGCGCGATGCGATGCACAGCTTGGGGGTCAGTTTGAACCGCATCGTTTTGGATCCTGGCATTGGGTTTGGTAAAAACATGGATCAAAACGTGAGCTTGCTCCAGCAACAAGAAGCCCTGTTGGCCCTGGATCAACCGCTCTTGGTGGGCTGGTCACGCAAGGGCACTTTGGGCAAACTCACGGCTGTTCATGGGCAAATCGCTCCTGCAGCTGAAAGGGCTGGCGCCAGTGTGGCTGCGGCGCTGATCGCGGTCCAAAAGGGCGCTGCCATTGTGCGCGTGCACGATGTGCGTGAGACTGTTCAGGCGCTGCGCTTTTGGAAAGCGCTTCAAGCCTAAAATTAAAATATTCACAATCTGTCAATCAATCAGAACAACAACCATGACTAGAAAATATTTTGGCACAGATGGCATCCGAGGCACCGTAGGGCAAAGCCCGATCACACCCGATTTTGTGCTTCGCTTGGCCCACGCAGTTGGACGTGTCTTAAAACAAACGCAAACGCACCCAACGGTCTTGATTGGCAAGGACACGCGCATCTCGGGTTACATGCTCGAGAGCGCCTTGGAGTCTGGTTTCAATTCGGCTGGAGTCGATGTTGTATTGCTCGGACCCGTGCCAACGCCTGCGGTGGCCTATTTGACGCGTGCGCAGCGAGCCTCCTTGGGCGTGGTGATCAGTGCCAGCCACAACGCATACGAAGACAATGGAATTAAATTTTTCAGCGCCAAGGGCAGCAAGCTGCCTGATGAGTGGGAGCAGTCGGTCGAAGCTTTTCTGGAGCAAGCACCGGTATGGTCAGCTTCAGCGCAGCTGGGAAAAGCCCGCCGCTTGGACGACGCAGCTGGGCGCTACATTGAATTTTGCAAGAGCACTTTTGCCAATGACTTGACCCTCAAGGGGCTCAAAGTCGTGGTGGACGCCGCAAACGGCGCAGCCTACCAAATTGCGCCCAAAGTCTTCCACGAATTAGGTGCCGATGTGGTGGCCATTGGCTGCGCACCTGATGGCCTGAACATCAACCTGGGCGTGGGCGCGACGCATCCTGAGGCCTTGGTGGCTGCCGTGAAATCGCATCAAGCCGACTACGGCATCGCCTTGGATGGTGATGCCGACCGCCTGCAATTGGTAGACAAAGCGGGTCGATTGTTCAACGGCGACGAACTCTTGTACCTGATGGCGGCAGACCGCATTGCACGCGGCGAAGTTGTGCCCGGTGTGGTGGGCACCTTGATGACCAATTTGGCGGTCGAGTTGGCTCTCAAACAAAAAGGTTTGGAATTTATACGAACCCAAGTCGGAGACCGGTACGTGCTCCAAGCCTTGCAAGAAAAAGGCTGGTTGTTGGGCGGCGAGGGCTCTGGCCATTTGCTGGCGCTTGACAAGCACAGCACGGGTGACGGCTTGATCAGTGCGCTGCAAGTGCTGCAGGCCTGTGTGGCCAGCGGCAAGTCGATGGCGCAGCTGTTGTCAGATGTGCAGTTGTTTCCTCAGGTCCTTGTCAATGTGCGCTTAAAGCCTGGTCAAGACTGGAAATCCAGTGCCGCTTTGGCCCAGGCCTTGAAGTCGGTCGAGGAAAATTTGGGCGATTCAGGCCGTGTCTTGATTCGTGCCAGCGGCACCGAGCCTTTGGTGCGCGTCATGGTGGAGGCGCGCGATGCGAGATTGGCGCAGGCAAGCGCCGAAAAATTGGCTGCCACACTTGAAAATGAAGAGGCAGTCCGGGCTCAATAACTCAGTCGTTCGGGCTTGATTTCTTGCAAGATGGTGGTGGCAATTTCTTCAATCGACTTGGTGGTCGTTGAAAGCCAGCGGATCCCTGCGCGGCGCATCATGGCCTCGGCCTCTGAGACCTCTTCTCGGCAATTGGCCAAACTGGCGTATTTGGAGTTGGGGCGACGCTCGGTTCTGATTTCAGACAAACGCTCGGGGTGGATGCTCAGGCCAAAGATTTTTTTGCGGTGCGCCATCAAATCAGGGGGCAACTGTTTGCGCTCAAAATCTTCCGGAATCAAGGGGTAGTTAGCCGCTTTCATGCCATGCTGCATGGCCAGATACAGGCTGGTTGGCGTTTTACCGCTGCGACTGACGCCCACCAAAATCACTTCGGCAGATTCCAAATCGCGGTGCGATTGACCGTCGTCATGGGCCAATGAGAAATTGATGGCCTCAATGCGGTCGTGGTATTCCTGGCTCTTGCTGACATCCGAGAACCGTCCCACACGGTGGTGAGACTTGATGCCCAATTCATTTTCAAGGGGGTGCACAAAGGTTCCAAACATGTCCAAGAGCATGCCTTGGCAGCCCTCACGAATCACTTGCAAAACATCCATGTTCACCAGTGTCGTGAAAACGATGGGTTTGACATTTTCAACATCAGCGGCGTGGTTGATTTGCCGCACAACTTGGTGCGCTTTGTCCACTGTGTCTACGAAAGGCAGTCGAACATGGCGCGTTTTCATCTCAAACTGGGCCAAGATGGCGTTGCCAAAGGTTTCCGCGGTAATGCCCGTGCCATCGGAGATAAAAAAAACTGTTCTTAAAGGCATATTGAAATTTGTCGTTCAAGGAGGTGCTTGCATCATAAAATCAATGACATTATCCAACGCTCGCTGGCATCCGGGGTCACGTCTAAGAACAAAAAAGACCTTCGGTGTTGGTTCGGGTGCGCTGCGCCGATTTTTAACTTTGGAGTGAGTCATGTCTGTACTTTTTAGCAAGGACGCTTTGGTTGTTCCTTTTGAGCAATTGCGCATGAGCGATGTGGACAGCGTTGGGGGCAAAAATGCGAGCTTGGGGGAGATGATCTCGCAGTTGCCTTCAGGGGTTCGTGTGCCCACTGGATTCGCCACCACCGCGCATGCTTTTCGAGAATTTTTAAAGCACGACGGTCTGGGCCAGCGGATCAATCAGCAACTCGATGTGCTTGACACCGAAGATGTCAGAGCATTGGCCGCAGTTGGCGCGCAGATTCGTGCCATGGTGGAGGCGCAACCCTTCCCCGCAGATCTTGCGCAAGCCATTCGCAGTGAATTTGCCAAACTCAGTGCTGGCAATCCGTCGGCATCTTTTGCGGTTCGGTCTTCTGCTACAGCAGAAGATTTGCCCGACGCTTCTTTCGCGGGGCAGCAAGAAACATTTTTGAATGTGGTGGGCGTTGACGATGTGCTGCTCAAGATGAAAGAAGTTTTCGCCTCTTTGTACAACGACCGCGCCATCAGCTACCGCGTTCACAAAGGCTTTGCCCATGCCGACGTGGCTTTGTCAGCCGGTGTGCAGCGCATGGTTCGCTCAGATTTGGGGGTGGCCGGTGTGATGTTCACCATCGACACCGAGACCGGTTTTGAAGACGTGGTGTTCATCACCTCCAGTTATGGTCTGGGCGAAACTGTCGTGCAAGGGGCTGTTAACCCAGATGAGTTTTATGTGCACAAACCCATGCTGGAGGCTGGCCACCGGGCAGTGATTCGGCGCAATCTGGGCTCCAAATTGATTGAAATGGTTTTCACCACGGCGCAAGAAAAAGCGCAAAGCGGCAAATTGGTCAAGACTGTCGATGTCTCGACCGAAATGCGCAACCGTTACTCTTTGAGTGACGATGAGGTCTCGCAATTGGCGTATTACGCCTTGGTGATAGAAAAGCACTACGGCCGGCCGATGGACATTGAGTGGGGCAAAGACGGCACCGATGGTCAACTCTACATTTTGCAAGCACGCCCTGAAACAGTCAAAAGCCAATCCAAAGGAACGGCAGAGTTGCGCTACAAGCTCAAAGGCAAGGGCGCTGTCTTGGTAGATGGCCGGGCCATTGGCCAAAAAATTGGAACAGGCCCTGTGCGCTTGGTGCACAGCATTGCGGACATGGACCAAGTTCAGCCCGGTGATGTTTTGGTCACCGACATGACCGACCCCAATTGGGAGCCGGTCATGAAGCGGGCCAGTGCCATCGTGACCAATCGCGGCGGGCGAACCTGCCACGCCGCCATCATCGCTCGAGAATTGGGCATTCCTGCTGTGGTGGGCTGCGGCCATGCCACAGAGAAATTGAAAGACGGCACCTTGGTCACGGTCAGCTGCGCCGAAGGCGATACGGGCCGCATTTACGACGGCTTGCTGGAGACCGAAGTAACCGAGGTCAAACGCGGCACCATGCCCGAAATAGCCACCAAAATCATGATGAATGTGGGCAATCCGCATTTGGCTTTCGATTTTGCGCAGTTGCCCAACCAAGGTGTGGGTTTGGCGCGCCTCGAGTTCATCATCAATAACAACATCGGTGTGCACCCCAAAGCAATTTTGGACTACCCCAACATCGATGGTGATTTGAAAAAAGCGGTGGAATCGGTGGCAAGAGGTCATGCTTCACCCAAAGCGTTCTACGTCGACAAAGTCACTGAAGGTGTGGCCTGCATCGCAGCGGCTTTTTGGCCCAAACCAGTGATCGTGCGCTTGTCCGATTTCAAAAGCAATGAATACCGCAAGCTGATTGGCGGCAGCCGTTATGAGCCAGAAGAAGAAAACCCCATGCTCGGATTTCGCGGTGCAGCGCGCTACATCAGCAAAGATTTTGGTGAAGCCTTCGCCATGGAGTGTGAGGCCATCAAGCGCGTTCGCGGTGAAATGGGTTTGATCAATGTACAGGTGATGGTGCCCTTTGTGCGCACTTTGGGTCAAGCCGATAGGGTGACGCAATTGCTGGCCACGCATGGCTTAAAGCGCGGGCAAGATGGCCTGAAAATCATCATGATGTGCGAGGTACCCAGCAACGCCATATTGGCCGATCAGTTCCTTGAATACTTTGATGGCTTTTCAATTGGCTCCAACGATTTAACGCAATTGACGCTGGGCTTGGACCGGGACTCTGGCTTGGAGTTGTTGGCGCTTGATTTTGATGAACGTGACCCTGCGGTGCAGGCCCTGATCTCGCAAGCCATTCAGGCTTGTTTGAAGCAAGGTAAATACGTTGGAATTTGCGGTCAAGGCCCCAGCGATCACCCCGACTTTGCACGCTGGTTGATGGCGCAAGGCATCAACTCGATTTCCTTGAATCCTGATTCGGTGGTTGAAACATGGACCTTGCTGGGGCAGGCTGATTGAGCACCCCATCAGGCTTTCAAAAACAGTACGCCGCTTACCGGTGGCGACTGCATCGCAACGTCTTTTTGTATGTTGTGTTGCTACTGTCTTTGCTGGGTCTGATGGCGTGGGCTGAACAAAAAGGCTTGTCAAGAAACTTGATTGGCCCGATCTTTTTGTTTGCCACTGTGATGATTTACGCCATGATCGGGATCTCTGGGCGCACCACCTATGCCGAAGAATATTATGTGGCTGGACGCAGGATCCCGGCCATGTACAACGGCATGGCCACCGCAGCCGATTGGATGAGCGCAGCCTCGTTCATCAGTTTGGCCGGTGCACTTTACTTGCAAGGATTTTCCGGCAATGGCGCGCAACCTGGTGGGCTGGCCTATGTGATGGGTTGGACGGGCGGCTTTTGCTTGGTGGCCCTGCTGATTGCGCCGCATTTGCGGGCCATGCGTTTGTACACCTTGCCCGATTATTTCAGCCAACGTTACGGCGGTCGGTGGCCGCGCATTTTGGCGGCATTGGCAGCCATTTTGTGTTCCTTCACGTATCTGGTCGCGCAAATTTATGGCATCGGTTTGATCGCTTCACGCTTGACGGGTGTGCAATTTGAAATTGGCATTTTGCTGGGCCTGGGCGGCGTTTTGCTTTGCTCTTTCTTGGGTGGTATGCGTGCCATCACGTGGACACAAGTGGCGCAGTACATCATCTTGATGATGGCTTTTTTGATTCCAGTTTCATGGCTGGCCTACAAGCAAGTCGGCAGCCCGTGGGCGCCGATTGCCTACGGTGAGCAGTTGCCTAAAATTGCAGAGCTCGAACAAAAGTTGATGAACGACCCGGCTGAAATTGCTGTGCGAGCCGAGTACTTAAGGCGCGCACGCATGCTCGAGTTGCGACTCAAAGATGTGGAGTCTGCGATGCGACAAGAAAGACTCATACTCGAAGAGCAGGTCAAAGATTTGAAGTTTCGCAATGCTGATTACTCGCTCATAGCAAAGGCTCGACGCGAATTGTTGGCCTTGCCTAAAGATGCGGCCACAGCCAAAGAGCTATGGCAAAAATCGATGCACGATAACCTGGACAGGGCGCAGCCCTTAGGTGGCATGCCGCTGCATGGTCAGGCCTTCCAAGGTGACCCCAACGGCAATGCCCAAGAGCAGGAACTCTTTGGGCAATCGCGCCTGAATTTCATGGCCTTGATTTTTTGTTTGATGGTCGGCACGGCTGGTTTGCCGCATTTGCTCACGCGTTACTACACGGTTCCCAGTGTGTCCGAAGCGCGCTTGTCAGTCGCTTGGTCTTTGTTTTTCATCGCCATTCTGTATCTGAGCGCGCCAGCCTTGGCTGTGTTGGTGAAGTTTGAAATCATGAACAATTTGGTGGGCAGCCATTTTGATGCGCTACCGCATTGGCTGGCGCAGTGGTCCCGCGTGGACGCTTCCTTGGTTGAAGTCTCGGACATCAACGGGGACGGCATCCTGCAGTTTGGCGAGCTCAAATTGGGGGCTGACATGGTCATGCTGGCCAGCCCTGAGTTAGCCGGGTTGCCTTATGTGATCTCGGGCTTGGTGGCCGCTGGCGGATTTGCGGCAGCTTTGTCAACGGCCGATGGCTTGCTCCTGACCATCAGCAACGCCTTTGTGCATGACCTGCGAATTCAAACCGGCAAAGGCTTGGGTACGCAGGAGGGGCGGGTCATTTTGTCCAAATTTGCGTTGCTGGCGGTGGCCATGCTGGCCGCATTTGTCGCAGCGTGGAAGCCGGCCGAGATTTTGGCCTTGGTTTCAGCTTCTTTTTCATTGGCTGCAGCAGCTTTTTTCCCTGGCATGGTCATGGGTATTTTTTGGCGCAGCGCGAGTCGACTGGGTGTCGTCTTGGGCATGCTCAGTGGCCTAGGGGTGACTTTGTATTACATGGCTGTCAACACGCATTCCCTTCGCGCCGTGCTCCACTTGGAGCCTTCTATTTCGGGCCTCTGGTGGGGCATTCAGCCGATATCAGCGGGCGTCTGGGGGGTGCCTGCCGGCTTTGTGGTGATTTGGCTGGGCAGTCTGATATGGCCCGATACGCAGGACGCGCTCGCCTTGCGCCCCGAAGTGAACCCCTATCCAGGCCTGTGAACTCTGGGCTATAATCTTGGGCTAGCCTTGCCGCACCTCGTCCGACGCCGAGGGCGGCTTTTACCAATTGATTGGGTTAACCACAAGGAGTCTCAATGCGTCATTACGAAATCATTTTGATGATCCATCCGGATCAAAGCGAGCAAGTGCCCGCCATGCTCGAGCGTTACAAAGGCATGATCGTTGCCGGTGGAGGCAAAATCCACCGTGTTGAAGATTGGGGCCGTCGCCAGCTGGTGTATCAAATCAACAAGCTGGGCAAAGCCCACTACTTGTGCGTGAACATCGAAGCCGACATGGCTGTCATGGCTGAATTGGAGCACGCCTTCAAATTCAACGATGCTGTGCTGCGCCACTTGACAGTGCTCAAGAAAAAAGCCGACACAGGCCCATCTTCCATGATGAAGACGGTCGAGCGCGAGGAAACTCGCAAATCCCAACAAGCCGAGTTTGCAGGCTAATCACTTTTGTTGCAGGGAGACAATTGCGTTGAATTGACCGCTTGTATTGCACTGCTCAAAGCAATGCGCTACACGCCTGCTGGCTTGCCAGCAATTGATCTGGTTTTGGAGCATGCCTCCACTTGCCAGGAAGCAGGTCAAGCCAGGCAGGTCCAAGCCAGCGTCAAAGCAGTGGCCCTCGGATCTGTCGCAGAGCGAGTTCAAATTCAGCCGGTAGGCAGTGTTTGGCGATTCAGCGGTTTTTTGGCCACTCCCAAAAACGGAAAAAATGTGATTCTGCATATTCAAGAATTCAAGACCCCATAACTTCAGGAGGCCCTATGGCCACGTTTAAAAAATTCAACAAAGACAAGCGCCCCAAGCGCAACACCCAGTCGCTGCTGTTCAAGCGCAAGCGCTTTTGCCGCTTCACAGTCACTGGCGTTGAAGAAATTGACTACAAAGACATCGACACCTTGCGCGACTTCATCGCTGAAAACGGCAAGATCATCCCCGCACGCTTGACTGGCACTCGCGCCATTTTCCAGCGCCAACTCAATACCGCCATCAAACGCGCTCGCTTTTTGGCCATGTTGCCTTACAGCGACCAGCACAAAATTTAAGGAGAACCACATGCAAATTATTCTGCTCGACAAGGTGGTCAACTTGGGTAATCTTGGCGAAATCGTCAAGGTCAAAGACGGTTATGCACGCAACTTTTTGATTCCCAGCGGCCGTGCTCGGCGCGCCACTGCAAGCAACAAGGCGGAGTTTGAAGCCCGCCGTGCAGAGCTTGAAAAAGCTGCAGCAGCCAAGTTGCAAGAATCTCAAGCACAAGGCGAGAAGTTGTCTGGCACCGTGGTCAAGCTCACACAAAAAGCGGGTGTTGATGGCCGTTTGTTTGGCTCTGTCACCAACCATGACATTTCTGAGGAATTGAACAAACTGGGCTATGCCTTGTCCAAATCTCAAATCCGCATGCCCAACGGGCCCATCAAAACAGTCAGTGAAACCAGCGTCTCGGTGGCCTTGCACACCGATGTGGTGGTGCAAGTGACCGTCATGGTTTACGGCGAAACAGCCTGACCTTTGGGCCCTCACACAAGCCGCCAGTCGCAAGATTCGGCGGCTTTTTAATGGGTGCTTCAAGGGCCCTTGTTCGTAGACTGAGTCTGACCCCATCCATCCCAGTTTCCAGATGGACAGCTTATGCACAGGACTTAACTGCCTTGCCAACGAGTTATCCACAAGGTTTTCCAATGACCGCCAGCGCTGCAATGCGTAAGATCGGGCATCTAATACGCTAATCGCCATGTCTGCACTTTTTTCGCCTCAAGCCCACTCCGAATCTGCACTGGGTTTTTCCGCCCTGAGCCAAGACAGTCAAATCGCGCAGTTGCGTGTGCCGCCGCACTCGGTGGAAGCGGAGTCCAGTGTGCTGGGCGGCCTGTTGCTCGACAACACCGCATGGGACCGCATGGGCGACCTCTTGGTCGACACGGACTTTTACCGGCACGAGCACCAGCTGATTTACGCGGCCATCACCAGTTTGGTCAACAGCTCCAAACCGGCCGACGTCATCACGGTCTCCGAGCAATTGCAAAATCAGGGCAAGTCTGAAGGCATGGGTGGCTTAGCCTACCTCAACTCACTGGCGCAATACGTTCCAAGCGCCAGCAACATTCGCCGATACGCTGAGATCGTGCGTGAGCGCTCCATATTGCGAAAGCTGGTCACCGCAAGCGATGAAATCGCCACCAACGCCTTCAACCCTCAAGGGCGGGCGATAGATAAAATTTTGGACGAGGCTGAACAAAAAATCTTCAACATCGGTGAAGAAGGCTCCCGCATGAAGCAGGGCTTTCAGTCCATGGACACCTTGGTGGTGGACTTGCTGGACCGCGTCAACGAGATGTCCCTGAACCCCAATGACATCACAGGGGTGCCTACCGGTTTTTACGATTTAGACCGAATGACTTCGGGCCTGCAAGCAGGTGATCTGGTGGTATTGGCCGCGCGCCCATCGATGGGGAAAACAGCGCTTGCCATCAACATCGCAGAGCACGTGGCCTTGAACGAAGGTTTGCCTGTAGCCGTGTTCTCAATGGAGATGGGCGCGGCGCAGTTGGCCGTTCGCGTGGTCGGCTCGATCGGCCGAATTGACCAGGGGCATTTGCGCACTGGCAAGCTCACCGACGAAGAGTGGCCGCGCCTGACAGAGGCGATTGAGCGCTTGCGTACGGTATCGTTGCACATTGACGAAACACCTGGCCTGACCACCAGCGAGTTGCGCGCCAATGCGCGGCGTTTGGCCCGCACCTGTGGCAAGTTGGGTTTGATTGTGGTGGACTATTTGCAATTGATGAGCGGGTCATCTGGCTCCGATGGGGACAACCGTGCCACCGAGTTGGGTGAAATTTCACGGGGCCTGAAAATGTTGGCCAAAGAGTTGCAGTGCCCAGTGATTGCCTTGTCGCAGTTAAACCGCGGCGTTGAGCAAAGAACTGACAAGCGGCCCATGATGAGCGACCTGCGAGAGTCGGGTGCGATCGAGCAAGATGCCGACATCATCATGTTCATCTACCGTGACGACTACTACAACAAAGACTCCAAAGAGCCGGGCGTTGCAGAAATCATCATTGGCAAACAGCGAAACGGCCCCACCGGTTCGGTTCGATTGACCTTCTTGAAGCCGCTGACCCGCTTTGAAAGCCTGTCCAGCAGCGGCTCCGGCGACTTCTGATTTTCTAAAGGACTTCGCTGGCAAAATCGGCCAGCCTAGAGCGTTCGCCGCGCGCCAGGGTGATGTGGCCGCCGTGTGCCCAACCTTTGAAACGATCTACGGCGTAGGTCAAGCCCGAAGAGCCTTCGGTCAAATAGGGCGTGTCGATTTGGGCCAAGTTGCCCATGCAAACAATCTTGGTGCCAGGCCCTGCGCGTGTGATCAGTGTTTTCATTTGTTTGGGCGTTAAATTTTGCGCCTCGTCGATGATCACGTATTTGTTCATGAAGGTACGGCCCCGCATGAAGTTCATGCTCTTGATTTTGATGCGACTGCGGATCAATTCATTGGTGGCCGCACGCCCCCATTCGCCGGCATTGCCGCCATCGCCCTTGGCTAAAAACTCCAGGTTGTCGTCCAAGGCGCCCATCCATGGCCCCATCTTCTCCTCTTCGGTGCCGGGCAGAAAACCAATGTCTTCACCGACGCTCACCGTGGCCCGCGTCATGATGATTTCAGTGTAACGCCGATCATCGAGTACTTGCGTCAAGCCTGCGGCCAAAGCCATCAAAGTTTTGCCCGTGCCTGCTGTTCCCGCCAAAGTCACGAAATCAATTTCGGGATCACTCAGCATGTTCATCGCAAAATTTTGTTCACGGTTGCGTGTGGTCACGCCCCATACGGCATTTTTCAAATGCCCAAAATCTTTCAAGGTGCGAAACACGGCGGTTTTGCCCCGAATTTCAGTCACCCGTGCGTACAGGCTGGGCTCGCCAGGGGCTTCAAAGTAAACAAATTGGTTGATCAGCAGGCTGGGCACAATCGGCCCACTGAAGCGATAGAAGGTGTAGCTTCCTTGTTGCCAACTTTCCATGGTTTTGCCGTGGCGACCCCAAAAATCAAGGGGCAAGGCCAATGTGCCGGCGTAGAGCAGGTCGCCGTCCTCCAGCACTTTGTCGTTTTGATAGTCCTCAGCAGCCAAGCCCAAGGCGCGCGCTTTGACGCGCATGTTGATGTCCTTGGAGACCAGCACCACCTCACGCGGTGCATGCAACTTCCCCAAGGCCTGGACCACGCCCAAAATTTGGTTGTCGGCCTTGCCTTGTGGCAAGCTGATGGGCAAGTTCACGTCCATCACCTGGGTTTGGAAGAATAGTTTGCCGCTCGCCTCGATGTGGCCGGTGGTGTTCAGTGGCAAGCCTTGCCGCATGTCGCTGCCGGTCACGGCCGCCAGCGCGTCGAGCGAGCGGCTGGTTTGTCTGGCATTGCGTGCCACCTCGGTCATGCCTTTTTTATGACTGTCGAGTTCTTCCAGAACAATCATCGGCAAATAAACATCGTGCTCCTCAAACAGGAACAAGCACATCGGGTCGTGCATCAACACGTTGGTATCGAGCACAAACAACTTGGCCGGGCCAGTGCTGCGAGCCACTTTTGCTTTTTTGGGCAATGCAGGCGGTGTGCGGGCTATGACCGGTTGCTGCGCAACTGGAATTTTTTTTGCCGCTGGCTTGCTGTGCAAGCCAGGTGCTTCAGTATGTTTGCTTGGGGACCGGGCAGGTGGTTTTTCAGGCGTTTCAAGTGCTTGAGAAGTCAGCAAGGTAGCGCGTTGGGTAGGAGCGGGTGGCAATGGCATGAAACGAGGCCTTTGATTGAAATGATGGGGCTTGCGAGCAAAGAAAAAGCCGCCTGGAGACCAAGGCGGCTTTGCAATTGAGAATTATTTGGATGGGGCTGGGGTTCAGCAGCATGTGCCCATTATGCGGCTTTTTTCAGCGCTTTCACGGCTTTCAACACATCTTCAACGTGACCGGGTACTTTCAGGCCGCGCCACTCTTCTTTGACCAAGCCATCAGCGCCGATCAAGAATGTGCTGCGCTCAATGCCCTTGACCTTCTTGCCGTACATGATTTTGTTTTTAACCACGCCAAACATGTGACACATTTTTTCTTCAGTATCGGCAATCAATTCAAAGGGCAGCTCTAACTTGGCTTTGAATTCATCGTGGGATTTCATGTTGTCGCGCGAGACGCCGAACACGGTGGCACCAGCTTTGACGAAATCTTTGTATTTATCGCGAAACTGCATGGCTTCGGTGGTGCAACCAGGTGTGTTGTCCTTCGGGTAGAAGTACAAAATCATGGTTTTGCCATTGTGCGATGTGTTGGAGACCTTCAGGCCACCTGTTGCGTTGGATTCAAATTCGGGGAGGGGCTTGTTAACAACGATCGCCATAGAACTAATCTCGCGTGACAGAAATGAACCGCATACAAACCTGATGAAGCCACCCTAGCAAAGGGGCTCGCTCAGAGCGGCAATCGGCTATTTTATCCTGAAACCTGCGGCGTTTGCTCTAAGGGGTATAAAACCGCCAGTCGACGGTCGATTCAAGGCAAGCTTATTCAAAGTCCAGCGGCAGCAGCGCCAGCAGAACCCGCCGTCCTTCGCTGGCCAGAACATTGAAGGTTCGGCAGGCGGCAGCGCTGTCCATGGTTTCAAGCCCCACGCGCAAGTCGATCAATCCTTGCAAATGCGAGGGATGCGGGAATTTCAAGCGGCGGCCGCTGCCAAAAATCACCAATTCAGGCTTAAAAAGGGCCAGGTGGTCAAAGTTTTCAGCGCGCAAGCTCGCCAAATTCTCAATCACCCAGGGCTGCGGGCCGGTCTGAGCGCAAACCAGCATGGCCCCGCTCATGCGAACACCGTTGACCACTACCGAGCCCTCACCATAGCTTGAAATGGAAAAGGGGGTGCGTGTGTCGGCTTGGAGTTTCATGCGCTGGGGGTTCCGAAAATGGCTCAGTTCTGTGGTCAAATTATAGGTTTTCCCTGTGTCAACACCCTTCGGAGGGATTTTGAAGACCATTCACAAATCAGCCAAACTGGCCAACGTTTGCTACGACATCCGCGGCCCCATCATGGACCGTGCGCGTCAGATGGAGGACGAGGGGCATAAGATCATCAAGCTGAACATCGGCAATTTGGCCGTGTTTGGCTTTGATGCACCGGAAGAAATCCAACAAGACATGATCCGCAACCTGCCCAATTCAGCGGGCTACTCGGACAGCAAGGGTATTTTTGGTGCGCGTAAAGCGGTCATGCACGAAACCCAAAAACAAGGCATTCTAGGTGTCACGCTCGACGACATTTATCTGGGCAATGGCGCCAGTGAGTTGATCGTGATGGCCACCAACGCGTTATTGGACAATGGCGATGAGCTGCTCTTGCCCGCTCCCGACTACCCTTTGTGGACAGCGGCAGCCAGTTTGTCGGGCGGCACCCCTGTGCACTATGTGTGTGACGAGGCCAAAGGCTGGATGCCCGATTTGAACGACATCCGAGCCAAAATCACGCCGCGTACCAAGGGCATTGTCGTGATCAATCCGAACAACCCCACAGGTGCACTTTACTCAGACGCCATTTTGTCGGGCATTGTGGCGCTGGCGCGTGAGCACGGCTTGGTTATCTTTGCCGACGAGGTCTACGACAAAGTCTTGTACGACGGCGTTCAGCACACGCCGATTGGCAGTTTGAGCCAGGACGTTTTGACGCTGACCTTCAACTCTTTGTCTAAAAGCTACCGCTCCTGCGGTTACCGCGCGGGTTGGTTGGTGGTCTCTGGCAATAAAAAACCAGCCAAAGATTACATCGAAGGCCTGGACATGCTCTCGAACATGCGCTTGTGTGCCAATGTGCCCGGTCAATGGGCAATTCAAACTGCGCTGGGAGGGCATCAGAGCATCAACGAATTGGTAGGCGAGGGTGGTCGTTTGCGCAAGCAGCGCGACTTGGCTTTTGAATTGATCACAGCCATACCAGGGGTCTCTTGCGTCAAGCCTCAAGCGGCTTTGTACATGTTTCCGCGGCTAGACCCCAAGGTCTATCCCATTGAAGACGACCAACTGTTCTTTTTGGAATTGTTGCAGGAAACCAAAGTGATGTTGGTCCAAGGCACAGGTTTTAATTGGCCTGCGGCAGATCATTTCCGCATTGTGTTTTTGCCCCACGAAGAAGATCTGCGCGAAGCCATTGCACGCATTGCCAAATTTTTACAATCAGCACGCAAACGATTTGGAACCGACACTCAATGATGAAACCAATACAAGTAGGCCTGATGGGCATGGGCACAGTCGGCAGCGGCACTTTCAATGTGCTGCGCCGCAATCAAGCTGAGATCATGCGCCGCGCAGGCCGCGGCATAGAGATCACCATGGTGGCTGATCTGGACATGTCCCGGGCGCAAGCATTGGCCGGCCCTGGGGTCCAGGTGGTCAGCGACGCCCGTGCCGTCATCGCCAACCCTGACATTGACATTGTGGTCGAGTTGATTGGCGGCTACGGCATTGCCAAAGCTTTGGTGCTCGAGGCCATCGCGGCAGGCAAGCATGTTGTAACCGCCAACAAAGCGCTGCTGGCCGTGCACGGCACCGAGATTTTCGCAGCAGCGCATGCCAAAGGTGTGATGGTGGCGTTTGAAGCGGCTGTAGCAGGCGGCATTCCCATCATCAAAGCCCTGCGCGAAGGCTTGAGCGCCAACAGCATTGAGTGGGTTGCGGGCATCATCAATGGCACCACCAATTTCATCTTGTCTGAGATGCGTGATAAAGGCTTGGACTTTGCGGTCGCCTTGAAAGAGGCGCAGCGCCTGGGCTATGCAGAAGCCGATCCGACCTTTGACATCGAAGGGGTCGATGCTGCCCACAAAGTCACTTTGATGAGCGCTTTGGCCTTTGGCATACCGGTGCAGTTTGACAAAGCCTACATCGAGGGCATCACGCATTTGGGCGCCGCCGATATCAAATATGCAGAGCAATTGGGCTACCGCATCAAGTTGCTGGGCATCACCAAACGCACTGCCCACGGCATTGAGTTGCGCGTTCACCCCAGCTTGGTGCCCACGCAGCGGTTGATTGCCAATGTGGAAGGGGCCATGAATGCGGTGATGGTGCAAGGCGACGCAGTCGGCACCACTTTGTACTACGGCAAGGGCGCAGGCTCGGAGCCTACAGCCAGTGCGGTGATTGCCGACTTGGTGGACATCACGCGCTTGCACACAGCAGATCCCTTGAACCGTGTGCCGCATCTGGCATTTCAGCCAGATGCCATGAGCAGCACGCCGGTCTTGCCAATGAGCGACGTGGTGACCAGTTATTACTTGCGTTTGCGCGTGGCAGACGAGACGGGTGTGCTGGCCAAATTAACTGGCTTGTTGGCACAGGCGGGCATCAGCATCGATGCGGTCTTGCAGCGCGAGGCCGATCAAGTCAGCTTGGCCGGGGAGAATCAAACCGATGTCATCATCCTCACGCATGACACACGCGAGGGCAGCATGAACGAGGTCTTGGCGCACATGCAGGCTTTGCCAACCGTGATGGCGCCCATCACACGCATACGCAAAGAAGAGTTGAACTGATGCGTTACTTGTCGACCCGCGGCCATGCTGACCGCAAGCAATTTTGTGAGATTTTGCTCGAAGGTTTGGCGCCCGATGGGGGCCTGTATTTGCCGGAGTCTTATCCGCAGGTTGCCGGTGCGACCTTGGCGCGTTGGCGGCAGGTCTGGCAAGCCCAAGGCTACGCGGCTTTGGCATTTGAAATATTTTCTTTGTACATCGACGATATTCCAACGCAAGACTTGTGGGCGCTTTGCCAAAAAACTTATACCCAAGCAGTCTTTGGTACGCCAGAAATCGTGCCTTTGAAGGCGATTAAAACGCATGCAGCTCAAGGCACTCAAGTTTTTTTAGAAGCATTGTCCAATGGCCCCACCTTGGCCTTCAAAGACATGGCGATGCAACTGCTGGGCAATTTGTTTGAATACGAGTTGGCCAGACGCCATGCGCAGTTGAATATTTTGGGTGCCACCTCGGGTGACACGGGAAGCGCAGCCGAGTACGCCATGCGCGGCAAAAAAGGCATCCGTGTTTTCATGACCAGCCCCAGTGGGCGCATGAGCCCGTTCCAGCAAGCTCAGATGTTCAGTTTGCTCGACGAGAACATTCACAACATTGCATTGCAAGGTGTCTTTGACGATTGCCAAGACATAGTCAAAGCAGTCAGCAATGATTTGACCTTCAAGAGTCAGTACAAAATTGGCACGGTCAACTCGATCAACTGGGCTCGCTTGCTGGCGCAAGTGGTTTACTACTTCGCAGGTTATTTTCAAGCCACGTCAAATGACCAGCAGCAAGTCAGCTTCAGTGTGCCCAGTGGGAATTTTGGCAACGTGTGCGCCGGTCATGTGGCGCGCATGATGGGCTTGCCGATTGCGCAGCTGATTGTGGCTACCAACGAAAACGATGTGCTGGACGAATTTTTTCGCACCGGTGTCTACCGTGTTCGCACCACTGCCGATACGCATGAAACCTCCAGCCCCTCCATGGACATCTCTAAAGCCAGCAACTTTGAGCGTTTCGTGTTTGACTTGCTCGGGCGCGATGCAGCGCGCACAAAATTCTTGTTTCAAGACCAGCTTGGCACGAGTGGTGTGTTCGATTTGAGCCAAGACCCCTTGTTCGCACAAGCGCGTCAACGCTATGGCTTTCTCAGCGGCAAGAGCACCCACGCCAATCGCTTGCAGACCATTCAAGAAGTCTTTACCAGCAACCACATCATGATCGATACGCACACGGCTGATGGCTTGAAAGTGGCTGTGCCACTGGCTCAACCGGGCGTGCCCATGCTGGTGTTGGAGACGGCCTTGCCGATCAAGTTCGCTGCCACTTTGGTGGAAGCTTTGGGCCGCGAGCCCGAGCGGCCGCCCAAGTTTCAGGGCATCGAGGCCTTGCCCAAACGTGTTCAGGAATTGCCGACCACGGTGCAGGCGGTCAAAGACTACATTGCGGCGCACTGTGCTTGATGGGCGGCCATGAGTTCATCCATCACTTCCTCCAACGCGCCCCGTGCGCCTGACGCCAAGCGGGCACCCTTGATGTCCTTGGACCAAGCGTTGCAAGCTGTCTTGGATGCTGCTCAAGCTGTTTCGCAAACAGAGTTTGTGGCCACTTTGCAGGCCGATGGCCGGGTGCTGGCACAAGACCTGGTTTCAGCTTTGCAGGTGCCGCCACAAGACAATTCGTCCATGGACGGGTATGCCGTTCGCATGTGCGATGTGCAACAAACGGGCGTGCGCTTGAAAGTGACGCAGCGCATCCCTGCTGGACAAAACGGCACGGCATTGAACCGCGGCGAAGCTGCGCGAATTTTCACTGGCGCGCCCATACCGCCAGGCGCTGATGCCGTGGTCATGCAAGAGGACGCTGAGTTGCTTGGGGGCACGCCAGGCCAAGAGCCCGAGGTTCAAATCAACGCCGTGCCTAGCACGGGGCAGTGGATTCGGCGCAGTGGAGAAGATGTCACCCAAGGCGCTGTGGTCTTGCCTTTGGGCACTCGCTTGGACCCTGCCAGTTTGGGCTTGGCTGCCAGCATCGGTTTGGATCAACTCAAGGTGGTGCGCCGACCTCGCGTGGCTTTGTTTTCTACAGGCGATGAGTTGGTCATGCCAGGGCAAGTGCCACCCGAGAAAATGAGGCCTGGCGCCATCTACAACTCCAATCGATTTTTTCTCAGGGCCTTGCTGCTGCGCTTGGGGTGCGAGGTGACGGACATGGGCATCGTGCCCGATCAGCGCGATGCGACCCTTGCCGTTTTACAAACGGCAGCAGCCGAGCATGATTTGATTTTGACAAGTGGCGGCGTCTCTGTGGGCGAAGAGGACCATGTCAAGCCTGCTGTCGAGGCCTTGGGGCACTTGGCTTTGTGGCAAATTTCGATGAAGCCTGGTAAGCCATTTGCCTTTGGACAAGTCCGCCGTGTCAGCGCAGTGGATGCTGCAGTGGATGAAACAGGGCATGCTTTTTTCATGGGCTTGCCAGGCAATCCCGTTTCCAGCTTTATCACTTTCATGCTCTTGGTCAGGCCCTTTTTGCAAGGTTTGCAAGGGGTGCTTCAAGCGCCCGCTCAACCGCTGCGTTTGCAAGCCAATTTCAGTTGGCCCAAGGCCGACCGGCGCCGAGAATTTTTACGCGCCAAGCGGGATGGCGCAGGCGGGGTCGATTTGTTTCCCAACCAAAGTTCGGGTGTGCTGACCTCGGTGGTCTGGGCCGATGGGGTGGTCGACAACCCCAGTGGGCAGACCATTTCGCCAGGTGACTGGGTCCAGTTTTACCCGTTCTCTGAGTGGTTGTCATGAAACTTCATATTCGATACTTTGCCTCATTGAGGGAAACCATAGGCCAATCGCACGAGCAAATCGACACGCAAGTCGCAACTGTGGGTGAGGTGCGGTCTGAATTGCTGGCGCGTGGCGGGGCGTATGCTTGCCTTGGCCGCGACAAATCCTTACGCATGGCCTTGAATCAAGTCATGGCGGACGAGTCGGCGTTGATTTTGGAGTCCAGCGAATTGGCCTTTTTTCCGCCTGTGACAGGAGGCTAAAGCATGAAGGTGCGGGTTCTCATTCAAGAGGATGATTTCGATGTCAGTGCTGTCTTGGCAGCACTGCGCCAAGGTGATTTGAGAGTGGGCGCCTTGTGCAGTTTTGTGGGCACGGTTCGTGACACACGCATGCTCACAGGCCAATCCGATGACCAAGTTGTGAGCATGACACTGGAGCACTATCCTGGCATGACCGAAGCATCTATCGAGGCCATGATTGACCAAGCGCATGCCCGCTTTGACTTTTACCAAGCCCATGTGATTCACCGCGTGGGAACCTTCAATCCCGCAGATCAAATTGTGCTGGTGGCCGTGTCTTCAGCGCATCGGGGTGAGAGTTTCAAGGCCTGTGAATTTTTGATGGACTACCTCAAAACCCAGGCGCCTTTTTGGAAAAAAGAGCAGACCCCGCAAGGCGCACAGTGGGTCGATGCCCGCGTTAGCGACGACGCGGCGTTGGCGCGCTGGGGTATCTCAGCACATAACGCATAGCGCAGGCTTTGTGCCCTGAATCAACGCGCTTTGGCTGGCTGTGCCAGTCCCTAAGCGGTCTCAGTGCCTGTAGCTCGGTTGTTCAGATTGACCCGAATCCATCAAATCGGCCCGCGGTGTCAAGCTGGGCAGTTGCCACTGGGCACGCTTTAAGGCTTGCTCCATCAAATGCAGCAAGCCGTGCAGCAAAGAGGCTTGCAATTTGAATTCACAGGACAGGCCGCTGGCAGAGGAGCCATTTTTGTCATGAAACTGCAAATGCAAACTGCCGCTGCTGTGCAAGTTCATTTGCACATCTGTCACCAGCAAGGGCAGATCGCCCAAAGGCAAGCCCAGGATTTGCGTTGCGAATGGAGTTGAAAAATCAGCTTGTGATAAAAAGTTTTCACGTTTCAAATCGGCCAAAATTTGCTGCGCCGTGGTGTCCGGGGCCATGACTTGCGGGTCACTGGCTTCGAGTTGAACCACGGCCGCTTGCAAGTGCGGCAGCAATCGCAAGGTCATGCAGCGGGTCAGCCAAAGGCGAAATTCTTGGGCATCTTGGGTGCTGACCCGAAGCACAAGGCGATCCTGCCGCTCGTCGTACTGCACTGACATCTGGTGAATGTTCATGGTCATATTTTAGGCGCTTAATGGGCATTCAATGGCTTGGAAAGTCGCACAAGGCCAGACCCTTGAAAAATTGCTGCGTGGCCCAAAGTGACAAACAACAGGAGATTGCGATGCGAATGGACAAACTTACCACCAAATTTCAAGAAGCTTTAGGCGATGCGCAATCGCTTGCGCTGGGCAAAGACCATGCCTACATTGACCCTGCGCACGTGCTGTTGGCCATGCTGCAGCAAGAAGATGGCCCCAAAGCCTTGCTACAGCGTGCCGGTGTGAATGGGCCGGCGCTGCTCAATGCGGCGCAGGCCGCCGTGGGGCGCTTGCCTCAAGTCACAGGGCAAGATCAGGTACAAGTTGGGCCTGAATTGGTCAAACTTTTGCAGGCGGCAGAAAAGGAATCCATCAAGCGCGGCGATGGTTTTGTCGCCAGCGAGTTGTTTTTATTGGCCTTGTGTGACAGCAAAAACGAGCTGGGCCGCACAGTCAAAGAGGCTGGGCTGACGCGCAAGAGTTTAGAGGCCGCAGTGGCGGCGGTGCGCGGCGGTGAGAGTGTCAGCAGCGCAGACGCAGAAGGGCAGCGCGAGGCCTTGAAAAAATATTGCATGGACCTGACCGAGCGTGCCCGCATGGGCAAACTTGATCCCGTGATTGGGCGCGACGACGAGATTCGCCGTGCCATTCAGGTCTTGCAGCGACGCACTAAAAACAACCCCGTCTTGATCGGCGAGCCCGGTGTGGGCAAGACCGCGATCGTCGAGGGCTTGGCCCAGCGCATTGTGGCCGGTGAAGTGCCCGATTCACTCAAAGGCAAACGCGTTTTGTCCTTGGACATGGCTTCTTTGCTGGCGGGTGCCAAATTCAGAGGCGAATTTGAAGAACGCCTGAAAACCGTTTTGAGTGAATTGGCCAAAGACGAAGGTCAAACCATTGTTTTCATCGACGAATTGCACACCATGGTGGGCGCCGGCAAAGCCGAGGGCGCAATGGACGCGGGCAACATGCTCAAGCCAGCCTTGGCCCGCGGTGAATTGCACTGCGTGGGTGCCACCACTTTAGACGAATACCGAAAATACATTGAAAAAGACGCTGCCTTAGAGCGGCGGTTTCAGAAAATTTTGGTCGGTGAACCCACCGTGGAAGCCACCATTGCCATCTTGCGTGGACTGCAAGAGAAATACGAAATTCACCACGGCGTGGACATCACGGACCCGGCCATTGTGGCGGCGGCCGAGCTCAGCCATCGCTACATCACCGACCGTTTCTTACCCGATAAAGCGATTGATCTGATCGACGAGGCTGCGGCCAAAATCAAAATTGAAATTGACTCTAAACCAGAGGTGATTGACAAACTCGATCGCCGCTTGATTCAGTTGCAAATTGAACGCGAAGCAGTGAAAAAAGAATCAGATGAAGCTTCGCAAAAACGCTTGAGCTTGATTGAAGAAGAAATCATTACCTTGAAAAAACAAGCGGCTGATTTGGAAGAGGTCTGGCGCACTGAAAAGGCGCAGGCCCAAGGCAGTCAAAATGTGCGCGAAAAAATAGATCAATTGCGCCAACAAATTGAAGAGCTCACGCGCAAAGGCGACTTCAACAAAGTGGCTGAATTGCAATACGGCAAACTGCCTGAACTCGAAAAACTGCTCAAAGAAACCCAAGCCAAAGAGTTGAACCCTGCTGCTGGCGCTGCGCCGCGTTTGTTGCGCACGCAAGTGGGCGCAGAAGAAATTGCCGAAGTCGTCAGTCGGGCCACCGGCATTCCGGTTTCAAAAATGATGCAGGGCGAGCGTGAAAAACTTCTGCAAATGGAGGATAAATTGCACCAGCGTGTGGTGGGCCAAAACGAAGCCATCGCAGCCGTGGCCAATGCCATTCGCCGTTCACGCTCGGGCTTGTCTGATCCTCAGCGGCCGACCGGCTCCTTCTTGTTTTTAGGCCCCACCGGCGTGGGCAAAACCGAGTTGTGCAAAGCCTTGGCAGGGTTCTTGTTCGACAGTGAAGACCACCTCATTCGCATCGACATGAGCGAGTTCATGGAAAAGCATTCTGTGGCGCGTTTGATAGGCGCTCCTCCCGGCTATGTGGGTTACGAGGAGGGGGGCTACTTGACCGAGGCCGTGCGCCGAAAACCGTATGCAGTACTGCTGCTGGACGAGGTTGAAAAAGCCCACCCCGATGTTTTCAACGTGTTGCTACAGGTCTTGGACGATGGCCGATTAACCGATGGGCAAGGGCGCACAGTTGACTTTAAAAACACAGTGATCGTGATGACTTCCAACATCGGCTCGCACATGATTCAAGCCATGGTGGGCCAGCCAGCTGAAGACATCAAAGATGCGGTCTGGGGCGAGCTGAAAAATCATTTCCGCCCAGAGTTTTTGAATCGGATTGACGAGACCGTGGTGTTCCACAGTTTGGATGCCAAGCACATTGAGTCCATTGCCAAAATTCAATTGCAAATTTTGCAAGCGCGATTGGCCAAGATGGACTTGCATTTGGAAATTTCACCTGCTGCATTTTCCGAGCTGGCCAAGGTTGGCTTTGATCCTGTGTATGGCGCTCGGCCCTTAAAGCGTGCTGTTCAGCAGCGCATCGAAAATCCGCTGTCCAAATTGTTGCTGGAGGGGCGGTTTTTGCCCAAGTCGGTGATCCCTGTGGATGTGGACCCTGTCAAAGAGCCGGGGGTCTTCAGATTTGACCGGGTGATACCTGCTGCGTCATGAGGCTGGGGACTGGGCCGCCTGGCAAGCATGCCGCAGTATCTAAAGCTATCATGGAGGGTTGATTTTTAGACTCAGGCTGACCGACTGCCAGCCCTTCACGGAGAGCCCCCATGACAGACACCACGAGTTCCCCCTTGAGCGACCAGATGGCCGGCCATTTGTTGGTGGAATGCTTGATTGCCCAAGGCGTGACCCATGCTTTTGGGGTGCCAGGTGAAAGTTATTTGGCCGTTCTGGACGGTTTTCACCATTACCGCGATCAAATTCAGTTTGTCACCTGCCGGCAAGAAGGCGGCGCAGCCTACATGGCAGACGCCCAGGGTCGTTTAACGGGGCGCCCTGGCGTTTGTTTTGTTACTCGAGGTCCGGGTGCCACCAATGCCTCGATCGGCGTGCATACGGCCTTCCAGGACTCCACGCCCATGGTTTTGTTGGTCGGCGATGTGGCCAGTGACACGCGGGATCGCGAGGCTTTTCAAGAAGTTGATTTCTGCGCCTTTTTTGGCCCAAGCACCAAAGGCATGGCCAAACGCGTTGAGCGCATTGACCATCCTGAGCGAATTCCAGAATACGTAGCCCGTGCATTTGCCACTGCCATGAATGGCCGGCCTGGTCCCGTGGTGCTGGTGTTGCCAGAAGACATGCTGGTACAAAGGGCCAAAGCGCGGCCTTTGCGCCAAACGCAAGCGGTGCAGGCCTCAAGCGCGCCTGAAGCGCTGAGCCAGTTGCACCAAATGCTGCTGCAAGCCCAGCGGCCCTTTGTGATTGCCGGTGGTGGAGGGTGGACGGTGCAATCAGCGCAGGCGCTAGAGCATTTTGCTGAGCAATGGCAACTGCCCGTGGGCAACGCGTTTCGCTTTCAGGACACCTTCGATAACTTTCACCCCTGTTATGCCGGTGATGTGGGCATTGGCATCAACCCCAAATTGGCCCAGCGCATCAAAGACAGCGATTTGATTTTGGCCATCGGGCCGCGTTTGGGTGAGATGACCACCAGCGGTTACACCTTGATTGATTTGCCGCAACCTCGGCAAAAGTTGGTCCACATTCACGCCAGCGCAGAAGAGTTAAACCGGGTCTACCAAGCCGACTTGGCCATTTGCGCCACCATGAACGCAGCCGCTCGCAGTTTGCAGGCGCTCAGCGCCCCGGCCAGCCTGCCGTGGCAGGCCTGGACCCAAGCTGCGCAGGCCGACTACTTGGCCAATCTAGAGCCGCAGGCCTTGCCCGGTTTAGACAAAGAATCGTCCAATGGATTGGTTCACATGCCCGAGGTGGTTTCGGTGTTGCAGCGCCACTTGCCGGCCAATGCGGTGCTCACCAACGGCGCGGGCAACTTTGCCAGTTGGATGCATCGCTACTACCGCCACCATGGCCTTCAGAAGGGTTTCAAAACCCAACTCGCGCCTACAGTTGGCGCCATGGGCTACGGTGTGCCAGCTGGCATAGCGGCAGCCATCTTGACGGGCCGTGTGGTGCTGACCATGGCCGGAGACGGTGATTTTTTAATGAATGGTCAAGAGCTCGCTACGGCAGTGCAACACGGTGCCAAAACCATTGTGCTGCTTTTGAACAACGGCATGTACGGCACCATACGCATGCACCAAGAGCGCGACTTTCCCACGCACAACATGGGCTCTCACCTGCACAACCCCAACTTCGCGGCCTTGGCGCAGGCCTATGGTTATGTCGGGGTGCGCATCGATTGCACCGAAGACTTCGAGCCGGCCTTGCTGGCGGCCTTGGCGCGTTCGCAAGGCACATTGATCGAGATCATGCTCAACCCCGAGGTGATCACCACCCGCACGACTTTGTCGGCCATCACAAGCGCAGCGCTCCAAAGAAAATAAGCCAAAAAAAAGCCGGTGTGACCCGGCTTTTTCATGTTCAAACGCCTGAAATTATTTCAGGTGCTTGCCGATCAAGCCGGCCATCTCAAACATGCTGACTTGGGCTTTGCCAAAGACTGCTTTGAGTTTGTCGTCTGCATTGATGTTGCGCTTGTTGGCAGCATCTTGCAGGCCGTGCTTCTTGATGTAGACCCACAGCTTGCTCACCACTGCAGTGCGGGGCAGCGGTGCTGCTCCGACCACAGCAGCCAAAGCTGCACTGGGGGTTAACGCTTTCATGAACGCAGCATTGGGAGTGCGTTTTTTAGCGGGTGCCTTTTTGGCCGGAGCGGCCTTCTTGGCGGGTGCTGCTTTCTTTGCAGGAGCAGCTTTTTTAGCCGGAGCGGCTTTCTTGGCGGGTGCTGCTTTCTTTGCAGGAGCAGCTTTCTTTGCCGGGGTTTTCTTTGCAGTTGCCATTTTAAATTTCCTTTTTCGGAAGTTGGTTCGCAGCCGGAAACTTATTTATCCGGCTGAGCGCATGCTACTGGAGAAAAAGCCCCTTTCCAAGGGGAGAACGTGTTTTTTTTGCAGAGTGTTGTTGTGAGTGCTACCTTGCGCGTCATGCACTGCTTCGTTTGGCGGCGCTTCATGAGTTGTTCTTTGAGCCCTGCGGGGGTTGGCCGGACTGAATTGGCGCGCACATTTTCATCCGAGCGGTCAGCCCCGCAGCGCGGGTATGACCCTTGCCTTCAGGGTCAGGCGCGCATGAAATTGTTTTTCGCAATGTGAAAATTGTAAATGCTGCATTGCATCAATATTTCTCAATATGAGAAATCAAATATCACAATAAGAAAAACTTAAAATAAGTTAATGATTTTAAACGATAAAATATTTGTCTTATATAAGACATTGAAGTTTGAATTGGTCTTCTATAAGACTTAAAATTTTCACAACGCCAAGACGTTTCTTAGGACTGCAACTGGCGTTTTACCAACCTTTATTTCGGAGTTATTCATGCCACAAAACATCGTTGAACAATTGAGCCGCGCTCAGCAAATTGCTGCCCTGGAAAAAGATTGGGCCACTAACCCACGCTGGAAAGGCATCAAACGGGGTTACAGCGCAGCGGACGTGGTGCGCCTGCGCGGATCCTTCCCCATTGAGCACACCTTGGCCCGCCGCGGTGCTGAGAAACTGTGGGACATGGTCAACAACGAGCCCTACGTCAATTGTTTGGGCGCTTTGACAGGTGGCCAGGCCATGCAGCAAGTCAAGGCCGGCATCAAAGCGATTTATTTGTCGGGCTGGCAAGTGGCTGCAGACAGCAACTCCTATTCCTCCATGTACCCAGACCAATCGCTGTACCCGGTGGACTCGGTGCCCAACGTGGTGGAGCGCATCAACAACACGTTCCGACGTGCAGATGAAATTCAATGGTCCAAGGGAACCAACCCTGGCGACAAAGATTACATCGACTACTTCGCTCCCATCGTGGCCGATGCCGAAGCTGGTTTCGGTGGCGTCTTGAATGCCTTTGAGTTGATGAAAGCCATGATCCAAGCCGGTGCAGGTGGTGTGCACTTTGAAGACCAATTGGCGTCTGTCAAAAAATGCGGTCACATGGGCGGCAAAGTTTTGGTGCCAACCATTGAAGCGGTTCAAAAGTTGGTTGCGGCGCGCATGGCCGCTGATGTGTGCGGCGTGCCCACCTTGGTGATTGCCCGCACCGACGCAGAGGCGGCTGATTTGGTCACCAGTGACTACGACGAAAACGACAAGCCGTTCTTGACAGGCGAGCGCACAGTCGAGGGCTTTTACAAAACCCGCAAAGGCATGGGCCAAGCCATCAGCCGGGCCGTGGCCTATGCTTACTACGCTGACTTGGTGTGGTGCGAAACAGGCACGCCCGACCTCGACTTTGCGCGCAAATTTGCCGAGGCTGTGCACAAAGTGCACCCCGGGAAAATGTTGGCGTACAACTGCTCGCCTTCGTTCAATTGGAAAAAGAATTTGGACGACGCAACCATTGCCAAATTCCAACGTGAACTCGGTGCCATGGGTTACAAATACCAGTTCATCACCTTGGCCGGCATTCATTCCATGTGGTACAACATGTACGACTTGTCGCACGACTACGTCAAGCGCGGCATGTCGGCCTATGTGGAAAAAGTGCAAGAGCCCGAGTTTGCAGCGCGCGAGCGGGGCTACTCTTTCGTGTCGCACCAGCAAGAGGTGGGAACGGGCTACTTTGACGAAGTTACCACTGCGATTCAAGGCGGGCGCTCCAGTGTGACGGCCTTGACCGGTTCGACCGAAGAAGAGCAGTTTCACTGATCTGGCGCGGCGCGCCTACAGGCGCGCGCCCAGCCCGCTCGGGTCCAGCGTAAAATCTCATCTGAGCGTTTCAATACAAGCGCGGCACCAGCCGCGCTTTTTTTCTTTTTTGACCATGGTTCAAATCACACTTCCCGACGGTTCTTTGCGTGAATTCAGTGGCCCCGTCACAGTGGCCGAAGTGGCCGCGTCCATTGGCGCGGGCTTGGCCAAGGCCGCCTTGGCAGGCAAGGTCGATGCCAAAGTGGTGGACACGAGTTTCACCATCGAGGCCAACGCACAACTGGCCATCATCACCGCCAAAGACCCCCAAGGCCTGGAAGTCATTCGGCATTCGGCCGCGCATTTGTTGGCTTATGCCGTCAAAGATCTGTTCCCACTGGCGCAAGTGACCATTGGCCCTGTGATTGAAAACGGCTTTTATTACGACTTCTCCTACAGCCGGCCCTTTACGCCCGAAGATTTGTTGGCGATTGAAAAGCGCATGACCGAGTTAGCCAACAAAGACGAGGCCATCACGCGCCGCGTTTTGCCGCGCGATGAAGCAGTGGCGTATTTCAAAGGATTGGGCGAACATTACAAAGCTGAGATCATTGGCAGCATCCCCTCCAATGAAGATGTGAGCTTGTACCGCGAAGGCGCGTTTGAAGATTTGTGCCGCGGCCCACACGTGCCCAGTACCGGCAAACTCAAACACTTCAAGCTCATGAAGTTGGCAGGTGCCTATTGGCGCGGCGACAGCAAAAACGAAATGCTCCAGCGCATTTACGGCACGGCTTGGACCAGCAAAGAAGAGTTGCAGCACTACCTGACGCAACTGGAAGAAGCTGAAAAGCGCGATCACCGCAAGCTCGGCCGCGAACTGGATTTGTTTCACATTGATGAGCATGCGCCTGGCTTGGTGTTCTGGCACCCCAAGGGCTGGACAGTTTGGCAAGGCGTTGAGCAGTACATGCGACGCGTCTACCAAGACAACGGTTACCAAGAAGTCAAAGGCCCACAGATCATTGACAAATCTTTGTGGGAAAAAACCGGGCATTGGGACAAATACCGCGAGAACATGTTCACCACCGAGTCTGAAAAGCGTGAATACGCTTTGAAGCCCATGAACTGCCCGGGCCACATTTTGATTTTCAAGCAGGGCATTAAGAGTTACCGCGACTTGCCCTTGCGTTACGGCGAATTTGGTCAGTGCCACCGCAATGAGCCCACCGGCGGCTTGCACGGCATCATGCGCGTGCGCGGCTTCACGCAAGACGATGGCCACATTTTTTGCACCGAGGCGCAAATATTGCCCGAGTGCGTGAACTACACATCTTTGCTGCAAGCGGTCTACAAAGATTTTGGTTTCACCGACATCATCTACAAAGTAGCCACAAGGCCTGCCCAGCGCATTGGCTCTGATGAGAGTTGGGACAAGGCCGAGCACGCCCTGATGGAGAGCTTGCGCGCTTCAGGTTGTGAGTACGTGGTCTCACCTGGCGACGGCGCTTTTTATGGCCCCAAGATTGAATACACCTTGAAAGACGCCATTGGCCGCCAGTGGCAGTGCGGCACGATGCAGGTCGACTTTTCCATGCCTGAGCGCTTGGATGCAGAGTATGTGGGTGAAGACGGGGCCCGCCACCGTCCGGTCATGCTGCACCGCGCCATCGTGGGCAGTTTGGAGCGTTTTATCGGAATCTTGATCGAACAACATGCCGGCGCCTTGCCGGTTTGGCTCGCGCCAACCCAGGTCGTGATACTCAATATCACCGACGCGCAGTCCGATTACTGTCGCGAAATTGCCCAAAAACTGCAAAAAACAGCGTCAAATCAAGGTCTTAGGGTCGAATTGGACCTGCGCAACGAGAAAATTACGTATAAAATACGAGAGCACTCGTTGCAAAAGCCTCCTTACATCCTTGTCGCAGGCGACAAAGAAAAGGCGGCAGGCACCGTCGCTGTGCGCGCCCGAGGCAACAAAGACCTCGGTGTGATGTCTCTAGACTCGTTCATAGAACTTATCTTGTCTGACATCTCTTCTAAAGTTTGAAGGTTTTTTCCCGATCGCTTTAGCTTGACGCTTGGCTTTCGGTTGGAGTCCGCTTTGTGCGGCTTATTGATTTAAAAGGATTTGAACCATCGCTACCGAATTTCGAGACCGTCGCCAGCGCGAAGAACGTAAACATCGACTGAACCGTGAAATCGCAGCTCCAGAGGTACGCCTGTCGGGGCCCGAAAATGAGCCCTTGGGCATTGTTTCTATCGCTGATGCACTGCGCATGGCGGGCGAGATGGACGTTGACTTGGTTGAAATTGCTGCCACGGCAACCCCTCCGGTTTGCCGCCTCATGGATTACGGCAAGTTCAAGTACCAAGAACAAAAGCGTGCTGCAGAGGCCAAGGCCAAGCAGACGGTCATTGAAATCAAGGAAATTAAATTCCGCCCCGGTACCGATGACGGTGACTACAACATCAAAATGCGCAACATCCGCCGCTTTTTGGCCGATGGTGACAAGTGCAAGGTGACGCTGCGTTTTCGCGGCCGTGAGATCACCCACCAAGAAATTGGCATGGCACTGTTGCAGCGTATCCGAGACGAATTGGTTGACCTGATTGTGGTCGAGCAGTTCCCTAAATTGGAAGGCAGGCAGATGGTCATGATGATCGCGCCAGGCCGTAAGAAACCGGCTGGTAAATCGGCCAACGAAGTGGTTGCGACGGAGTCGTCCGCTTCGGCATAAAAAAAGTGGCTCGGGGCCAACAAGGCTGCAAGTATTTTTGCAGACGCCTCACGAGCACAAGTAAGGGAGCATCAAAATGCCCAAAATGAAGACCAAGAGCAGCGCCAAAAAGCGCTTTCGTGTTCGTCCTGGTGGAACCGTCAAACGCGGTCAAGCCTTCAAGCGTCACATTCTGACCAAGAAGACCACCAAGAACAAACGCCACCTTCGCGGAACAGTAGGCGTGCATGAGACCAACATGGGTCACATGGCACAAATGCTGCCCGGGACTGGCCTTTAATTCACAGACGAACAAGGAGATAATATGCCTCGCGTAAAACGTGGTGTCACGGCAAGAGCCCGTCACAAAAAAGTATTGGCCCTGGCCAAAGGTTTCCGCGGTCGCCGCGGTAATGTTTTCCGCATCGCCAAACAGGCGGTGATGAAAGCAGGTCAATATGCATACCGCGACCGTCGCGCTAAAAAGCGTGTCTTTCGCCAGTTGTGGATTGCCCGTATCAATGCAGCTGCACGTGAGTGCGGACTGACCTACAGCCAATTTGCGAATGGCCTGAAAAAGGCTGCCATCGAGATCGACCGTAAAGTGCTGGCAGACATTGCTGTGCATGACAAGGCCGCTTTTGCTGGCATCGTGAACCAAGTCAAGGCCACGTTGGCCGCAGCTTAAGTTCTCACGCATTCCGTAAAAAGGGGTTGAGGCTTGCGAAGGCTTCAATCCTTTTTTTATTTGAATGAATTTTGAAATCAATTTCTAGGCAAATCAAAGCATCACCATGAACGAGTTGGACAGTCTGATTGAGCAAGCCCGCGCCAGTTTTGCCAAGGCGCAAACTCCGGCCGATCTTGAAAATGCCAAGGCGCTTTATTTGGGAAAATCTGGCCGCATCACCGAGTTGATGAAGGGCATGGCCGCATTGAGCGTGGAAGAAAAGAAGAGGCTTGGCGCCGCAGTGAATGTGGCCAAGCAAGCCATTGAAGCCGCTTTGAACGCTCAGCGTCAAGCCTTGGCCGATGCTGAGTTGGCCTTGCAGCTCAAAGCCGAAGCTTTGGATGTGAGCCTGCCTGGGCGTGCATTGTCGCAAGGCGGTTTGCACCCCGTGTCTCTGACTTTGGAGCGCATTGAAGAAATTTTTGGCTCCATGGGTTTTGAAGTGGCTCAAGGCCCTGAAATTGAAACCGATTGGTTCAACTTCACAGCCTTGAACACGCCGCAAGACCACCCCGCACGCTCCATGCACGATACCTTCTATGTTGAAGGTGGCCACCTCTTGCGCACGCACACCAGCCCCATGCAAATTCGCCATGCGGTGCAGCACGTCAAGCGCCACCGCGCAAGCTTAGACGCGGGCCTTGGCATGCCCGAGATCCGCGTGATTGCACCCGGGCGCACCTACCGCGTGGACAGCGACGCCACACATTCACCCATGTTTCACCAATGCGAAGGTTTGTGGATTGGCCAAAACGTGAGCTTCAAAGACTTGAAGGTGGTGTTCACTGATTTTTGCCGCAGTTTTTTTGAAAGCGAAGACTTGGTCTTACGTTTTCGCCCCAGCTTCTTTCCCTTTACCGAGCCCAGCGCGGAGATCGACATTCAATTTCAAACAGGCCCCTTGGCTGGGCGCTGGCTGGAAGTGGCTGGCGCAGGCCAAGTACACCCCAACGTGGTGCGCAACATGGGCCTAGACCCAGAGCACTCCATCGGCTTTGCTTTTGGCATGGGGCCTGACCGCTTGACCATGCTGCGCTACGGCGTGAACGACTTGCGCTTGTTCTTTGACGGCGACATCCGTTTCTTGAGTCAATTTCAATAAATAAAAGACCATGCAATTTCCTGAATCCTGGCTGCGCGAGTTTTGCAATCCTGCGCTGAGCACCGAAGAGTTGGCGCAGACTTTGACCATGGGCGGTCTTGAAGTTGAAGAGCTCAAACCGGTGGCGCCACCCTTTAGCCTGATTGTGGTGGGCGAGATAAAAAGCGCTGAGCAACACCCCAACGCGGATCGTTTGCGCGTGTGCCAAGTCGACGTGGGGCAGGGTGCGTTGTTGAACATCGTGTGCGGCGCGCCCAATGCCCGCGCTGGTATTCGCGTGCCTTGCGCCTTGGTGGGTGCTCAATTGCCCCCGGGTGAAGACGGCAAACCCTTCGTCATCCAGGTTGGCAAATTGCGCGGCGTTGAGAGCCAAGGCATGCTGTGTTCGGCCAAAGAGTTAAAAATTGCCGATGACCATGGCGGCTTGCTCGAGTTGCCCACAGACGCGCCTGTTGGCCAAAATATTCGCGACTATTTAAAGCTCGACGACACACTGCTGACGCTCAAACTCACGCCCAATTTGGCGCATTGCTTGAGTGTTTATGGCGTTGCGCGCGAATTGTCTGCTTTGACTGGCGCTGCCATGTGCAGCCCCCATTTCAAAGCGGTGCCTGCGCAAATTCAAGACAAACTGCCCGTCAATGTGATGGCGCCTGACCTGTGTGGCCGTTTCAGTGGGCGCATCGTCAAAGGCCTTAACCCCAAAGCCCCCACACCGGCGTGGATGGTCGATCGCTTGGCGCGCTGCGGCCAACGCAGTGTCAGCGCCTTGGTCGACATCTCCAACTATGTGATGTTTGAATATGGGCGACCTACACACATCTTTGATTTGAACAAGATCCATGGCGGCTTGCAAGTGCGCTGGGGCCGCGTGGGCGAGAACTTGAAACTGCTCAACGGCAACACCGTGAGCGTGGACGAGAAAGTCGGAGTGATTGCCGACGACGTGCAAGTTGAATCGCTCGCAGGCATCATGGGTGGAGACGCCACAGCGGTATCCGACGACACACAAAACATTTACATCGAGGCTGCTTTTTGGTGGCCTCAAGCCATTGCAGGGCGCTCACGTCGCTTTAATTTTTCCACCGATGCGGGCCACCGCTTTGAGCGCGGCGTAGACCCGCAAGGCACGGTGGAGCACCTTGAGCGCATCACGCAGTTGGTGCTGGAGATTTGCGGCACCCCAGCTACACAAGTCGGCCCGATGGACGATCAGCAATTGAACATGCCGGTGCGCAAACCTGTGACTTTGCGTGTGGCGCGTGCTGTCAAAGTCATCGGCATGGCGCTGACGCAAAAGCAATGCGCCGATGCATTGCGCGGCTTGGGTTTTGAAGTTATTGAAGCCCAGGGCCAAGTCACGGTGAACCCGCCAAGCTGGCGCTTTGATTTGGAAATCGAGGAAGATTTGATCGAAGAAGTTGCGCGCATGGTGGGCTTTACCAACTTGCCCACCACTGCGCCACTGGCCCCCATCACGGCCAAGATTCGTGCTGAAAAATTGCGCGGCCCTTTTGCGGTGCGCCGCAGTTTGGCTGGTTTGGGATACCAAGAAACCATCAACTTCAGTTTTGTTGAAGCGCGTTGGGAGCATGAGTTGGCAGGCAATGCCAACCCCATTCAATTGCTCAACCCGATTGCCAGTCAGATGAGCGTGATGCGCTCTTCTTTGCTCGCCTCGCTCATGCAGGTGCTCAAGTTCAACATTGACCGCAAAGCCGAGCGTGTGCGCGTGTTTGAGCTGGGCCGTGTGTTCATGCGTGATGCATCAGTCCAAGACTCTGATAGCACGGTGCAAGGCCTGCACCAGCCCATGCGTGTGGCGGGCTTGGCGTACGGCGGCGCTGCCGCATTGGGGTGGACAGGCAAATCCAGGCCAGTTGATTTCTATGATGTCAAGGGCGAGGTACAAGCATTGTTTGCGCCCATGGATGCGGTGTTTGAGGCAGATGAGCACCCCGCCATGCACCCTGGGCGTTGTGCACGCGTGATCCTGAAAGGCCAGACCATAGGCCATGTGGGTGAGTTACACCCACGCTGGCGCCAGTCTTGGGATCTGCAGCAGGCGCCGGTCATGTTTGAGTTGGACTTGGACGCTGTGCTCAGCTCGCGCGACGTGCCCATGTCCAAGCCTGTTGCGCGTCACCAAGCGGTTGAGCGCGACTTGGCTGTGGTGGTGGCAGAAAAAGTCACGCACGCTGAGCTGATGTCTGCCATTCACGCTGCGCCCACGCAGGGCTTGTTGCGCAACGCCGTGCTGTTTGATGTGTTCAGACCGCAGACCAGTTTGGGCGTAGAAAAAAGTTTGGCCGTGCGCTTGACCTTGAACAGCGAAGAGGCCACACTGACCGAAGTGCAAATCGAAGCGGCCATGAAGGCCATCTTGGACCACTTGGCCAAGAGCTTGTCTGCGCGCTTGCGCACCTGAGTTGAAAGTTGATCAGAGAGTCCGTATGAATTTCACTGTTGAGAGTTTAGAAACGCCGGCCCTGACCAAGGCCCACTTGGCTGACTTGTTGTTCGAGCAAATTGGGCTGAACAAGCGCGAGTCCAAAGACATGGTGGACTCGTTCTTTGATTTGATCTCCACACGTTTGGTCGAAGGCACGGACGTTAAAATTTCAGGGTTCGGCAACTTTCAAATTCGCGCCAAGGCACCCCGCCCAGGGCGCAATCCGCGCACTGGGGAGCTGATTCCCATCCAAGCCCGCCGCGTTGCCACCTTCCATGCCAGTCACAAACTCAAAGCCTTGATTCAAGGTGATGAAAAAGCCGCCGCCGAGGACTGAAAAAATTCTTCTCAGGGCCCTTTACGGCGCCCCCTTGCTTAGAGTAAGCTTGTAGGTTCCCTTAGCAAGTTCATGATTTCAATGGAGAACTCCCTCCCACCGATTCCAGCCAAACGCTACTTCACCATTGGTGAAGTGGGCGAGCTGTGCGATGTCAAGCCCCACGTGCTGCGCTATTGGGAGCAGGAGTTCACACAGCTGCGTCCGGTCAAGCGCAGAGGCAATCGGCGCTACTACCAGCACCACGAAGTGCTCATGATTCGACGCATTCGCGGCCTGCTCTATGACCAAGGTTTCACCATTGTCGGCGCTCGAAACAAGATGCAGGAATTGGCGCAATTGCAAAAAGGTGTGCGCAAAGATTTGCTGGACGACGAGGGGCCAGAAGAAGAATTGATCAACGCCTCGCAGGACGGGTCATCCGTGCCCGCGGGCTCAGGCGGTGCAATCCAAGAAGCAAGCCCAGGGCCTCACACCCATCTGCCTGCTCTGCGCAAGGAATTGATGGACATTCGCGACTTGCTCACGGCTTGAGCTGAATTCTCAAGCTATAATTGAAAGCTTGTCGGCGTGTAGCGCAGCCTGGTAGCGCACTTGCATGGGGTGCAAGGGGTCGCGAGTTCGAATCCCGCCACGCCGACCATTTAATCAGCTTTTAAGGGGACGCTACCCTTTACGCTTTTTTAAAGGGGACGCTACCCTTTACAGCCTCTTATTGATTTCGATGGCCGACCTCGTGGTCGACTCTCCAAGGCCCTGCCAGCCTTAAGCTCCAAACTTTGAATAAATTCTGCGGTGCCACACGGTAAGCCTTTGTTGGCGTTTTGGCGCAATATTTTGAGTATTTGTGCATCGTCCACCATGGACAACCAATCAGACCAACTGCTTATCTCGGCAAATTTTTTGGCCCAGTTTGTTTCTTCCTTCAACAAAGTATCCGACCGAAGCTTGCAATGAGCGGCGGCACTTGACCAGCGGTAGTCTTCGGCGCGGCTGACCATGGCCGCTCGCACGGGGTTGCATTCGACATAGCGCAGGGCGGTCCACAGGTAAGCCTCGTCCAGGGGTGATGAAAAAAAGCGCCCTTGCCAAAGATGTCCGCTCCAACCCTTTTGAAGGTTCATGCGCTGCGCATAGCGCATGTGAAGCGGTTTAAGCATGTGGTGCAAACCATCAACGGTTTTTGGCACTGCAATCAAATGAACATGATTAGGCATCAAGCAGTAAGCCAACACCTCGACATCATGCTTGTCCGCATATTCTTTGAGCCACGAGAGGTAGGCATGTCGATCATGATCAGCAAAAAAAATGCATTCGCGCCGATTGCCGCGCTGGGTGATATGGTGCGCAAGGCCGGCAAAGACTGTTCGGGGTAATCTGGGCATGCGAAACAATAACCGAATACAGTGGCGCCAGACTTTCAATTAGTATCAGCGGATGATTTTCCTAAAACAATGGGTAGCGTCCCCTTTAACCATGGGTAGCGTCCCCTTTAACCCGTCCCCTTTAACCCCTTTAACAATCACAAACAAAGGGTAGCGTCCCCTTAAAAGCGTCCCCTTAAAAATTATGAAAAAACTTCTTTGGCTTTTGGTTTTTGTGTTCAGCTTGAGAGTCGCAGCGGCTGAGATGAGTGCTGTCAGCACGCAAGGGCCGCATTGGGTCAAGGCCGATGGTTCGCGCATTGAATTGAAGGGGGTGAACCTGGGCAATTGGTTGCTGCAGGAGTTTTGGATGATGGGCCAGCGCAGCAAAGAGGTTGACGATCAATGCACCTTGGAGAAAATATTTGATCAACGCTTTGGCTACTCTGAGCGCGAGCGCTTGATGAACTTGTTTCGTGATCAATGGATGCAGCAGCGCGATTGGGATTTGATCCCCACATTTGGCTTGAACATGATCCGCTTGCCCTTCAATTGGAATTTGATTGAAGACGAGAAAAACCCCATGCATTTGCGCAAAGATGCTTGGTATTACTTGGATCTCGCCATCGCACAAGCCGAGCAACGCGGACTGTACGTGATCTTGGATTTGCACGGCGCAGTAGGCTCGCAGGGCAATGAGCACCACAGCGGCTGCGCCAATCAAAATTTGTACTTCACGCGCACAGACTACCAAGAGCGAACCGCGTGGCTGTGGGAACAGGTGGCGGGGCGATATAAAAATCACACGTCGGTGGCTGGCTACAGTTTATTGAACGAGCCATGGGGCAGCACACAGCCGCATATGGCTCAGACGATGAAGCAGTTGTATGCGCGGGTTCGCGCTGTAGACCCCAAGCATGTGATCATTTTCCCTGGGCACTTCAAAGGCATTGATGCCTATGGCACAACAGACAGCAGCACGATGACGCAAGTGGCTTATGAAATGCATTTTTACCCTGGGCATTTCGGGTGGGGCAAGCCCGGCCCAGAGGTGCACCGCGATTGGCTCCATTGCATTCCTGCTGGCACCGGTCTGTGCGAATGGCGCTCGCGCATGCAGCGCTTGAACGCGCCTTTGTTCGTGGGGGAGTTCCAGCCCTGGGCCGATTTGGACAATGAGCTCGGCGGGCAAATCACACGCGCCTCGTTTGATGCTTATGCGAAAGAAGGCTGGGCCGCAGCGTTGTGGTCTTACAAAATGCTCAGCCCGCAAGGAGGGCAGGTGGCTGGAAATTGGGGGCTTGTGACCAATTCAGCGGGTCAGAAAATCCCGGCCTTGGATTTTTCGAAAGCCTCATTGCAGGAAATCGAAGCGCTTTTCAGACAATTTGGCTCTGTGGCCTACGAACCGCACCAAAATGTTCGCTTTTGGATGGGCAGCGCCTCCGGGCCAAAAGTATTGATGGGCAATTAAGTCAATTTTTTGACGTTAAATTGCACCAGATTAGGGATTCCTCTAGTGTGTTTAGTTTTCAGAGGGTGCTAAAGTTCCACCAATGGAAACGATTCCATCTCGAAAGTGGAATCGTTTCTATTCGGATGCAAAGCATGAAAACGCCTTGTTCCGTGAGTGAAAAGCTTGACTTTCACGGAACATTTTAAATCGACCCTAGGAGACCCTCTATGAAATCTAACGCCCTCACGCAGAGACAGGCCACAGGCTTACGCCGCGCAGTCGTGCGAATCAGCCCTGTAGCGGCAGCATGTTCCACCCTTTTGTTTGCCATGGGTGCTGCCTATGCGCAACAAGCCGGCGTCGATGCCGTGGTAGTCACGGGTATTCGCGGCAGTATCGAAAGCTCCATTGCCGTCAAAAGAAATTCCGACTCCATCGTGGAATCCATCACGGCTGAAGATTTGGGTAAATTGCCCGATGTGAGCATGGCCGAGTCATTGGCCAGATTGCCCGGTGTGGCTGCACAGCGCGTGAATGGCAACTCGCAGGTGCTGTCGATTCGTGGTCTGGCGCCTAAATTTGGCGTGACTTTGCTCAACGGCCGCGAGATGGTCAGCAGCGGCTCTGACCGCTCTGTGGAGTTCGATCAGTTTCCGTCTGAGCTGATGTCGGGCGCAACACTTTACAAAACGCCCGATGCCTCACTGAGCGCCCAAGGTTTGTCAGGCACGATCAACATGCTGACCGTGCGTCCTTTGGACTTCAAAGGCAAGCAGGGCAATGTGAATATTCGTGGAGAGTCCAACTCCAATGGCGATCAAATTCCTGGCGTGAGCAGCAAAGGCAATCGCGTCAGTGCTTCGTATGTGAACCAGTCTGATGACAGAACTGTGGGTGTGGCTTTGGGTTTTGCGCATTTGGACAAGCCTGAGCAGCAGCAGCATTATTCGAACTGGTGGTGGGCCAACACGGCCAACACCAAGTCTTTCCCCGCTGATTGGTGCGGTGGTGATTGCGGCATCAAAGGGGTGGCGCGTGATGCAGTTTCTTTGCAAGGCTTTGAAGCCACAGCGTTCTCGACCAGCCAAGTCCGTGACGGCGCGATGGCTGTGATTGAATTCAAGCCCAACAAAGATTTGCACACTGTGCTTGATTTGTACTATTCCAAATTCAGCAAAAAAGCCGTGGGCCGTGAGTTCCAAGCTGAAATGAATACATGGAATGGCGTGACTTATACCAACCCCGTCTATGCCACATTTGGTGGTGAAAAGTTGACAGTCGGCGGCGGCATTGACAACATCTCTGGCAAGTTGCTCTCACGTGACAACCAGCGTGACGACTCCATTGGTGCTATCGGATTGAACAATGAGTTGAAAGTCGGCCAATGGACCACCATTGCCGATTTGAGCTATTCACGCGGTAAGCGTGACGAGAAAACCGCAGAAATGTACGCTGGCCCGACCACTGCTTCAGGCTTTACCAGCACCAATATTTCCATGAATGGTTTCTCGCAGTTTGTGCCTAGCATTGACTGGGCCAACCCTGCCGTCATGCAGTTGCAACAATTTTGGGGGCAGATGGGTGCAGCCCGAATTTTCAACATCACGGACGAAATGAAGGGCCTGAAATTGGCCGCCAAGCGCGAACTCAATTGGGGCCCTGTTTACCAATTTGAAGGTGGCGTGAATTTCAGCACCCGAAGCAAGGACTACAGTGCTGTGAAAGAAGCCTACGACTTGAAGACGGGTCAAACTTCACTTGCATTCCCCGCCGGTATTTTGCAATCGCCAGCCACGCTGGGCTTTGGCAGCATTCCTTCAGTGGCCAACTTTGACGTGGCCAGTTTGCTCGCAACAGGGCTGTTTTCATCACGCGCTGATGATTTGAGCAGCGCGCCCAATCGTGTTTGGGGCGTAGAAGAAAAAATCACCACGGTGTACACCAAATTTGGCTTGGATTTCAAGGCAGGCGCAGTCCCAGTGCGCGGCAACTTTGGTCTACAAATGGTGCACGCGGACCAAAAGGGAACAGGCTTGGCTTGGATGAACCCCGGCACGATTGCTGTGAGCGGTGGCAAAGCGTATGACGATGTCCTGCCCAGTTTGAATTTGGTTGGTGATCTGGGCTCTAACACCCTGGTTCGCTTTGGCGCTGCCCAAGTCATGGCGCGGCCCAATATGGAAGACATGCGCGCGGGTGTGAACAACATTGCACGGGCCATCACAGCACCTGGCTTGTGGTCAGCCACCGGTGGCAATCCACAGTTGGACCCATGGCGTGCCAATGCTTATGACTTGTCGTGGGAAAAATACTTTGGCAAGCGCAGCTATGTTTCAGCTGCAACTTTCTTGAAGTCACTGAAATCAACGGTGTACACACAGACCATTCCTTATGACTTCACCGGCTACCCAGACCCATTGAAGGGCGTGCCAGCAGTCATCACAACCAAAGGCACGATGAACACCATGGCCAATGGTGATGGGGGCTATGTGCGCGGCCATGAATTCACACTGGCCTTGGACGGCGCCATGGTCAACCCCATGCTGCAAGGTTTTGGTGCGGTTGCTTCCACATCGTTCACCTCCAGCAGCATTCACCAAGCCAACAACATTGACAACCCCTTGGAAGGTCTCTCGGGTCGTGTGAACAGCTTGGTGGCCTACTATGAAAAAGATGGCGTTCAAGCCCGCGTGGCACAGCGCTATCGCTCGCGCTACATGGCCGCTGTGCGCAACGCTTGGGGTGATACGTCTTACACCACGATCGAGCCAGAAAAGGTTGTCGACTTCCAAGTGGGCTATGCCTTCGAAAAGGGTGCTTACAAAGGCTTGTCGGTGCTTTTCCAGATCAATAACCTGACCAATGAGGCTTACCGCACCATGATGACTGTGGATTCCAACAGCGGCACAGTGCCAAGTCTGTTGTACCCCGGTATTTATGAAAAATATGGCCGTCAGTACTTGATTGGCTTGAACTATAAGTTCTAATCGCTAGGCTGAACTTAAAACCCTGTTGACTTGGGTGTCAGCAGGGTTTTTTTATGGCGTCAACGCATGGCACATGCCTGCGTTGTATCAAGATCAACAAACAAAGATCATGCAATGTCGACCATCAAGGATGTAGCGCGTTTGGCCGGTGTCGGAGTGGGCACGGCATCCAGGGTGGTCAGCGGCCGGGGCTCAGTGGCAGCGGCCACGGCGCAGCGCGTTCGGCAAGCCATTGAACAGTTGGACTTCAAGCCCTCGCATGCGGCCCGCTCACTGCTGTCGGGCACCTCCCAAATGATCGGTGTGTACATCCCGATTTTGAAGGGTACTTTTTACACCCCCATTTTGAGCGCCATCGATACAGAACTTCGATTAACCGGCCGCCATATGGTTGTGGCATTTGGCTGCGGTGATGGCAATGCAAGGCAACAAGCTGTTGAGGGAATTGATTTTTTATTAGAGCGTGGCTGCGACGGATTGATAGTCATGAGCAACGCGCTGATGGAAGATGATTTAACCGCCTTGGGTGCAAAGCAAAAAAACATCGTCATGCTCAATCATTTTTTCCCCAGCATGGCGCAGCAGTGTTTCACGGCCGACCATTTGCGCGGTGGCGTCTTGGCTGCCAAGGCTTTGATCGAGCGGGGGCATCGCCATATTGCCATCATCTCGGGCTCAGCTGATGCACCAGACAATGCAGCCAGGATGGATGGTTTTTTATCTGAGATGAAAAAAAATAACATTTCGCAAAATAAAATTGTGATGGAGCACAGTGACTTTTCGCCTGAAGGAGGTTTTGCGGCAGCGCAGAAAATATTGGCAAGTGGTCACCGTTTCACAGCACTTTTTTGTGCCAATGATGAAATGGCCGTGGGTGCCTTGGCCTATTTTCAGCAATCTGGCATATCGGTGCCTTCTCAAATTTCGGTGATGGGCTATGACGATACGCACAGCGCTGCATACTCAGCGCCGCAGTTAACCTCGGTGCATATCCCTTGGCGTGAAATCACCACCAATGCGCTCAGATGCTTGCTTAACCAGTGCTACGGGCAAGCGCAACCCGTTCAAAAAAGTTTCCCTGTCAGCGTGACCTGGCGTTCATCGGTGCTCCAACTCGAGCCGCAGCTTAAGAGCCTTGAATAGTCCAATCAAAACGCTCTTGAAAGACGCCTTGCAAATCGCTTAACTAAGGGTACTTACGGATACCCTTTTGGTATCTGTCGAGTACGATTGGAAACCTTTCCAATTTGTGAGAGCGGCTTAGCCGTCACCATGCCCAAAGCAAATATCAATGAGCAGCTGAATTTGAGGCGAACTGACTTCCCAGCGAATTTTCGTTGGGGCAGTTCGACATCTTCCTATCAAATTGAAGGTGCGGCGCAAGAGGGAGGTCGTGGGGAGTCCATTTGGGATCGTTTCACATCGATGCCCGGAAAAATTCGCGATGCAAGCAGCGGTGCTGTGGCTTGCGATCATTACCACCGCTGGCCGGCAGATTTGGATTTGGCCCAAAGCTTGGGCACCAATGCGTACCGGTTTTCAATCGCCTGGCCACGCATCTTTCCCAATGGCAGAGCTGCCAAGCCCAATGCACAAGGGCTGGATTTTTATTCTCGCTTGGTCGAAGGCATGCTGGAACGTGGCCTAGAGCCCTGGGCCACCCTGTACCACTGGGATCTGCCCCAGGCATTGCAAGACCAAGGGGGCTGGGCCCAGCGGGAAACGGTCGATGCATTTTTGGCCTACACCGATGTGATGACCCGGCATTTGGGCGACAGGGTCAAAAACTGGATCACCCACAACGAGCCTTGGTGCACCGCTTTCATTGGCAACTTTGAAGGGCACCATGCACCGGGCTTGAAAGACTTCAAAGTAGCCATGCAAGTCTGTCACCACCTTTTGGTCTCACACGGCTTGGCCATTCCGGTCATTCGGCGCAATGTGCCAGATGCCCGCGTGGGGGCTGCTTTGAGCTTGCATCCGCTCAGGGCTGCGTCAGACCGCGCTGAAGATGTGGCGGCCACCCAGCGCCACGATGGCCTGCGCAACCGGTGGTTCCTTGACGCCTTGTACGGGCGAGGATACCCTCAAGACATTTGGGCTGTATTGGGGAGCAATGCGCCGCAAGTCGCACCGAATGACATGAACGTCATTGCCACGCCAACTGACTTTTTAGGGGTGAACTATTACTTTCCTGAAAATGTTGCCGACGCACCTTCTCAGGGCGTGATGCAAACACGTGTGGTTGAGCTTGAAAACATAGAGCGCACAGACTTTGGTTGGGAGGTCTCGCCTGAGGGTATGGTGGAGTTACTTGCCAGGGTGGCACGGGACTATCACCCCGAACATATTTTTCTCACGGAAAATGGTTCGACCTATGATGACCTGGTTTCGCCAGATGGTGTGGTGCATGATGTCAAGCGCCGTGATTATTTGCAACGCCATTTGAAAGCTTTGCATCAAATTTTGCAACTTGGAATTCCCGTTGAAGGCTACTTTGCGTGGAGTTTGCTTGACAACTTTGAATGGGCAGAAGGGTATGTGCGGCGCTTTGGTTTGACCCATGTTGATTTTCAGACGCAGCAGCGCCGTCTCAAAGCCAGCGGCCTTTGGTATCAAGCTTTTTTGCGGGGAGAATTTTGATGTTGAAACTCAAGCGCTGTGCAACAGCTTGCCTCCTGTTCATGTCGGCCTTGGCGCAGGCGGCTGGCCCTAAAGCAGAAGTGATCCACTGGTGGACATCGGGTGGCGAGTCAGCTGCCGTTAAAAAATTCACCGAGGCCTACCAGGCCGCTGGAGGTGTTTGGCTCGACACAGCCATTGCGGGTGGCGAACAAGCGCGGGCCGTGGCGATTAACCGCATTGTGGGCGGCAAACCTCCAACTGCTGCACAGTTCAACACATCCAAACAATTCTTGGACATTGTTGAGCAAGGCATGCTGAACAACTTGGACGAGATTGCTTTGGCGGGTGGGTGGGATAAATTTTTGCCTGAGACTGTGCTCAATGTGGTTCGAGTCAAGGGGCACTTCTACGCAGCGCCTGTGAACATTCACATGCCCACTTGGATTTGGTACTCCAAAGCTGCCTTCAAAAAAGCGGGCATTGCCAGCGAACCCAAAACCATGGACGAATTGTTTGTGGCACTGGACAAACTCAAGGCTGCAGGCTTGATACCTCTGGCGCATGGCGGTCAACCTTGGCAAGATGGCACAGTTTTTACAGCGGTGCTGGCCAACATGGGCGGCACCGATTTGTATTTGAAAGTGTTTCGCGACCGTGACACCAAAGCAATCTCCTCGGACGCGTTCAAAAATGTGCTCACAACCTACAAACGCCTGCAGTCGTATGTGGACAAAGGCTCGCCAGGCCGGTTGTGGAATGATTCGACGGCCTTGCTCATCACCGGTAAAGCGGGTGTTCAAATCATGGGAGATTGGGCCAAAGGGGAGTTTGCCATGGCCAAGCAAGTGGCTGGTAAAGACTTTGGCTGCATCGCAGGGTTCGGGCCCCATTCGCCTTATGTGATTCAAGGTGATGTGTTTGTTTTCCCAAAGACCAACGATCCTGAAAGCATCAAAGCTCAAAAATTGATGGCCACTGTGATGTTGTCACCGGCTGTTCAGGTGGAGTTCAGTAACAAAAAGGGATCGATCCCGGTGCGAACCGATGTAGATGCCTCGAAAATGGACATTTGTGCGCAGCAAGGTTTGGCCATCATGAAGGACAAATCACGCCAATTGGGTAACGGCGAGGTGTACCTCAGCCCAGATCAAAATGGCGCTTTGGAAGACATTTTGACCACCTATTGGAACAAGAACACGCCGGTTGAAAAAGTGCAGAAAGACATTGCCACTGCATTAAAGCGCTAAGACGAGGGCATCTTGCATGAACGCCCAGGTCAAGAAAATTTTCCGCCAATCAGTCTCGTGGGGCGCGCTGCTGCCTATGCTCTTGACTGTGTTGGTGGCTTACTTGGGCGCGCTGGCCTGGTCACTCAAAGTTTCTTTCACCAACTCACGCACCTTCCCTTCAGATGAGTTTGTGGGCTTGGCGCAGTATGAACGCTTGTTCACCAATGAGCGCTGGCTTTTGTCCTTGGAAAATTTGGCGCTCTATGGCGTCCTGTTCATTGCGCTGTGCATGCTCTTGGGTTTTTTACTGGCCGTGTTCATAGATCAAAAAGTCAGAGGCGAAGGTGTTTTTCGCACGGTTTTTTTATACCCCTATGCCATGTCTTTTGTGGCCACAGGGCTGACTTGGCAATGGATGCTCAACCCTGGCAACGGCATTCAACAAGCGATCCGCTTATGGGGTTTTGAGAATTTCAAATTTGATTGGATTGTTGATCCCGACCGCGTCATGTACACCATCGTGCTGGCCACTGTTTGGCAGTCATCCGGCTTGGTCATGGCGCTCATGTTGGCTGGCTTGCGCGGCATCGACGAGGACATTTGGCGCGCTGCACGCATGGACGGTATCCCCACGTGGAGAGTCTATGTCTCGATTGTATTGCCCATGATGATGCCCACTGTGGCCACGGTTTTCATCTTGTTGTCCACTGGGGTGATCAAATTGTTTGATGCCGTTGTCTCAATGACCCAGGGCGGGCCAGGCACGGCCAGTGAAGTACCTGCCAAGTTCATCATGGACCACTTGTTTGGCCGTGCCAATATTGCGCTGGCTTCGGCAGGTGCGATAGTGCTGCTTCTGACGGTGATGCTGATGGTCGCCCCCTTGATCTATGTGCGAAGCCGGCAATCGTCGACAAGGCAGGGCGCATGAGCAGCGCCGAGCACGCCATGATCGGCGCGTCCCCCATGCCACAGGCCTTGCACAGGCGAAAGCCCAAGGGCCTGACGCCTGCACGTGTGGGGGTATATGCATTTTTATTTTTTTCTGCCGTGTTTTTTTTACTGCCGCTTTACGTGATGCTTGTGACTTCGTTCAAAAGCATGGATGAAATCCGTTTAGGCCATATCTTTGCATTGCCGCTAGCACCCACATGGGAGCCATGGGTGATGGCCTGGACTTCGGCGTGCACCGGTGTGGCATGCGAGGGCATACGCGGTGGGTTTTGGAACTCCGTGTGGATCGTGATTCCTAGCACCGTCTTGCCTATTTTGTTGGGTGCTTTGAACGGCTATGCCTTGTCTTTTTATCGTCCTCGGGGGGCGCAAGTTCTATTTGGAATTTTGATGCTAGGGGCCTTCGTTCCGGTGCAGGTCATGATTTACCCCTTGGTCAAGGTGGTTGCTGCGTTGGGTTTTTTCAATTCTTTGCCTGGAATTGTGCTGATTCACATCATCTTCAGCATGCCCGTGATGACGCTGTTGTTTCGCAATTATTACCTCTCGGTGCCGCAAGAGTTGTTCAAGGCTGCGCGCATGGATGGGGGAGGGTTCGTCAGGATTTTTCTGCAGCTCATGCTGCCCATGTCAACGCCTATCATTATTGTGGCAACGATCATGCAGGTCACCGGCGTTTGGAACGACTATGTGCTGGGGTTGGTCTTTGCCGGTCGTGATAATTTGCCCATGACGGTGCAGTTGAACAATGTCATCAACACCACCACCGGAACGCGTTTGTACAACGTCAACATGGCTGCAACCATTTTGACATCGCTGCTGCCTTTGCTGCTTTATTTTGTATCAGGGCGGTGGTTTGTGCGCGGCATCACTGCTGGCGCCGTGAAAGGGTAAGCATGGCCAGTGTCAATGTTGAAAATTTATGTGTGCGTTTGGGCTCCTCTGAGATCATTCATAACTTGAGCCTTGAAGTTCAGGACCGAGAGTTTTTGGTATTGCTTGGGCCCTCAGGGTGTGGCAAGTCAACCTTGTTGCACAGCATCGCCGGGTTGTTGGAAGTGGCGGATGGGCACGTCGAAATTGGCGGGCAGGACATGACATGGGCCGACCCGAGTGAGCGCAACATTGGCATGGTTTTTCAATCGTATGCGCTGTACCCAACCATGACCGTCGAGCGCAACATGTCTTTTGGTTTGCGCATCACTGGCACACCCAAGGATGAGATCGAACGGCGTGTTGCACGCGTAGCACACATGTTGCAACTTGAGAGCTTGCTCAAGCGCAAACCGGCGCAACTCTCGGGGGGGCAGCGTCAACGCGTGGCCATTGGCAGGGCCTTGGTGCGCGAGGCGGGCGTGTTTTTATTTGACGAGCCATTGTCCAACTTGGATGCCAAACTGCGCGCCGAGCTGCGCCGGGAGCTCAAACTGCTGCATCAAAAATTGCAGGCAACCATGATCTATGTGACGCATGATCAAGTCGAAGCCATGACCTTGGCCACACGGATTGTGGTCATGCAAGGCGGAAAAATTCAGCAAATTGGCTCTCCCAGGGAAGTTTACGAGCGGCCTGAGAATTTGTTTGTGGCTGGATTTTTAGGGGCGCCCAGCATGAATTTTCTGAAAGGAAAAATCATGCGCATGGGCGATGTGTTGCACTTCCAAGCCCACGGTGTTTCATTGAGTCTGGGCGCATACGCATTTGGACAAAAACCGGAGCCAGGCCAAGCGATCAGCTTGGGGGTCAGACCCGAAAACGTCTGCTTGCATGATGCGGGTGCATGGCAGGGCGTGGTCTCGTTGATTGAGCCCATGGGCAATCATCACGTGGTTTGGTTTGATTTTGCGGGCCAACTGTTCTCCAGTTTGGGCGCTGGCAATTGCAGTTTGCACTTGGGTGATGAGATCCGATTTGATTTGGACTCGGCAGCCATTTCATTGTTTGATGACACCTCTGCACTGCGTCTTTGAGGCACGCGACTCGATTTAATTTGTAGGAGATCACTCATGTCCACAGCACCGATTCAAAACATTGTTATTGTGGGTGGAGGCACGGCAGGCTGGATGACGGCTGCGGCCTTCTCCCATTTGCTGGGCAAGCGCTACCAAATTCGGTTGGTTGAATCCGATGAAATTGCCACCATCGGCGTGGGCGAGGCGACGATTCCCGGCATCAAATTGTTCAACACTGGCCTTGACTTGAACGAAGATGAATTTTTAAGGCGCACGCAAGGCACATTCAAGCTCGGCATCGAGTTTGTCAACTGGGGGCAACTGGGTGAGTCTTACATGCATGGGTTTGGCAAGATAGGCCACGACTTGGGGCCGGTCAGTTGCCACCACTACTGGCTCAAAATGCGACAAGCAGGGCAAGCCCCTGATTTGAGTTCCTACTCTATCAATTCAGTTGCACCAAAAAAATCCAAGTATGTTCGCAGCATGCCTGAGATGACGGGCTCGCCTTTGGGTGACATTGCCAATGCGTTTCATTTTGATGCGGGCTTGTATGCCAAATTTTTAAGCGGCTATGCACAAGACAGGGGCGTGCAGCGAACTGAGGGGAAAATTATTCAGACCCAATTGCGTGATTCCGATGGCTATGTTCAGGCCGTTGTGCTGGCCAGTGGTGAACGCATCGAAGGTGATTTTTTCATTGACTGCTCGGGCATCCGGGCGCTGTTGATTGGGCAAGCCATGGGCGTGCCCTATGAAGATTGGTCGCATTGGTTGCCCTGCAATCGGGCAGTGGCCGTGCCATGTGCATCAGCCGAACCCTTGCTGCCCTACACACGCGCCACAGCGCACACGGCCGGTTGGCAGTGGCGCATTCCCTTGCAGCACCGCATTGGCAATGGGCATGTGTATTCGAGCCGTTTCATGAGCGAGGACGAGGCCACATCGATCTTGATGGGGAATTTAGACGGTGAGGCCTTGGCTTCGCCGCGCAGCATTCCATTTGTGCCAGGACGGCGCAAACAAACGTGGCAAAAAAATTGTGTGGCGATCGGCTTGTCCAGTGGCTTTTTTGAACCTATTGAATCGACCAACATTCATTTGATACAGACTGCCATCACCCGCGTGATTGATCTGTTTCCAAATTCTGATTTTTCCAAGGCTGATATCAACGAGTACAACCGGCAAACCCAATTTGAGTACGAGCGCATTCGAGACTTCATCATTTTGCATTACAAGGCAACGCAGCGAGATGATTCGGCTTTTTGGAACCATTGCCGAAACATGGAAATTCCTGAAAGCCTGCAGCACAAAATGGATTTGTTCAGCAGCAATGGCCGTGTTTACCGCGAGGGCTCCGAGCTGTTTGGTGAGATGAGTTGGCTGCAAGTCATGAGCGGGCAGGGGCTGAGGCCTCAAAGCTACCACCCCTTGGTGGACTTGTATCCGGAAAAAGAAATAGAAGAGTTTTTAGGAAACATCGAGCACGTGATTGGGAAATGCGTGGAAGTCATGCCTACCCACGCCGAGTACATCGCCAAGCACTGTGCAGCTGCTTCCTGATGCACGTCAAGACAACCAACTCCAACTCCATGCCAACGAGAAAGTTAATTCAATGAAAAAATGTGATTCAAGTTGGACTGGCATGCGCACGCTATCTTTGATGTTGCTTTGCGCCAGTACTGTGCAGGCAGTGGCGCAGACACCAGCCCAAAGTCCAGCGCCTGCAGTTGTTCAGTCGTGGGTCACTTACACCGATCAGTCCAAGTTGTTGGCAGCGCAGGCCAGCGTGAACTTTGGAAAAACCAAACCACTGAGCCTGAATTTGGTTGTAGATGCAAGCCAGCGGTATCAAGAGATGGTTGGGTTTGGCGCCAATATTTCTGACGCTTCGGCGTGGCTGATGCAAAACAAAATGAACCCAGCGCAAAGGCAAGCATTGCTGGAAGATTTGTTTGGCAAACCGCCTGGCATTGGCTTTAGTTTTACACGCTTGACCGTGGGCGCTTCTGATTTTTCATTGCACCATTACAGCTTGGATGATGTTGCCAAGGGTGAAACAGATTTTTCCTTGTCTCGCTTTTCTCTGGCGCCGATGCACGCAGACGTTTTGCCCATCGTCAAACGCGCATTGCAAATCAATCCTCAATTGAAAGTCATGGCATCCCCATGGAGTGCGCCGGCTTGGATGAAAACCACCGACAGCCTGATCAAAGGGACATTGCGCCCCGATGCATATGGGGTCTTTGCACGTTATCTGGAAAAATTTGCCGACGCCATGCAAGCAGAAGGGGTGCCGCTGCATGCTTTGACGCTGCAAAACGAACCGCATTTTGAGCCAGACGACTACCCCGGCATGCGGTTAGACTCTTCGATGCGAGCCCGTTTGATTGGCGAGCACCTTGGCCCCTTGCTGGCCAAGCGTGCGCAACCCATTCGCATTCTGGACTGGGACCACAACTGGGACGAGGCGCAGTCCCCTTTGGCAGTGCTGGCCGATGCGAAAGCCCGACCTTATGTGGATGGGGTGGCATGGCACTGCTATGCAGGAGATGCGAGTGCGCAATCAAGGGTGCACGACGCTTACCCAGACAAAGATACGTATTTCACAGAATGCTCAGGCGGTGAATGGAAGCCCCATTGGCCCGAAACATTGCCGTGGTACATGCACCACTTGGTCATTGGCACTACGCGGGGCTGGGCCAAAGGTGTTTTGCTGTGGAACATTGCCTTAGACGAAAACCACGGGCCGCGCAAAGGGGGGTGCAAAGATTGCCGCGGCGTGGTCACGATCAACTCCAAAACGGGTGAAGTGACGCGCAATTTCGACTACTACGCATTGGCACATGCCAGCCGATTCGTTCGCCCTGGAGCTCGCCGGATTGGCTCGAGCACCGATGTGGGTGGCTTGGAAAGTGTCGCCTTTGAAAATCAGGACGACAAATCGATTGCTTTGGTGGTGCTCAATGCAGCCGCGCAAGAGAAGATTTTTTCGGTTGAATTTGACGGACAAACATTTCAACAATCCATGCCAGGTTTGAGTGTGGCCACGTACGTTTGGAAAAATTGGTATGCAAGTGGGCGTTAATTTGATAACATGGCGTGGGGCTGTGAAAATTGTTAAATTTTGACGAGGAATTCGCATGGACGAGGGGGCGACGCAAGCAGTTGAATGGGGAGATTGGCTGACTTTGCCAAACCCATTGGGCTTGCACGCCCGGCCTGCTGCAATTTTGGTGGCGCAGGCCAAAAAATTCAAATCGGACATTCGACTTTGGCGTGGTGACAAGGAAGTCAATGCCAAATCCGTGGTGTCGATCATGGGGCTAGAAACCCAAAAGGGTGATTCATTGCGCTTCAAGGCCGCTGGGCTGGACGCTGCGCAGGCCATTCAAGTTCTCTCCGACTTGCTGCTACAAGGCAGCGGGGAGTCGTTGCAAGAGCTGCCTCAAGCCCAGCACAGGCCCCTTCAGGATGCTGGTATGCCAGCACATCAGGCGTCACAGTTGTTGACCTATGGCCATTCATTGACAGGTGTTTCCGCTTCTCCCGGCTTGACTGTCGGGCGGCTTTTCCAATTTCGGAAAGCAAGCAATGTGGTCCTAGAGTGGGCGGATCCTTCTGCGCTGGAAAAATCGGTTGTTCATGAGCGCGCACATTTGACGAAAGCACTGCAAGTTGCGACGGCACAAATTCAAACGATCATGGCTTCTAAAAACCAATCAGCCGAGCATGCCATCTTGCATTCGCATGTTCAACTGATGCAAGACCCTGACTTGTGGGGGTTGGCGCTCCAGCAAATCGACCTGGGCAAAACTGCGGCGTTTGGATGGCAAAGTGCCTGCACACTGCAGGCACAGAATTTTCTCAACGCCAGCAGTGCCTTGCTGCGCGACAGGGCTAATGATGTCAGAGATGTGGGCCAGCGTGTGCTCGATGTCTTGTTGGGGGTGAGTTCGGCTGCGATCGATTTGCCGTACCCCTGCATCTTGGTCACTGACGAGTTGACGCCGTCTGACACGGTGGCATTAGACCGCAGCAAGCTGCTTGGGTTTTGTACCGTGGGAGGCGGGGCCACCAGCCATGTTGCAATTTTGGCCAGATCCTATGGCGTGCCCGCTGTTTGCGGCATCGACCCTCACGCGTTGGATTTGCTCTCGGGCAGTTGGGCGGTACTCCATGGCACGCAAGGGCTGTTGTTTGACAGCCCCACCGACTTGCAGCTAAGTGCTGCGCGGTCGCAAATGGATTTATTGCAGGCACAAAATCAATCGGACCAATTGGCGGCCAAAACCAATGCCGTCACGCTCGATGGGCAAAGGATTGAAGTTGCCGCCAATGTTCGCAATGCCCAAGATACGCACGAAGCACTGGCCCTTGGGGCGGATGGGGTGGGCTTGCTGCGATCGGAGTTTTTATTTGAAGGGCGCATGGATGCACCTGGTGAAGACGAGCAAGCTCAAGCGTACCAAGACGTTGCCAAGGCGCTGGGCCTGACTCGAGCGCTGGTGATCCGAACACTCGATATCGGGGGAGACAAGCCTTTGGCCTACTTGCCCATGGCCAAAGAGGACAACCCATTTTTAGGTTTGCGCGGTGTCCGTGTCAGCTTAGATCAGCCTCCATTATTTCGCAGCCAGTTGCGTGCCATTTTGAGCGCAGCGCGCTACAGCCAGTTGCACATCATGTTCCCCATGATCGCCACGCTGGAAGAGTTGCAAGAAGCCAAATCTATCTTGGCGCAAGAACAATCCTTGTTGGATGCCCCCCCTGTTGCGGTGGGGATCATGGTCGAGGTGCCCTCGGCAGCGCTCTTGGCCAGTCGTTTGGCGCAAGAGGTTGATTTCTTTTCAATTGGCAGCAACGACTTGACCCAATACACCTTGGCCATGGACCGTGGCCACCCTAAATTGGCGCACAAAGCCGATAGTTTGCACCCTGCAGTTTTGAAAATGGTGGCTCTAACGTGTGAGGGCGCTCAACAGCACGGTAAGTGGGTGGGGGTTTGCGGCGCCATGGCTTCAGATGTGTTGGCAGTGCCTGTTTTGTTGGGCATGGGCGTCAGGGAATTGTCGGTGTCGGTGCCGGCCATTGCCTCGGTCAAAGCCTGCATCAATCGGCTTGACTTGGCAACTTGCCAAGCTTTGGCCAAAGAGGTTGTTGAGATGGGGAGTGCTTCGGAGGTGCGAAAGCGCTTGCTGAAGTTCATGGAAAATTAAAATCAAGGGGAGACAAGTCATGAATATTTTGGGATACATGCAAAAAATTGGCCGCGCACTGATGGTGCCGGTCGCCACTTTGCCGGCTGCCGCCATCATGATGGGCATTGGCTACTGGATAGACCCCAATGGTTGGGGCTCGGGCAGTTCGGCGGCTGCATTTTTGATCAAAGCAGGCGCTGCCATCATTGACAACATGTCGATTCTGTTTGCTGTGGGCGTGGCCTACGGCATGTCCAAAGACCGAGACGGTGCGGCTGCTTTAGCGGGCTTGGTAGGGTACTACGTGCTCACCACTTTGCTTTCGCCCGGTGCGGTGGCGCAAATTCAATCGATCCCTGCAGATCAAGTTCCCAAAGCCTTCAGCAAAATCAACAACCAATTCGTTGGCATTTTGACTGGCGTGATTGCAGCTGAGTTGTACAACCGATTCAGCCAAGTCCAATTGCACAATGCATTGGCTTTTTTCAGTGGGCGGCGCTTGGTGCCCATCATCACGTCCTTCGCCATGATTTTCGTGGCTTTTATTTTGATGGCTGTTTGGCCCTGGATTTACAACGGCTTGGTCAACTTTGGCCTGAGCATCAAAGACATGGGGCCAACGGGTGCGGGGGTCTATGCATTTTTCAACCGACTGTTGATACCTGTTGGCTTGCACCATGCTTTGAATTCGGTATTTTGGTTTGATGTTGCCGGCATCAACGATATCCCTAACTTTTTAGGGGGCGCCAAAACGCTGGCTGAAGGCAAAGCAGTTTTGGGCATCACCGGCATGTACCAGGCTGGTTTTTTCCCCATCATGATGTTTGGTTTGCCTGGTGCAGCGTTGGCGATTTATCACACATCCAAAGTTGAAAACAAAACGCGCGTTGCATCGATCATGATTGCGGCCGGATTCGCCTCATTCTTCACAGGCGTGACAGAGCCCCTTGAGTTTTCGTTCATGTTTGTTGCGCCATTGCTGTATGTGATGCATGCCTTGCTGACCGGTGTTTCGGTGTATTTGGCCGCATCGATGCAATGGATTGCGGGTTTTGGATTCAGTGCGGGCTTTGTCGACATGCTGTTGTCCTCGCGCAATCCTTTGGCCAAAGACTGGTTCATGCTGCTGGTTCAAGGCGCGGTATTTTTTGCGATCTATTACTTTGGGTTCAGGCTTGTCATCAGCGCCTTCAATTTAAAAACGCCAGGACGTGAAGACGATGAGGAACCTGCGGGCAACCCCAGTCTTGCTGCTGGAAATTTTGTTCATCCAAACAACATGGCTGATTTGGCGCGCGCGTACGTCCAAGTGGTGGGCGGCAGTGCCAATGTTGTCGGTGTGGATGCGTGCATCACCCGTTTGCGTTTGACGGTGCACGATGCCAGTTTAGTAGACGAAAAAGCTGCAAAAAATCTAGGTGCAAGTGGCGTGGTGAAACTCAACGCCCAAAATGTCCAAATTGTGGTGGGCCCCAAAGCCGAGTTGCTGGCCGATGCCCTGCGCCAAGCCTTGCAAGGGCAAGCCCCCTTGGCCCCTTCAACAGCATCTGCGCATGCACCTGCTGAATCGACGCAGCACTCCAGCGCTGCTGCCGCTGCGGTTATTGAATTGTTGGCCCCTGTCTCTGGTGAGGTGCTGCCATTGAGCGAGGTTCCTGATGCGGCCTTTTCTACACATGCCGTGGGTGAGGGCTTGGCGATTCGGCCTGCGGGTACATTGGTGGTCGCACCCTGCGATGGTCATTTGGCCAATATTTTCAGCACCAACCATGCCTTTGCGATCGTCACGCAAGCTGGGGCTGAAATCATCGTGCACATGGGAGTGGACACGGTCAAGCTGGGGGGGCAAGGTTTCAAGCGCTTGGCGCAGCCTGGCACGCACGTGAAAGCAGGCGAGCCTGTGCTCGAAATTGATTTGGCTTATTTGGCCGCTCATGCCGTCTCCATGATCAGCCCCGTGGTGGTGAGCAATGCAGATGAATTTGAAGTGATTGACTTGATGCACGCAGGCCCTGTGCAAGCAGGGCAAAGCGTATTGTTCAAGCTGCGTGCAAGGTCATGCCCGTGAAGCTTTTCAAGCTGGTGGTTGGGGTTCTTATTGGATTGGCATTTTCCTCTTTGACCCTGCGCGCAGAGCTTGCAAGCCCTGCGAAAAAAGCGCAGGCACCAATGTCCGCCATGCCAGCAGCGCCTGTGCGCTTGCGATGGGAGGTGCTGCGCAATGTATTTTCAAGCGAGCACCCGCAAGGGCGCTCATGGGTGGTCTTTGAGCTGAGCCATTTATCGCAGCAAGATATTCCAGCGACAGGCTGGTCGCTGTATTTCAATTGTGTAGCGGGCGTGGATTTGAAAGAAGTGCAAGGCCCTTATGCCATCGAGCAAATGGCCGGCACGCTGTTTCGCTTGTATCCCAAACCTCAAACCCCATCTGCAGCGCCGCAAAAATCTGTGCGGATTGAGTTTTTTCACCCAGAGCGCATGATGAAAATGGCCAAAGGGCCAACAGGGCCTTACTGGGTCTGGGACGCTGCGCCTGAGCAAGGCTTGGCCATCACCGATTATCAAATGCAACTGCCCTCACAGCCTGAGCAGGTGGCAGGCAATGTGCAAGGCCAATCGGGCTTGCTCAGTCCTTTGCAACAATACGAGCGCAACGCGATCATCAGCGATTTGCCAGTTGAAACTTTGCCTCCCGTCTTTCCACGTCCGCACTTTGCACAAAAGTTAGATGGCTTTTTGCGATGGCGAAAAATGCCAACGATTGAAGCTTCAGTGGGCTTGAAAAATGAAGCGGCACTGGCGCAAAAAATCATCAAACCCTACCTGCCTGGCCAGTCAGCTCAAGGGGTTCAAGTCATCCACCACACCTCCGCTGCAGATTTGGCATCAGCATCGGGGCGCTTGCGTCTTCGCACAGGGGTTGTCTCTGGCATGAGTTCTGCAGAGTCGTATGAGCTCAAAGTCGATTCACAAAACGGCATCACTGTCACGGGCATCACAGCCGCTGGTGTGGCCCGCGCACTAGAGTCCTTGCGCCAATTGTTATCGATCCAAAGCGATTCAGCAGGTGTATTGCATATTCCGGCTTGGCTGCTGCGTGACACCCCCCGCTTTGCCTATCGAGGCTTTCAGATGGATGTGTCTCGAAACTTTCAACCCAAAGAAAAAATATTTCAATTGCTTGATTTAATGGCGCGCTACAAGCTCAATAAATTTCATTTCCATTTAACCGATGACGAAGGTTGGCGCTTGGAAGTGCCGGGACTCCAAGAGTTGACGCAGTTTGGCGCGCGTCGCGGTCACGGCCTCTTGCCCTTGCCCCACTTGCCCCCAGCCTATGGCTCTGGCCCCGATGTGAATGACTGGCATGGCAGCGGTCATTACAGCAGCGCTGATTACATGGCCATTGTGCAATACGCTGCAGCTTTGCACATTGAGCTGATCCCCGAAATTGAAATGCCAGGCCACGCACGCGCTGCCGTCAAGGCCATGCAATGGCGCTTTGAGCAAAAGAAAAAGGCAGGCAATCCCGATGCAGCCCGGTTTTTACTCCATGATTTGCAAGACAAATCGGTTTACCGCACAGCGCAAAATTACAACGATAACTTGATGGATCCTGGGCTGGCTTCAACCTACCGATTCATTGAACACGTTGTGTCGCATGTCACCGCATTGCACCGCCAAGCGGGTGTGCCCTTGCGCACTTTGCACGTAGGGGGTGATGAATTACCAAGCGGTGCTTGGGAGCAGTCACCGGCCACACGCAAATTGATGGCAAAAAATAATTGGACCGACATGGCCCAAGTTTGGGATTATTTTTACAGCCGCGTTGACCGCATGTTACGCCAACGCGGTTTGGTTGCGGCCGGCTGGGAAGAGCTTGGCGCGCGCAAGGTCAAACTGCGCGGCGCTGACAAGTTAATTCCAAATCCACATTTCACACAACGCGGCTTTCAGTTGCATGTCTGGAATAATTTAGACGATGCGGCGGACTTGGCTTACCGCTTGGCCAATGCGGGTTACAAAAGCATCTTGGCTCCAGCCACCTATTTGTACTTCGACATGTCACACAACGCCAACCCAGCAGAGCCCGGCGTGAATTGGGCACGGTATGTGGATTTACAAACAGTCTATGACTTCGTGCCATTTGACTTCATTCGTGCGGCCCCCTACGACGCCAGACCTGTACCGGGTTTTGATGGCCTGACTGATTTTGGACAAGCCAATATCTTGGGTTTAGAGGGGACCCTGTTTTCCGAGACAGTGCGCAGCAGCCAAACCATGGACACGCTGTTGATGCCGCGGCTGTTGGCCCTGGCCGAGCGAGCATGGTCACCCGACCCAGATTGGGCCACGCTGCGCAACCCCGAACAGGCCCGCCTGCGCCACGCACATGGGTGGTCCGTTTTTGTCAATCAATTGGGCAAACGTGTCTTGCCGCAACTTGACCGAGACATGCCTGGCTTGTCTTACCGTATTGCACCGCCCGGTTTGCGTGTGCAAGACGGGCAGGTGCTGGCAAACCATGAGATGCCAGGCTTCGTGCTTCGCTACACCCTGGATGGCTCAGAGCCACAACCGAGCAGCCCTGAGGTGAGCGGCCCGATTCGAGCTCAAAGCAAAGTCAAAGTTTCAGCTTTTTCTTTGCAAGGACGTGCCAGCTCCTCAGCGCAGATCGACATGCCATGAGATATCACTGTCAGCAATCCAGTCCTGGCCTGTGTGCCGATGATCGACATGGATTTTTTTAAATTCAAGGCAGATCTGCGTGACAGCACGCCGGTCTATTTGCAGTTGGCACGCCATTTGGAGACTTGCATTCGTGAGGGGCAGTTTCAGCCTGAACAGGCCCTGCCTTCGGAACGACAGTTGGCGCTGGACATGCGCGTATCTCGGGCAACGGCCAGAGCGGCCATTGATCAGCTGGTCGCGCAAGACTTGGTGCTTCGCAAGCGCGGCTCTGGCAACTACGTGGCATCTCAGTTTGCCCCGCGCTTAGAACAAGGCTTGTCGCAGCTCACCAGTTTTTCAGAGGAGCTTCGCCGGCGGGGCTACACACCCTCTTCAAAGTGGTTGCAGCGCGCCATCGTGGCCCCAAGTTGCGAGCAGCAATTGAGCCTGGGCTTGTCGTCGGGCGCCAAGGTGGCACGCCTAGAGCGCCTGCGTTTGGCAGATGGGGTGGTGATGGCTTATGAAGTCAGTGTATTGCCGCAGTCTGTGCTGCCTGCACCCATGAAAGTGACGACTTCTTTGTATGACTATTTGAAACAGCATCAGAAAGCGCCAGTTCGAGCTTTGCAGCACATTCGTGCAATCAATGCGCCAGCAAAATTAGCCCAACGTTTGAATATTGCCGAGCGGCAAGCTGTTTTGTTCATCACACGACTGGGGTATTTGCCAAGTGGCCAGGCCGCAGAATTAACGTACTCTTATTGCCGCAGTGATTACTATGACTTTGTGGCTGAAATGAGACGAGAATGAACCATCCAATTTCTGGCTACATCTTGACGCCCCAAGGTTTTCTATGGGGGGAGCTGGTGTTGAGCGACGAAGGCCGCATCCAAAGCCTGACGGGCGATTTGGTGGATGAGTCGCGGGTGCGTGACGGCGCACACACTATCGTGCTGCCTGGCTTCATTGATTTGCACGTGCATGGTGGAGCGGGGCGTGACATCATGCAAGGCGGCGACGCTATGCAGGTCGTCAGTCAATTGCATGCACAGCACGGCACAACTGCGCTGCTGGCCACCACCATGACAGCGCCCACGCATGATTTGGAAATTGCGTTTTGTGCCATGCGCGATGTGGCGGCGCAGCCTGGCAGCAAGGGTGCCCGGGTTTTGGGCGTGCACTTGGAGGGGCCTTACATCAACCATGGCAAGCTGGGCGCGCAACCAGACTTTGCCCGCGCTGTAGAGGTGGATGAGTTGCTGCGCCTGCATGCTTTGTTTCCAATTCGACTGGTCACACTGGCCCCGGAGGTCGCTGGCAACATGGACTTGATCGACGGCTTGTGCAAAGCCGGTTTCAAAGTTCAACTAGGACACAGTATGGCTTCATATGAGGAGGGGGTGCAAGCTTTGGCACAGGGTGCCAGCGGTTTCACGCACTTGTTCAATGCCATGACGGGGCTGAGCCACCGCGCCCCTGGGCTGGCAGGGGCAGCGCTGGCCCATGCGCAATATGCGGAAATCATCCCGGATTTGATTCATGTGCACCCTGGCGCCATTCGCGTAGCCCTGCGCGCTATTCCTAGCTTGTATTGCGTGACCGATTCGACAGCTGCTGCCGGCATGCCCGATGGCGACTACCGTTTAGGCCGGCACACTGTGACCAAATGCGCCGGGGGCGTTCGTCTCGCCGATGGAACTTTGGCCGGATCGACGTTGACCATGGACCAAGCCTTGCGAAATTTGGTCAATGAAATGGGTTTGTCGGTGAGCGAAGCTTCTGCGCGTGTTTCAACGCATGCGGCAAATTACTTGGGTTTGCAAGACAGGGGCCACTTGAGCATCGGTTCGTGGGGCGACATGGTTTTGTTGAACCGCGATTTGATACTGACGAATGTTTTTGTAGAAGGAATGTCCATTGACCACCCACATGCTGCTTGAAGCGCGCGAGGCGCCTACTGCTGTTGCCAGGCAACTGGCTTTTGACCATGCGCAGTACCAGGAGTTCGGCGCCATGCTCAGACTGCATGCGCCATCTTCCATCTTGACGGTGGCGCGAGGTAGCTCAGACCATGCAGCACACTACATGGCCTACCTGATCATGGCAAGAATGGGGCGGCTGGTCACTTCATTGCCGATGTCCCTGATCACGTTGTATCAATCACGCATTGAATGCAAGGGCCTTGTCTCTATGGCATTTTCTCAATCTGGGCAAAGCCCCGATCTGATTGAGCCCACTCGGTTTTTTCGTGAAAGTGGAGGCTGCACAGCGGCATTTGTGAATCAAGCTGATTCTCCGCTGGCAGATGCTGCGCAATGGCTTTTTCCATTGCACGCAGGCAATGAGAAAAGTGTGGCTGCCACCAAAAGTTTCATTGCGCAATTGGTGGCGGGAGTCCGTGTGGTGGCAGCTTGGCAATCAGACACAACTTTGCAAAATGCATTGATGCAATTGCCTGAGGTTTTAGAGCAAGCAGCCCATTCTGATTGGAGTTCTGCCCTTGAGAGTTTGCAGCAGACCGACAGGTTGTTGGTGATCAGCCGCGGCACCGGAATGCCCATCGCTTTGGAAGCGGCACTCAAATTCAAAGAAACCTGCGCAATTCAGGCTGAAGCTTTTTCAGGGGCTGAAGTCAAACACGGCCCCATGGCGCTGATTGATGAAGGCTACCCATTGCTGGTCTTGGCGCCCAGGGGGCCAACTCAGGCAGGCTTGCTCAGTTTGGCGCAAGAAATGCGTGCCCGCGGCGCACTTGTTTTGCTTGCAGCGCCCAGCGGCACACCGGGTGCAAATTTACCTATCGCTGAAACAGGCGCGGTTGATTTAGACCCGGTGTCCATGATTCAAAGTTTTTACCCCATGGTCGAGGCCTTGGCCCGCGCTCGCGGCATGAACCCAGATCAACCACGATTTTTGGCCAAGGTCACGCGCACTCACTGAGGCGCAGAGCATGAATCTCATCTGGTTTTCAACGAAAGAAATGGCAATGTTTTATAAATTTTTGATGAGGGCTTTGATGGCCATGATTCTCTCTAGCGTGGGTGGCTTGGCTTGGGCTGCCACAGACAAAGAAGCCGGCGCTGACTGGCCCAATCTGGCCGCTTACCGCAGTGCCAATGCGCAATTGAAAAGCGCTGAGAACAAGGTGGAAAAAACCATTTTCATGGGCGATTCAATCACTGAATTTTGGACCCCTTCATTTTGGAATGCAACCCGTATCAACCGCGGCATCAGTGGGCAAACCACACCCCAAATGCTGCTTCGCTTTCGAAGCGATGTGATCGAACTCCAACCCCAAATGGTGGTGATCTTGGCTGGCACCAATGATGTGGCAGGCAACACAGGCCCGGCCACCGTGGACATGATTGTAGGCAACATTGCCTCTATGGCCGAATTGGCAAAAGTACATGGCATTCGCGTTGTGCTGTGCTCGGTGCTACCGGCTTCTGCTTTTCCCTGGAACCCAGGTGCCCAGCCGGCTGACAAAATCATTGAAGTGAATCAGCGAATCAAAGCTTATGCAGCCAGGCATCAAATCACATTCGTTGATTATTTTCCATCCATGGTGGACCAGCACAAGGGCTTGCAAAAGATCTATTCTGGCGACGGTGTTCATCCCAATGCAGTGGGCTACCAAGTCATGGCCAATCTGGTGCTTCAAGGCATTGCTGAGGCGCTGAGGGCGCCCAAGTGAAAGACATGCAGCAGCGTGTTTTGTCTGTCGATGTGCTGCGAGGTCTGACCCTCGCGCTGATGATTGTGGTCAACATGTCGATCAGCGAGGAAAAATCCTATGCACCCTTGCTCCATGCCACATGGCATGGCTTGACTCTGACTGATCTGGTATTCCCTAGTTTTTTGTTTGCTGTAGGCGCTTCCTTGAGCCTGAGCATGGCGAAAAATCAAGGCTTGGCAACCTCCATTTTTCTTGTTCAGGTTTTCAAGCGCACAGTGCTCATTTTCTTGTGTGGCTACTTGTTGTATTGGTTCCCGTTTTTTGAATTCACCGCGCAAGGGCAATGGCAACTGTTGCCCTTGGCCAACACACGGATATTGGGTGTGCTGCAGCGCATTGCGTTGGCCTATGGCGCGGCTGCTCTGATCGTGCATTTTTTGAAGTTAAAAGGGGCAGCACTGTTCAGTGCATTGGCCTTGTTGGCAAATTGGTGGGTTTTGGCTGCAGCAGGTGACTACACGCTGCAAGGCAATGCAGCGCTCAAGCTTGATGTGTGGGCGCTGGGCGCATCGCACCTTTACAAGGGCGAGGGCATTGCGTTTGACCCGGAGGGATTGCTTGGCACTTTGCCGGCCATTGTGAATGTATTGGCGGGCTATGCCGTTGGCAGCTCGCTGCATATGAAGCGCCCTGACATGGCGCTGATCAGACGTTTTCTGATGTGGGCAGCCTTGGCGCTGATTTGCGGAGCAATGTGGGCACAAGTTTTTCCGGTGAATAAAAAATTATGGACCAGCTCGTATGTGCTCATCAGCATTGGGTTTGATTTGGCATTGTTTGCCTTATTGCTTTATTGGACAGACCTGAAAGCATCGCGCGGCTGGACTTATTTTTTCGAAGTGTTTGGTAAAAACACTTTATTTATTTATTTATTGGCAGAATTGGGCATGAGTGTTTTATGGTTGGTTCACATTGGGCCAATGGCTTTGTTTGATTGGATTTTTACCAATGGGTTTGCGCATTGGGCAGGCGATAAAAACGGCTCATTGTTGTTTGCCGTGATGTTCATGTTGCTGTGTTGGTGCCTTGCCTATGGGCTTGATAAAAAACGCATCTACATCAAGCTTTGATTTCAATAAGGACTCATCCAAATGTCTCATTTATGCTCCATTTTTTCAAGTTGGATGCCGCGCAAAGTTGTATTTTTTCTGCGCCTCACCCTGTTTGCCCTGGCAAGTGCGAGTGCGTTTCAAGCCCCTGCGTTCGATCTGCAAGCCCACCGAGGCGGGCGTGGCTTATGGCCTGAAAACACTTTGGTGGCCTTTGAAAACGCCATTCGCATGGGTGTGACGACATTAGAGCTGGACATCGCCATCACCTCAGACGGCGTGCCGGTGATTTCACACGACCCCGCCATGAACCCAGCCTTGACCCGGGATGCGCAAGGGCAATGGCTCAAGGCACATGAACCATTGATCAAGAATCTGACGTTTGCTCAGGTGCAATCTTTTGATGTGGGGCGATTGAATCCAAATCACGCTTACGCCAAAGAATTTCCAACTCAAAAACCCGCGGATGGTCAGACAATCCCCAGCTTGGCTTCCTTGTTCAAGATGGTCAACCAACTTGGCGCCAAAGACATTCACTTTGACATCGAAACCAAAATCAACCCGCACTACCCCAACAACACACTGGAGCCGCAGGCATTTGTGAGCAAGTTGTTAGAGGTCTTGCGTGAGTTTGGCATGACACGCCGCGTCATGGTTCAAAGTTTTGATTGGCGCACCTTGGAGTTGCTGCACCAATTGGCGCCAGAAGTTCGCACCATGTACTTGACCATTGATTCGGCTAACTACAGCACACTCAAGGACGGCGCTTGGACCGCAGGCCATTTGCTGAAAGACCACGAGGGCTCGGTGCCCAAGATGGTCAAGGCATCTGCTGGAAAGTCGGCAGGTGTGATTTGGGCGCCCAACCACAACAACCTGACCCCTGATTTGGTCAAACAAGCACAGGCCATGGGGCTTTTGGTGATACCTTGGACTGTGAATCAAAAGCCTCAAATGCTGCGTTTCATAGATTGGCAAGTGGACGGCATCATCAGTGACTACCCAGACCGTTTGCGCCAGGCCATGACCGAAAAAGGCTTGCCCTTGCCGGTGGCGCCTAAGCCTTGAGATGCGGGGACGCCACGCGCTGACCTGCTTTGTCAAACCACATGCAGTGCAGAGGGTCCAGCGCAAGCCCCAGAATTTGTCCGGAAGATGGTGGCGCTTGATCAGCATTCAGCTTGAGTGTCAAAAGTTCAGGCAAACCGTTCATCCGCAAGTGAAAGATGCAAGCATCTCCGAGTTGCTCTGATAAAACAAGGCTGGCACATGCTGCCGTGCTTGCCGCAATTTTTAAGTTTTCAGGGCGAACGCCCAGTTGATGTGCTTCTTGCGGTGCCTGGGACTGAACTTGCTGCCAAAGCGAACGATGCTCTGGGCTCGAATCCACATCAGGACGAGTGATCAGGTTGATGGTCGGTGCGCCCAAAAAACTGGCTACAAATGTATTGATCGGCTCCTTGTAAAGCGTCATGGGTTTGCCAATTTGTGCAATGCGCCCTTGGTGCATGACGGCAATTCTGTCCCCCATGGTCATGGCCTCGACCTGATCGTGCGTGACATAGACCATGGTGCTGCCCAACTCTTTGTGAAGGCGCGACAACTCAATGCGCATGCTCACGCGCAGCGCCGCATCCAAGTTCGACAGCGGTTCGTCAAACAAAAAGACTTTGGGTTTTCGCACGATGGCTCTGCCAATGGCGACTCGCTGGCGTTCACCGCCAGACAATGCCTTGGGCAAGCGGGGCAGCAGGTGCGTGATTTTCAAAATGTCGGCGGTTCGTGCCACTGTTTGTTCTCTTTGCACTTTGGGTATGCCGTTCATGCGCAGGGAAAAACCCATGTTCTCAGCCACCGTCATGTGGGGGTACAGTGCGTAGTTTTGAAACACCATGGCCGCGCCGCGATCCGCTGGGTGCACTTCATTGGCGCGCACACCGTCCATCAAAAGATCGCCCTGTGTGATGCTTTCAAGTCCAGCGATCATGCGCAACAAAGTGGATTTTCCGCAACCCGATGGCCCTACTAAAACCAAAAATTCACCCTCCTGCACCTCCAAATTGATGTCGTGGATGACGGTGGTGCTGCCGTAGTTTTTTTGCAGTGCATGCAATGATAAGTGTCCCATGTCAATCCTTGGCGCGCATTGAATGCTGCATTTGCAAAAACGATCGATACCATAAAGCGCTGTCTTTGAGAGTTCGCTTTTGCGTCTCGTAGTCAACCCGCACAATGCCAAAACGCTTGCTGTAGCCAAAAGCCCATTCAAAGTTGTCCAGCAGACTCCAGACAAAGTAAGCATCCACCCGAACGCCTTTCTGCATGGCCTGCGATAAGGCCTCCATGTGCCTTGCCAAGTAGCTTTGTCGATCGGTGTCGTGAACTTCCCCCTGCTCGACTCGGTCCGCGTAGGCAGCGCCGTTTTCTGTGATCAAGAGAGGCGGCAAATCATAGTCCTGGTGCAAGCGCAGGAGCAACTCAGTCAGGCCCTGTGGGTAGACCTCCCAATCCATATCCGTCACTTCCAAGCCCAGGGCCTTGGCATTCCAAGGTGCGTCAGCACTGGTTACATTTCGAGTGTAGTAATTGATCCCCAAAAAATCCAGCGGAGCTTGGATGTGCGCCATGTCTTGAGCTTGGACTTTGGGCGCATCAGGGCCGCAGTGGGCCCATGCATCTGCCGGGTAGGCGCCCAGTAGCAAGGGTTCGAGGTACCAGCGAAGGCCTGTGCCATCGTCCAACCGGGCCCGCGCCTGATCTTCCAGGCTGGCTGTGGCCGGATGCACTGGCGCCATATTGAGCACAATGCCCAACTGGCTTTTGCAGCCTTGATCGCGCATGGCCTTGACCGCCAGGCCGTGGCTGAGCAGCAAATGGTGGGCTACTTGCATGGCCGATGAACGATTTCGGATGCCAGGGGCAAAGACGCCTGATTCATGTCCTAGATACGCCATCACCCAAGGCTCATTGTGGGTGCAAATGGAGACCACGCGATCGCCAAATCTGCGTGCCACTTCGCATGCATAGGTCACAAAGTGCTGCACGGTTTCGCGGTTTTCCCAGCCGCCGTGGGCCTGCAGCGCGCTGGGCAAGTCCCAATGGTTCAAGGTCAAATAAGGCTTCAAGCCACGCGCCACCATGCCATTGATCAAGCGTTCATAAAAATCAAAACCAGCCTCATTGAAGGGTCCTGATCCAAGGGCTTGTATGCGCGGCCAAGAGATGGAAAAGCGGTAGGCGTCAACGCCCAAGTGGACCAGCAAATCCAGATCTTCTTCCCACAGGCGCAGGTGCTCACAGGCGCTGCGGCCATCGCTGCCATCCTGAATCACACCGGGCAAACGGCAAAAGTCATCCCAAATAGACGGTCCTTTGCCAGCTGCGTCTGCACCGCCTTCAATTTGAAACGCACTGGTGGCTACGCCCCAAATGAAAGATCGAGGAAAGGACAATCTTGATTCAGTGTGCATAAAAATTATGTGAGAAGGGCATCAACCGCGTACCGCGCCTGCCGTCAATCCTTCGATCAAACGTCGTGAAAAGAAAACAAACAGAACAAGCAAAGGCAAAGTGGCAATGGCCGACCCAGCCATCAAGGCGCCCCATTCGGTGTCGGCGGGATTTTGCAAACTGCGCAGCGCCAAGGGCAGGGTGTACATCTCGGGCGAGCGCATCACGATCAGGGGGCCAATGAAGTTGTTCCATGAGCCAATGAAGGTGATCAGGCCCAAGGTGCCCAAAGCCGGTTGAAGCAATGGCAGGACCACGCGCAGGTAGATGCCAAACTCGCCGCAACCGTCCATGCGCGCTGCCTCAATCAGCTCGCGGGGAATTGAGGAAACAATGAACTGGCGCACCAGAAAAATACCAAACGCACTGGCAGCGCCTGGTATGTACAAAGCGCGTGGCTGGTCGATCCAGCCCAGCGCGTCCATGATCATGAAGCTGGGAATCATGCCCAAAAATGAAGGCAACAACATGCTTGCCACAACCAGTGTGAACAAGGGCTTTTTAAATCGAAACTCATAGATGGCAAAGGCATAAGCCCCCATGCTGCAAAACAGCAAGGTCAAGGCCGTGGCCATCAAGGCGACATACAAACTCCAGCTCAAACTTTTCCAAAAGGCAACGCGCTCATTCAAGATGCCAAAGTTCAATTCAAAGGCTTGGCCAAACCACGTTGGCGGTGGCACACTGAAAATCTCAGTACGCGGGTGCGTGGCAAAGACAAACATGAAATAAAACGGGGCCAACATAATGAGCATGCCCACACCTACCAAAGCGTAGGCAGCCCAGGAGGACATGAATTTCAAAGACGAGGGGCGCTCAAGCGGGGCCATGGCGGTTGCGAAAAGCTTGGTTGGTCAGCCAGGTTAAAAATGCCACGCAAATGAACAAGAGCCAGGACAAAGCGCTGGCAGTTCCAAAATCATTGAACTCAAATGCAGTGCGGTACATGTACATGGCGCTGGTCATACCAGCTTGATCGGGCCCGCCTTTGCCGCCGGTCAAAATGAAGGGCTCCTCAAACAATTGCAGGCCACCGATCACACTGAGCATCACACCAAAGTAAATCATGGGCTTCAAACTTGGCAGCGTGATGAACCAAAATTGATTCCACCGACTGGCCCCGTCCATGGTGGCGGCCTCATAAAGCTCCTTGGGAATGGTTTGCAGCGCAGCCAAGTACAGCACGATGTTGAAACCCAAGTAACGCCAAAAAACCACGGAGGCAATCACCGGTTTGATGAACTGGGCTTGCCCCAGCCAATCTGTTGCTTGCTCGGGCACAAAGTGATGCAGAACGGGCCAATGCGCTAACGCCTTCAAGCCATGATTGACCATGCCGTAATCAGTCGAAAACAAGGTGTTGAACATCATGGCAATGGCCACGGTGGATGTGATGTAGGGCAAAAAATAAATGCCCACCACGCTGTTGCGCAGCACTGCAAAACGGGTGTGAATGAAAAATGCCAACGGTATGGCCACCAAATGCTGAGGCACGCCGGCCGCTGTGGCCAGCCAGACTGTGTTGCCAAGGGACGTCCAGAACCATTCATCTTGCAGGGCGAAAACAAAGTTGTCCCACCCTACAAATTGCATCGCAGCCAGACCTGAAGTGGGCTCCCAAGACTGAAAAGCAAGGTACAACGAAAAGCACAAGGGGAACAAAGAAAAGAGCCCAAACAACAGCACAAAAGGGCTTAGAAAAACATAGGGTGCCAAGGGCACTGGCAGGCGTGGCCAGCGGGCTCGCAAATGCTTGGAGTCAAGCCCCATTTCAGCGGCGCACTCTGCGCTCGAGCAACGCCTTGGCATCGGCTAAAGCCAAGGGGATGCTTTTGCCATGGTTCAAAACTTTGTCTAACTCCAGGGTGACAATTTCGTCTGCAATCGGATCTAACTTATGGACCTCAACGGCTTTGATTTTCAGTGCGGCTTCGCGCCACAAAAGCCGGGCTTTTTGGCCGCCGAGAAAAGCAATGGGCTGGTCGTAAAAGGCATCGGTGTGAGCCCCCAGCAGCGCAGGAAATGCGTCGCGCACTTTGAATGCGGCCAACTGCATCTCGCGGTTCAAGGTCATGAGTTGAATGAACTCCCACGCCAAGACTTTGTTTTTCGAAGCTTTGGGAATTGCATAAAAAGTGCCACCCCAAGCCGCCCATGACTGCTCAGGCAATTGCGCCGCGCGCCACAAGCCTTGGGTGCTAGGCGCCAGCCAGTTGGCCATGTGGCCGGCCAACCATGCGCCAGACATTTGGGCCGTGATTTGACCGTTTTTAAAACCCTGAGACCATTCGGTTGACCATGCGCGAATTTTGCCGTCAAGTTTTTGATCGCGCACTTTTTTGGCCAACTCAAACGCCCTGACAAATCGAGGCGAATCAACCAGCACCTTGCCGCTGGCGTCAAAGTAAAGCCCTTCGCCTGGTTTTAAATTGGTACGGATCAAAATGTCTTTGATATCGCGTGCATCGGCCAGCAAATAGGCACCTGTTGCAGCTTTGATTTTCACGCCAGATTTGACAAAGGAGTCCCATGATTGAGTTAACTCGGCCTCACTCACGCCTGCTTTTTTCAAAATATCGGTTCGGTACAACAAACTGCCAGGGCCAATGTCGGTGGGTGCGCCCAGAACCGCGCCACTTTGGTTGCTGGCTTGTTTGAAAGCAAAGGGCACGAAAAGCGCTTGGGTTGAAGCAATGTTGTAGGGGGCTTGCGTCAAATCCTCCAGACCACCACCCGAAGCAAAACGGCCCAAGTAACTGACTTCTAAGGTCATGACGTCAGGCAAGTTCGATGAAGTTGACAGCGCCGTGGTCATGGCGGTGTGATGGTCTTCAAAGGCGCGGCTGACGAGTTTGATTTCGACGTCGGGGTGCTTTTTCTTCCATTCGGGCAGGGCCGCTTTGATGATCTCGTCCACCGCTGGATAGGCGCTGATGGACAACACGCCCGCCCATGCCAAGCTCGAGCAGGCCCAAAACACGCACAGAAACACCAAGCGTGCCAGAGATCTGTCGAAATGAGGGCGCATGAAGCTCCTTGAGGTCAAATTGGAAAGGATTCCATTTTGCCTCAGGCCAGCAGGAATTGAAACTAGGGTCTTCCCCTTGGTTGCGATTTAGGTGGCAGGGGGCTCTGCGTCTCGAATATTGACTGCCATAGGCCCCTTAGGGCCTTCAGCCAGCTCAAAACTGACTCTGCTGCCTTCTTTCAAGCTTTTAAAGCCTTCCATGGTGATGGCTGAAAAGTGGGCAAAGGCATCAGCCCCCCCCCCATCGGGCTGTATGAATCCAAAACCTTTGGCGTCGTTGAACCATTTGACCGTCCCATTGGGCATGTTTGACTCCGGTGGTATTGCGCTGTTGACCATTTAATGCACTCAGATCTGACTTGTCAATCCACACTTTTCCTTGGTTTTCTCAGGTATTTGGACTTCAGACCTCAAGGACTTTGTGTCAAGCCTTAATTTTTGGGCTCTCGCGCCGATAGAATCAAATGATGGCAACCGATAAACCAGAGCACACCAAGCCCCTTAAGCAGCCCGAAATTCCCGTGCAGCCCAAGCGTTCGCCAGCCGGCAGCGATACGGTTGTGTTGGAGAGAAGGACCGCCAAGGTCGGCCCACCCCAGATGTACCAAGTGGTGATGCTCAATGACGACTACACACCCATGGAATTTGTGGTGGCTGTTTTGCAAGAGTTTTTCAACAAAGACCGCGAAGCAGCAACTCAAATCATGCTCAAAATTCATTTAGACGGCAAAGGCGTTTGCGGCGTTTTCTCGCGCGATGTGGCTGCCACCAAGGTGGACCAAGTTCTGGACGCAGCCAACCAAGGTGGCCATCCTTTGCAGTGTGTCAGCGAACCAGTGGCCTAAGGCGCTTGGAATGTGGCATAAAGCAGTTGAAATGAACCCAATTCACCCCATCTACAACAAAATCTCTCAGCAAGGCATTTAAGGAATTCACATGATTGCCCAAGAATTGGAAGTCAGTTTGCACATGGCCTTTGTCGAGGCAAGGCAGCAGCGCCATGAGTTCATCACGGTCGAGCACTTGTTGTTGGCCTTGCTGGACAACCCCAGTGCGGCAGAAGTGCTGCGCGCTTGTTCGGCGCAAGTCGATGACCTGCGCAAAGCGCTGTCGAGTTTCATCAAAGACAACACCCCCCAAGTGGCGGGCACTGAAGAAGTGGACACCCAACCCACGCTGGGGTTTCAGCGTGTCATTCAACGTGCCATCATGCATGTGCAGTCCACGGGCAATGGCAAAAAAGAAGTCACAGGTGCCAATGTGCTCGTGGCGATTTTTGGTGAAAAAGATTCACACGCTGTTTACTATTTGCACCAGCAGGGCATCACGCGTTTGGACGTTGTCAACTTCATTGCACACGGCATTCGCAAGAGCGACCCGCCAGAGGCCAGCAAGAGCAGTGATGCTGCGCCTGCCCCCGAGGGTGAGGACGCCGCCACTGCGGAGCGCAACGAAAAAGCCTCACCTTTGGAGCAGTTCACACAAAACCTGAACCAATTGGCCAAAGACGGCAAGATCGACCCCTTGATTGGGCGCGAATACGAGGTTGAACGCACCATTCAAATCCTGTGCCGACGCCGCAAAAACAACCCCTTGCTGGTGGGTGAGGCTGGCGTGGGAAAAACCGCCATAGCCGAGGGTTTGGCATGGCGCATCACGCAAGGCAGCGTGCCAGAAATTTTGGCCGAAGCGATTGTTTATTCGCTGGACATGGGGGCCTTGTTGGCAGGCACCAAATACCGGGGTGATTTTGAGCAGCGCTTAAAAGGCGTGATCAAATCGCTGAAAGACAAACCCCATGCGATTTTGTTCATTGATGAAATTCACACCTTGATTGGCGCCGGCGCTGCATCTGGAGGTACTTTGGACGCCTCTAATTTGCTCAAGCCCGCACTCTCAAGTGGTCAACTCAAATGCATCGGAGCAACCACCTTCACCGAATACCGCGGCATTTTCGAAAAAGACGCAGCGCTGTCGCGCCGTTTCCAGAAGATCGATGTGGTCGAGCCCACGGTGGCAGAAACCATTGATATTTTGAAGGGACTTAAATCGCGCTTTGAAGAGCACCACAGCGTGAAGTACGCCAACGCGGCTTTGCAAGCGGCCGCTGAGCTGTCGGCCAAATTCATCAATGACCGCCACTTGCCTGACAAAGCCATTGACGTGATCGATGAGGCCGGTGCTGCGCAGCGAATTTTGGCGCCTTCTAAACGCAAAAAAATCATTGGAAAATCGGAAGTCGAAGAGATCGTAGCCAAGATCGCCCGCATTCCGCCGGCCAATGTTTCCAACGACGACCGCAGCAAATTGCAAACGCTTGAGCGTGACTTGAAAAGCGTCGTGTTTGGCCAGGACAAGGCCTTGGAAGTGCTGGCTGCGTCCGTCAAAATGGCGCGCTCAGGCTTGGGCAAAACAGACAAACCCATTGGCTCCTTCTTGTTCAGCGGCCCCACCGGTGTGGGCAAGACAGAAGCGGCCAAGCAGTTGGCCTACATCATGGGCATTGATTTGATTCGCTTTGACATGTCGGAGTACATGGAGCGCCACGCGGTCAGTCGCTTGATTGGCGCCCCACCAGGCTATGTTGGTTTTGACCAAGGCGGTTTGTTGACTGAAGCCGTGACGAAAAAGCCACATTGCGTGTTGCTGCTCGATGAAATTGAGAAAGCCCATCCTGATATTTTCAACGTGCTGCTGCAGGTCATGGACCACGGCACCTTGACCGACAACAACGGGCGCAAGGCAGACTTTCGCAATGTGATCATCATCATGACCACCAACGCGGGCTCTGAGACCATGAACAAGTCCACGATTGGCTTTACCAACCCGCGTCAAGCGGGCGACGAGATGATCGATATCAAGCGTTTGTTCACGCCGGAGTTTCGCAACCGACTGGACTCGATGGTCAGCTTCAAGGCCCTGGACGAGCTGGTCATCATGCGTGTGGTGGACAAATTCTTGTTGCAACTTGAAACTCAATTGACAGAGAAAAAAGTCGATGTCACCTTCAGCGACAAACTACGCAAATTTTTGGCCAAAAAAGGTTTTGATCCTTTGATGGGCGCCAGGCCAATGCAGCGTTTGATTCAAGACACCATTCGCAAAGCCTTGGCTGATGAGTTGCTGTTTGGCCGCCTGATTGACGGCGGCCGTTTGGGTGTGGATTTGGACGAAAAAGACGAAGTCTTGCTCGATATCCAACCCTTGCCGAAAAAAGAAGGGCGCAATGCCAAATCTGAGCCGCATGAGCCCGAAGAGGCAACGGCTGGTTAAAACAAGGAATCTCTGATGGCCGGCCACAGCAAATGGGCAAATATTCAACACCGCAAGGGCAGACAAGACGAAAAGCGTCAACGCATCTGGACCCGTGTGGTGCGCGAGATCATGGTGGCGGCACGTACAGGCGGTGGTGACCCCAGCGCCAACCCGCGTTTGAGGTTGGCCATTGAAAAAGCCAAAGCGGCCAACATGCCCGCAGACACTGTCAAGCGCAACATTGACAAGGCCACTGGCAACTTGGAAGGCGTGAGCTACGAAGAAATTCGTTATGAAGGCTATGGCATTGGCGGTGCTGCAATTTTGGTGGACACCATGACCGACAACCGTGTGCGCACTGTGGCCGAGGTGCGCCACGCCTTTAGCAAACACGGCGGCAACATGGGCGCCGAGGGCTCGGTCGCATTTCAGTTCAAAAATTGCGGTCAATTTATTTTTGCCCCCGGAACGTCGGAAGACAAAGTGCTGGAAGTGGCGCTCGAAGCGGGTGCGCAAGACGTCATCACCGACGACGATGGCGCCATTGAAGTGCTGACCGCAGCAGCCGATTTTGAGGCTGTCAAGCACGCGTTGGAAGCCGCCGGTCTGTTGGCCGATTTGGCTGAAGTCACGATGCGTGCTGAGAGCAGCATTGAGTTGGTGGGCGAGGAGGCGGCGCGCATGCAAAGACTGCTCGATGTGTTGGAAGATTTGGACGATGTGCAAAATGTTTTTCACAACACGGTGATTTCTGAATAAGGCCAAAGGCATGAAAATTTTGGTGGTTGGCGGTGGCGGACGAGAACACGCTGTGGCTTGGAAGTTGGCGCAATCCGATCGCATTCAAAAAATATATGTGGCGCCAGGCAATGGCGGCACAGCGCACGATGTCAATTTGGTGGATGTGCCCATCAGTGACATCCCAGCCCTGCGCGATTGGGCCTTGGCTGAGAAAATTGACTTGACTGTGGTCGGCCCCGAAGGCCCCTTGGCCGCGGGCATCGTGGATGATTTTCAAGCCCATGGCCTGCGCATTTTTGGGCCCACCCAAGCGGCTGCGCAGCTGGAGAGCTCGAAGGCTTTCTCCAAAGCCTTCATGCAGCGACATGGCATTCCAACGGCTGCTTATGAGACATTCACCGATGCCGCTTTGGCCCATGCTTTTGTTGACCGGATGGGCGCTCCTATTGTGGTCAAAGCCGATGGCTTGGCGGCCGGCAAGGGCGTGGTGGTGGCCACAACTGCAGCCCAAGCGCATGAGGCCATTGACTTCATGTTGCAGGGAAATGTGCAAGGCTTGAACCCCGAAGCGGGCACTCAAGTTGCACCCCAAGCGCGTGTGGTGATTGAAGAGTTTTTGCAAGGTGAAGAGGCCAGTTTCATCATCATGTCCGATGGTAAAAATGTGCTGGCCTTGGCCACCAGTCAAGACCATAAGCGTTTGCTTGACCATGACTTGGGCCCCAACACGGGCGGCATGGGCGCATATTCACCAGCGCCTGTGGTCACTGCGCAAGTGCATGCACGGGCCATGCGCGAAGTGATCATGCCCACCGTGCGCGGCATGGAAAAAGAAGGCATTGCCTATACCGGATTTTTGTACGCGGGCTTGATGATCGATGCCCAAGGCAAACCTAAAACATTGGAGTTCAATTGCCGCTTGGGTGACCCTGAAACCCAGCCCATCATGATGCGTTTGAAGAGCGACTTTGCAGAAGTTTTGCTTGCGGCCACCAACGGAAAACTTGACACCATAGAGCTTCAGTGGGACCGGCGCACCGCCTTGGGCGTGGTGATGGCAGCGGCCGGGTATCCGCAGGAGCCGCGCAAAGGTGATGCGATAACAGGCTTGCCCAAAGATGCATTAGACGCCATGGTCTTTCATGCAGGCACGACTGCGCATGAGGGCAAGACGCTCACCTCAGGTGGGCGAGTGTTGTGCGTCACAGTGCTGGCCGATTCTGTCAAGCAAGCCCAGCAAAAAGCCTATGAGGCTGCACGCAGCATTCACTTTGAGGGTCAGCAATACCGAACTGACATTGGTCATCGAGCCATCAGATCGTGACAGCACTGGAGAAATTCCCGGTTCAATTCAAAGGCTCGGCACTGGCCAGGTGGCTCCTGCATCTGGCCGGCTGGCGAGTTGATTTTCAGGGACTGCCAACACTGCAAGGTGTTGCGATTGTGTATCCGCACACCAGCAATTGGGATTTTGTCACCATGATGCTGGCCAAGTGGAGCATGGGTTTGCCGGTTTTTTTCTGGGGCAAAGACTCCTTGTTCCGTTGGCCTGTGCTGGGCCCCTGGGTGCGATGGCTGGGCGGCATTCCGATTGACCGCGCATCGACCCGCGGTGTGGTTGGCGCCATGGTTGAAGTGTTTGCACAGCACCAGCGTGATGGCAAGTTTTTATGGCTGGGCTTGTCACCCGAGGGCACCCGCAAATGGACGCCCGGCTGGCGCAGTGGTTTTTACCAACTGGCCCAAGCTGCCCAAGTTCCCTTGGCCGTGGTGCGCTTGGATTACGGCCAAAAAGTAGTTCGCTTTGAAGATTTTATGTACTTAAAGGGCAATGTGTTGGAAGACTATGCGCACATTCGCAAGCTGTATGCTGGCGTGAAAGGTTTTTACCCAGAAAAAGCAACGCCTATCGAGCCCTTGCCGCTGGCAGGCTCCAATGGCAAAAGGCCAAGCGCAAAGTAGCCACATGACCCCCCATCAAACATCCATGGTTCGCGCATACTTGCTTGCGCTGCAAAATCAAATCACGCAAGCATTGAGCGCGGTCGATGGCACGGCCTTTTTAGTCGACCCTTGGCGCAAAGGCGAGGGCGACATGTTGCAGGGCGATGGCATCACTCAAATATTAGAAGGCGGCCCGGTGTTTGAGCGCGCCGGTTGTGGTTTCTCGCATGTCAAAGGCCCGCATTTGCCAGCATCCGCCACGCAGCACAGAGCTGAGTTGGCTGGCGCAGCCTTCGAGGCCATGGGCGTCTCCTTGGTGTTTCACCCGCGCAACCCTTATGTACCCACAGTGCACATGAACGTGCGCATGATTGTGGCCAAGCCCGAGGGCAAAGAGCCGGTGGCCTGGTTTGGCGGCGGCATGGACCTCACGCCTTACTATGGTTTTGAAGAAGACACAGTGCATTTTCACCAAACATGCAAAGATGCTTTAGCAGCATTTGGCAGTGACTTGCACCCGCGTTTTAAGAAATGGTGTGACGACTATTTCTTTTTAAAGCACCGCAACGAAGCACGCGGCGTAGGCGGTATTTTCTTTGATGATTTTTCAGAATTTGATTTTGAGAAAAACTTTGCCATGCTGCAGCAAGTGGGCAACGGTTTGCTCAAGGCCTACATGCCCTTGGTCATGAAACGCAAAGACACGCCCTTTGGCGAGCGTGAGCGCGAATTTCAGTTGTACCGACGCGGCCGTTATGTGGAATTCAATTTGGTTTGGGACCGCGGCACCCACTTTGGTTTGCAATCTGGGGGGCGTACCGAATCGATCTTGTTGTCGATGCCAGCGTTGGTGAGTTGGTCCTACAACCGGGTCGATGCACCCGATTCGGCCGAAGCGCAGCTGCAACAAAAATTCTTGCAACCCAAGGACTGGGTTTGAAACGCATTGGCGTATTAGGTGGGGCCTTTGACCCGCCGCATCTGGCCCATGTGGCCATGGCCCAGGCCGCCTTGCAGCAATTGAAACTGAATGAACTGCAGATTTTCCCAACAGGACAGGCTTGGCACAAAGCGCAAGCATTGAGTCCTGCATCAGACCGATTGGCCATGTGCAAGTTGGCCTTTGCTGGCATGGCCAAAGTGGTTGTCAATCCGGCAGAACTCCAGCGCAGCGGGCCCACTTACACAGTCGAGACTTTGCGTGCAATGGCCTTGGAACATCCGCAAGCGCAATTGTTTTTGATCATTGGGCAAGACCAAGCCAGGGCCTTGCCAAGTTGGTACCAAATCGATGAAATCGTGCAAAAGGCTATAATTTGGATTGTTGAACGCGATGTTGGCCCAGGAAACGCCACAAAGTCGCTTTCCGGCAACCCTGACACCGAGCCCCAAGGGCTTGTGATTCCCACTCAAACATTGAAGCTTCCTAGGCTTGCCCACAGCGCTACCGAAGTTCGTGACCTTGTGGCAAAAGGGCTCTCAATTGACGCGCTGGTCCCCCAAGACGTGGCGCGGTATATTCACACTCACCACCTTTACCAGCCTGCCCGATGACCGATTCCTCTGCCAAAAAAGACACCCAAAAGCTCCAACGCGCCATCATCGACGCACTGGAAGACGTGAAAGCGCATGACATTCAGGTGTTTGACACAGAGCATTTATCGCCCCTGTTTGAGCGCGTGATCATTGCTTCCGGCACCTCTAACCGGCAAACCAAGGCTTTGGCCGCCAGCGTGCGTGACAAAGTGCGCGATGCAGGTTTTGGCAAACCACGCATTGAAGGCGAAGAAAACGGCGAGTGGATCATTGTGGACTGTGGCAGCGCTGTGGCACACATCATGCAGCCCACGATCCGGGTGTATTACAACCTGGAAGAAATTTGGGGTGACAAACCCGTGCGCTTGAAATTGGGTGCGCCCAAGCCTGCTGAGCCTGTGCGCAAGCCTGTGGACAAGAAGAAAGCCACCGTCAGTGCAGGCAGAACGCCGACTCGGCGCGATTCCGTGCCGGTGGCAGCGATGCCAGAGGCACCCCGAAAGCCGATTAAAAAACCAGCGCCCTTTGGTGCTAAAGCTGCGAGCAAAGCGACAGCCAAACCAAGAGCCAGGTCTGCTGCCAAGCCTGCTGCAAAAAAATCAGCAGCCAAACACAAAGCCTGATCACGCATGAAACTGCTGATCGTGGCAGTCGGACAACGTGTTCCTGATTGGGCGCAAACGGCTTGGGACGATTACGCCAAGCGCTTTCCGCCTGAGTTGAAAATTGAGCTCAAAGCGGTCAAAACTGAGCCCCGAAGTTCCAAGACTTACGAGACCTTGGTTGCTGCTGAACGTCAGCGAATCGAGGCGGCCATTCCGCGCGGCACCCGCATTGTGGTCTTAGATGAACGCGGCACTGCACTGCGAACCCAAGGATTGGCCACCCGCTTGAAAGAGTGGCAATTGGGCGGGGGCGATGTGGCTTTGGTGATCGGTGGGCCCGACGGTTTGGAGCCCGCATTCCGAGAGGCCGCCCATGAACGAATCCGTTTGTCTGACCTGACCTTGCCGCACGCCATGGCCCGTGTTTTGTTGATCGAGCAACTCTACCGCGCCTGGTCTGTCAACGCCAATCACCCGTATCACCGCGAATGAAAAATTTTGTTTATTTGGCTTCGCAAAGCCCTCGGCGTGCGCAATTGTTAACGCAAATGGGCGTTTCTCATGAGCTGCTGTTGGCTGACGAAACTGAAGACGCAGAAGCCTTGGAAGTCCAACTGCCCAACGAGTCGCCGGTGCATTACGTGCGGCGCGTGACAGCTTTGAAACTTGAAGCCGCTGTAAAGCGCATGAAGCGACGTCAATTGCCCAATGCCCCTGTGCTGTGCGCCGACACCACGGTGGCATTGGGTCGAGAAATTTTAGGCAAACCCAAAAATCAAGCGGATGCACTGCGCATCTTGCGCAGCTTGTCGGGCCAAACGCACCGTGTGTTGACGGCTGTGGCTGCAGCCAAAGGCCATCAGCGAGTCAGCGAAATGTCTGTTTCTAGGGTGACATTTGCACCCATGAGCACTGCTGAGTTAAAGGCATATGTGGCCACGGGTGAGCCGATGGGCAAAGCCGGCGCCTATGGCGTGCAAGGCAGGGCCGCATTGTATATTTCAGACATCAAAGGCTCTTACAGCGGCATCATGGGCCTGCCCATTTTTGAAACTGCGCAGATCTTGCAGCGTTTGGGTTTTAAATTGCACGCTTGTCTCGATAAATCTTGATGTGAAACAAGACGTCCTGTGCTGCTCAAGTTTACGCTTAAGCGTTTGAGTTACTAGCAAGTCAGGAAGACGAATGGACAATCTCAGCGCGGTGGACACCAGCCCTCAAGAGGCGATGAATCCAGAGCATCTGGCCCTGGATTTATGGGCAATGGCTGCGCGATCTGGTTTGCGCCCTTTGAAGATTGGCATGCACACGGTCTTGCCCATCGTGCAAGGTGGCATGGGCGTAGGTGTTTCAGCAGGCGGTTTAGCGGGAACCGTGGCTGGCATGGGTGGGGTGGGTACGGTGTCCTCGGTTGATTTGCGTCGCCACCACCCCGACTTGATGGCGCAAACGGCGCACTTGGACAAAGAGCCCGACGCGCGTTCACGCATCGAAGCGGCCAATTTGCTGGCATTGGACCGCGAAATTGTGCGCGCGCGCGCAATCTCCCAAGGCCGCGGCATGGTGGCTGTGAACATCATGAAAGCGCTGAGCCAATACGAAGGCCTGGTCATACAATCGATGCAAAGTGGGGCTGATGCGGTGGTGGTGGGTGCGGGTCTGCCTCTGGATTTACCCGAATTGGCCAAAGATTTCCCCAAAGTTGCGCTGGTGCCCATCTTGTCCGATGCGCGTGGCGTTCAACTGCTGGTGCGCAAGTGGGAGAAAAAAGGGCGCTTGCCAGACGCCATCGTGATCGAGCACCCTCGCTTGGCAGGTGGCCATTTAGGGGCTTCAAAAATTGAAGACCTGCAAGACCCCCGTTTTGATTTTGAAGTGGTAATTCCTCAAGTTTTAGAATTTTTCAAAACTACAGGCATTGAAAACAAAATTCCTTTGATTGCGGCTGGCGGTATCCAGTGCTTGGACGACATTCTTCGTCTGCAAGCTTTGGGCGCGGCCGGTGTGCAACTGGGTACAGCCTTTGCGGTCACCCAAGAGTGCGATGCACAGCCCGCCTTCAAGCGCGTCTTGGCCAATGCCAGAACCGAAGATTTGGTTGAATTTACCAGCGTGGCCGGCCTGCCTGCCCGAGCGGTTCGCACCCCTTGGTTGAACAAATATTTGAAACTGGAAATGCGCCTGAAGCAAGCCGCCCATGTGAAGAAAAAGTGCAACATGTCCTTTGACTGCTTGGCGCATTGTGGCCTGCGAGATGGGCAGGCGAACATGGGGCAATTTTGCATTGACCAGCAGTTGGGGCATGCTTTGGAGGGGGATACGCAGCGCGGCTTGTTTTTCCGGGGCGCAGGTATTTTGCCTTTTGGCTCAGAGATCCGAAGTGTTCAAGAGTTGATGCGCTGGCTGCTTGGCGCATATATGCCTAAAATGGCCGCATGAAAGAACGACTCTCACAAATCTCTTACGACTCTTTGCCTCTTGAAGTTCGGCCCTTGGCCGATGACATCCTCAAAGTCTCCAGTGCCGCATTGGGGGGGCCCTACAACGCCTTGTTGCGAAGCCCCGAGATGGCGCGCAGGTGTTTTGACCTGCTGGACTATTTGCGTTTCAAAACCACCGTCAACAAGCGCTTGAACGAGTTTGCCATCTTGATTCAAGCCCGCATTTCAAATGCCCAGTATGAGTGGTGGGCGCACGAAACAATTGCCAGAAAAGCAGGTTTGTCCGATCAGGTCATGAATGACTTGCGTGAATGCAAACGACCTCCAACCATGCAAGACGACGAACGTTTGGTCTACGACTATTGCATTCAACTGAGCTTGAACCACCGCGTGCCCGATGCACTGTGGCAAGAAGCGGTTGCAAAAATGGGTGAACAAACGGTCATGGACTTGACTGTTTTGTCCGGCACCTACGTGATGGTCTCCATGCTGCTCAATGCCACGCAAGTGGGCATTCCGGGGCAGGGCCAGTTGCCATTGCAGGTGCTGGATCCGATCGATATTCGCCAGCGCTTGTTGGCTTGAAGACGATTTTTTCCAACGCGTGAATCAACCCCCACTATTTGGAGCTGTGATGAAAATCAATGTGCCATTGGCCAATCAAATCAAAACTTATTCATCGTGGTTGTGCAAAGCGAAGATGGCGTTCATGACTCTGATGGCTTTGTCAATGGGCTTGACCCATCCTGTGGCCAACGCACAAGACTTTCCTCAAAAACCGATCACCATGATGATGCCTTACGCCGCAGGCGGGCCAGGCGACACCATCACCCGATTGTTTGCAGGGGCCATGCAGAAAATATTGGGCCAGCAAATTTTGGTGGACAACACAGCAGGCGCGTCAGGCGCCATTGGTTCAGCCAAGGTGGCCCGCTCCAAGCCCGACGGTTACACCTTGTTGATGATCCATGTGAGTCATGCCACCAACATGGCCATGTACAAAAATTTGGCCTACCACCCGGTCGATGATTTTGAGCCAATCGGCTCAGCCACCAGTGGCCCCATGGTGATCGTGGCACGCAACGAATTTCCAGCCAAAGATTTGAATGAATTTGTGGCTTACGTGAAAGCCAACCCGAGCAAAGTCAGTTTGGCCCATGCAGGGGTGGGTTCTGCTTCTCACTTGTGCGGTTTGATGATGATGAGCGTTTTGAATGTTCAGCTCAACGAAATCCCCTACAAAGGCACAGGCCCGGCCTTGACAGATTTGATGGGCGGGCAAGTGGACGTTTTGTGCGACCAAACTTCGGGTACCGTGCCCTCGGTCAAAAACGGTAAGATCAAAGCCTATGCGGCTGCTGGAAAAGCCAGACTGCCATCCTTGCCCGACACCCCAGCCATTGCCGAAGCTGGTGTTCAAGGCTTTGACATCAACATTTCATTTGGTTTGTACGCGCCCAAAGGCACACCCAAACCCGTGCTCGAGCAGCTGACTTTGGCGCTACAAAAATCTGTGGCTGACCCCGAAGTTCGAAAACGTCTTGAAGCCATGGGCGTAGCAGCCGTCAGCGTGGAACAAGCTACGCCCGCGGCCTTGCGCGCGCACTTGAAAAATGAAATGGAAACTTTAGGTGGTTTGCTCGCCAAGGCGGGCGTCAAAGCCAACTGATCTCATTTTTTAACCATGCCCACCATTTGCATGGCCGATGTGATCAAGGCAGAGACTTCGCTCATGTTGCTGGGCACGATCAGGGTCGTGTTGGAATTGGCTGCAACTTTGCCGTAGGCTTCCACAGCGTGCTCTGCGACTTTGAGTTGAACTGCTTGCTCGCCCCCGGGCTGATTGATGGCCAAGGCGATGCGCTCAATGGCCAAAGCGCTGGCATCGGCCAAAGCTGTGATGGCGGCTGCTTGACCCGCTGCATTGTTGATGGCCGCTTGTTTTTCGCCCTCTGACCGGGCAATGAAGGCCTCCCGCTCACCCGTGGCAATGTTGATTTGCTCTTGGCGGCGTCCCTCAGAGGCTGCAATCAAAGCGCGCTTGCCGCGTTCAGCGGTAATTTGAGCCTGCATAGCATGCAAAATTTCAGAGGGAGGTGTCAGGTCTTTGATTTCATAGCGCAAAACTTTAACGCCCCAGTTCAAGGCGGCTTCGTCAATCGCATTGACCACTTGCGCGTTGATGATGTCGCGCTCTTCAAAAGTTTTATCCAACTCGAGTTTGCCAATCACCGAGCGCAATGAAGTTTGCGCTAATTGCGTCACGGCCATGATGTAGTTGGACGAACCGTAACTGGCACGCATGGGGTCGGTGACTTGGAAGTACAAAATACCATCGACTTGCAGTTGCGTGTTGTCGCGTGTGATACAAACTTGGCTTGGCACATCCAGTGGAATTTCTTTCAAGCTGTGTCGGTAAGCCACTTTGTCTACAAAGGGAACCAAAAAATTCAAGCCCGGCGGCAGTGTGCAGTTGTATTTGCCTAGGCGTTCAACCACCCAAGCCGATTGCTGTGGAACCACTTTGACCGATTGGACAATGAACACCGCCGCAATGATAAATAAAATGAGTGCAATTTCCATGAAAATCCGCCTTTAAAAAAAAGATAAAACCGCTATAGCCGTAACTTGAACGCATCAGTGAGTTTGTATTTTCTCAACCACCAGTCGGCTTCCCTGTAATTCCACAATGCGGTGGGCACCAGCGCTTGGAGGCTCTTCGCCGTCTTTCAGTACAACTGCCCATTGTGCGCCGCGATAGTGCACCTTGGCGCTGCCATCGGGCAACCAAGATTCGATTTGCAGAACTTCACCGATGTCCATTTGAAGGCTTGGCATACCGTGCCCTGGGCCTTCTGGCGTGTGGCGTCGCTTGAAAAGATAGCTTGCCAGCACGGCCGTGGAGCCCACGACAGCCGCAGTGACCAATTGGGAAGAGAAATTCCAGCCTGTGTGAGCGGCCAAAGCACCAGCAGCAAAGCCCAAGGCCAGCATCAACAAATAAAATGTGCCGCTTAACAGTTCAACGCCAACCAAAGCGCCAGAAAGTATCCACCAAAGTGTTGCATCTTGCATGCTCGAGCCTTTTGAATTTGTGATGTACCGATGGGAAGGACTGATACCTTCATTTTGCCCCATTGTGCCGTGCACAATAGCGCAATGTCCAATTTGTCCCCAATTGTTAAAGCAGAACCCGTGTATCTGACCGCAGCCTTTTATAAATTTGTAGATTGGCCTGATTTTGCCGATCGCAAGGCCCCTTTGCTGACATTTTGTGAAGCGCACCATGTCAAAGGCTTGATTTTATTGGCCCGGGAGGGCATCAACAGCACCATAGCAGGCGCCCCAGATGATGTTCGAGCGGTGTTGGCTTATTTGAAGCAAGACCCTCAGTTGTCAGACTTGCAGCACAAAGAGTCCTTTTCAATCAAGCCTCCTTTTTACCGAATGAAGGTGCGATTGAAAAAAGAAATCGTCACCATGGGTGTGCCGGGCATCAGTCCGATCCACATGGCCGGCACCTACGTCAAGCCTGAGCAATGGAATGCTCTGATTTCAGACCCCAACGTTGTCTTGATCGACACCCGCAACGACTACGAAGTTGAAATCGGTACATTCGCTGGCGCTGTGAACCCGCAGATCAAAAGCTTTTCAGAATTACCCTCATGGGTGGCACAGGCCGCTGCGCTGCAGGCCAGGGCAGGGCTCAAGCCCAAAGTGGCCATGTTTTGCACGGGCGGTATTCGGTGCGAAAAATCAACGGCTTTGATGCGTGCGCAAGGTTTTGATGAAGTGTTCCATTTGGAAGGCGGCATTCTCAAATATTTGGAGCAAGTCCCACCCAACGAAAGCATGTGGCAAGGCGAATGTTTTGTCTTTGATGAGCGGGTCTCTGTTGGACACGGCTTGCAACCTGGCCCCCATCAGTTGTGCCGCTGCTGCCGCGAACCATTGCAGGAGGGGGCCATGGATTCGCCTTGGTATGAGGCAGGCGTGAGTTGCCCGCGTTGCCATGCACAGACCAGCGAAACTCAAAAAAACAGTGCCCGCGAAAGGCAGCGTCAATGGGTCTTGGCCAAATCCCGAGACCAAGCGCATATCGGTCCAACACAAAAGTCAAACCGCGTGGCCGCCTTGCTACCGCTCAATGCCCCCGTCTTGTATTCGTTCCGGCGCTGCCCCTACGCCATGCGCGCACGCTTGGCCCTGCTGGCCAGCGGCATGCATTGTGAATTGCGCGAAGTGGCCTTGGCCCAAAAACCTGCCAGTTTGTTGCAAGCCTCTGCCAAGGCAACGGTGCCCGTCTTGGTATTGCCCGATCGGGTGATCGATGAAAGCTTGGACATCATGTTGTGGGCGCTGTCTCAATCTGACCCGCAGAAATGGTGCTTGAGCGAGCCTGCACAACACACCCAAGCGCTGCAATGGGTAGCCCAATGCGATGGCGATTTCAAATTCAATTTAGACCGCTACAAATACCCAGGGCGCTATGACTTGCCCGATGGCTTATCAAACCGCACGGCAGGCGCCCAATTTTTAACGAAGCTCAATGTGCAGCTAGAGAAAACCGGGTTTTTGCTGGATGCTTGCTGGCGCTGGGCAGATGCAGCCATCGCGCCATTTGTCAGGCAGTTTGCAAGCACCGATCTGGCGTGGTTTGAGGCGCAAAATTGGCCTGCGCTGCATGCATGGCTCAAAGGTTTTGAAGAATCTGCAGAATTTGCAGTTGTCATGCACAAATACAAAATTTGGCATCCAGGCCAAACGCAAGCAGTTTTCCCTAACGGCTCAGAAAATCAGGCCGATTGATTTTTATGCGAACACTTGACGGGCCATATCTTCAATGAAAGCCGTGGTGGTTTCAATTTGTGTGATGGGCAGCATGTGACCGCCGGTTAACAAAGTCAATTGAGTTCCCGGTAGGCGCTCAACCAGTGCTTGCCCATTCTCTTGGCAATTCAAAATTCGATCTTCTCTCGCAAAGAGCACATGCACGGGCAATTTCATGGCGGCATAACCTGCTTCAATTTCGGACATGCTTGATTTTCCAGCTGCCAAATCAGTCGATGCGCCGACAAAATGACTGGGCCGCAGCGCCATCAAACCTCCGCCGCGAGTTGCAAAATCTCGCGGTGCTTTTTCCGGACCAAAGATGAGAGACAAGGTGGCGTTGATTCGGCTCAAGCCCAGGGGCGTTGCCAGTGTCCAGGCCAGCAAATGCCGCAAACCTTCAACGGGAATATTCAGTACTTTGAAAGCCGGTGAAGCCATAGCGGGCAATTTTGTCAGAGGGGCAATCAAAGCCAAACCTTTGACCTGGGAGGGGTGGCGCTGCGCCATTGACAAAGCCACAGCCCCGCCCAAGGAGTGACCCACCACCAAAGCTTCTTGGATATTCAGGTGGATTAAAAGTGCTGACAAAGTATCGGCCTGTGCTTGCAGGCTGACAGGGGCCGACGGAGATCGGCTGGAGTAGCCACTGCCCGGGCGGTCCACGCAGATCACACGGTAATGCGCAGTCAACGGTTCAGACACGCCATATGTGAATTGCCGCAAATTGCCAGCCAAGCCATGGACCATCAAAATAGCAGGCCCTTGCCCTTGGTCGACGATGTGCAAACGTGTGTGGCCCAGGTCTACAAACGAGCCTTGTGCTGGCATCAGTTGCTCAACTTTGTGCGCGCTGTAAGCCGTGAAGCCAATCATCAGGCTCAGGAGAAATAAAACCAAAATAAGAAACGCCCATAAAAGCATCATGCTGAAAACTCCTTTTTATGGAAGGCGGTGCTCTTGCTGAAAGTCATCACGCCATCGTCCAAGCGACCCCATCGCAAGACTGCGATGTCCAGCCAATAATAGGGCGCCACTTGCCACGGTTTTCGGTCACCTTGTTTGGGTAAATATTCGCTGGCTCTTTGGACGTAGCCTGAATTGAACGGCATGAAGTTTTGCGGTTTCACTTGCGGGTCACCTTTGGCCATAGCCGTTGTGTAACCATGGCGGTCCATGTACTTGATCAGGCGACAGGCATACTGGGAGGTTAAATCAGCCTTGAGTGTCCACGACAAGTTGGTGTACCCAATCGCTACGATCGCATTGGGCAAATCAGACAACATCATGCCTTGATAAATAATGGCTTTGGAAAAATCCACAGGTTTTTGGTCGACCGTGAAGACCATGTCCCCCAGAAAATTTAGCGTCAAACCCGTCGCGCAAACCACAATGTCTGCTGGCAATTCTTCTCCGTTGGTCAATTGAATGCCTTTGTGCGTGAAGCATTCAATGGTTTCGGTCACAACCGAAGCCTTGCCTTTTCTGAGCGTCTTGAACAAATCACCATTGGGGATCACGCACATGCGCTGATCCCAGGGCTTGTAGCTGGGTGTGAAATGTTTTTTCACATCCACTTTGGCGCCCAATTGTTTGGTGGCCATCCAGGTGATCAGTGATTTGATCATCTCGGGCTTGCGTCTTGAGAGCTGAAAGAAAATGCTGCCCAATAAAACATTCTTCCATCGCGTCACTGCGTAAGCTACTGTCTGAGGTAAAAAGCGTGCCAACCAAAGCGACAAGGCGTCCCGTTCTGCTAGGGAGATCACGTAGGTGGGCGACCTTTGCAACATGGTGACATGCGCCGCTGTTTTCGCCAACTCCGGCACCAGCGTGATCGCTGTGGCGCCGCTGCCAATCACGACCACGCGCTTGTCTTGGTAGCTCAAGTCTTGGGGCCAAAACTGCGGATAGATCAGTTGGCCTTTGAATTCTTCTTGGCCTTTGAATGTGGGTTGGTGGCCTTGCTTGTAGCTGTAGTAACCGCAACACAAATAAAGAAAACGTGCCTTGAACTGCACCAGTGTGGGTGCATCTTGGAAACTGACCTCCACAGTCCAGTAAGCGTGCTCGGAAGACCAATGCGCGCTGCGAACAGCATGCTGATAGAGAATATTTTGGGCAACCCCGGTTTCATTGGCGGCCTCCGCAAGGTAGCGCAGGATGGTTGAGCCATCGGCAATGGCTTTGTTTGCGGTCCACGGCTTGAACGCGTAGCCCAAGGTGTTCATGTCTGAGTCCGAGCGAATGCCGGGGTAACGAAATAAATCCCAAGTGCCGCCCAGTCGCTCACGCGCCTCCACAATGCGCCAAGTTTTATCAGGACATTTTTTTTGCAAATGGCGAGCAGCGCCAATGCCTGAAATGCCAGCTCCCACAATGAGAACATCTAAAATTTCAGGGGCAGTTGTAGGCATTCAAACACCTTGGCTTTCTAGTACAACCAATCCCTTGGGCGTTTTGAACGTGGCGGTGATGTTGGCTGGCCCCTCTTCAGTGGAGATGCCTTCAAGCTTTATGGCGGCATAAGCTGCAGTCAATTTGTCCGCGCTGGGGTGCCTGATTTCAATGCTTTGCAAGGAAACACCGCTGCGCGGTAAATGGTTGCGAGGGTGAAGGCGCAAGGGGTCCGCAGCGCCAGGTTTGCCCCATTGAATCAGGGTTGGCAGTGCACCGTCAAACAAGCGTTGGCCATCGTCTCGCACTGTGATTTGCCATTGCAGCAGGCCTTTGTTGGTGCTGCGGCTGGCATGAACGGCGTGACCACGGTCAATGCCCTGCGCTTTCAAAGCGTGGCGTGCCGCTTGAATCTGATCGGTACTCACAACAAAATGGACTAAGCAGGGGCAAGCAACCACGGCCGCTTGCAGCGCAGGCTCGTCCAAGTCAAACCATCGCGTGGGGCGTAGATCTTTACCCGTTAAAACAACTTCCGGATTGACAGCAATGATCTCCAAATAGGCCAGGGGAAAGCCCGGCGTGGCAATTTTGAACAGTCGATTGTGGGTGGCATACTTTTCGTGCTCACCACCTGGCGCGGGTGTGATGCCAAAGGTGGCTTCGCACCACGCGACCCCTTGTTCCAAAGTTTTCGCCGCAACGACCAGATGATCAATTTGTGTTTTCATGGCCGAACCATACCAGCCTTGGCGGCTGGCTTTTCATTTGCCCAGGCTTGGCCTGTCTCAGGCGTGTCTCAGGCGTGTTTTTTGGCCGCTCGCCTTTGCGCCATTTCTCGGCCAATGGCCATGGTGTCCCAATGGCGAGGCAAATCTTGGGCGCTTTTGAATGCAATGCTTTCTTCTAGCACCATGTGGTCGGCATACAAAGCTTCAAAGACTTCAAAGCCATGGGCCAGCTCGGCCATGTCAAACCAGTTATTGCCCTGACTTGCCGCGACCAAGGAGGGCGAGAGTTCCAGCCAATTTTGCTCTAGCCAGCCGTGGTCTTGCTTGAGTTGGTCAGCGACTTGGTGGATTTGAGGGTCAGAGCTTTCATACAAAGCAGGAAACACGTGTTTTTCTTCGTCTAAGTGATGGTGTTTGACTTCGTGTTCGAAATAATCGCAAATTGTGGCCAAACTTTTTTGCTGCATTGGTGAAATTTTCTCGGCCTCAATGGCTTGGACCAAAACCCGCAACTTGCCCAATTCTTCTTGAATGGTTTTGTGCGTGAGGTCTAAGAATTCAAACATGGCCAATGCAGGGGGCGCAGCAAACATAAGAATCTCCAGAGTTAAAAATAGGCGGGGTTAACCCATGGCGTCATTGATTTGTTCATGAAACTCAGCCAAGGTCATGGCGGCATCCACTTCGCGGGGAAGTGCATCGCGTGCAGAAAAAACACCCAAGATATGGCCATTTTGGGAGATCACAGGTAGATGGCGAAAGCCACGCTCGATCATGATCAAAACTGCTTGCGAGACAGTGGTATCTGGGCTGACTGTGTGCGGGTGCGGTGTCATGACTTGAGAGACCAAAGTCTTCTTGGCCTCTAGCGCTTTGGCCACAACGCGCGTCATCAAATCGCGCTCTGTCAGAATGCCCAGCAGCTCTCCACTGGCTTCCATCACCAAGACGTTGCCTGAGTTGGCTTTGGTCATGGTGCACGCGGCTTCCCACACGGTTGCGCTGGGCAACAGGTTCAGAATGTGCCTTGCGGCCATTGTTTTAGAAACGATGCGTTCAGCCATGGTTTTTCCTTCAAATGTTCAACGCAAACTGCCGTTGATTTTGGTCAGTTGTGCCGAGCCTGGGCACAATTCTTTGGGCCCCAATTGATTCAAAGGCAGATGGGTTGTGTTCAGCGATGCATGCAAGTCAAGCGAAAGAGGGTCGACATACAGCAAGCCCGTCAAAATTTCGCCGCTTTCATGTCGCTCGTTCATGTAACTCAGCGCCGCATAGCGTTTGGTGGGCTCGTAGTCCGCGTGCAATTTGCGCAAACGCAAGACAGTGCCATCGTGCTGCTCAACTTCAACCACCTCACCGGGCTTGTATTGCGTGGTGATTTCGGAGTGCTGCGGTATGAAGTCGATGCGGCTGACCGAGTCATTGTGCTGCCTGACGTAGTCGTAGCTTTTGGTGCTGCCGCTGTGGTTGTTGAAGGTCACGCAGGGGCTGATGATGTCAATGAAGGCTGCACCGCCGTGGCCAATCGCGCCTTTGATGAGGGGCACCAATTGTTCCTTGTCACCGGAGAAGCCGCGCGCCACATAGGTTGCACCCAACTGCAAGGCCATGCCGATCAAGTCCACCGGGCTGTCGTTGTTGATGGCGCCTTTTTTACTTTTCGAGCCGCGATCGGCTGTGGCTGAGAACTGGCCTTTGGTCAGGCCGTAGACACCATTGTTTTCAACGATGTACGCCATGCGAACCCCTCTGCGCATGGCATTGGCGAATTGCCCTAAGCCGATAGAGGCTGAATCACCGTCGCCTGAAACACCCAAGTACAGCAAGTCACGGTTGGCCAAGTTGGCGCCCGTCAAGACCGAGGGCATTCGGCCGTGCACAGTGTTAAAGCCGTGCGAGGCACCTAAAAAATAGTCAGGTGTTTTGGAGCTGCAGCCAATGCCCGAGAGTTTGGCCACACGGTGCGGCTCAATGTCGAGTTCCCAGCAAGCCTGGATGATGGCTGCAGAAATCGAGTCGTGCCCACAACCCGCACACAGTGTTGAAATGCGGCCTTCGTAATCGCGCCTGGTGTAGCCCACCCGGTTGGTCGACAGACTGGGGTGGTGCATGCGGGGCTTGGTGATGTAGGTCATGCAGCCTCCTGAATGTGTGTGAGATGAGATTGAATGGCTTGCGCAATGAAGCGTGCCGTGATGGGGGTCCCGTCGTAATGCAAGACTTTGATCAAGTGGTTCGGGTCGATCGAGAGTTCGGTCACCAGCAGAATGTGCATTTGTGCATCCCGATTTTGTTCGACGACAAACACCGTTTCGTGCGCATCGATGAATGCTTTGACATCGTCGTTGAATGGAAATGCCCGCAAGCGCAAACCGTCTATCCCAAAGCCCAGGGCCTCGAGCTGGTCAAAGGCCTCGGACATGGCCGGGCTGGTGGAACCAAAATAAATAGCGCCTACCGAGCTGGCTGACTTGGCCTTGTGCAGAACAGGCGCAGGCACCATATTGGCAGCGGTTTTGAATTTGCGTATCAAGCGCTCCATGTTGTAGACATAGTCGACACCTTTTTCGGAGTAGCGGGCGTAGGGGTCGCGCGTGGTGCCGCGTGTGAAAAAACTGCCCAATGTCGGGTGCGTGCCTGGCAGGGTGCGCCAAGGAATGCCATCGCCATCAACATCTTTGTAGCGCCCAAAGTCTTTCCCGGCTTCCAACTCTTGCGCAGTCATGACCTTTCCTCGGTCATACATTTTGCTGTCATCCCATTCAAACGGACGGCTCAATCTTTGGTTCATACCGATGTCTAAATCTGTCATTAAAAAGATCGGTGTTTGTAAACGATCGGCCAAATCCAATGCCAAAGCGGCGTGCTCAAAGCATTCGGCCGGGTCTTCAGGCAGCAGCATCACGTGCTTGGTATCTCCGTGGGAGGCGTAGGCGCAGCTCAAGATGTCCGATTGCTGTGTGCGAGTGGGCATGCCGGTGGACGGGCCGCCGCGCTGTACATTGATCAGGGTCACAGGGATTTCTGCAAAATATGCCAACCCAATGAATTCGGTCATGAGCGAAATGCCAGGGCCGGAGGTGGCCGTGAAAGCACGCGCACCATTCCAACCTGCACCCACCACCATGCCGATGGAGGCCAACTCGTCTTCGGCTTGCACAATGGCATAGCGGTGTTGCCCCGTAACGGGGTCGACACGAAATTTTTCGCAATATTTTTGAAATGCTTCAGGCACCGAGGAGGAGGGGGTGATGGGGTACCAGGCGGCCACAGTGGCGCCACCATAGATGCAACCCAACGCAGCGGCACTGTTGCCATCAGTGAAAATTTTATCGCCCACATTATTGGCGCGCTTGACGCGCAGGCCAATGCCTTCTTTAAAGTGGGTGGCCATGTAATCGCGCCCCATTTTCAAGGCCCGCAGGTTGGAGTCCAGCAGCAACTCTTTGCCCTTGTATTGCTCAGCAAACAGTTTGTGAAAAACCTCTTCTTCAACACCCAGCAGCTGCGAAAGTGCGCCCACATAAATGATATTTTTGAACAACTGACGCTGCCGAGGGTCGGCGTAATTGGCGTTGCTGATTTCGGTCAGAGGCACACCAATGGTTTGCACATCGTCTCTGAATTTAGAAGCAGGTATCGGGCGGGTCGAGTCATAAAATAAATACCCGCCAGGCTCGATTTCAGCAATGTCGCTGTCCCAAGTCTGGGGGTTCATGGCAACGATCATGTCGGTCCCGCCGCGCCTGCCTAAGTAACCCTGTTCAGACACCCTGACCTCATACCACGTGGGCATGCCTTGGATGTTGCTGGGGAAAATATTGCGAGGACTGACAGGCACGCCCATTCGTAAAATAGCCTTGGCAAATAATTCATTGGCCGAAGCTGAACCCGAGCCGTTCACATTGGCAAACTTGATGACAAAGTCGTTAACTGATTGAATACTTTTCATGACTGCTCCGCTCTGGTGCCGTTTGTTTTTTGTGTTTTTCCAAAAGCATCTCGGCACGCTGAGCCAGCCTTGGTGGTGTTGAGCAAAAACTTTTGCATGTCCCACGCGCCGGTGGGGCAGCGCTCGGCACATAGCCCGCAGTGCAAGCAAACATCTTCGTCTTTGACCATCACCCGGTGTGATTTCAAACTGGCCGAAACATACAGTGATTGACTTAAATTCAGCGCGGGTGCCTGCAGGTTTTTCCGCAGCGCAACCTCCTCCAGCAGGGGGGTTATCGTTAACGAGTCGACCGGGCAAATGTCCACGCAAGCATCGCACTCAATGCAAGTTTCATGTGTGAAAACGGTTTGAACATCACAGTTCAAACACCGATTGGCCTCTTTGAAGGCTGTGCCTGCATCAAAACCCAATTCAACTTCAACCCGAATGTTGGCAAGGGCTTTCTCGGCCTCTGCCCATGGCACTTTGAAGCGCGGTTGGTCCGAGACATCGTTGGTGTAGCTCCACTCGTGAATGCCCATTTTTTGCGATTGCATGCTGACCCAAGGGGCTGGGCGTTGATCGACTTTTTCTCCGTGCAAAAAGCGGTCAATCGAAACTGCCGCTTCATGCCCATGGGCCACAGCAGTGATGATGTTTTTGGGTCCAAAAGCTGCATCGCCGCCGAAGAAAATTTGAGGTACGGTGGACTGAAAGCTGCTCGCCTCCAGCACCGGTAAGCCCCAGCGGTCAAACTCAATGCCGCAATCTTTTTCGATCCAAGGAAATGCATTTTCTTGACCCACCGCCAGCAGCACAGTGTCGCATTCAAAGAAAACATCAGGGGCGCCGGTCGGCAGCAAAGAGCGCTTACCTTGTGCATCAAACACCGCAGTGACCACTTCAAAGAACATGCCGCTCAAAACACCTTGTTTTAAAACAAATGACTTGGGGACGTGGAAGTTCAAAATCGGTATGCCCTCATGCATAGCGTCTTCTTTTTCCCAGGGTGAAGCCTTCATTTCTTCGAAGCCACTGCGCACAATGACTTTCACATCTTTGCTGCCCAAGCGCAGCGCTGAGCGGCAGCAATCCATGGCCGTGTTGCCCCCTCCTAAAACAATCACTTTGTTGCCAACGCTGGTGGCATGCCCAAATGAAACCGATGCCAACCAATCGATGCCGATGTGAATTTGTGCTGCGGCTTCTTGCCTTCCTGGAACGTCCAAGTCCCGCCCCCTTGGGGCGCCGCATCCCACAAAGATGGCATCATATTTTTGAGCCATCAAGTCCTTCATGGACGCAATGCGGTGGCCGCTTTTAAACTCAACGCCCAAATTCAAGATGTAGCCAGTTTCTTCGTCAATGACTTCTTCCGGCAGTCGAAAGCGGGGGATTTGCGATCGAATGAAACCGCCCGCACGGGCTTCGGAGTCAAAGATGGTGACCTGATAACCCTCAACCACCAAATCACGGGCGACGGTCAGGGAAGCCGGGCCTGCGCCGATGCAGGCCACTTTCTTCCCATTTGAAGGGGCCACTTTGGGCAACAAGGCTTCAAATTCTGATTTATGGTCGGCTGCAACGCGTTTGAGCCGGCAGATGGCCACCGGTTCAGGCTTTTCGCCATTGTTTTCCTCAACCCGTCCGCGCCGGCAGGCCGGCTCACAAGGGCGGTCGCAGGTTCGCCCTAAGACACCCGGGAAAACATTGGAATCCCAATTGATCTTGTAGGCCTCTGTGTAGCGGCCTTGGCCAATGAGTCGGATGTACTCCGGAACAGGGGTGTGTGCTGGGCAGGCCCACTGGCAATCGACGACTTTGTGGAAGTAGTTGGGGTCTCGCGTATTGGTAACTTGCAATTGCTTCTCCTCCACGCGTACGTGGCTTAAACGGCCAAGCGCAAGTCACCCTGAGTCAAATGCCAGCAAAAAAATCAAAGCGCATGCGCGAATTCATCACTTGAAAGAAATTTAGCAGAAGTGCTGTGCATGAGTATCGTCAAAAATTTGATTCAAATCAAGGGCTGATGCAATTGAGGTTCATTCTGGCGTACAGCCTAGGGTAAATGCTCGCTCAAAAGTTGGGCCACGTGAATCGCATGCCTTTGGCTACCATCCTGAATTTGATGCCGGCAACTGGTTCCATCTGCCACGACCAGAGCCTGTGCTTGCTCCCGAACGGCTGGCAGCAAGCTCAATTCAGCCATTTGCATCGAAATCTCATGGTGCGAGGCTTCATAGCCAAAGCTGCCAGCCATGCCGCAGCAACTCGACTCAATCAACTGGGGCTTAGCCCCTGGCAGCAGGCCAATGACATGGAGCACGGCCGGCATCACGCCAAAGGCTTTTTGATGGCAGTGCCCGTGCAGCAAGATGTGCTTATCGCAAGGGTTGAGCTGGGTTTTCAAAGTTTCGAGTTGGCCTGCTTGATCTTGCTGTGCCAAAAATTCTTCAAATAGCACGGCATGCTCACTCACGGTTTGTGCCGATTTGCCTAAACCCAAGGCCAAAGCTTCGTCACGCAGGGTCAGTAAACACGAGGGCTCCAAGCCAACAATGGCAATGCCACGTTCGGCAAAGGGCAGCAAGGCATTGACCAATTCAAGGGCCTGCGCGCGAGCTTGCGCGACCATGCCTTTGGCTAAAAAAGTGCGGCCACAGCACAAGTGGCCTGAGTTTGTGCTGGCAGCATCGTTTTGTTTGCTCTTGGAGGCTACATGCACGCTGTACCCAGCCGCTTGCAAAACGCGCATTGCCGCGTGCGCGTTTTCGGATTCAAAGTAGCCGTTGAAGCTGTCCACAAAGAGCACCACAGGTTTGCTCGCCAACAGCACCGCTTGCGCAGTCACACCTTGCATGCCTGAGTTGAAAAAATGATGGCGCTGCCACGTGGGCCAACTGCGTTTGGCAGACAAGCCGGTCAGGCGCTGCGCAATGTTCGCCAACAGCGGCACATGATTGCGCAGATTGAGCAGGAACGACCAGCGTGCTGCGTGCTTTGCATAATGCGGCAAATACCCAATCAAGCGGTCTTGCCAAGTGTGGCCGTGCTTGCTTTTGTAGTGATGCAAGGTTTCAATTTTCATGCGAGCCATGTCCACGCCAGTGGGACATTCGCGCTTGCAGCCTTTGCAACTGACGCACAAGTCCAAGGCTTCGAGCAGGGCCGGGTTGCTCAGGCCTTCGGAGCCGAGTTGCCCGCTCAGTGCCAAGCGCAATGTGTTGGCGCGCCCACGCGTCAAATGTTGCTCATCACGCGTGACGCGGTAACTGGGGCACATGCTGCCTGCGTCAAATTTGCGGCAAGTGCCGTTGTTGTTGCACATCTCCACCGCTTTGGCAAAGCCTTGTGCGGGGTCGCCTGCAGTGCCAGGGGCTGTGATCTGTTCAGATGCAGGATCATTCTGAACATCCCAAGCGCGCCAGTCCAAGACGGTTTGAATGGGAATGACTTTGTAGCTCTGGCCATAGCGCATCAAGGAGCGATCGTCCATGGCAGGCGGGTCGATGATGCGCTGGGGTGACAGCAAATTCAAAGGATCCAAGTGCTGTTTGATTTGCCTGAAGGCCTCGTTGATGCGCGGTCCAAATTGCCATTCGATCCACTCGCCGCGGCACAGCCCGTCACCGTGCTCGCCGCTGAAAGCACCTTTGAATTTGCGCACCAAGGCGCTGGCTTCTTGGGCAATTTCGCGCATTTTGTGAGCGCCATCTTGGCGCATGTCCAAGATCGGGCGCACATGCAAAGTGCCCACTGAGGCATGCGCATACCACGTGCCTTTGGTGCCATGCCGTTTGAAAACTTGCGTGAGTTCGTCGGTGTACTCGGCCAGGTTTTCCAGAGGCACTGCGCAATCCTCAATGAAGCTGACCGGCTTGCCATCGCCCTTGAGGCTCATCATGATGTTAAGGCCCGCTTTGCGAACTTCCCATAAGTTTCTTTGAGCAGCGTCTTCGATCATTTCAACCACGCTGCCAGGCATCCCCAAGTCGCCCATGAGCTCGACCAATTGACGCATTTTTGATTTTAAAATTTCTTTGTTTGCACCGGCAAATTCGACCAGTAAAACAGCCTCTGGTTGGCCGATCAAGGCGCTTTGGATGGTGGGTGCAAAGGCTGGGTTTTGCAACGAGAGTTCAATCATGGTGCGGTCTACCAGTTCAACTGCAGTCAGCGTGCCATCCCCCAGTTTCACAATGTGCTGGGCGCTGTCCATGGCTTTGTAAAAACTGCTGAAATTGACCACCCCCAATACTTTGGCGCGCGGCAGTTCGCTCAATTTCAATGTCAGTGATTGCGTCATGGCCAGCGTGCCTTCGCTTCCAACCAACAAATGCGCCATGTTCACGGCGGCATCGGCGGTGTAGGGCCGCTCGTTTTGATTGCAAAAAATATCCAAGTTGTAGCCCGCTACACGTCGCAATACCTTGGGCCAGTGGGCTTGAATTTCCGGCTGAAGTTCATGCGCCAGTTGTTTGATGAAGTCGCCTATCAGGCGCGCAGGGCCGCTGCTATTGGCATAGTCACCCCATTCCACCAACTGGCCATTGCTCAACCAGGCTTTGGCACCCACAACGTTGTGCACCATGTTGCCGTAAGCAATGGAGCGGCTACCGCACGAGTTGTTTCCGGCCATGCCGCCCAGGGTGGCCTGCGCGCTGGTGGAAACATCTACTGGATACCACAAGCCGTGGGGCTTGAGTTGGGCATTCAAATGGTCCAGCACCAAGCCAGGTTCCACCTCAACGCTGCGCTGCGTCAAATCCAGTGCCAGCACACGGCGTATATTTTTACTGTGGTCAATCACCAAGCCCGCGCCAGTGGTTTGCCCGCACTGACTGCTGCCCCCGCCTCGGGGCACGATGGGCACATCCAAATCACGGCAAATGGCCATGGCGATGGGGATTTCGTGTGCATGCTGTGGCACAAACACGCCCACCGGTGTGACTTGGTAGATCGAAGCATCCGTCGCATAGCGCCCGCGGTCTGCATCGGAAAACAACACTTGCCCTTGAGTTTCTTGTTTCAAGTGCTTGGCCAACGCAACAGCCACTTCGTTGCTGGCAGAGGCAACCCTCTCATGCGCATGAGAGGACGATTCGATAGTCTGGCCAAGAAGGGGAGCGTTCATGAGGAAATGCAGTGAGAATTGAGAACATTCGGGTTTGTACACATCCTGACATCACCCATTGCCGCTATTCTCGGTGCAAAATCACAGAATACATCGGAATTGATTGCACATGTTGAACCTCGACTTTCATCCCACAGGCCGTCATTTTTTACAAATTCCCGGGCCTTCCCCCGTGCCTGACAGAATTTTGCGGGCCATGAGTCTGCCCACCATTGACCACAGAGGCCCTGAGTTTGGCGTTTTGGGCTTGAAGGTGTTAGCAGACATGCAAAAAATCTTCAAAACCAAGCATCCGGTCATGATCTACCCGGCCTCGGGCACCGGCGCTTGGGAGGCCGCTTTGGTTAATACCTTGAGCGCGGGTGACGCTGTGTTGATGTTTGAAACAGGCCACTTCGCCTCTCTTTGGCACAAACTGGCCTCGCGCTTGGGCGTCAAAGCCGAACTCTTGGGCCTGCCCGGCGCGCAAGGGTGGCGTCAAGGTGTGAATGCCGGCATGATCGAGCAGCGCCTCAAGGCCGATTCGGGGCACAGCATCAAAGCCGTGTGTGTGGTTCACAACGAAACATCCACAGGTGTGACCAGTGACATCGCAGCCGTGCGCCGCGCCATGGACACTGCCAAGCACCCCGCATTGCTGCTGGTCGATACCATCTCGGGCTTGGCCTCCACCGACTACCGTCATGATGAATGGGGTGTTGACGTCACCGTCAGTGGTTCGCAAAAAGGGTTGATGTTGCCCCCTGGCATGAGCTTCAATGCGCTGTCACCCAAAGCCATCGAGGCCAGCAAAACTTCAACATTGCCCAAATCATTTTGGGCATGGGACGAGATGTTGGAGATCAACAAAACAGGTTACTTCCCCTACACACCCAACACCAATTTGATGTACGGTTTGAGCGAAGCTTGCGACATGATTTTGGATCAAGGTTTGGACGTGGTTTTCAAGCGCCATCAGCGTTGGGGGCAGGGCGCTCGCGCCGCGGTCAATGCGTGGGGCTTGCCGATTCAATGCGCGGACCCTGCGCTGTATTCCCCCATCTTGACCGGTGTGATGACGCCTGAGGGCTTGGACGCAGATGCATTGCGAAAACTCATTTATGAACGCTTTGATTGTTCTTTGGGCACTGGGCTTGGCAAAGTCAAAGGCCGCATGTTTCGCATCGGTCACTTGGGCGATTGCAACGACCTGACCTTGATCGCCGCCTTGTCCGCTTGTGAGATGGGTTTGAAACTCAGTGGTGTGAAATTGGCGGGCTCCGGTGTGCATGCCGTCATGGATTTTTTCTCGGCAAACCCTGTGCCAGTATTGATTAAAAACTGATAAAAAAATACCCAAGGAGACACAAAATGAAACGCAGGACATTGCTTCAAGCCAGCGCCGCATCCGCAGCGGTTTTGGCCGCCCCCATGATCCAAGCGCAAAGTTTGCCCAGCGGCCCGATTCGCATTGTGGTCGGCTTCCCGCCAGGGGGTGGCACCGATGCATTGGCACGCGTCTTGGCACAAAAACTCCAAGCCATGTGGAACATCACCATCGTGATCGACAACAAGGCAGGCGCTGCGGGTGTGATCGCCGCCGACTATGTCGCCAAACAAGCAGGGGATGGCAATACCTTGTTGATGGCCCACATCAACAGCCACGCTTTGGCCGTGAGCTTGCAACCCAAACTGGCCTACAACGTCGAGCGTGATTTTTCTCCGATTGGTTTGGTGGGGGTCACACCCAATTTGCTCATTTGCAATGAAAATCAGCCAGCAAAAAATGTCAAAGATTTGATCGCACTGTGCAAACAAAATCCAGGAAAAATCAGTTTTGCCTCAGCCGGTGGCGGCTCTGCCCAACACTTGGCACTGGAGATGTTCAAATTGCGCGCCGGCATAGATGCATTGCATGTGCCCTACAAAGGCTCGGGCCCAGCCTTGACCGATTTGATCGGTGGGCAAGTGCAGTATTGCTTTGAAACCATGACCTCGGCCACGCCCCATGTCAAAGGTGGCAAGGCCATTGCTTTGGCTCAGACACGCACCAAGCGCGCCAAAGGTCACCCCAATGTACCCACCATGGACGAGCAAGGTTTTCCAGGATTCGACGCCACCACGTGGTACGGTTTGGTAGGGCCTGCCAAAATGAACCCAGCATTCATCAAACGCATCAACGAGGACATGAACCGAGTCATGGCCATGCCCGATGTGATCGAAAAATTTGACCAATACGGCGCAGAAGACGGCGGCGGCTCACCCGAGCGCTTCGCCGAATTTATTCGCAATGAAACTCTGAAGTGGGCCAAAGTCGTGAAAGAAGCCAAGGTCCAAGCCGACTCTTGATATCAATCAGGGAAAGCCCCAATCATTTGATGTGAGGAAGTGGCGGCCTTCTACAAGTTCTGAATTAAAGTGAAAAACTTGATTCAAGGAGCTTTGCTTTGAGGAAAATAATTCTAACTTTATGCGCCAGTCTTCTGGGCATGATCAGCAGTCATGCTGCCTATCCAGAAAAGCCCATTCGCATCGTTGTGGCCTTCGCCCCTGCAAGCTCGACCGACATCGTGGCCCGCTTGCTAAGTGAGCCCCTGAGCGCCTCGATGGGGCAGCCAGTGATCGTTGAAAACAAACCCGGCGCAGGCGGCAACATCGCCACCACGGGCGTCATGAACGCCCCTGCAGACGGCTACACATTGCTCTTTCACAGTGTGGCTTATGCGGTCAATCCCAGTCTTTTTAAAAATGCAGGCTACGACGGCGTGAGTGATTTGCAACCTGTGGCGTTGGCCGCATTCACGCCCAATTTGTTGTACGTTCACCCCGACGTCAAAGCCACCAACTTGGCTGAATTGCTGGCCTTGGCGCGCAATGGGAAAATGGCCTACGCCTCTTCTGGCAATGGCACCACCACCCATCTGGGCGCTGAGCTTTTGTTCAAAGGTTTGGCCAAAGTCGACATCACGCATGTTCCTTTCCAGCCGGCTGCCGCCACCAACGCAGTGGTCAGTGGCCAAGTGCCGATCGCCTCCACCTCCATGCCCCCCGCAGTGCCGTTTGTCAAAACGGGCAAAGTTCGACCCATTGCCGTCACATCTTTAAAGAGGAGCCCAGCCCTGCCCGATGTACCCACGGTGGCCGAGTTGGGTTATAAAAATTTTGAAGCCAATACTTGGTTTGCTGTTTTTGCGCCCAAACAAACACCCCCAGCAGTTTTGGAAATGCTGAACCAAAAAATCACAGCAGCCTTGAACCAGAAATCGGTCAAAGACCGCTTTGATACATTGTCCCTCGAAGCCACCCAAATGGACCGCCCCACGGCAGCGCGTTACATTGAAAGCGAAGTCCAAAAATGGGGCAAATTGGTCAAAGACATGAACCTGCAAGTTGAATAAATCTAAATGAGAAATATCAACACCGACAACATCACGCAAGTGGTGTTGAGCAGCTTTGACCGCCACCCCGATGCCAGGCAAAGGCAACTCATTCAAGGCTTGGTTGAGCACCTTCATGCCTACGTCAAAGAAGTCAAGCTCACGCACCCAGAGTGGCGAGCTGCGTTGGCCTTCTTGCACCGGGTGGGCGATATTTCCAGCGACAGCCGAAGTGAATTTTCTTTGCTATCGGACGTCACTGGGATCTCCAGTTTGGTGGACCTCCTAGGGTCTGACCCTCAAGCCACGCCAGGCAGTGTGCTGGGGCCATTCCACACGGTGGGCTCACCTTGGTTTGACAATCCTGCACAGCTCAAAGGCCATAACGAGGGCGTCACGATGGTTCTCAGAGGCAGGGTAGTCGACCTGCATGGAAACCCCTTGTCTCACGCCACTGTGGATTTTTGGCAAAACGCGGCCAATGGCATGTACTGGCAAATGGACCCTTCGCAACCGAGCGACAATTTGCGTTGCCAAATGAAGGTCGATGCAAACGGGTGTTTTGACATCGTGACCCTGCAGCCTGTGCCCTATCAAATTCCAACCGACGGGCCAGTTTGGCACGATTTGGTTCACCCATCAGAAAGAAGTTCCTGGCGTCCTGCGCACTTTCATTTGATCGTCTCAGCCCCAGCCTGCAAAACTTTGGTCACCGAGTTATTTGACGAACAAGACCCTTACCTTCAAAGTGATGCGGTGTTCGGGGTGCGCGAGCCTTTGGTGGGCCACTGTGAAACCTTGAGCGACAGCGCCACCTTGCGAGCTCTGAGGCTGAGCGCGCCTTGCTTGCAAATAAAGTTTGAAATTTGTTTGGCAGCCGCTTAAACGCTCATTTCACAACGGCAAACAAGCTGCTGTAGTCATCGGTCCAAGGCACAAAGCCAGGGCGAGGGTCCAGCATTTTTGCGGTCTTCAAAGCATTTTGTTCAAACCATTGAGGGTCCTTGGCCATCAAAGCCCAGCGCGAGGCATACACCAAGCGATCATTGTCGCCGGGGTGGTCAATCAAACGGGCCGTGAAGCCAAGTTTTTCTGCGGCAGTTTGAATCACCGGTTGGAGATCTAAAAACCGGTTGGTGATATGCACGGCCAACACGCCATGCGGCTTCAAATGCCTTGCGTATTGCTCAAACGCCTCACGCGTGAGCAAGTGAACGGGCACCGAATCGCCTGAAAATGCATCGACCACCAAAACGTCGTATTGCTGCGCTGATTCGCCTTCGAGTTGCAAGCGAGCGTCGCCCAAAATCAAATCCGTTTTGGCCGTGGTGCGCGACAAAAAGCTGAAGTTCTTTTGCGCCATGCCGATCACAAGCGGGTCGATTTCATAAATGCGGTAAGTGTCTTCTGGCCTTCCATAGGCCGCTAAGGTGCCCACACCCAAACCGATCACACCCACACGAACTGGGCCCAAAGTCATCTGCGTGGTGATGGCAAGGCCAGCACCCGCATCCGCGTTGTAATAGGTGGTTGGCTCCATCGCACGCTCGGGGGCCAAAAACTGCTTGCCATGCACGATCTGCCCATGCAGCATGCTGCGGTAACCGTCCACAGGAAACGCAAAAACCCTCAAGCTGCCATAGAAATTGCGGCCTTTCATTTCAACGCCGTCAGCTTCTTGCATGTGGTCGTTGACGCTCACCGCAGTCAGCACCATCAGGGCCGCGCAGGTGCCAACAGCAAACAGGGGGCGACGCAAGCCTGACGACAAGACGGGCCATCCTCGCCACAGGCAGAGGGTCACCACAAGGCCGCTCAAGACCACCGCCACTGACAATTCGTAATGGCCATCAAAGGCATAGGGCGCAATGACGCCCACAAAAAAGCCACCTAAAAATCCACCCACAGACAGCATTAAGTAATACAAAGTCAGCTGCTGTGTGGGAGGCTGTTGCAAAGCCAACTCACCATGACAGACCATGCACACCACAAAAAATGCTGTGAGGTTGATGCCCATGGCCCATAGCAAAGGTAGATCAGACAAGCCCAATGTGGGCAAGTAAGCCAGCGCCCCTAAACTCAAAACCATGAGCGGTAAAAAAATACGCCTTTGATACCAACCTTGACGCTCAAAACACAAAATAAAGCTGAGCAAATAAAGCGACAAAGGCGCGATCCACAGCAAGGGAATGGGCGCAATGTTTTGTGTCAGGTAGCTGGTGTCTGCCACCATCAAAATAGAGGGGCAAGCAGCCAGCGCCACCCACAGCAGCAATTGGCCAAAGGGCAGGGCTGACGAGGCTTTGTCTTGCCGGCCCTTTGCGTGCGTGCTGGAGTCTTGGGTTGGTAATGCAAAGGGTTTCGCATGCCGGCCACGCCAAGCCAAACTGCCGCAGGCCAACACAAACAACACAAACAAACCCGACCATGCCAATGACTGCCAGCGGGTCGGCAGCAAAGGTTCAACCACAAAAGGGTAGGCCAGCAAGGCCAGCATGGAGCCAAAGTTCGACAACGCAAACAGCCGGTAAGTCACTGCGCCGCTGCGCTCACGCGCAAACCAAGCTTGCACCAGCGGACCGGTTGTTGACAGCACCAAGTAGGGCAACCCTATCGAGGCGCTGAGCAAACCCAGAATACGCAAAGTTGGGTTTTCAGCGCCTGTGGGTTTCCAAAACTCGCTGGGCGTGATGGGCAGCAACAACACGCAACTTGCCAGCAATGCCATGTGAAGCAAACTTTGACGAACTGGCGTTAAATGGCTTACCACCCAATGTGTATACAGATACCCCAGCAGCAGCAGTGCTTGGAAAAACAGCATGCAAGTGGTCCAAACCGAAGCCGATCCGCCAAACCACGGCAAGATCATCTTGCCCATCATGGGCTGGACTTGAAAGAGTAAGAAGGCGCTGAGAAAAATAGTCAGGCCATAGAGAAATACGGCCTTCAGGTCAGTGGATTTTTGCATGCAGGCGATTATGCCGTCTCAAAAGCAATTTGAACCTTGAGTGACTGACTTTTATCGCAGGCCAATTCAAAGGCTTGCACGGCCCGGTCCATGGGCAATATGCTGGTTATCACGGGTTTGCCGTTGATCAGGCCTTGATTTAAGAACTGCACAGCGGTGGCAAATTCGGCATGAAAGCGGAATGTGCCGCGCAGTTCGATCTCTTTGGCCACGATTTGAGTCATTGGCAAACTCATGTCACCGCCCATGCCCACGGTCACCAAAATGCCGCGTGGGGTGATCACGTCCAAGGCTGCGCGCAGGGCTGCTTCTGCGCCAGAGGCTTCAAAGACCACATCAAACTGCCCTTTGTCGGCTTTGTATTTGTCCATGGCATCAGCATGAGTTCGCAGGTTGATGGTCTCGTCAGCACCCATCTGTTTGGCGCAAGTCAGCGGCAGCTCAGCAATGTCCGCCGCCACAATGCGAGCGGCACCTGCACGGCGCAAGCCGCCGATCAAAAGCGAACCAATCGGGCCGCACCCGGTCACCAAGACTTGCTTACCCAACACGCCGCCAGCGCGGCCAATGGCATGCAAACCGACCGACAAGGGCTCTGCCAATGCGGCCTCTGACAAACTCAAATGATCGGCCACGGGGTGAGCTTGAGAGGCCTCAATGATCAACTGCTCGCTGAAAGCCCCTTGGATGTGCGGAAAAGGCATGGCGCTGCCATAAAACCGCATGTTCAAGCAATGATTTTGTTGGCCCAAAAGGCAAAAGCTGCAATTGCTGCAAGGGCGGGAAGGCGAGATGGCAATGCGTTGACCCACTGTGAGCGTGTTGACTTGGTCACCCAATGCTTGGATCACTCCTGAAATTTCATGGCCCAAGGCCATCGGCTGTTTGATTCTTACGGTGCCAAAGCCGCCGTGCTGGAAATAATGAAGATCAGAACCGCAAATGCCGCCAAAGGCCACCCCCACTTGGACTTGATGTGCGCCCAGCGTGGGCAGTTCAACGTTTTCAATTCTCAAATCTTCAGGGGCATGACAAACAAGTGCGCGCATGAGTAAGGCCTATTCAAACAAGGTATTCAGAAAATTTTATCGTGCCGTATCAAAGCGTGGCCGTCACGCCACCATCGACATACAGAATATGCCCATTGACAAAGCGTGAAGCATCGCTGGCCAAAAAGACCATAGCGCCGCCCAGGTCTTGCACATCGCCCCAGCGCCGGCTCGGTGTGCGGCCTACCAGCCAAGCTGTGAAGCTGGGGTCGGCCACCAGTTTTTCGGTCAACTCGGTTTTGAAATACCCCGGCCCCAAGCCGTTGACATGGATGCCGTGCGGCCCCCAGTCAATGGCCATGCCCTTGGTCAGCATTTTGATGGCGCCTTTGCTGGCGGTGTAGGGTGCAATGCCAGGGCGGCCCAGCTCGCTTTGCACCGAGCAAATATTGATGATTTTTCCGCGCCCTCGGGGGATCATTTTTTGAGCAACAGCTTTGCCAACATAGTAAACGCTGTCCAAATTGGTTTTCATCAAGGTGTGCCAATCTTCGTCGGCAAAATCTTGCAATGCATTTCGAATCTGCATGCCCGCGTTGTTGACCAAAATGTCAATCGCGCCCACATTTTTTTCAAGGTCTTCAACAGCTTGCCGCACGGCGCTGGCGTCGGTGACGTCGAACACACTGCAGCCGACACTCAAGCCTTCATCCGAAAGCGTTTGAGCGGCATCATTGAGTTTGTTCAAGTTGCGGCCGTTCAGCACAACATGGGCACCGGCTTGCCCCAAAGCGCGCGCCAAGGCAAAGCCGATGCCGCTGGAAGAGCCGGTGATCAAGGCGCGCTGGCCATTGAGCTGGAAAGAATCAAGAATGTTCATAAAGACCCAGTTCGAAAGCCATTTTAAAGAGATCTTCAACAGCTTGGCCTTGGGGAAAAGCACAGCGGATGAACATGAAGCAGGTCCTTGAGTGAATGAAATTAACCGATGCTTGTGCCGGTCAATTTGGTCAGAGCCAGCGCTGACACCGCCTGGGTGACCAAAGTGTCAATCGGCTGCGCAATGTTCAAAGTGATGACATCGGGTTCATCGGCCGAAGGTTTCTCCAAGGTCTGGAGTTGACTGTCCAAAAGTCCCGCCTGCATGTAGTGGCCTACACGCATCTGCATGCGCTGGCGTATGAGTGCGGGCGCCCCATCCAAGAAAACAAATCGAACGGGCCCGGCCTGAGCTCGGATGCGATCGCGGTAACTTCGCTTCAAGGCTGAGCAAGCCACAATGCGCCCCATGGACGGCTCAGCTTGCTCCAAAAACTTGCCGATACGGTCCAGCCAAGGCCAGCGGTCGGCATCTTCAAGTGCGATGCCGGCGCTCATCTTTTCCACGCTTTGGGGCAAGTGCAAGTCATCGCCATCCACCATGAGAAGGCCTAAGTCAACGGCAAGTCTATGTGCCAAAGTTGATTTTCCACAGCCAGACACGCCCATGACGATGATGCGCCAAGCATGGGCAAAAGCGGCAGGTGAGAGGGCGGTGTTGACGTTGGTGTGCATGGATCAGGATTGCGCTATCCTAATCAAAACGCGCCGAAATTCTCCTAGAATTTACCCTTGCCAAGCGGCTTCAATTCAGCAACTCCAGCCATCACTGAAGTGCTGTGCATGATCGATAACTCGGATCACGCGCTGGTTTGAATGTCAAGGGCATCCACAAGCTTGTGCCGCACGGCCAAACGCACCAAGCTTGGAACATCGTCCACCTTGAGCTTGGACATCAAGCGGCTTCTGTAAGTAGCCACCGTTTTGGGCGACAAGTGCAAGACCTTGCCTATCTCGGCGCTGGACATGCCGTCCACCACCATCATGACGGTTTGCTGCTCACGGGGTGACAGGAGAAGCAAAGGGTGCTGGGAATTTTCAAGTGGCAATGCTTGCATAGCAAGTTCGGTCACTTCAGGGCATAGGTATCTTTGGCCAAGCACTGCTGCATCGATCGCCTTGAGCAAGGTGGTTAAATCCGAATCTTTGAGTATAAAGGAGATGGCCCCCAGACTCAGAGCCTGCGCCACTTGCATGGGTTGAGCGATCATGGTAAAAATAATGCAGCGAAATGCCATCTTGCGTTGTCTGCATTGGGCTAAAAACTCAAGGCCTGATCGATGCTTCAGGTTCAGATCCACCAGCACGACATCGGGCTGCATGTTCTGCACATCCCTTATCGCTTGTGTCAGGTTGTCCGAATCCCCTGCGACTGAATAGCCTTTTGACGTGAGCACGGCTTTCAAACCCTCGCGAACGATGGTGTGATCATCCAAAATGTAAATGCGCGTCACGAAGCAGGTGTCTCAAGTTGATTGAACCATTGGAAGCGCATGACGCATCCGCTGGGTTCATTTGGGGACACCTTGACCAAGGCGTTAACAGCCATTGCGCGTTCCTGCATTCCCAATATGCCAAGTCGCCCATGTGATGGTTCGTTTGAAAGGAGAATTCCGTTGCCATTGTCGACCACCGTCAGGTCAATGCCCTTGGCGTCGCCTTCGAGGGTAACCACAACTTGTGTGGCATTTGCATGTTTCACAACATTTTGCAAGGCTTCACGGGCCACCATGAAGGTGGCATATGCCACTTGAGTCGGGTATCTAACTTCATCGAAGTCAGGCTTTGCAAAAAAAACAATTTCCAGCTCTGGATTTTGCAAACCTCGACTGCGAAGCTCATTTTCCAAAGAAAATGCAAGCCCGTTGTCTTCCAGCAAGGGAGGGACCAAATCCATCAAAACATGCCGGATTTCAAGCAAGGCTTGAGCGATGTACTGCCCCAAAACAACTTGCAAAGAGGCTATGTCCGATGGCACATCCGAAGCTTGCAGGTTCAAAATTGCTTGGTGTGTGAAGCTAATGGCCGTCAAGGTCTGGCCCAAATGATCGTGCAAAGTACTTGATACAGAACGAATCAGGTCTTGCTCTACGCGCATCAGGCCTCGACTCAACGCAATCAGTTGCCCATTTGACTTTCCAGGGCCCTGTTGGAGCTGGTCATCTTTCCAACTTCGAAGGCCTTGGGCATTGATTTGGGTTTTCATGAATCAAAAATTCATTGCTATCGGATGGTCTATTTGGGGCAGGTTTAACGTAATGATACATCATATTTTAATTTATTACTAAATATTAGCAGTGTCCGGTTAAGCCGGGTTAATTTGTAGTGAACGCCAATACTGGCGTGGGCTAGCGGCCGATTTTATTTGGTGCCGATTTGAAACTTTTTTGCTCTTTCCTGTGTAATTTCCAAGGCCCAAGCTCCTTGCTCGAATTGTGGATCGCTATGGCGGCGACTCGGGCGTGCGGCGCCTGACTTGCTCGGAGCAGTTTCGCGTCATGGCCTTTGCCCAATTGACTTGGGCCTGGAGCTCTTGGTTCTGGAGCCAGGAGCGTTCTAAGTCATGGACCGAGGCTACTTGGACTTTGCTCGCCTGTTTCAAATGCATCAGGCAGGATCTTTCTTTGTCACTCATAGGCAGTGAGCCTTCGTAATAGGACTGTTGAATTCGGGGGATGACTTTGAGAACCGTCATATTTTTTTGTCAGTCAAAGAAGCTTGATCTTCATCAATCAATTTGAATTGATTCAAATCGATGCCGCGAGGTCAACGCTAAGATGAAAGTTCAGCACTTTCGGAGTTGTCTAACAAAACGTCTTTATGCAAAAAAATCCCTTGGCCTCACCACCCATGCCGCGCAGCGTTTGGGTCCTCGGGTTTGTAAGCATGCTGATGGACATCTCCTCTGAAATGATTCACAGCTTGCTTCCCATGTTCATGGTCGCAACATTGGGCGCAAGTGCCTTGACCATTGGACTCATGGAGGGCGTTGCCGATGCCACCACCTTGATTGTGAAAGTATTTTCTGGAACGCTGAGCGACTTTCTACGCAATCGCAAAGGGCTTGCTTTGATGGGTTATGGGGTTGCTGCGGTGTCTAAGCCACTGTTTGCAATAGGGGGCTCCATCGGTGAAATTTTTTCAGCCCGGTTGTTGGACCGAGTTGGCAAAGGCATTCGCGATGCGCCCCGAGACGCCTTGATAGCGGATATCACGCCACATGGCATTCGGGGGGCTGCTTTTGGGCTTCGGCAATCTCTCGATACTGTCGGTGCCATTGTGGGTCCGTTGACAGCTGTCGGGCTGATGCTGCTTTGGAACAATGACTTTCGCTCTGTCTTTTGGGTGGCATCCCTGCCAGCAGTGATGTGTGTTGCATTGCTCTATTTTGGTGTTCAAGCGCCAACTGTGCAAAGCACTGGAAAGCCCTTCAATCCAATCACACGAGAAAATTTCAAGTTGTTGAGCCATCAATTTTGGTGGATTGTGGTTCTTGGTGCGTGTTTTGCGTTGGCACGTTTCAGCGAAGCATTTTTGGTCCTCAGAGCGCAGCAATGCGACGTGCCGATGGCTTATGTGCCCCTGATCATGATGGCAATGAGCATCGTCTACGCCCTGACCGCGTATCCATTTGGCAAGCTTTCGGATGATGTGAGTCATGTGAAGCTGTTGGCCGGTGGGATAGCTGTATTGGCCAGCGCCGATTTGGTATTGGCCTCTAGCAAAGATTGGAGAGTGTTGCTGTGCGGCGTTGTGTTGTGGGGAATTCACATGGGTATGACGCAGGGCGTTTTTGCTTCCATGGTTGCCAAGGTTGCGCCCATCGAACTGCGAGGGACTGCATTTGGTATTTTTAATTTGGCAAGTGGTTTCGGATTATTGTTGTCAAGTGGCCTTGCCGGCCTGATGTGGGACCAATGGGGGGCTATTGCCACTTTTTATTTAGGCGCTGCATTTTGTGGGTTGTCGTTTTGTGTATTGGTCTGGGTCGCTTGGGGCAACTCGCTGCGCATCTTGTCTAAGTAGGCAGCAAAGTCAAAATCTGGCGCTTGTTCAAACGCAATGGTTTTCCATTGCAGGTGAGTTTTGAGGTCCTTCTTCGACTTGTGTTTGATGGGACAAAAATAAGCCTCAGTGGCCTCAATCACTTCTGTCACAAAGGCCACCACGCCCACACTGTAAGCACAGTAGGTGCAGTGAAATTTTGAAACCCAATCGAGGTATTTCAATTCTTGCCTGTCAAAAATGATGAAATCCCGCCTTAAAAATTTTGGAATACCGTAAACAGGAAAGCAGGTCCATTGATAGAAAGAGACGCATAAATCCAGCAACGCAATGGGAAAAATCATGCTGTAAATGATGGGCCCTGTGATCAAGTTAATGGGGCGAGACCGCTTGATCAAAGTGATGATTCCGATCTGGTGGTTTGTTTTCACGGTCGTTCTAGGGGCTCATTTTGAAGGGGAATTCATACAAAAGATACATCAATGTAGTAAGGCCGTGCATTTGCATATTTGACTTGCATCAATAAATGAACAGTTGGTACACGATGCGTGTTTGATACGGGAAGCGCACTCATCACGAGGGGATTCTTTCGGTGTAAGCTGAACGCATGTGCCCCATTGATGTGAACCAACCCTTGCCAAAGCCCATAGAAGCCTCGGACATTTCACCTTTTCAGTTGAAGCTTCGCCGGGTGGCCATCGACACTCACCAAGAAAATGTGGTTTATCTGCACCGTGATTGTGCAATTTACCGAGCTGAAGGTTTTCAAGCCTTGTCAAAGGTTGAAGTCAAGGCCAATGACCGCATCATGACCGCCACCCTCAATGTGGTCGACGATCTGCGCATTGTGGGATGCAATGAAGTGGGGTTATCAGAAGATGCATTTGCACATTTTGGCGTGGCTGCTGGCCACTCTGCTGCTGTATCGCAAGCCGAACCGCCCGTTTCAATGGGCGCCTTATTTCGCAAGATCAATGGCGAGCGCTTGAACAAGGCAGAGTTTTCGTCGATCGTGAGTGACATTGCGCACCATCATTACTCCAAAATTGAGCTCACGGCATTTCTCATTGCCACCAACCGCGGCGAGATGGACCGTGAAGAAGTCTATTTTTTAGCGGAGGCCATGGTCGCTTCGGGCCGAAAACTTGACTGGCACTCTCAACTGGTTGTCGACAAACACTGCATTGGGGGTATTCCAGGCAATCGCACGTCCATGCTCATCGTGCCCATTGTGGCAGCGCATGGCATGCTGTGTCCCAAAACCTCGTCTCGTGCCATTACCTCACCTGCTGGCACGGCTGACACCATGGCCGTATTGGCCAACGTTGAATTGTCTTTTGACAAATTGTCGGAAATTGTTCGACAGCATCATGCCTGCATCGCTTGGGGCGGCACAGCGAACTTATCTCCAGCCGATGATCTGTTGATTGCCGTAGAGCGGCCACTTTCCCTTGATTCTCCGGCGCAGATGGTGGCCTCCATTCTTTCGAAAAAAATTGCAGCTGGCTCGACCCATTTGGTGTTGGACATTCCGATTGGCCCGACAGCCAAAGTTCGCTCGATGCCTGATGCGCAACGTTTGAAAAAACTGTTTGAATATGTCGCGACCCGGCTGAAGCTTTCTTTGGATGTTGTGATCACAGATGGTCGTCAACCCATTGGTTTTGGCATAGGCCCTGTGCTGGAAGCGCGCGATGTGATGCGTGTGCTCGAAAATGATCCTCGTGCACCCATCGATTTGCGTCAAAAAGCCCTGCGCTTAGCGGGTCGCTTGATTGAGTGCAATTCAGATGTCCGTGGCGGCGATGGCTTTGCCATTGCAAGAGATATTCTGGATTCAGGCAGGGCATTGGCCAGCATGAATGCCATCATTCACGCGCAAGGGGCTCGCATTTTTGATCACAACCATCCCAAACTGGGGTCGTTGAGGTTTGACGTTCTTGCGCCTTCTAGCGGACTGGTCACTGGCATTGATAATTTTCACATCGCACGCATCGCAAGGCTGACTGGTGCACCCAAAATAGAAGGTGCAGGCGTCGACTTGATGTGCAAACTGGGCGATTCCGTCAAGGCTGGTGATGTGCTCTACCGCATCTATGCTGAATTCCCTTCTGACTTTGAATTTGCAAAACTGGCAACAGAAAAACTAAGCGGCTACACCATCGGTGATGTCGCAGATTTACCGCATGTATTTGTCGAATTTTGATGGCTCAAATCAACCATCTCTTGTACTTTGAAGATGAGGCCGTTTTTGCCAATTTACTTTCGCGTCAATTGGGTTTGACAGCTGAGTTGGTCCATCGGCATCGATTTCCAGACGGCGAGCTCAAACTCCAATTGCCGCAGCACTTATCGGGCAAAATTTGCATTCTTCGAAGCTTGTCAAATCCCAATGAAAAGCTGGTTGAACTTCTCTTAACGGCTAGAACTGCCCGTGAATTGGGGGCTCAACACATCAGTTTGGTGTCGCCTTATTTGGCCTATATGCGCCAAGACATGGCCTTTGCACCTGGGCAAGTTGTCAGCCAAAAAGTGCTTGGGCAATTTTTGGCTGACTTGTTTGATGCGCTCATCACAGTAGATCCCCATTTGCACCGAACCAACAATCTTCATTTGGTCATGCCCATGGCACACATCAGGGTCCTGAGTGCAGCGCCTGTATTGGGAGAACTGGTTGCCAAGCATCACCTTCAGCCACTGCTCATTGGGCCTGACGAAGAATCAACCCAATGGGTGGCTTTGGCTGCGCAGAAACATGGCTTTGAATTTGGCGTGTGTCATAAATTGCGGCATGGTGACTTGGCGGTTGACATTCAGCTTCCAGACATTCAAATCAAAGGAAGGGCAATCGTTGTCCTGGACGACATGGCCAGCAGTGGACGCACTTTGGCCGTCACTGCGCAGCAATTGTCTGCGGCGGGCGCCGCTTGCGTGGATGTGGCCGTGACACACGCCCTGTTTTGTGGTGACGCATTGAATGTCATGGCCCAAGCCGGTATTTCCCATGTATGGAGCACCGATTGCATCAGCCACCCATCCAATTCAGTCAGTGTCAGTCCTTTGATTTCAAAAGCTGTAAAGGAGCTCATGAATGACTTGCTGTTCAATATGTAACAATCAATAAAAAGCATAAAAGATGTCATTTGATCTGGCAACGATTCACGCGGGCTTATCTGTCGAACCGGCTTTCGAGACGAATTGGTGTAAATACCGCAAAAAATTGAGAAAATAAAATGGCATTTATAAAAAATCCCCCAGGCTCGTCCGCTGTACAAAAGATGGTAATGGATCGTTTAAGCAAGTTCTCTTTAAGTAGAAAGAGCAAAGACTGGAGCAAGAAAGAGTTGATGCAAATGGTTGAACTTCAGGAGGCGCAACTCATTCAAATGGAAACTCAAAATCAGCACCTGAACAAACTCCAAATTGCATTGTC
>Ga0209297_1000020_pt1 | contig 181882 bp, 178 predicted proteins | sample S_130805_MF_Meta_FD_187322 | JGI IMG/M metagenome (GOLD analysis project Ga0209297, IMG submission 187322) | Freshwater microbial communities from Lake Simoncouche, Canada to study carbon cycling - S_130805_MF_MetaG (SPAdes) (version 2) | ecosystem: Environmental > Aquatic > Freshwater > Lake ...
CATCCGGACGAATACGATCTCGTATGCCTAGCAATGCAAGAGCCTCAATACAGCGACGCTGAGGTAATGCGCCTCATGAATGCCATCGCAAAAGCCAAGGTGCCGTGCATGTCCATCATGAACATGCCACCATTGCCATTTTTGGCTCGCATACGAAGCATTGATACAAATCTCTGCCGACCCTGCTACAAAAGCCCTGAGGCTTGGGATGCGTTCGAGCCTGGGCTCATGACTTTGTGCAGTCCAGACCCCCAAGCCTTTCGCCCCCCCGACGAAAAACCCAATGTGCTGGTGGTCGGTTTGCCGACCAACTTCAAGGTCGCTCGCTTTGACAACCCAGCCCACAACCTCATGTTGACGCACCTGGAGTCAGATATTGCCTCTGCGCGACTGCTCGTTGATGGCGCGGCGTTGGACTTGCCCGTGAAACTCAAATTGCATGATTCTCTTTTCGTGCCACTGGCCAAATGGAGCATGCTGATGGCGGGCAATTATCGCTGCATTTTGTCCGAATCGGTACAACCCATCGAGCAAGCAGTTCATGGGAACTTGGAGGAGTCACGCGCCGTGTACCAGTGGATTGCCAACTTATGCCAGTTGCTAGGCGCAGAGTCCGAGGATCTGGTTCCATTTGACAAATACGCTGCAGCTGCCAAGGGGCTGCTCAAGCCGTCTTCAGCCGCCCGGGCTTTGGCTGCGGGTGCAACCCACATTGAGCGAATCGATTTGCTGATCAAGCTCATCGCCGAACAAATGGGGCAGCATTCGCCTGCAGTCAACGAAACGGTGCGCCGGGTCAATGGATGGATGGCCCGGAATCAGCACGCAAATACAGTTGCAGCCTGCGAATCCTAAGGCGAGATCGGCTTTTTTGAATAAAAAAGCCAGACTTATACAACTTCTGGAGCACCTGTGGCCGCGCTCAATGTAAGATATCGACTCGCTCAGCCCCTACAATGGGTCAAATTATCTTTTACCGGCCATGTCGAACCCCACTACCGTCGACCAAATTGCCCAGCGCGTCGAGCATCTATTGCTGCGCCATGAAGAGCTGCATAAAACCAATGCCTTGCTGGCACAACAAGTTTTGGCCCTTTCGCATGAACGTGATTTACTCAAATCCAAATTGTCTGCAGCCCGCTCGCGCGTGGACGCATTGATCGAGCGGCTGCCACAAAATACGCCGACACCAGCACCCGCCTCGGCCCACACCCCCACATGAGCACCCAACAACTCGAAGTTCAAATCATGGGGCAAAGCTATTTGCTCGGTTGCCCTGATGGCGGGCAAGCGCAATTGCTCGCAGCAGTGGACAAAGTTGATCAAGCCATGTGCAAAGTGCGCGATGCAGGCAAAATCAAAGCCCGCGACCGCATTGCAGTCTTAGCCGCATTGAATTTGGCTTTTGAAAATACCCCAGAGCCTGCCACAGCGGATACCTCTTCTGCACTGGCCACTCACAGTGCCTCGTCTGCCCATGCCGTTGACGAACAAAAGCGGCTTGAACAACTCTTGGAAAAACTCGATCAAGCTCTGCACCAAGACGGTCAACTGATCTGATCGCAACGCTGATCTCACACCGGGGTCATGCACATTTTTGCAGCAAACCTCGCAAGCGCCTACAATCAATCCGGTCTGCAGTGCTTGCTGGGCTTAATTTCCTTGAACCAATGCTCTTAGAGCCAGGGCTTGGAACATCAATTGATGAGCGTGAACGTCTCGCGTCAGATGATCCCAACGTCAGTTTGACCTCGCCCACCTGAACCCCGGTTCAGGATGACAGCTCAGCGGCAACTGCAGACACCACCCAACCCATGACACTCGACTCGTTTTTTATTCTCGCCCTCATCGGCTGCGCGGCAGGCTTCATGGCCGGACTCTTAGGCATTGGTGGGGGTCTGATCATGGTTCCCTTCATCACCTACCAATTGACGCAGCAAGGCGTGAGCTCTGATTTGGCCATCAAGATGGCCATCGTGACCTCGATGTCCACGATTGTGTTCACCTCGGTCTCTAGCATCCGGGCCCATCAAAAACATGGCGCCATTCGCTGGAACTTGGTCCGCGGCTTGACCCCCGGCATTATCTTGGGCGGCGGCTTGGCCAGCCTGTGGATTTTTTCAATCTTAAAAGGCTCGACGCTTGCAGTTCTTTTCAGCCTTTTTGTGATTTTTTCTGCAACCCAAATGTTTTTGAACAAAAGACCCAAACCGACGCGTCAACTGCCTGGTTTCAAAGGCTTGTTTGGCATGGGCAGCGTCATCGGGTTTTTGTCCGGCCTGGTGGGAGCTGGCGGTGCATTTGTCAGCGTGCCCTTCATGACTTGGTGCAATGTGGCCATACACAACGCGGTAGCCACCAGCGCAGCCTTGGGCTTTCCCATTGCGCTGGCCAATGTGCTGGGCTACATCATTGCGGGCCAAAATGTGGCCAACCTGCCCGCCTATTCGTTTGGCTACATTTGGCTGCCTGCCTTGGCGATCATTGCGTCTTGCAGTGTGCTGCTAGCGCCTTGGGGCGCGCGTGCAGCGCACCGCTTGCCTGTGGCGCAATTGAAACGTGTGTTTGCCAGTGTTTTGTACCTGCTGGCCGCTTACATGTTGTACACAGCCTTCTCAGCTTGAATTGGGGGGTGCGGTCAAGGCCGCACGTCAGGGCGGCTGCACGCACCAAGGGGCTTGGTCATGCACCAGACCCATCCACAATGCCCATGACGAGGTCGCCACCAGCGCCAGTCCGGCCAAGCGCACACCCCACGCCCCGTCACCCAGGTGCTGAAGGCGCAGCAGCAACCAAGGCCCTGCCCACAAACTCAGGCTACTGCCCACAGCAAACAAGGCCATAACCCCTGCACCCTCGAGCATTTGACCCGTCAAGGCAGCCACCATCAAAGCGGAATAGAGCAGGCCGCAGGGCATGAATGCCCACAGCCCCCCGATCAACAAAGGGGCAGCTTTGCCCATGCGTGTGTTCAAGTGTTTGACCTTGGCCCAAAGTTGGCGCGCGCCTTGGTCCAGCCAAATGGGTTGTCGGGCTTGCCACATCAACAGCAGGCCTAAAACAACCGCAGCCACATGCAACAAGCTCCATACGGGGCGAATGGCGGCAGACTGCGTGGTCAACCAGCCCAAGGCCTGCACGCTCAATGCCGCCAAGCCCCCCATGAGCGAGTAGCCTGTGAAGCGCCCCAATTGAAAAGTCAGCAAGGCCGAGTCACGCGTAGCGCCCGCGGCCTGCCCGATGCCAGCGCATGCGGCGCCGCACATGGCCACACAATGCGGCCCCCCAGCCAGGCCCATTAGCAAAGCCGTCACCCCCAGGGAACTGTTCATGCCAGAAAAATTAGATGATTTTAGAAAACCGTGTCCGGTTGCGATCCGCTTGCAAGTAGCGATCAAACACCATTGCAACCCCACGCACAAAATACCACCCCATGGGGGTGACTTGAATGCCTGAGTCCGTCAACTCTACCAGCCCTTGAGTTTGCAAGTCTTTGAGTTTTTCAATTTCGGTTGCAAAGTAAGTTTTCACATCGATCAACCAGGCTTCTTGCACTGCCGCATATTCCAGATGACCTTGGCACATGATGGCCATGATCACAGCACGCCGAATCAAGTCATCTCTGGACAAAGACAAGCCTCGCACCACTGGGAACTCGCCTTGGTCAAGCATGTCAACATACTCTTCCATGGTCTTGGCATTTTGGCTGTAGGTAGCGCCAATGCGGCCAATGGCAGACACACCCAAGCCGATCAGGTCGCAATCGGGTTGGGTGCTGTAACCTTGAAAATTGCGGTGCAAGCGGCCCTGCCGTTTGGCCACTGCCAGAGCATCTTCGGGCAAGGCAAAGTGGTCCATGCCAACGTAGACATAACCAGCTTCCATGAAGGCATCCATTGAGCGCGAGAGCATGGCAATTTTGCTGGAGGCCCCAGGCAACTCAGCAGCCACGATGCGCCGCTGCGGCTTGAACCTTTCGGGCAAATGGGCATAGGCATACAGCGCAATGCGGTCGGGCCTTAAGGCATTGATCTGGGCCAAAGTGCGATCAAATGACTCTGGCGTTTGCCGAGGCAAACCGTAAATCAAGTCAACATTGACCGACTCAAATCCCAAACTGCGCGCCGATGCCACCAACGAAAAAACTTGCTCTGCCGGCTGTATGCGGTGGACCGCCTTTTGCACCTCGGGGTCAAAATCTTGCACACCAAAACTCAAGCGGTTAAAGCCCAATTCAAACAACAAGGCCAAGCGCTTTTCGTCCACGGTCCGAGGGTCAACCTCCACCGAATACTCACCCCCAGCCACAAACGTGAAACTGCGCTTGAGCAAGGCCATCAATTCGCGCAGCTCGTCGTCATTTAAAAATGTAGGCGTGCCTCCACCCAAGTGCACTTGGCTGACCGACTGCCCCATGCCAATGGCATCGGTGTACAAGGCCACCTCCCTTGCCAAATAGCGCAAATACGAGGCGGCACGCTCATGGTGCTTGGTGATGATTTTGTTGCAGGCGCAGTAATAGCAAAGCGATTCACAAAATGGGATATGCACGTAAATTGACAACGGCCATGCCTTCCCCCCCAAACCCTGACGGCGCTGGGCCAAAGCTTGCAAGCAATCTGCTTGCGTGAAAGCCTCTACAAAGCGATCTGCAGTGGGGTATGACGTGTACCGCGGGCCAGGCACATCAAAACGGGTCAAAAGTTCAGGCGTCAAAAAAGACATGAAATAAGTTCCAAACGCTTTCAGATTTAAGCTATTCGACTAATGTGCCGATAAGCTCATATAGACTTCTTGACATACATCAAATCTTGTCCATTCAAGGCTTTAAAACAGCTGATGAGCAATGATTGAGCTGAGTCAAACGCCTGAAGTAGGTATAAGCTCAGGGCTTGACCTAACGCAACGTCTGTTTCTTAGAATTGAGGAATCCATGAATCCTGAAGCCATCAAAGTAGCTTGCTCCAATTGCAATTTACGAGAATTGTGCATGCCCATGGGTTTGAGCGATCATGATTTGAACCGTTTGGATGAACTGGTCACGGTTCGCCGCAAAATCAAGCGCGGTAGCACCCTGTTCAGCAACGGCGAGAAGTTCACCTCTTTGTATGCCATACGAACCGGTTTCTTCAAAACCTGCCTAGCCTCTGAAGACGGTCGTGATCAAGTCACTGGTTTTCAAATGGCCGGAGAAATCATTGGTTTGGACGGCATTGTCAACGACCATCACAGCTGCGATGCAGTTGCACTGGAGGACGCCGAGGTCTGCGTCATGCCATTTGACCGCATCGAAGAAATTTCTCGCGAAGTCACGGCCTTACAGCACCACGTGCACAAAATCATGAGCCGAGAAATCGTGCGCGAGCACGGCGTCATGTTGCTCTTGGGCAGCATGCGCGCTGAAGAGCGTTTGGCGGCATTTTTGCTCAATTTGGTGCAGCGCCTGCATTCACGCGGCTTCTCGCAATCGGAGCTCATTTTGCGCATGACGCGCGAAGAAATTGGCAGCTACTTGGGCTTGAAGTTAGAAACTGTCAGCCGCACTTTTTCGAAGTTTGTGGAAGACGGTATTGTCGAAGTCAAGCAGCGCCATGTGCGCATACTGGACACCGAGGCATTGCAAAGACTGGTCAACAACCAGCCGCAATGCCATTGAATTTTCAGTTGCAACCGCCTTCTCTGGCGCAATCTGCAGGGCGTTGATCAACCGGCACCGGGCACCGATTGACCTCAAATGGCGACATGGACAGCAGCGTGGTCAACGCGCTAGAGAGCATGGTCAAAAACCAAAATAGAAAAAACGCCACGGTGTAGACCCCTTGCCTGGACATCGCCATGGTGTTGCCAAACCAGTGCAGATCCTCTGGGTCAACCAACCCAAACACCAACACTTCAAAAAGCCCCGCCACCAAAAAGGCGGGCCAAATAATCCACATCAGTCTTTGAGCCAGCATGGCTTGTCTCCTACTATTTTTATTGGAATGACCGCCTGCAGCTTCAGGGCTTAGGCCCCGCTGCAGGCGCAGGCACAACACCGGTGGCTGCATGGTTGCGCGCCTGAATGGCGGGTGCTTGATTCGACTCAGTGGGCAAGACAGGGTCGGGAATGGTGATAGCCAGATACAAAGTCACAAAACTGGCCACTACCACCAAGGCAGGCCCCCCCACAATCATCCAGACCAGGCCAAATGACCACCATGGGCGCGCTGGAATGCCAATGCTTGATGGGGTGCTGCCGCAGAGCGATGCCGTCTTCATAAATCACTTTCTGCCACGCTTACCGCGGCACTAAAAAAACCGATTTTTCTTGAATTTGATCGATGGCTTTGAGTCCATCGTCTGAAACTTCAATTTCAAAATTCACGGGGTGCGAGCCAGGCAGGGCCGACTCAAATGGGATCTGCAAGCGCACCGAAACCCACCTTGATTGGGTCGATTCAACCACAAGATCGCTGCTGTCGGTGACCACTGAAATGTCGGTCATGCCGGAGACATTGATGCGGTAGTGTTGCAGTTTTTCCGATGCATTCATGATCTGCAAGCGGTAGACATTTTCGATTTTCCCGCCGCTGACAATGCGCGCCAAGGTGGCCCGATCGCGCACCACATCGACCTTAAAGGGTTTGCGCATCAGTAAACTGGTGAACAAAGCCACGATCACAATCGCCAAAATGCTGGTGTAAATGAGCACACGGGGCCGCAAAATATGGCGCATGGTTTGACTGCGTGTCCAGTGGTTGTCCATGGCGTGCTGTGTTGAATATTTAACCAAGCCTCTGGCGTAACCCATCTTGTCCATGACAACGTCGCACACATCGGCACAAGCACCGCAACCAATGCACTCGTACTGCAAACCTTTTCGAATGTCGATACCGGTGGGGCACACTTGAACACACAAACTGCAGTCCACACAAGCGCCTAAATTCAGGCTGGCCAAAGCGGTTTTCCTAGAGCGTGCGCCCCTGGGTTCACCGCGCTGGGTGTCGTAGCTGACAACCAATGTGTCTTTGTCAAACATGGCACTTTGAAAGCGTGCATAGGGACACATGTATTTGCACACTTGCTCGCGCATGAAGCCGGCATTGCCGTACGTGGCAAAGCCATAGAAGAAGACCCAAAAAACCTCCCACGATGACATGCGCCCAAGGAAAAACTCCATGCCGAGTTCACGGATGGGCGTGAAATAGCCCACAAAGCTAAAGCCGGTCCAAATTGACAAGCCCAGCCAAAGAAAATGTTTGTACCATTTCTTGACCAATTTTTCGAGCGACATGCCCTGTGCATCCAGGCGCATGCGGGCACTTCGGTCGCCCTCCACTTTGCGCTCGATCCACATGAAAATTTCACTGTAGACCGTTTGAGGGCAGGCATAACCACACCACAAACGCCCTGCCACCGCCGTGAACAAAAACAAAGAAAAAGCGGAGATGACCAGCAAGCCCGTCAAATAGATAAAGTCTTGGGGGTATAAAACAATGCCAAAAATATAAAAGCGGCGCACACCTAAATCAAACAATACAGCTTGACGCTGGCCCCACTCCAACCAAGGCAAGCCGTAGAAAATAATTTGCGTTAAAAAAACCAAGCCCCAACGCCACTTGGCAAAGATGCCTTGCACGCTGCGCGGGTAAATTTTTTGGTGGGACGCATACAGCGACACCAACTCTGCGTCTACTTCATCTACCCCAAGTGCTGGTGGTTCACGAGACACTGCAATCGGGATGATTTTGCGGCCCAAATTCTCAGGTAAATCCAAAACAACTCTCAATCCATTAGAACAACAAGCAGAATAAAAAAGGGCGTCTTGCGACGCCTTTTTTTATTTGACGATCGCAGATCCTGCCTTGTTGGACAAGCCCCAAACGTAGGAGGCCAAAACGTGCAATTGCGGCTCCGTCAGTTTACTCACCTGTGCTGGCATTTGGTTGACTTTGCCATTGTTGACCATGGCCACGATGGCGTTTTCACCCCAACCATGCAGCCAAATATCGTCTGTCAAATTGGGGGCGCCCAAAGCTTGATTGCCTTTGCCATCCATGCCGTGGCATGCGGCACAAGCTGCAAACTTAGGCTTGCCCAAAGAAGCTTTCAAAGCGTCGTGAGGGCTGCCCGACAAACTCAGGACGTAATGGGCCACGTTGCGCACATCATCGGGCGTGCCCACAGCTGCGGCCATGGGCGGCATTTGGCCAATCCGGCCCAGTGTCAAGGTCTCTTTGATTTTCTCAGGCGAGCCGCCGTGCAGCCAGTCTGCGTCGCTCAGGTTAGGAAAGCCCTTGCTGCCTCGCGCATCAGAGCCGTGGCACTGCGCGCAATTGTTCATGAACAAACGGTCGCCAATGGCCATGGCTTGCGGGTCTTTGGCCACGTCTTGCGTGCTCATGCCAGAGAACTTCGCATACAGGGGCGCAACCTCTTTTTCGCCTTTGGCCATTTCAGCTTCGTATTGGCCTTTGGAAGACCAGCCCAATTGGCCAGGCGAGGTTCCCAAGCCTGGGTAGAGCGCCAAGTAGCCCAGGGAGAAAACAATGGTGATCAGAAACAAGCCCACCCACCACCTGGGCAAGGGGTTGTTCATCTCACGCAAGTCGCCGTCCCAGACATGGCCGGTGGAGTTGTCGTTGGCCGTCATGGCCTTGGCTTTGCCGCTGAACCACAGCAGCAACAAGCAAGCGATGATGCCGACCAGCGCAATGCCGGCCACATACAAAGACCAGAAATTGCTTGTGAAGTCACTCATGTCGATTTCTCTTTCTGTTCGTTTTGATGGGAGGCGTCAGTCGTCTTGCCGAAATGGCAATTGGGCGGCTTCTTCAAATTCAGCCGTGCGACGCCTAGACAAAGTCCAAGCCACGATCCCGATGAACACAATGAAGGTGATCACTGTGACCAAGGAGCGAAGGGTGTTGATGTCCATGTTGATAATCTCCTGATCTTATTTGCGATGAATGCCCATGACCTGCAGGTATGCGATCACGGCGTCCATTTCAGTTTTGTCTTTGACATCTTCCGATGCCTTGGCAATTTCATCGTCGGTATAAGGCGCTCCCAGGGTTCGCAAACCTTTCATGTGCGCCGGCAAAGAGGCGGCATCCACCCGATTTTTTTCTAGCCATGAATAAGCAGGCATATTGGATTCAGGCACCACATCGCGCGGGTTGTTCAAATGAATGCGTTGCCATTCATCTGAGTACTTGCCGCCCACCCGCGCCAGATCCGGCCCGGTGCGCTTGCTGCCCCATTGGAAGGGGTGGTCATAGACAAATTCGCCAGCCAAGGAGTAAGGCCCATAGCGCAGCGTTTCAGCACGAAACGGGCGAATCATTTGTGAGTGACAGTTGTAGCAACCTTCACGCACATAAATATCGCGACCCGCAACCTGCAGGGCGGTGTAGGGCTTTAAGCCAGGTACCGGCTCGGTGGTCGACTTTTGGAAGAACAGGGGAACAATTTCCACCAGTCCACCAAAAAGCAATACCACCAAGATCAAAACGATCATCAGAAAATTATTGGTTTCAATTTTCTCGTGGGACAAACCGCCGCCAGATTTAGTTTGATTGGTCATGTTTTTCTTCTCCTTAGGCGTGAGCGACGGCAGCGGGAATTTGCACATCCTCTGCATGCCCCTGCGTGGCAGTCTTCAAGGTGTTCCACAGCATGATCAGCATGCCGCCGAGATAGAGCAAACCGCCCAGTAAACGCAACACATAAAACGGGAAGGTCGCTTTCACAGACTCCACAAAGGTGTAGGTCAAAGTGCCATCCGCATTGACTGACCGCCACATCAGGCCCTGCATCACACCGGCAATCCACATGGCCGCGATGTAAATCACAATGCCAATGGTGGCTGTCCAGAAATGAATTTCAATGGCTTTGACGCTGTACATTTTTTTCTGCCCAAACAGGCGCGGAATCAAGTAGTACATGGTGCCCATGGTGACCAAGCCGACCCAGCCCAGAGCTCCCGAGTGCACATGGCCCACAGTCCAGTCGGTGTAGTGCGACAAAGCGTTCACCGTTTTAATGGACATCATGGGGCCTTCGAAGGTCGACATGCCATAAAACGACAAAGACACGATCAAAAAGCGCAAGACCGGGTCATCACGCAGTTTGTGCCAAGCACCCGACAAAGTCATGATGCCGTTGATCATGCCGCCCCAACTCGGAGCCAACAAAATCAGAGAGAAAACCATGCCCAAAGACTGCGTCCAGTCTGGCAAGGCTGTGTAGTGCAAGTGGTGAGGGCCGGCCCACATGTAAGTGAAAATCAAGGCCCAAAAGTGCACGATAGACAAGCGGTAGCTGTAAACCGGACGCTCTGCTTGCTTGGGAATGAAGTAATACATCATGCCCAAGAAACCAGCGGTCAAGAAAAAGCCAACTGCGTTGTGCCCATACCACCACTGCACCATGGCGTCTTGCACGCCGGCATAGGCAGAATAAGACTTCATGAGGCCCACTGGCAATGCGGCGCTGTTGACCAAATGCAGCAAGGCCACCGCAATGATGAAGGCACCAAAGAACCAATTGGCCACATAAATGTGACGCACCTTGCGGGTGCCCAATGTGCCAAAGAAAACGATGGCAAAGGAGACCCAAACCAAGGTGATCAAAATGTCAATGGGCCACTCGAGTTCAGCGTACTCTTTGCCGCTGGTGTACCCCAAAGGCAATGTAATGGCGGCAGACAAAATGACCAATTGCCAACCCCAAAACGTGAAGGCGGCTAATTTGTCGCCAAACAAACGCACACTGCATGTGCGTTGCACCACGTAATAGGCCGATGCAAACAAACCGCAGCCACCAAACGCAAAAATCACGGCGTTGGTGTGCAAAGGTCGCAAGCGCCCGTAGCTTAGCCACGGAATGCCCAAGTTAAGTTGGGGCCAAGTCAGCTGGGCAGCGATGATCACGCCCACCAACATGCCCACCACACCCCACACCACCGTCATGATAGCGAACTGCCTGACAACGGTGTCGTTGTAAACAGTGGCCTGTTCATTGGCAAATTTCATTTTCACCTCTTCTAATTAAGACAGATTAAGTTTCACACTAATGAGTGCAACGTTATTTGACGCAAATCAATCATTCCGCAAGATCCGCTCACCTTCTGCTTCAATGTCCTCAAATTGACCGCGATGAACCGCCCACCACAAACCAGCCAAGATGAAAAAGACCAAGGCCACAGACAGCGGAATGAGCAAATAAAGTATGTCCATCAGTTGCCTGTCTGCTTGAGTGGCATGGCGCCATGCGCAAAAGTATGACTGCGCGACAAGCGCAAAGAATTAAGCACCACGCCCAAAGAACTCAAAGCCATGCCCAAACCCGCCAACCAAGCTGGCAAATAACCCATCAGCGCCAAAGGCACACAAGACAGGTTGTAGGCAGCTGCCCATACCAAGTTTTGACGTACGATTTGCAAAGTTTTTCGGCTCATTAGCCAAGTTTGCAACAAGGGTGTCAAGTCACTGGCCATCAAGACAAAGTCAGCCTTCGATTGCGCCAAAGGCAGGGCTTGGCCCAGAGCAAAAGAAACATCGGCACCGGCCAATACAGGCCCATCGTTCAAGCCGTCGCCTACCATCACCACACGGTGGCCTTGGGCTTGGTCAGCCTTCAAAGCCGCTAATTTTTGCTCAGGGCCACAAGCACCGAGCGCATCATCAATGCCCAAACTGCGAGCCACTTTGTCTACGCTGGCTTGTCCATCTCCAGACAAAATGCGCACGCGCAATCCTTCAGCTTGCAAAGCTTGCACAGTTTGCAGGGCCTCAGGCCTCAAGGTCTCAGACATTTCAAACGTGGCCACCCAGCCTTGCGCATCACTGAGCCATGACTGCAAGTGGGGTGCATGCGTGCGCTCTAAACCGCAAAATTGCGCAGAGCCCAGTCGAAAGACACTACTTGGCTCTGGCAGAGCTGCACGGCCCACTTCACACTGGAGCACGCCTTGCACGCCCTGCCCTGCCACTTCCTGAACATCATGCGCTTGCCAAAAGGAATGTCTCGCTTGAGCGGCTTTGACCAAGGCCCGTGAGACTGGGTGTAAAGAATGCGAAGCCAAGGCTTGGGCCCAATCCAATGCTTGTTCGGCACTGACGCCTGGGCGGGTTTGTATGCTTTGGAGGCCAAAATTTTCTTGCGTTAAAGTGCCTGTTTTGTCAAAGACAACGGTGTCAACGCTGGCCAAGCTTTGCAAGGCTTGCAAACGGCGCACCAACACACCCCCTCGTGCCAAGGCACCCGCAGTGGCCAACATGGCTGCTGGTGTGGCCAATGACAGCGCGCAAGGGCAGGTCACGATCAAGATGGACACGGCCAACATCAAAGCGTGCGCCGGCCCTTGGGGCCAAGCCCAAAGCGCAGACAGTGCTGCTGCAATCAATACGGCCCATAAAAAAGGTTTTGCCACACGGTCAGCCAGCAATGCAATGTCGGGTTTACTGACTGCGGCACTCTCCATCAGGGCCACCATTTGACCAAAGCGCGTCTGATGCCCCAATTGTTGGACCTGCACCTCTAACACGCCGGTCAAATTCAGGCTGCCAGCCATCACAGTCTGGCCCGGCGCTCGCTTTAATGGCAAGCACTCTCCGGTGAGCAAGGCCTCGTCAACCTGCGATTGGCCCAAGACAACTTGGGCATCGGCCGCAAAGGCCTCGCCGGGTCGGACTTGGATCACATCACCTAATTGGAGTTTTCGCATGGAAATCAAAACCCATGCGCCCTCGGCAGATTTGAGGCGAACCGCATCCGGCAGACGGTTCATGACCGCCTCCAAAGCCCCGGCTGTTTTGTCTCGCAAACGCAATTCCAACCAGCGACCCGTGAGTAAAAAGAAAACGAACATGGTCAGTGAGTCAAAATAAACTTCAGCGCCAAACGGCCCTTGTGGCTCGAAGGTGCCCAAACTGCTCACAACAAACGTGACCGCCATGCCAATGGCCACCGGTAAGTCCATGCTGATTTGGCGATGCTTGAGATCACGCCAAGCATTGGCAAAAAAGGGCGTGCAAGAAAAAAACAGCACGGGCAAAGACAAGACCCAGGAAGCCCAGCGCAGCAATTGCAGCATGTCATGCGCAATGTCCTGAGGCTCGCTCATGTACACCGGGGCGGCATACATCATGACTTGCATCATGCAAAGGCCCGCAACACCCCAACGCCACAGCATGCGGCGTGCTTGGGCGCGGCGCTCTTCATTGGCCAAGGCGTCATTGGCAGGCACAGGCTTGTACCCCGCCATGGCGGCGGCTTTCATCCAAGTTGAGGGTTTGGTTTTTTGGGCCGACCAAACGACCCTGCCGCGGTGACTGGCAGCGCTGATTTGCGCCGAGATCACACCTGGCACCTTCAGCAGCGCCTCTTCGATGTTGATGGCACAAGCCGTGCAGTGCATGCCTTCGAATACCACACTGGACGCCCAGCAGGCCTGACCATCGGGGCTGCGTTGGCTGAATTCAGACCACTCTGTGTCTTGATCTAACAAAGACCAAACCGGCAAACTGGTGTCGAGCTCGAAGGGTGTCGCAACTTTTGGCATGCAAGGAAGATAAGCCAGAAAGCTTTCATGAAACTTGATTTACATCAAGGCCCATCCGAAACAAGACCCTAAGCTAGAGTTTGTTTCTTCACTCTAGGAGTTTTTCATGTACGAACGAATTTTGGTTGCCACCGACGGTTCAACTTTGTCCAAAAAAGCTGTGACGCAAGCCATTGCCTTGGCGGCCACCTGTGGCGCAGAGCTGATTGCTTTGAAAGTGGTACCGCGCTACCCCCAAGCCTACTTCGAGGGCAGCGTTCCATTGAATGCGCAAGATGTAGCGCGCATTGAGGGCCAATGGGCCGCCGATGCACAAGCTGCGGTCGATGCTGTGCAAAAAGCAGCTGGCCTCAAAGGCGTCAAAGCCAAAGGCATTGTGAGCAAATCAGATTTGGTTTCGGATGCCATTATTTCAGCAGCCAAAAAACACAAATCCGATCTGATCGTGATGGCCTCACACGGACGCAAAGGCATCAAGCGCCTGCTGCTCGGCAGTGAAACGCAGCAAGTGTTAACGCACTCGCTTATTCCCGTTTTAGTGTTGCGCTGAAAAACCTCGCTGCACAGGCCTGGCAAGGCTGTGCAGCGTTAGTGCAGCCTTGGCCTCATGCGCTGAACAAGTCTTTGTACTGCGCTCGCAGTAAGTTTTTTTGCACCTTGCCCATGGTGTTGCGAGGCAACTCGTCCACCACAAAGCAGCGCTTGGGTATTTTGAAATTGGCAAGCTGTGATTTCAAATTCGCAAGGATTGTCTCTGGGGCAATGTGAGCGCCTGACTTGGCAATCACAACCGCCACACCCACCTCGCCAAAGTCGGGGTGCGCCACGCCCACCAACGCACTTTCAGCCACACCCGGCATGTCGTTGATGTAGCCCTCAATTTCAGCCGGGTAAACGTTGTAACCACCACTGATGATCAGGTCTTTGCTACGACCCACAATGCTGACGTAGCCGCGTTCATCAATCTTACCAACATCGCCCGTTTTAAAAAACCCATCGGCAGTGAACTCTTCTTGGGTTTTCTCGGGCATGCGCCAATAGCCACTGAAAACATTGGGCCCCTTGACCTGAAGGCCGCCAATTTCACCTTGGGCAACAGCTTTGCCGTCATCACTTTGTACGCGCAGTTGCACGCCAGGCAATGGAAAGCCAACTGCACCGGCACGGCGTTCCTTCTGACCCCCATAGCGCGCGTCAGCGGCGTACGGATTGGAGGTCAACATCACAGTCTCGCTCATGCCGTAACGCTCCAAAATGGTATGGCCTGTTCGAGTTTTCCAATCGGTAAACGTCTCGGTCAACAAAGGTGCTGAGCCCGCAATGAACAAGCGCATGTGGCCAGCAGATTGAACGCTCAATCCTGGCTCGGCCAACAAGCGCACATACAGCGTTGGCACGCCCATGAAGACTGTAGCCTCTGCAAATTTTGCAAGCACCCGCTTGGGCTCAAACTTCGACAACCAAATCATTTTGCTGCCATTGATGAGCGCACCGTGGATGGCCACAAACAAGCCATGCACGTGAAAGATAGGCAGTGCATGAATGAGCACATCGCCCTTTTTCCAACCCCAATAATCTTTCAACACAAGTGCGTTGCTGAGCATGTTGCCGTGCGTCAACATGGCGCCCTTGCTGCGCCCCGTGGTGCCGCTGGTGTACAAAATGGCGGCCAAGTCTTGGGCTGAATTTTGTGCGGTGGTGTGGCGGTCACTGTGATGGGCTGCTCGTTGGAGCAAACTGCCGGTTCGGTCCTCATCCAAGGTGAACACGTGCTGCGTTCCTGCCTTGAAAGCGATTTTGCTGACCCAGCTAAAGTTTTTGCTGCTGCACACCACCACTGCAGGTTCTGCATTGGCAACAAAATATTCAATTTCCGCACTTTGATACGCCGTGTTGAGCGGTAAAAACACAAGGCCTGCACGCAAAGTGGCCAAGTAAAGCAGCATGGCTTCCACTGATTTTTCCACTTGCACCGCAATGCGACTGCCCTTGGGCAGGCCCAATGATTGCAGCAAGTTGGCCAGCATGGCGCTGGCGCGGTCTAAATCTCGCCAGCTGTAATTCAAGCCATTGTCAGTCTCTACTGCGATCTCATCCAAATTTGCCGGAAAAGCCGCGCGCAATGCTGCAAATAAATTCTCTTGTGCCATAAACTTGTAGTTAAATTTTCAAACTGCAGGCTGGTGTGCCCCATCAATCCAATTTAGCGCCCGAGGCTTTGACCACCTGCGCCCATTTGCGCAACTCGGTCTTGATGAAGGCTTCATATTGCGCCCCTGTTAAGTTGGGGAACTCAGCGCCTTGCGCGGCCCACACGGCTTTGGCCTCGTCGGTTTGGCAAGCCTTTCGGATCTCCTCCACCGCGCGTGCTTGCGCCTCGGCAGGTGTGCCTTTAGGTGCCCAGATGCCATACCAAGTGCTCACGGTGTAGTCGGGCAATCCCAATTCGGATGAGCACGGCACATCAGGAAATGCGGGGCTTCGCTTTGCGCCCGAGACCATCAAGGCCTTGATGCGCCCACCCTTGATATGCGCCGCCGATGAACCTAGCCCATCAAACATCATGTCCACATTGCCCGCGATCAAATCCTGCAGCGCAGGGCCTGCGCCGCGGTATGGAATGTGCGTGATAAAGGTTTGGGTTTGAAGTTTGAACAACTCGCCTGCCAAATGGTGCGAAGTGCCCCCGCCTGCCGAGCCGTAGTTCAATCGGCCTGGATTCTTGCGCACCAGTTCTAAAAATTCTTTCAATGTATTGGCTGCAACTTTTTTAGGATTGACCACCAAGACTTGCGGCACGGCCGCCACCAAGATCAAAGGGATCAAGTCACGCTCTAGATCGTAATCCAGCTTTGGATACATGCTCGGGGCGATGGTGTGGTGCACTGCGCCCATGAACAAGTTGTAGCCATCAGGGTTGGCCTTGGCGGCAATGCCTGCGCCCAAGGTGCCACCAGCACCCCCGCGGTTGTCGATGATGATTTGTTTGCCTGTGAGCTTTGCAAATTGCGCTGACATAGGGCGCGCAAAAGCGTCTGTGCCGCCACCTGCAGGAAACGGCACCACCATGGTCACGGGTTTGCTAGGCCAACTCGATTGCGCCCAGCTGGGCAAAGCCGCGCCAAGGGCTGTTGTGGCGGCCCATTGAAGTACGCTGCGCCGGTGGTCATTGAATTGAAAATGGCTCATGCTGATTGTCTCCTCTTTTGAAATTTTGTGGTCAAACTCATTGTGCGCTATTACAGGCGCTAACTTCGGCGAAATTCGCCATATCTGCCGCCAATTAGCATGAGCAGGCCGGCCGCCACCATGGGCACGCACAACCATTGTCCCATGCTCAAGCCCATGGACAACAGGCCCAAATGGGCGTCGGGCTCACGGAAAAACTCAGCGGTAAAGCGCATCACGCCATAGCCCAGCAAGAACATGCCCGAGACTTGCCCGACTTTGCGGTCTTTTCGAGCAAACAGCCAAAGCAGCGCAAACAGCAGCAGGCCTTCTAACAAAAACTGGTAGAGCTGCGAGGGGTGACGGGGCACATCTCCTGCACCTCTGAAGACCATGGCCCACGGCAAAGTGGGGTCGGCCGCGCGCCCCCACAGTTCGCCATTGATGAAGTTGCCAATGCGACCTGCGGCCAGCCCGGTTGGCACGCAAGGGGCCACAAAATCCATAACCTGGAAAAAGGGGCGATGCCTTGACCGGGCGAACCAAACCATGGACAACATCACGCCCAACAAGCCGCCGTGAAAGCTCATGCCGCCTTGCCAGACAGCCAAGATTTCCAGAGGATGGGTGACGTAATAGGCCGGTTGGTAAAACAAGCAATAACCAATGCGCCCACCCAAGACCACGCCCAAAACCCCCAAAAACAAAATGTCTTCCACATCTTGCCGCTGCCACTGCGCCAAGCCGGCATAGGGGGGGTGCTTCAAGCGCAGCGTGCCAAGCAGGTAAAACAGGCCGAAAGCGGCCAAATAAGTCAGCCCATACCAATGCACGGCCAAAGGCCCCAACTGCAAAGCCACAGGGTCAATTTGAGGATGAATCAGCATGGCTTGGATTGTGCACCGGATCGCGCACAGGGCCAGCCCGTTAAAATAAGGTCATGTTCCACCTCACAGCCAAGAGACACACATGAGCGACAAAATCATCCCCATTCGCCCTGCCACCCCCAGCAACCGTCGCAGCGCCAACATCACCCAAGGCAAATCACGTGCGCCCAACCGCTCGATGTACTACGCCATGGGCTACGAAGAGGCCGACTTCAGCAAACCCATGGTGGGCGTGGCCAACGGCCACAGCACCATCACTCCGTGCAACAGCGGCTTGCAAAAGTTGGCTGATGCCGCAGTCGCTGGCATTGAAGAGGCAGGTGGTAATGCCCAAATTTTTGGCACGCCCACCATTTCGGATGGCATGGCCATGGGCACCGAAGGCATGAAATATTCTCTGGTCAGCCGTGAAGTGATCTCTGACTGCATCGAGACCTGCGTGCAAGGCCAATGGATGGACGGCGTTTTGGTGGTGGGTGGCTGCGACAAAAACATGCCCGGCGGCATGATGGGCATCTTGCGCGCCAATGTGCCTGCCATCTATGTGTATGGCGGCACGATATTGCCTGGCCACTACCAAGGCAGAGACTTGAACATCGTCAGCGTCTTTGAAGCTGTCGGTGAAAACTCTGCGGGCAAATTGAGCGACTTTGATCTGAAAGAAATCGAGAAACGCGCCATCCCCGGCACCGGCTCTTGCGGGGGCATGTACACCGCCAACACCATGTCTTCGGCCTTTGAGGCTTTGGGCATGTCTTTGCCCTACTCCTCGACCATGGCCAACCCCCATGACGAGACACAAAACTCCGCCAAAGCCTCGGCCAAAGTTTTGCTGGAGGCCATCAAACACAACCTCAAGCCACGCGATATCGTGACCAAAGAGGCCATCGAAAACGCCGTGGCCGTGATCATGGCCACGGGCGGATCGACCAATGCAGTGCTGCATTTCTTGGCCATCGCGCATACAGCCGAAGTACCATGGACCATTGACGACTTTGAGCGCATGCGCAAAAAAACTCCAGTGCTGTGCAACCTCAAACCCAGTGGTAAATATTTGGCTGTGGACTTGCACCGCGCCGGCGGAATTCCACAGGTCATGAAGATCTTGCTCAAAGCTGGTTTGCTGCATGGCGATTGCATCACCATCAACGGCAAAACAGTGGCTGAGAATTTGAAAGACGTGCCCGATGCACCGCGCGCCGACCAAGATGTGATTTGCCCGATCGACAAGCCCATGTACGCACAAGGTCACTTGGCCATTTTGAAAGGCAACCTCTCGCCCGAGGGTGCAGTGGCCAAAATCACAGGCTTGAAAAACCCCGTCATGACCGGCCCTGCGCGCGTGTTTGATGACGAACAGTCTGCCTTGGCAGCCATCTTGGCCGGCCAGATCAAAGCCGGCGATGTGATGGTGCTGCGCTACTTAGGCCCCAAAGGTGGTCCTGGCATGCCTGAAATGTTAGCCCCTACAGGCGCCTTGATTGGTGCGGGCCTGGGCGAAAGCGTGGGATTGATCACCGATGGCCGTTTCTCAGGCGGCACCTGGGGCATGGTGGTCGGCCACGTGGCCCCAGAAGCGGCCGCTGGCGGCACCATTGCCTTTGTCCACGAGAATGATTCGATCACCATCGACGCCCACCAACTGATTTTGGAGTTGAACGTGCCCGAGGCTGAAATCGCCAAACGCCGCGCAGCCTGGACAGCACCAGCACCCCGCTACACGCGTGGCGTTCAAGCCAAATTTGCCTTCAATGCCTCCAGCGCCAGCAAAGGGGCTGTGCTCGATTTGTATTGAGGCCAGCGCCTATTTACAAGCCAATGGCGGCAATGCCCGCCTTGGCGATTTGCGCATCTTCCGTGGACTTCACGCCGCTGACCCCCACGGCGCCTATGCAACAACCGTCCTTCATGATCGGCACACCACCTTCGAGCATGCCATGAATGGCAGGGGCAGACAGGAAGGAAACACGTCCAGCGTTAATCAAGTCTTCGTAGATTTTGCTTTCGCGCTGGCCCAGCGCAGCCGTATTTGCTTTGGCAGGTGCAATATGGCTGGAGATGGGCGGCGCACCGTCCAAGCGCTGAAAGTGCAGCAAATGGCCGCCCGCATCCACAATGGCGATGCTCACAGCCCATTTGTTTTTCTGCGCCTCGCTCTGGGCTGCTGCTGCGATGGCTTGAATGTCGGCTAATTCGAGAGTGGCTTGGGTTTTCATGGGAGCTTGAGGTTTGAAAAACGAGCAAGCATACCCCATGAATAGCCTCTTGAAATCATGGCATTTGACACGGAGTAGCATCTGGCGCATACAATTTACCCACCCCGATCCCGGGACGACACAGGAGTTCACACATGAGCGATCTTCAAAATATCGAACAAACCAGCTGGGGCTACAGCGAAACCTCGCAAATCCAGCGCAACCGCGTGATGCGCAACACCTACGCCTTGCTGGCCTTGAGCTTGCTGCCTACAGTGCTGGGTGCATGGCTGGGCGTGGCCACCGGCATCACCCAATCGTTGGGCGGTGGTTTGGGCTTGATTGTCTTCATCGGTGGCGCCATTGGTTTCATGTATGCCATTGAGAAAACCAAAAACTCAGCAGCTGGCGTGCCGGTGCTGCTGGCCTTTACATTCTTCATGGGCTTGATGCTCTCGCGCATGATTGCCATGATTTTGGGCTTTAAAAATGGCCCTGATTTGGTCATGACTGCTTTTGCTGGAACCGCCGGAGTGTTTGCACTGATGGCCACCCTGGCCAGCGTGATCAAGCGCGATTTGTCCGGTATGGGCAAGTGGCTTTTTGTGGGCGCCTTGGTGCTCATGGTCGGCGGCATCGTCAACATATTTGTGGGCTCCACCGCAGGCATGATGGCTTTGTCGGTTGCCGCTATCGGCATTTTCAGCGCCTACATGCTGTATGACCTCAAGCAAATCTTGGACGGCGGCGAGACCAATTACATCTCCGCCACCCTGATGTTGTACATGGACTTGTTCAACGTCTTCCAAAGCTTGCTGGCTTTGCTGGGCCTGTGGGGCGGCGAGCGCGACTGATGCGTCGCAAGCGGGCCTGTGCTCTTTGGGCGGGGCCCCTTTCTAGCTGCTCCTGACTCTCTTAGATTAAACCTCTCGCTCAAACACCGCCATGCTCTCCACATGCGCGGTGTGGGCAAACATGTTGACCACCCCCGCTGCCGTGCAGCGGTAGCCCGCGTCGTGCACCAAGACGCCAGCGTCTCGCGCCAGTGTGGCAGGGTTGCAGCTCACATACACAATTCTGGATGGCAACTCCCATTGACCTCGCAGCGCCTCGTCAGCATGCAACTGCGCCAAGGCTTTGACCAAAGCAAAAGCACCTTCGCGTGGGGGGTCAATCAGCCACTTTTGGGCCATGCCATCGGCCATCAACATCTCTGGCGTCATTTCAAACAAATTGCGGACCACGAACTGCGTGGGCGCCAAGGCCTGGGTGCCGGCTCCTTGACTTTGATTGAGCGCGTAGTTCTCGCGCGATCTGGCCACCAAGCTTTCTGACCCTTCAATACCCAGCACTTGCGCAGCTTGGGTGGCCAGCGGCAATGTGAAATTACCCAAACCACAAAACCAATCGATCACACGTTCATGCCGCTGTGCGTTGAGCAAACGCAGTGCACGTGATACCAACACACGGTTGATGTGGGGATTGACCTGCGTGAAATCGGTCGGCTTAAAAGGCATGTGAATGCCAAAATCAGGCAAGTCGTAAGACAACTCTTGGTCTGCAGCGTCCATCAACTTGACAGTGTCCGGGCCTTTGATCTGCAACCACCACTGCACACCGTGCTCATGCGCAAATGCACGCAGACGAGTTTGGTCTGCATCACTCAATGGCTCCAAATGGCGCAGCACCAAGGCGGTCACGCTGTCGCCCTGAGCCAATTCAATTTGCGGGCAGGTCTCACGCGCGTCCATGGCGTATATCAAAGCGCGCAAAGGCATGAGCAATGCGTTGACCTTGGGTGGCAAAACGGGGCAGACTTTGATGTCGGCCACGTAGCGGCTTTTGCGCTCATGAAATCCGATCAAGACCTCCCCCTTCTTGTGCACATGGCGCACAGACAAGCGGGCTCGGTAGCGGTAGCCCCAAGACGGCCCCTCCATGGGGCGCAATAAATTTTCGGGTTTGACTTTGGCCAAATGCCACAGGTTGTCTTCAAGCACCCTTTGCTTGACGGCCACTTGCGCGCTGACTTCCAAGTGCTGCATTTTGCAGCCACCGCAGGCGCCCGTGTGCAATCCAAAATGCGGGCAACCGGGCCGAACACGCTGCGAAGATTCGTGGTGCACCGCCGTGACAACGCCCTGCTCCCAGTTGCTTTTTTTGCGGTGCACATTGACAGACACCAGCTCAAACGGCAAAGCCCCTTCAATGAAAACCACCTTGCCATCGGGCCGCCTGGCAATGCCTTGGGCTTCTATGTCCAGCGCGTCCACATGCAGCCAACCCACGGGCAAATCACTGCGTCCCAAAATCAATACTTCGGGCGCGTCACTCGAATCGGTCATGCAAAAATCAATCTGTCAAAAATGAATGCCTGCCCCTTCGGGTACAGGTCACCGGGGTGGCAAAAGTTTGGCGGGGTCGACCGGTTTTCCAAGCCTGCGAATTTCAAAATGAAGCTTGACGCGGTCTGCATCGGAGTTGCCCATCTCTGCAATTTTTTGACCTTTTTGGATGGTCTGATCTTCTTTGACCAGCAAGGTCTGGTTGTGTGCATAGGCCGTTAAAAAGGTGTTGTTGTGCTTCAAAATAATCAGGTTGCCATAACCCCGCAGGCCCGCTCCTGCGTACACCACTTTGCCATCGGCCGCTGCCAGTACGGGGTCTGCCGCCGCGCCGCCAATGTCCAGGCCTTTGTTTTTGATTTCGTCAAAACCACTGAGCAATGGCCCGCTTGCGGGCCATGCAAAACTCAGCGCCTCGTCGCTGTTAAAAGCCTGGGCCGCTGGGCTTGCCTGTGCAGTTTGCGCTGCTGCACCAACAGGTTTTGCAGGCGTTGGTGTTACTGCACCTGTGCTTGGCAAACTTGGGGGGCTTGCTGCGCCGGGCTTGGCTGCAGCCATGCTGGCATTTGGCAAACCAGGGGCGCCTACAGGTGCAGGTGCAGGTGCAGGTGCAGGTGCAAGGGGGGCATTGGGCGGCGCAACGCGCAAGACTTGGTCGACCTCGATCAGGTTCGGATTGTCTAAGCCATTCCAGCGTGCCACATCACGCCAGGCTTGCCCATGGTCCAAGGCAATGCGGGTCAAAGTGTCACCTTGCTTGACCGTGTAATAACCCGGTTTGCCAGCGTTGTCCGAGCCACCCATATTGACGGGGGTGCTGACCGCTGTGGGCGCTGGCTGGGGGGCGGCCGCGGGCGTCTGTGCCGATGGCGCAGCAGCAGGCTTTGCCGGCCGAGGAACAGCAGGGCCTTGCCCTGTCCCCCGGTCTTCCATGGGAATCGGCGACCGAGGGCGCGAAGTACAGGCCGTCATAAGGATCACTGCGCAGACAAGCGCAAGCGTCCACAAGCGACGGGGGGAAAGCGATGACATTCAAAATTCCTTCAGGAGATGCCTGATTTTAGAGGCACAAAATGAACCGCTTCGAGCAGCGTTTTTTTAAACCCCTCAGGGGTTTTATCGACCACCATCAAAGCCTGCTGGCCACCTTGGGTCACCATGGGCGCGACCAAGCGTGCACCCATGGCCAGTTGGTCCAACCAGGCTTGCGGTAACTGCTCGCCCCCTGCTGCGCAAATGATGGCCGCATAGGGCGCGCCCTTGGGGTAGCCCAGCATGCCATCGCCAAACAACAAATGCACATTGGGCAAGCGGAAATGTCGCAAATTTTGACGTGCTTTTTCGTGCAAGCCTTTGAGGCGTTCGATGCTGTAAACCTCGGTGGCAATGTGGCTGAGCACCGCCGCTTGATACCCGCAACCTGTGCCGATCTCCAGCACGCGGCCAAGTTTTCCCTCAGCGCCATTGCGCAGCAACTCAATCATGCGCGCCACCACATTGGGTTTGGAAATTGTTTGACCTAAACCAATGGGCAAACTGGTGTCTTCATAGGCCTGGGTGGCCAAGGCCGTTTCCACAAAAAGATGGCGTTCGACGGCGCCCATGGCCTGGAGCACGTGCGGATCTTGCAAGCCCTGTGCGGCCAGTTTTTGAACCATGCGTTGGCGCACGGCGCTGGAGTCCAAGCCCAAGCCTTGGGAGACTTTGTTGGGCGCTTCGCCCGTGCGCATGGCGGCATTGCCTGGGGGCGTGCGCTTGGCGTGCGGCGTGGTGCTCGGCATGGGGCTGCGAGAGGTGCTGCCAGGCTTAGGCGGCGAGCTGGACTTCTTGGCTTGCGCGTTGCCAAGTTGGATGGGAAATCCGGGGCGTTGGGCCATTTAAGGAACCAGTGCGTTCAAATGCGCCACATTTTGCGCCCAGTAGCCCGAATTTTCATGGTCGGTCAGGTCTACCTTCAAGGGCGTGACTGTCACATGGCCTTGCAACGCCGCATGGAAATCTGTGCCCTCGCCGTCGTCCATGGCAGCACCTGCATTGCCTATCCAATACATGGTCTCACCGCGCGGGCTTTCTTGCGTGATCACAGGCTCGGCGGCATGTCGCCGTCCGAGCCTGCACAACTTGGCCGGCTTCATGGGGCCGGCCTCTTTGTTGGGCAGATTGACATTCAACAGCCAGGCTTGTTTGCCTATCCATTGCTGGGCCGCCATGTCTAAGACCATGGTCTTGATCCACTGGGCAGCTTGGTCTAAATGGGCCCATCCTTTTTCAGTTTGTGAAAATGCAATGGACGGAATGCCAAACAAATAGCCTTCCATGGCCGCGCCCACGGTGCCAGAGTACAAGGTGTCGTCACCCATGTTGGCGCCATTGTTGATGCCCGAGACCACCAAGTCGGGCCTGTAACCGAGCAGGCCCGTCAAAGCAATGTGCACGCAATCGGCCGGCGTGCCGTTGACGTACCTGAAACCATTTTCACCTTGGCGCACGTAAAGCGGTGAATGCAAGGTCAAAGCATTGGACTTGGCGCTGTTGTTGTGCTCAGGCGCCACCACCTCCACTTGGGCCACTTGCTGCAGTGCGTGGTAAAGCGCCACAATGCCTGGCGCGCGGTAGCCATCGTCGTTTGAAATCAATATTTTCATGAGCGTATCCTAGGGGGTGATTGTAGGTCGCTGCCGAGACACGCACTGGCTGGCCGGCACCTCAGATTCGCGCAGAATCAATGCGCATGTGATTTGTTAAATTCAAGGAGAACTTCTGTGCATGCATGGCTTTGTGAAAACCCCGTGGGCGTTGATGCCTTGACCTGGAAAGAATTGCCCACACCACAGCCGCAAGCAGGGCAAGTGCTGATTCAAATTCAAGCAGCCAGCTTGAATTTCCCAGACCTGTTGATCGTGCAAAACAAATACCAAATGAAGCCCGACCTGCCCTTTGTGCCCGGCTCTGAATATGCCGGTGTGGTGCAAGCCTTGGGCGAAGGCGTGACGCATTTGAAAGTCGGCCAAGCCGTCGCTTGTCTGTCTGGCACTGGCGGTTTTGCCACCCACGCCTTGGCGCCAGCCAAGCTGTGCATGCCCTTGCCGGCTGGGTTTCCTGCCGTGGATGCGGCGGCCTTCATCATGATTTACGCCACCTCGCACCATGCCTTGATTGACCGCGCACAACTCAAAGCCGGTGAAACAGTGCTGGTACTCGGCGCGGCAGGCGGTGTGGGCACCTCGGCCATTCAAATTGCCAAAGCCGCTGGCGCGCGCGTGATTGCAGCAGCTTCCACCGATGAAAAATGCACACTTTGCAAATCGATTGGGGCCGATGAGGTCATCAACTACACCACGCAAAACATGCGTGAAGCCCTCAAGACGCTGACCGGCGGCAAAGGCCCAGACGTGATTTACGACCCTGTGGGTGGCGACTACGCAGAGCCGGCTTTTCGCTCCATTGCTTGGCGCGGGCGGTATTTGGTAGTGGGCTTTGCTGCGGGGCCGATTCCAGCCCTGCCATTTAATTTGGCACTGCTCAAAGGCGCCTCGATCGTGGGCGTTTTTTGGGGCGACTTTGCCCAGCGCGAACCCCAAGCCAACGCTGCCATGATGGCGCAATTGGCCCAGTGGTATGCCCAAGGCAAAATCAAACCCGTGATCGACCGCACCATGCCAATGAACGAACTCAAAGCCGCTTTCGCCCACATGGGATCACGCGGGGTGATGGGGAAATTGGTGATGGTTAACTGAAAAAAGGGCCAAGCGATGCAAACTCAAGCCCGTGACTATTTGAAGCTTGAATCAGAACTTTCTAGCGGATAACGAACCCATTGGCTCTGGTCCACCGTGGCTTTTGATGCGCTGGCCACATTGACTGCGTTGCTCGAGGGATAGCGCACCCATTGGGGGTTGTCAACTCGCGTCAGGGCGTTGCTAATGACAGCGGTAACCGGCCCGCTGATGTAGCGTACCCAATGACTGCGGTCAACGGCTGCGTCCATGCCCACTGAATCCAAAGATGCTGCGATGCTTGGATAACGAACCCAGTTTTCTGCTTTCACAGCAACTGGGGCATTGGCTCTTGGAAATCGCACCCAACTTTCGGTTTTCCCAGGCACACGTGCCAAAGGGGCGCTAGCAGCCACAGCGATATTGGCCGATTTCGGGCTGCTGCTTGCGTTGTTGGTTGGCTTGGATTTAGCTTCATTTTGAGTAGCCCGCTCCTCCTCCATTTGCGACAGCACCAAATCTGCCAATTGATTGTGATTGGGCACTTTGAGGGCGTTATTGGTTTTAACCAGATTGCTTGTGGCGCTGGAGAATTGCTGAGGGTTCAGGCTGCGAAAGGCTTGTCCCAACAATTCGGTCTTGAGCGGGCTGTTGGGCATGGTTTTGGCAATGATGCGCTCAAGCGGCTCACCCGCGTAAGGGGTGTAGGTGTGGCTCGACTTCAAAGCGCTCAGGTTCAGGTTGGCAGCTTCGCTGGCCTGCCAGGAGATCATGAAAACCCCCGCCAATGCACCCAACACACAACGTAGGACCGACAATTTCACCCTAGAGGTGGCGTTGGGAGAAAGGGTTGTGCACATGTTCACAGGCCTTAGAAAAGTTGTCAAAATCTTGACTCTTTCATGGAAAAGTCAGGAGCTTGCCAACAAAGTAGCAAAAGCCATGCCGAGGAAAAATTGACAGGGCTCGCCCGCTAGGCGGCGCTTGAAACAGGTGCGATACTTTGCTCAATGCCTATGAAAAACCTGTTTTTACTCGACTCTGACCTGATCTTCCTCAACCACGGCTCCTTTGGCGCCTGTCCGGCTGAGGTGATGGCCCAGTACCACCAGTGGCACATGGAGATGGAGCGCAACCCCGTGCAATTTCTCGGGCGCCGCTCAGCCCAACTGTTGGCAGACTCGCGCGCAGCCTTAGCAGAGACCCTTGGCGCCAACCCAGAACACCTGGTCTACCTGCCCAACGCCACCAGTGGCGTGAACACAGTGGCGCGCTCCTTGCGGCTGCAACCAGGCGATGAAATACTCAGCACAGACCATGAATACGGAGCCTGCGACAACACTTGGGATTTTGTTTGCCAGCGCACCGGCGCCCACTATGTGCCCGTTGAGATTCCATTGCCTTTTGCAGCCGAAGAATTCACTCGCCGAATTTGGGAGCGCGTCACGCCCCGCACCCGCGTTATTTTCTTAAGCCACATCACCTCTACCACTGGGCTGATTTTTCCAATTGCTGAACTTTGCCGTCTTGCCAGACAAGCAGGCATCTTGACCCTGATTGACGGCGCCCATGTGCCAGGCCACATCCCTTTGAATTTGGACCAACTGGGCGCAGATTTCTACACTGGCAACTGCCATAAATGGCTCTGCGCGCCCAAAGGGGCGGCCTTCTTGCACATCCGGCCCGAACACCATGCCATGATCGACGCCAGCGTTGTCAGTTGGGGCTACAACGCCAGCATCACAGGGCATACGGGGTTTGACGCCTACACCGGCAGCACGCTGCTGCAGCGCCGTCTGCAGTGGCAAGGCACGCGAGATATCGCTGCTTTTTTGAGCGTTCCAGCAGCCATTGCATTTCAAGCCGCGCATGGGTGGGATTTAAAGCGCAAGGCTTGCCACACCCTTGCGGCGCAGACCCAGCGGCGCATTGACCAAATCACGGGACTTGCGCCCATTTCTCAAGACGCAGATTTTGGGCAAATGGTGGCCATTTCAGTGCCGCCGATGGACCCGCTAAATCTCAAAGATAAGCTGTTTGACCATTACCGAATTGAAGTGCCCATCACCACCCACAAAAATTGGCTTTTCATTCGCTTGTCGATCCAAGCATACAACAACGCCAGCGATGCCGATGCGCTGGTGCAAGCCGTTCAAGAGATTTACGCGGCGTAGGAAAAAGAACGCCTTCAGCTTCATGACGTTGACGGCAGTGCATTTGATCTGCATCAAGATCAAGATGGCCTTTTGTCTTACGATTGAGCTTCAATTCTGAAAAAAAATCATGAAATTACTCATCGCCGTTGACGGCTCCAAGGCCTCGGAAGCAGCTGTTAAATTTGCAGCCAAGCTTTGCGCTGACATGACCGGCCCCAACCACATCACACTCATCACAGTCCAAGATGACACTGCATTAAAACTTTTCAAAAAGTACACGCAAAAAGGTGTTGTCGATGATTACCTGCGAGAAGAGTGTGACAAAAACTTGGCTTGGTCCATCAGGTATTTGAACAAAGTCAATTTGCACCATGACATGGTCATTAAATGGGGGAACCCCAGCAAGCAAATCATCAATGAAGCCAAAAACGGCGGCTTTGACTTGCTCATCATGGGTGCAAAAGGTCGCTCAGTATGGGCCGACCACCTCATGGGTTCGGTTGCACAAAGGGTCACCGCTGTGTCTAAAGTGCCGGTTGTGATTGTCAAAAACTAATCTGCTTTTCGCTGCCCCGAATCAGTGGTGCGTCAATATTTCGCCCCCATGATGGAAATGGACATAAAGGGATATAAAGGGGACGCTTCCCTTTGATAAAGGGGACGCTTCCCTTTACCCCCACCCTTGAAGGTTTTTTATAGATGAAGTTCACGAGGCGCTTATAACGGTCTCAACTCATCTAGAAAACGAACTGCGGGCAGGGAAAGGCGCCCATCACGTCGCCGCAGGACTCTCATTTGAAGAGTATGACTCAAACCGCCAACTTCCACGGCGCGCAAGACACCCCGCTCGTTTTCTTCGCGGAACATCGGCTCCATGAGCCAACTCACAAACTGACCACTCCTAACGAGTGTTTTGATCAGTGAGATCGACGTAGTGGCAACCGCAAGGTGCGGGACCTTCAATCCGGCTCGAATGAACTGGCTAGACCATCTCGCGTAAGGGGCTGTGCCTTTCGGCATGAAAGCCCATGGCAAAGAAATCAGAGTGTCTAGTGTCGGGGATGGCAATCGGACAATCGGATGGTGCGCGGCCGCGACGACACTGGCCCGCTCATTCCAGCCACAGCCACTGACCTCGGCGACAGACTCCATATCTGGCATACCGGTGGACAGCACGAGGTCGATTTCGAAGTTGACCAAGGCAGTGCATAACTGATCTTGCACACCCTCGACCACCTCTACGTTCAACCCTGGCCACTTAGCGTGGAAGCTACACAGTTTACCCCCGGCATTGATCTGAGTATCTGGAAAAAACTGGTTGTGAACTGTGCGCTCAACGGACTGTGCGCGATCACCGACCTGACTTGCGAACAGTTGTGTGCTCAGGCGGACATTTGGAACTTCTTAGACAAAATTTCCGATGAGACCTCGGCGCTTGCCAGGGCACGAGGCGTTCTGTTGGAGTCGACAAGTGCCCGAGAGTTCCTACGCAAGGTCGCCCACGCATCGGCCGAACACTATCCATCAATGGTCTTCGATATCCGCAATAAACGCCCAACGGAGATCGACAGCCTCAATAACGCCATCGTCCAAGGAAGCCAATCTCTTGGGCTAGATGCCAGTGCCAACCAAGCCGTCGTAGCGCTAATCAAGTCTATGGAGTCAAATTACCATACGCCTAGGCACTAGCTTGATGGCCGTTTTTTACACGCCGCCTTGTCCAGAAACGCAGGCTATCATGCTGCTTCTGCTCTGAAAACGGAATATTCCATGAGGTGGTTAAACTTTTGCTTTGGGGCCTTGGCTTCATGGACCGCACAGTTCGCGTGCGCACAGACCACAACGCAAGTGCTGGACTTGCCGACTCGCCCTGGCGTGACTTTGCGCGTGCTGGCTCTCACGCCCGCCAACCCCAAGGCGGCAGTGATTTTGCTGGCCGGTGGGCATGGGGGTTTACAAATTTTCCCAAACGGATCTATGCGGTGGGGAGAAAATAATTTTGTTGTTCGCACGCGTGAGTTGTTTGCAGACCAAGGTTTGACTGTGGCAGTGGTGGATGCCCCGTCAGATCGCATGCGAATACCATTTTTATCTGGGTTTCGCCAGTCCAATGAGCACGCGCAAGACCTCAAAGCGCTCATCTCTTGGCTCAGGCTAAAAGCAGAAATACCGGTTTGGTTAATTGGCACAAGCCGCGGCACCGAGTCAGCCGCTTCAGTAGGAATCAAACTTCAAGGCACACAAGGCCTTGGCGGCATGGTGCTGACATCTTCCATCTTGGTGGACCCCAAAGGCCTGCCAGTACCTGAGATGCCCGTTAAAAGCTTCCAAGGCCCCGTACTGGTTGTTCACCATGAGCTCGATGCTTGCAGGGTGACATTGTTTTCTGATCTGCCCAAACTCACAACCCAACTCAACCCGAACGCCCCGCATGAGGTCATTACTTTTCAAGGCGGAATATCGCAAGGCGATGCTTGCCAAGCCATGGCCTACCATGGCTACAACGGCATTGAGTCCGATGTTGTGAACAAGATCGCGATGTGGGTGATCAGCCATTAGGGATAAAGGGATGGATAAAGGGTAGCGGGATAAAGGGTAGCGACCCCTTTATTGGGATAAAGGGTAGCGTCCCCTTTATGTCCCCTTTATTCCCTTTATTGCTTGATACACATGCACAGTCTTGACATATACCGATATAACGATACAATTAATGCCACTCTGCACCATAATATCGGTATGCCAAGAAACACCAAAGCCATCAATCAACTCCCTCCAGCCACCTTGGGTGCACTCCAAAAGCTGGGGGCAGACCTTGCTGTGTCCCGTTTGCGCAGGAAAGAATCACTGCGAACATGGGCAAAGCGATTGGGCGTTAGCCTCTCCACGCTCCAGCGCCTAGAAGCTGGTGACCCCGCAGTGAGCATCGGTGTGGTTGCCACTGCTTTATGGCTCATCAACAGAGATGGTGAGCTGGGAAACTTAGCCACACCAGAACATGACTTAGGCGCCCTTGAGCTGAATGTTCGAGAAGCGGTGGAGCTTGGCCAAGCACGTGCGCAGGCTTCAGCGGACACCCGCATGCGTGCAACAACTTCCAGCAACAGCATCAACCCCACCACTGGCAAGAACTGACATGCGCTTAGATGACCTGTACCTTTGGTACCTTGCAGACCCCGAGCCTCGCTACGTGGGTGCGCTAAAACTGGTTGCGTCCGGTAAAGGTGTCTCGCTTCACTACGGCACTGACTGGCTGGCCAATGGCTTTGCACTCAGCGAGGACTTGCCCCTTGTGGACATTGAGCTCTCGCCACCTGGGCGACTGAGCACCAACGCCCCCCGCGCAGTTGGCGCAGTAGACGATGCACGTCCAGACCGCTGGGGTGAAAAAGTGATTCGGTTCATCGATAGACCTAAGCGCACATCATTGATGGAGCTGCTCTACTACGCCGGTGATGACCGGTTCGGTGCGTTAGGGGTCTCAACCTCATCCAGCAGCCACCTCCCCCGCCCAGGCGGTCCATTGCCTCGGTTGGCACAAGCTCAAGAACTCAGCGAGGTGGTGGCCAAGATTGAAGCCGGCGACGCCTTGACTGCGCTTGAAACCAAAATAATTGAAGGCGGCGGCAGTCCTTTAGGTGGCGCAAAACCCAAGGCGCTTATCGACATCGATGGCGAACAATGGGTTATCAAATTCTTTAACAACGAATACGTCGACACGCCGCTCATTGAGCACGCGACCATGACGTTGGCAGCTCAGGCTGGCATTACCGTTGCCCAGACCCAAGTCATTCATCTGGCTGCGGCTAACGCCATAGCCATTCGCAGGTTTGACCGCGTGGACAGTCAGCGGATTCACAGCATCTCGGCGGGCACTGCCATCCGAGCAGCCACACCGTCCGGCACAGAGCCAGAAATGGGATATCCACAGCTCGCTCGAATCCTTCGCAGAGTCGGCGTGAGCCAAGGCGATGCACATCTGACGGATGCACAAGAGCTGTTTCGCAGAATGGTGTTCAACATCTTGGTCGACAACACCGATGACCATGAAAAGAACCACTCGCTCTTGGTTGTGAATCCTTCAGCGAATGGACGACTGAGACTCGCTCCTGCTTATGACGTTTTACCAACCAACTCTGGTCAAGGCTATCAAGAGTTCATCTGTGGCTCGCAAGGACAAGATTCCACGCTGGCCAACGCAATGTCTCAATGTGATGCCTTTGGCCTTGAGCCTGCAAAGGCCGCCGAGCAAGTTCTGCAAGTCATTGCCGTGGTCAACACTTGGCGCGCGCACTTTGCATCCCATGGGGTAACCGACAGCGACTTGGAGAATTTGGCACAACGTTTAGACGGCGAAGAGTTACTGAGCCAGCGACAGAACTTTGACGCCAGTCAATACCAAGGCGCAGTGCCCAAACGAAAACCGATAAGCCCGTTTCGTAGAGCTTGATTCACAAATGAAAAAAGCCAGCGTGCCGAGCGGTTCGTATCTTGGTCCGCACAACCGTTCAGGCAACAATTGCTTGACGACAATTAACGTGGCCGGGCGCCAATCTCATGCAGGCCCTCCATTGTTTCGTGGATGGCCGCAAAAGCATCACTACGGTATTTTTTAGTCATCTTTGGAAATCTCCTCGAACTGGCCATTTACGATAAGCAGATTAATTTGCTCGTCCGTCAAAGCCAATGTGATCTTGGCCGCTTTCTTAAAGTGATCTTCCTCATCATTTCGAATGTTGGCCTATATGTTGTGCAGCGTCTGCGCGGACTTACGGATCAGCTCGATTGTTGATGTGCCAAACTGGGTTGTATCCTTTTATTTCCCCAGATTGGTTCTGGAGTAGGTGTATCTGCGGGATCCCACGCACAAGGTGCAGCTGAAGTGAAGCGCCGACCGAGGACCGGGGAGTCCTCGGGCCGTGCAAAATGCGTATAACAATGTTGATTTTCTGGGAAGCAAAGCGTCAGCAATAGAGGACCTATCAAAGGCAGTAAATCACCGCCGTTCGAGTCAGAGCGGCGACCTTAGACAGCTAATCGGACCGCCTCAGGAGACTGCGCAGCGATTCGAAGCAGGGTCTTGGCCGCGCCCGAAGGAGTTCGTCTGCCCTGCTCCCAATCTTGCAAGGTTCGAACGGACACCCCCAGCAGAGTTGCAAACTCTAGTTGCGATACGCCTACTTTCGAACGCGCTTCAGCGGCAGGAGTCAATGCAACAACGGTGGTTCTAGCCGCCTTACCCGCCTTCATTTGCCGTACTGACGTCAGTAGGTCTTTCTGAAACTGCGCCATTTCCTTGTCAATTGAGTTTGCCATTTTCCACCTCACCTTTAAGTTGGGCCAAAAATTCAGCCGGAAGATTGTCGAATTTGGACTTGGAATACACGATTAGCAGCCAGATTCGCCCTTCAATTTCATTAAAGTAAACCACTCGTGCACTGCCACGCTTTCCCATGCCTTGGCGTGTCCAGCGTACCTTTCGGCAGCCACCGGAACCCGGTACGACATCACCGGCATACGGGTTGGCTGCTATCCAGTTGATGAATTCAGAACGTTCAGATTCCGACCAGACTTCTTCAGCATATTTTTGAAAAATTGGTGTCTCTGAAACGGTGTTCATCGAAATCATTATACGGCATTGCCGTATTCATGGCAAGCACGCCGACAGCACGCCCTTTGGGTCAAGTTGCCGTTCAACCAACAATCCCTTCGACATAACCAGTACCGGCCAAGGTCAACACGACATTGACAGGGTTGACCGGTGCCCTGGTTGAAATATGCACCCAAGTGTACTCAAAAATCATCTGCCCAATGCCCAGCTCCGTGAGCCTGGACTCCAGCGCCTGACAGATTGCCAGCGGCGTGCCAAAGTCGGGCGAACGAAAGTCCACAGCTTTCCATGTTTCAGATTTTGCGTGAGTTGCTATCAACGACAAGGCAAGTGGAAGAGTTGCAATCAGTAGTTTCGAAGCATCTGCATCTCCAGTTCAGATATTTAGGCTTGTTATAGCAAGCAGGTCAAGTACTTGACCTGTGCGGTCGGCGCAAATGCCAGATCCAGTGTCACCACCAGCGTTGCATCATGCGTAATGCCTAGCTGGAACAAAGTCCAGAGTACTGACTGATCGATCCTCGGCAGGTTCTATTCTCAAAAGTCACATCCTAACTTAAAGCTTACTCGATGATGCGCTAAAAGATCCGACTACGCCACCATACGTACTATCGTATTGGCGCGGGCTTAGTCACCGCACCAGCACAGGCACGCCAATGGCATTGCCGCGACCGTATTGTGCTTCAAGCAGCGACTTGGCAGCGATGGTGTTTGCTGCATCGATGTGCGCCCAAACAACCATCTTGCCGTGCCCCAGGGGTGACGGAATCTGCACACGAGCTTGGTAGGTCTTCACCGCAGCACCGCTTATTTCTTCTTGCCAAAGCCTGCACGCAAAGCACCGCTGACCTGTTCCATCTGCGTGTCAAGTTCACCCGCATTCACTGCGTCCTTGATGACGCCAAGCGTGGTGATGAGTTCGCCCATGTCAGCAACTTCAATGTTATTCTTGCCCTTGACGATTTCAATCGGCTTTGCGCCTTACCGCAATTCCAAGGCCAACTTGCCGTTTGGCGCTGCAAACCACCATTGCTTAACGCGCTTGGACACCACCACCTGCTTTCGCTCGCAGGATTCCGCGTCGACGACAGACTTTACGCGTTTGCCTGCGTAGATCTCACCATCGGTCTGCGCTTTTCCATACCAATCTGCTCGACCAGATGCGCGGTCAGTTTCGCCCTAAGCAAGACGGTCGGAGATTTTTGACCTGCTGCAACACTCACGATTTTCAATTTTGCCAATGCACTCATTGGCATCCCCCCAAGGCAGTAGACAAGAGCCTAGACGACTGCTGTTGAGAAATCGTTAAGACTTTGTATCTCGGAGGGAACGGCAGTTTTCGCGACATTTGAGTCCCATGAAAACCAAGTAATACCGTCACAGGTAAAACGATCTTGTTTAAATTCCCACCGGTCAGTTGATCCCAACCAATCAAATAACCGCTTCCAGGCCTTTGCGATCAAGCAGGTTAAGCAACTTCAGTGAGGGGCCGCTTGGGTGCTTGTCGCCAATCTCCCACTTTCGCACGGTCGAAATACTGGTGTTCAACACCGACGCCAAAACAGCTTGGCTCAACTGAAGATGGTCCCTCAGAGCGCGAATTTTTTCACTGTCGTATGCGGGGATGGGGTCCAGACAAAGCACGTCAAATTTGCGCATTTTGCGTTTATCAATGAAGCCAAGGCGATGAAGATCGCTGACTGTTTCGTGGACTGCTTCAAAAATTTGGCTCTTGGCCTTAGATTTAGTGGTCATGGCATATCTCACTTAAGGTTCCATCATTCAAGGCCTCAGCCAATTGTTTTCCAGTCCTCGCCAATAGCTGCTCGGCCAGGTCTTTCAACGCTTCTAATTCATCATCCGATATGTTGGCACGGTCATTTTTTTCGAATCCGTACACAAAAAACCATCGATTTCCCTTGTTGGTCGCGACCAGTGTTCTGGCTCCACCCCGTTTGCCACGGCCAGAAAGTCCCACGCGTTTTTTGACGACCCCACCGCCAAGGTCTGCATCGATCAATCCTTGAGCCATTTCGTCAACTGCAGAGCAGAGCGCTTCATCGCTGAGCTCAGTTTTGCGCATCCAGCGAGCGAAGTATCGGGTCTTAAAAACGCGTCTCATGGCCAATTGTGCCACTTAGTGGCATAAATTGTCAATGGTGCGGCCATTGATTGTCGGGAGTAAATGAGTTGTCCGGTTTTTAGCAAGTAGTCTGTCCGGTTTGTGGAGGAGCGATGCAACACGGTGTGACCGCTTTGGAGAAAACCACTCGATTTCCAGATGCACCCCGAACGGCTCCTAACGCGACATTTGAGTCACTGAAGCCCAAAAGTCAAACAGCCGCTTCAGATCGAAATCAGCAATTCAACTTTGGCTGATGTATGTCCGACTAAAGGGTGAAGTCACCTAAGACAGTACTTCAAACAAACTCAAAAAAAACACGGGGGTGCTGGTTCAATGTTGATGACTTCAAAGAGCTGCCGTGCTGGCAAAAGAGTCAACATTGAAATCAATCCTGACCGCCAACCCAGTAGTTGTGCGGCTTGCAGGATGACAGACCAAATAGTATTCCCACCGGTGGGAATACTATTTGCTAAAAATAAGCAAAAAGCCCGGAAGACCGGGCTAAGTGCTTGATTCATATGGGGTGGCTGATGGGGCTCGAATATACGCCAAAGGGGAACACAGGAGAACATTGGGGTACGTAGGGGCACACAAGATCACGGAAGTGCTTGATTTCATTAAAAACACAACACATTCATGCCCCTGCAATCCAGTAATTTGTCCCCGAATTGTGCCCGGCGGTACAGCTCAGGAAAGTCGCATGATTTGCTGTCTAACAGGTACGTCAAACAGGAGTAAGTTGACTGAGTGTCTTCTTTTTCCTAAAACATCACGCACTCAAAATTATTTCAGTTTTTGATGCTTCTCAATTAGATTTTTAGCTGTGTGCAGTTCCGAATCGGTCAAAGCCCTAAACTCACTCGCGCCATTAAATCCTGTGAATCCAGGACTAACACCTAGCTTTAATAATTCGGACTCCAGCACACTTGCTGCTTCTTTGACATTGACAAGCAGAATTACCTCGAATTCAAATTTAGCAAAGCGCGCTACCTCCAGTATGCGTCGATCATCTAACCTAGCTGACGTGACCCCAAACTTGAACACGTCCAAACCATCAAATACCTGTCCAACTGCACGCCATAGGTAGATTGCGTCGCCATCACTTGATGGATTGAAATCCATATGGGAACATATTTCATCTAACCACCCGTTAATATCTGCACCGTGATAAGCACTAGAGTTCCCCAAAGAAAAAGCTCTTCGATTTGTATATTTCAGCGCTTCATCAGAACAATTTTTCTTAATGGACCAATGCCCGTTTGGCAACTTACCTGCAATCATGTGACCACAAATTTGATCAATGATATTTTTGCGCGATGCCGTGAGAAATGCAGATGGTGACTTTTCAACAAAATCAACCTTACTTTCATATTTCAATGCTTCAGCAGTCAAGTTTTCTAAAGTCCAAAAACCGCTTGGCTTTTTAATTTCAACCATGTGTGAGCAAATAATTTGGCGGCATTTCATTAGTCCTGCTGCTTTATAAGCTGCACCATTTTTCTGCTGGAATTCTTGACGCGAAGAATATTTCAGTGCTTCGTCTCTTAGCTTTTCAAGACTCCAATATCCATCAGGCTTTTTGATCTCTGTCATGTGACCGCAAATAGTGTCGCGAAGATTCATCCGGCCAGCAGCGCCATACGCTGAACCGTTTGCTTTTTGAAACTCTGTTCTTGTGGTGTATTTGAGCGCTTCAACCTGAAGTGTTTCCAGCGTCCAGTAACCGCGAGGTTTTTGGACCTCGATCATGTGACCGCAAATATCATCGAGCAGATTCCGTCGCGAAGCAGCCTTGTATGCTGAAAGAGAACCTTTTTGAAATCCACTTCTTGTGGTGAATTGACGTGCTTCAGCCTGAAGCGTTTCAAGCGTCCAATATCCTGTAGGTACTCGGGTCGTTTTCATAGCTAATGGAAATTACCGCCACCTCGCCTAATTGCGCCAGGGAAGCATGTCGTTGGCTAAGACGTAGCGGGCTAGGTCAGTACACAAGATAATTATAAATTCACCAAGCACAGCTTATCGTAACCGCTGGGGGACATGTCCAATGCTTCCGAGGCGGTGTCATGTGTCAAATCCATATGGACCTGCCAAGACCGCAATTCAGCGCTTATCACCTTAGCCACGCTCACCGGGATGCTTCCAAGGCTGTTATTGTTTCACGCCACTTTGCTAGATATCACCGCTCCTACAACTGCCGGCACGCACATGCCACGTCTTTGATCATGGCAAATGGGAATCACAAATGGGGGTCATTACAGATGGGGCACTCGGTGGAAATGTTCCAAAAAAAATACACCAAGTGGATTGATGGCGACCAGAGCGAAGCTGAAGTTGCGAGGCTGGAAGCGAATCTTAAAAATCAAATTGTCCCCGGACTGTCCCCGGAAAGGGTGACAGGAGCGTAAGTAGTTGATTTTAAAGGGAAAAATTGGGGTGGCTGATGGGGCTCGAACCCACGACAACAGGAATCACAATCCTGGACTCTACCAACTGAGCTACAGCCACCGCAGAAGCAAAATTATAACGCAAGCCCTTAGGAGGCTGCTCCTTTGGTTGCCTCAGGTGCGGGCTTGGAGACCAAAATTTCCGCCTTCATGGAATGCTTTAACTGGGCCAGGTAAGCCTGCGCTTGGGCCGAGGCCCACAGCTGTGTGAATTGTTGCTGGGCTTGCATGGCGTCTTCTTTTTTATCGGCCTCGCGGGGCAGCACTTTGTTCACGCGCAACACAGCAAAACCTTGCGCACCCAAATCAACTCCCACCCAAGCTGGCAATGCGCCAGGGTCTGCACGCAAAGCAGCTTCAATCACTTGCGGGGCTTGGCCTTGCGATTGATCGCGTGACAAGCTCATAGCGCCAGGCAAAGTGGCAGCACTTGGATTGGCTTGCCATGCTGTTAAGCGCTCTTGCCCCTGCAGGCGAGCCATCTCTGCTGCACGGGTTTGCGTCAATCGGCTGCGCACGGTGTCTTTGACCTCAGCCAAGGGCAAAGTGGCAGCAGGATGGTGCTTGAGAACACGCGCTGATACCAGCGTGCTGGCGGCCACCTCAATGGCCTCGGTGTTGCGCTGCTTTTGCACGGATGCCTCGCTGAACAATGACTGCAGCAAGCCGGGGTGGTTCAAAACTCCTTTGGCCCCAGGCATGGCAGTGCGGCTGACTTGGCTGGCTTTTTGTATGCTGAGTTTGAGTTTGTCCGCCACGGGTTTGAGGCTGTCGGATTGTTCATAAACCGTATTGGAGAATATTTCGGCCAGTTCGGCAAATTTGCGCTGTGCTTGTTGTTTTTTAAGGTCGGCCTCCAATGAGGGGCGCAAGGCTTCAAAGCTCTGCGTTTTAGGCGCCTTGATGTCAGTCAGTTGGATGATGTGAAAACCAAATTCAGACTCCACCACGTCGCTGATGTCTGATTTTTTCATGCTGTAGGCCGTGTCTTCAAACACTTTGACCATGGCGCCGCGCGGGAAAAAATCGAGGTCACCGCCTTTGGCTGCAGAGCCAGGGTCTTGCGAATTTTTGCGCGCCACTTCAGCAAAACTGCCGGGCTTGCCGCGAACAGTTTGCAGCAACTCTTGCACTTTGGCTCGGGCTTTTTCGCGCTCTGCGGCCGGCGCATCTTTGGCTGCAATGATCAAAATATGGCTGGCACGGCGCTCTTCTTGGCTGGCCAAGCGCTGCAGGTTTTGCTCGTAGTATGTCTTTAATTCTTGTTCGCTGACCACCATGGATTGGCGCAGCGTCTCAAGGTCAAGCACCACGTATTCAATGTCGGCTGTTTCGGGGGATTGAAACTGCGTTTGGTTTTTGTCGTAATAGGTTTGGAGCTCGTCTTGACTCAAGTTGACTTTGCCCAGAAACTCAGAGGCCGGAAACTTCACAACTTGCACTTCACGCTTTTGCATGAAGGCGTCTAATGCGGTTCGCGTTTGCGCAGTGGTTGCAAAAGCAGAGCCCTGAACGCCTTGCACCACTTGCCGGGTTGACAGATCACCTCGTACTTGCGCCTCAAACATTTCAGGTGTCATGCCTTGGGTGGACACCATCTGCTTGTAGCGCTCCATGTCCAGTTTGCCATCGGGAGACCGCAAGGCCGCAATGGCAGGGCTTTGCTGCAATTCACGCGCCAAGCGCGTATCGCTGGTGATGAGTTGCAACTTTTTGGCGGCAGCTGCCAAGACCTGATCGCGCACCAAGCGCTCCAAAGTGGCGTAGCGAGCTTCAGGCGTATCGAGTAACTTCATGTCAATGTTGGGCATGGCCGCGCGGATTCGGTCGGTCTCGCGCTTGTGCGCGGCGTCCCACTCGGCTTGGTTGATTTTGTTGCCATCGACTTTGGCAACCACCGCACCTTGGTCTTTGAAACGGCTGTAGCCCTCAATGCCAAACATGACGAAAGAAGGAATGATGAGCAAAAACAAAAGACCCATCATGATCTTGGTGTTGTTACGGACAAAATCAAACATGCGAGGACTCTCTGTAGACTGGTGCAAAAACTAAAAAACAAAAAGGCGAACAACCTGTTCGCCTTTGCTCGGAGTGGTGGGTGCTGACGGGGTCGAACCGCCGACCTACGCCTTGTAAGGGCGCCGCTCTACCGACTGAGCTAAGCACCCCACCTTCAAACGAGGATCAGTTCAGGGCGTCTTTGAGCGCCTTGCCTGGACGAAACTTGGGCACCTTGGCAGACTTGATCTTAATGGCTGCACCAGTGCGAGGGTTGCGGCCCGTGCGCGCCGCACGCTTGGTGACTGCAAAAGTGCCAAACCCCACCAAGGCAACCGTGCCGCCTTTTTTCAGTGTGGTGCGCACCGCGCCAATGGTTGCCTCCAGCGCACGGCCAGCAGCAGCTTTAGAGACGTCAGCATGCTTAGCAATGTGCTCGATCAGTTCTGTTTTGTTCATAGAGAGCCTTAAAAATAAAGTGCCTGAAAATCAGATCACTTGTCAATGTTGAAATTATTTGAAGCTCATCAGAACTTCGGTGACAACTTAATTGTCTTCACAATGCAATTTGTCAGTTCCAATTTAGCCAGACAAACCGCGTCTGTCAATCGAGTTTTCTCCTAGAAACCGCATTGCGACTCGAATTCTAGACGCAATAGCATGACCATAACGGCCCGAGATGAAAAAAAATTATGAATTGCTGGACTTGTGAAAATAAAGTTCTCACAAGGCTTGCGCAATGGCTTTGCCTACGTCTTGGGTGTTGGCAGTTCCGCCGATATCAGCCGTTCGAGGGGCACCACTTTCAGGCGATAAAACTTTTTCAATGGCCGCCAATACCGCATCATGGGCGGGCTTGCAGCCCAAGAATTCAAGCATCATTGCACCGCACCATATTTGCCCAATCGGGTTGGCAATGTTCTGGCCAGCAATGTCGGGGGCTGAGCCATGAACGGGTTCAAACAAGGATGGAAATTTGCGATCCGGGTTCAAGTTGGCGCTGGGCGCAATGCCAATGGTTCCGGTGCAAGCGGGGCCCAAATCACTCAAGATATCGCCGAATAAGTTGGTCGCCACAACCACGTCAAAAAACTCTGGGCGCTGCACAAAGTGCGCAGTCAAAATGTCAATGTGAAATTTGTCCAAGCGCACGCCAGGGTAGGCTTTGGACATCTCCAGCACGCGCTCGTCCCAGTATGGCATGGTGATGGCAATGCCATTGGATTTGGTGGCGCTGGTCAAGTGCTTTTTAGGGCGTGATTGCGCCAATTCAAATGCAAATTTCAAAACGCGGTCAACGCCAATGCGAGACATCACGGTTTCTTGCATGACGATTTCTCGCTCTGTGCCGGGGTACATGCGCCCGCCAATGCTAGAGTATTCCCCCTCAGTATTTTCCCGAACAATGTACATGTCAATTTCACCCGGTTGGCGGGGGCTGCCGTCTCTTCGCACCACCGGCGCGATGATGCCGGGCATCAAGCGCGCAGGTCGCAAATTAATGTACTGGTCAAACTCTCTGCGAAACAGCAACAAAGAGCCCCATAAGGAAACATGGTCGGCAATTTTTTCTGGCCAACCTACTGCGCCAAAATAAATGGCGTCATGCCCACCGATCAGATCTTTCCAATTGTCGGGCATCATCTGGCCGTGCTTTTCACAGTAGTCCCAACTGGAAAAATCAAAGTGGTCAAACTGCAAATCAAGGCCAAATTTACCAGCTGCGGCCTCCATCACGCGCAGGCCTTCGGGCATGACTTCTTTGCCAATGCCATCACCGGCAATGACTGCAATGCGTTTTTTTGTCATGATTGTTTCCTTTTCAAAATGAAATAAATCAGGGTTGCCGGCTCACTTCTATCTCAAAGGCTGCGCCGGGCGCACAACCCAGCTGACACCCCATGCCGTCAAAGCAATGCCCATCAAGGTGATGGCAGTCACTGGCTCATCGAATAAAAACCAAGCCATGATCGCGGTGCAAGGCGGCACCAAATACATGAGGCTAGTGACGGAAGCGGCTGCACCTTTTTGAATCAACAAATAAAGCAGAGAGCTCCCACCCAAGGTCAAGCCCAAAACTGACCAGGCCATGGCCCCCACCAATTCAACGTTCCAATGCATTGTCTCAGTTTCAAGCCAAGCCAAGGGGGTGGTGACCAGCAGCGCGGCTATCAGTTGAACGCTGTTGGCTGAGCGCACATCACACGGTTTGACAAAGCGCTTTTGGTACAGCGTACCCAGGGTGATAGCGAACAAAGCCGTCACAGCAAACATCAAGTTCACGGCATTGACATGGTCCAGGGCGCTGCCTGCACTCAGCTTGTTCCAAACCACCATCAGCAAACCGGCGAATCCCAGGGTCAAACCCAGCCATTGACGAGAAGTGACCGCTGCGCCTGGGGTTTGGCTTGATGGCTCGCCGGATCGGCTGGACAGCCAGATGGCCGTGAGCACCGGCTGAATACCCACAATCAGGGCGGACAAGCCCGAGCCCATACCGGCTTTGACTGCAGCCCAGACCCCGCCCAAATACCCAGCGTGCATCAAGATACCCGTGACAGACAGGTGCAGCCAGGCCGTACGCCCTTGCGGCCATTGAACGCGTGCCCACAAGATCCACGGCAAAAAGCACAGGATAGACAAGGCATACCGAACCCAGAGGAAGGAGAACGGTGGGGCGTGGGGCATGCCAAAGCGCGCCACGATGAATCCAGTGCTCCAAATCAGCACAAACACAGCCGGCATAGCGCTGACCCAAGCGCCGGTTTTGGCAGCTTCGGTCATTTCACGCGGGCACGAATTTCCGGCAAGGCTTTTTGCATGTAATAGACCATGGACCAGACCGTCAAAATGGCTGCAATCCAAATCAGCACCGTGCCCCATAGGTGCGTGTTGACCAAGGTGAAAAGCCATCCGTCATACAGCAAAAAAGGAATCGCCACCATTTGCACGGTGGTCTTGAGTTTGCCGACAAAATGCACCGCCACGCTTTTGCTCGCGCCCAGCTGCGCCATCCATTCACGCAATGCTGAAATGGCGATTTCACGGCCAATGATCACCAAAGCCACCATGACGTGAACGCGGTGCATGTGAACCAAAACCAGCAAAGAAGCGCAGACCAAAAACTTGTCAGCCACGGGGTCTAAAAAGGCGCCGAAAGATGAAATTTGATTGAGTTTGCGGGCCAAATAACCATCGAGCCAATCGGTGATGGCAAACACCACAAACATCACGGTGGCCGCCAAATTGCGCGTGTCTTCAGGCAAGTCGGTGTAGAAAACACCCACAATGAGTGGAATCGCCAGAATGCGCGTCCAAGTCATCAAGGTGGGGATGGTCAAAAACATAGGCCTATTGTGTCATGGCTTGGGTCAATGCAGGGCCTGGTAAATGCTTTGCGCCAACTCCCGCGAAATTCCCTGAACTGACATCAAATCTTCCACGCTGGCGTCTTCTACGCCGCGCACGCCGCCAAAGCGCTGCAGCAGGCTGGCGCGTTTGCGCGGGCCAATGCCGGCAATCTCCTCCAAACGGCCGCCTCCCACGCGCACCCGGGCTCTTTGCGCGCGCATGCCCGTGATGGCAAAGCGGTGCGCCTCATCGCGCACTTGTGCCACCAGCATCAACGCGGCAGAGTCTTTGCCCAAATAAACTTTTTCACGGCCATCGGCAAACACCAATTCCTCTAGGCCCACCTTGCGGCCTTCGCCTTTTTCAACCCCCACGATCAAAGCCAAATCTAAGCCCAAACTTTCAAAGACTTCCCGGGCCATGGACACTTGGCCTTTGCCGCCATCGATCAAAACCAGGTCGGGCATGTGCACATTGGCTGGCGCCTCGCCCGAATTCAAAGCCTGGGCCAACTTGCCATATCGGCGAAGCAAAACTTGGCGCATGGCAGCGTAGTCGTCCCCCGGGGTGATGCCCTCGATCTTGTAGCGCCGGTATTGGCTGTTTTGCATTTTGTGATTCTGAAACACCACGCAAGACGCTTGTGTGGCTTCGCCTGAGGTGTGGGAAACATCAAAGCACTCCATGCGCAAAGTATCGATATCGTCGGGCGCCAAATCCAATGCCTCTACCAAGGCCCGTGTTCTGGCTTGCTGCGAGCCCTCTTCTGCCAACAAGCGGGTCAATTGAATCGAGGCATTGTTTTGAGCCATCTCCAACCACACCCTGCGCTGCTCGCGGGGGTTGTGCACCGCGCTGACTTTGACGCCGCTTTGCAAGGACACCGCTTTGATCAGTTTTTTATCGACCTGCTCGCTGGTGATCAAAGACGTCGGCACCGCAATGCCCAAGTAGTGCTGCGCAATGAAGGCCTCCAAAATCCGGACCTCCAGAGTCTGTGGTTGGGCCTCTTCACCCTCTAAAGTGGTCATGCTGCCTATGGCGTGAGCGTCCTCCACGTGAGCAGGAAAATACGGCCGGTCGCCCAAATGGCGCCCTCCCCTGACCATGGCCAAGTTGACGCAGGCCCGCCCCCCCTGCACTTTGACGGCCAAGATGTCGGCATCGCTGTCTGAGACTGTGTCCACAGACTGCTGGTGCAACACGCGAGACAAGGCCGTCATTTGGTTGCGCACTTGCGCGGCCTGCTCAAATGCCAGTTGATCGGCCAGGGCCATCATGCGCGCCTCCAATGCTTGCAAAACAGCTTGCGTCTCCCCCCGCAAAAATTCTTCGGCGTGGCGCACATCTTGGTCGTAGTCGGCCTGCAAGATCATGCCCACGCAGGGCCCCGAGCAGCGCTTGATCTGATAGAGCAAACAAGGCCGAGTGCGGTTAGAAAAAACAGTGTCTTCACAGGTTCGAAGGAGAAACACCTTTTGCAGCAATTGAATGGTTTCTTTCACCGCCCAAGCGCTGGGATATGGGCCGAAGTAGCGGTGCTTTTTCTCGACACCGCCTCGGTAATAAGCGATCCGAGAAAATGCCTCGGCCTGTGGTTTGCCTGGCGTTCCGGTCGCATTCGCTGTGCTGGTGCTTTTGCCTGGGCCTGAAACTTTCAAATAAGGGTAACTTTTATCGTCTCTGAACAAAATATTGAACTTGGGGTTCAAAGTTTTGATCAAGTTATTTTCCAGCAGCAAGGCCTCAGCTTCAGATCGCACCACCGTGGTTTGCATGCGCACGATCTTGCTGACCATGTGGCCAATGCGCGTGCCGCCATGGTCTTTTTGAAAATAACTGCTGACGCGTTTTTTTAAATTGCGCGCTTTGCCCACATACAAGACTTGGTCTTGCGCGTCGAAATACCGGTAGACCCCAGGCAAGCTGGGCAGCGCGGCTACTTCGGCCAACAAGGTTTCTGAATGAACACTGGGCATGGGCGCTATTGTGGCGCCAAGCAAGCCACAATAGCGCCCATGCTTTGGGACATTTTTTGCAAGGTGATCGACAACCACGGAGACTTGGGCGTGTGCTGGCGCCTGTGCGCCGATTTAGCCCAGCGCGGTCATCATGTTCGCTTGTGGGTGGACGACCCCCAAGCCCTGGCCTGGATGGCGCCTGGCGCCCTGGAAGGGGCCTACAAGCCAGAAGGTCAGGCAGCAGCGGCAAACATTCAAATTCGCGCATGGGACAGCGCATTGCAAGCTCCGCAAGACATCCCTTCCGATGTATGGATAGAAGCCTTTGGCTGCGAATTGCCGGCGCATTTTCTCACCCAAGCGAGCAACACCTTAAACCGCGCGAAGCTGCCGGTGTGGCTTAACTTGGAGTATTTAAGCGCTGAGTTTTATGTTCAGCGCAGCCACCGCCTGCCCAGCCCGGTGCAGCACGGCCCTCTGCGAGGCCACACCAAATGGTTTTACTACCCCGGGTTTAACAACCGCACCGGCGGCTTGCTGCGCGAACCAAACTTGGCGGCACGCCAAGCTGCATTTGATGCGCCAGCTTGGCGCGCAAGAGCAGACGCCTTGGCCTTGCCCAGCCAGCGCGAGGCTCCCACCCCACCCGCTTCAGGCTGCAGAACCAGCTTGTTTTGTTATGAGCCAGCCGTCCTTGGGCAAGCCCTTGCCTTGAGCGATTTAAACCCCGAGGGGCACCGCTGGTGGGTCACCCATGGGCGCGCGCACCAAGCCGTTGTCCTAGCCTTGAATCAATTTGACTTGGCCAGCCCGAAGCCTTCGTGGACTGCCTTGCCGGCATTGAGCCAATTTGAATTCGACCACCTGCTGTGGGCCAGCGATTTGAATTTTGTGCGCGGCGAAGACTCTTTGGTGCGGGCCCTTTGGGCCGGCAAGCCACTGGTCTGGCACATCTACCCGCAAGAGGACAATGCCCACCACGCCAAGCTCGAGGCATTCTTGGACTGGCTGCAAGCCCCGGCCAGCCTGCGCGATTTCCACCGCGTATGGAACGGTATTCAAAGCACCCCCTTGCCTGCTCTGGACCTGCCGGCATGGGGCATTTGCGTGCAAAAAGCCCGCGAACGCTTGTTGGCACAAACCGATTTGCTGACCCAATTGCTTCAATTTGTGGCTGAAAAGAGCTAAAATAGCAGGCTTTGGGCAATCAGCCTGATTGCGCCGCCAAATAAGGCCGCAACTGATAAAACCCACACCCATCACTATTGGACCCCTATGAAAGTAGCTCAAGAAATTCGCGTTGGCAACGTCATCATGCACGGCAAAGACCCCATGATTGTGCTGCGCACCGAGTACAGCCGCGGTGGGCGCGGCGCAGCCACTGTTCGCATGAAGCTCAAGGCCCTGCTCAACAACATGGGCACCGAGGTGGTGTTCAAAGCCGACGACAAAATGGACCAAGTCATCTTGGACCACAAAGAGTGCACTTACTCTTACTTTGCTGACCCCATGTATGTTTTCATGGACACCGAGTACAACCAATACGAAGTCGAGTCAGAAAACATGGGCGACGCGCTGCACTACTTGGAAGACGGCATGTCGGTTGAAGTGGTGTTTTATGACGGCAAAGCCATCTCTGTGGAATTGCCCACCAGCGTGGAGCGCGAGGTCACTTGGACCGAACCCGCCGTCAAAGGCGACACCTCTGGCAAAGTTTTGAAACCCTCCAAGATTGCCACAGGCTTTGAAGTGCCTGTGCCCTTGTTCGTCAATCAAGGCGACAAGATTGAGATCGACACCCGCACAGGCGAGTACCGCAAGCGCGTCTAACTCTGCGCCCGGTCATCAGGGCGCAATTTCCAAGCTTGGGGTGCGCCACTGGCCACCGCCAAGCCCACCACCCAAAACACGACGCTGACACCGACCACTGCGCCTGCAAGTCCAAACAGCAAAGGCATGACAACGCTTGAAGCGTTGACGGTCATGATGCGAAGCCCCAAGGCTTCGCCCTGCCGATCTTTCGGCGTTATTTGATGCAAGGTGCTCATCACCATGGGTTGCACCACCCCCAACACCACGCCCAAGCAAACCGAACAAAGGCCCATGGCCAGCGGTGTTTCAAAAAAGGGATAGATGGCAAATATCGAGCCTGCACAAAGCATGGCCATGGTCAAAATTAAATACTCCTCTATGTGCCTGGCAATAAAAGGCAAAATCACCCGAATGAAGGCTGAGGCTGCTGCAAATGAACCCAAAATCAAACCCACCACCGAGGCGCTGAAACCGCGTTCGTGGCCCAACACGGGAACCACAAAAGTGTGCACATCCCAGCAAGACGACATCAGCCAACTGACCAGCAGCAAACGGCGCATCAAAGGGTTTTTAAAAAGATCGATGATCTTGCCTGGCGGGCCCTTGAACACGCTGATTTCGATCGGGTGTTCATGCTGCTTTCGAATCCAAGCCCAAGCGATCAAAGGAAAGATCGACAGCATCAGAAATGCGGCCATGAAACCCGTGGCATCGGCTGGCGAAGCGCCCGCGTGGTCGATCATCAAACCGGCAAACAAAGGGCCGATGAAGTTGGAGACTGCTGGCCCGATGGCCAGCCAACTGAAAGTTTCCTTGAGTTGATTGGTGTCGGCGGCAGCGCGTCCCACGTGGCGCTGCAAAGCAATCACTGTGATGCCTGTGGCACCTCCGGTGGCCAAAGCGCTGACACACAGGATTGGGAAGATGGGCCAGACAACCGCCAAGCCTGCGCCCGAGCAAGCCAGCATCACACTCAAGCGCACCGGGCGCTTAAGGCCATGCCGGTCAGTGAAGCGCCCCGCAGGTATGGCCATGAAAACCTGAGTGAGTGAAAACAAAGACAACAAAACCCCCACCGCCATGGTGCTGTAACCCTGCTGCAAGGCCAGCAAAGGTGTTGCCAAGCGCATGCCTGTCATGCAAGCATGCAGAAATATCTGGCCTGCAATCAGTTGGCTCAAACTTTTATTCACAGGGGATCGCTGCCACTTTCGCCAGGCTCCATGGGCAACAGGCCTGGTGTCTGTGCTTCGGGCAGGGCCTCAACTTGGCGCAAGGCCCGGTGCATCACATTGCTGCGCGTTTGGGCTTTGTCCAATGTATTCAAAACCCCTTGAGTTTGCTCTTTGACTTTGGCCAAGACTTCGCCAAATTTCCCAAACTCGGTTTTGACCGCGCCCAAAACTTGCCAGACTTCACTCGAGCGTTTTTCTAAAGCGAGAGTTCGAAATCCCATTTGCAAAGAGTTGAGCATGGCCATCAAGGTGGTGGGGCCGGCCAGCGTCACGCGGTGTTCACGCTGCAAGGACTCGATCAGGCCAGGCCGGCGAAGGACTTCGGCATACAGCCCCTCGGTGGGCAAAAACAAAATGGCAAAGTCGGTGGTGTGCGGAGGTTCCACATATTTTTCCGCAATCGATTTGGCCTCTAAGCGAACGCGCGCTTCCAAGGCCTTGGCACACACCTCTGCTTGTAGCGCATCGGCCCGCGATTGGGCCTCCAAAAGACGCTCGTAGTCTTCATTCGGAAATTTGGCATCGATGGGCAACCACACCGGATGACCATCTTCAGACCTTCCAGGCAAACGAATGGCAAAGTCCACTCGGTTTTTACTGCCAGGGCGGGTTGCACATTGGGTGGCGTATTGATCCGGCGCCATGACTTGCTCGAGCAAAGAGGCCAATTGTGCTTCCCCAAACATGCCGCGTGTTTTGACGTTGGTCAGCAAGTGTTTGAGATCCCCTACGCCTTGCGCCAAGGTGTTCATCTCGCCCAAACCTTTGTGCACTTGCTCCAAGCGATCGGCCACTTGTTTGAAACTCTCGCCCAATCGCGCTTGCAAAGTGGTTTGCAATTTTTCGTCAACGGTTTGACGCATTTCATCGAGCTTGGCAGCATTGCTCAACTGCAATTGGGCCAACTGCGTCTCCAGCGTGCCGCGCATCTCGCTCAAGCGGCGGGCATTGGCCTCTGAGAGTTGCTGCATTTGCAGCGTGAGCGTTTCAGACAGCGTTTTTTGCAGCAATGACAGTTGCTGGGCAAAAGCATCCATTTGGCTGTTTTGCGTTCGAGTGGCCTCACCGCTTTGCTGCACCAAGCTTTGCTGGAAAGTGCCTAGAGTTTGAACCAGCTCTTGCCGCCCGCCTCGGGCCGATTCACTGATCGCAGCACGCAGCTCACGCTCTAAGCGCTCGTTGCCCGATTGCAGGCTAAGCGCTAATTCTTGCAAGGGGCGCGCAGCTTCGTGCGCTTTGCTCTGATAGCGCCACAAGACCAGCAGAACGATCACGATCAAGACATTCAAGAGGCCCAAAAAAGCCAGCCATGTTGCTGCAGAAATGTCCATCAAGCATGCCCTGCGGCGACGGTGTTCAAGGGCGTCAAGGCATGGCCCCGGCTGAAAAAAGCGATGATGTTGTCTGCAGCCAAATCGGCCATGGCCAACCGTGTTTTGACGGTGGCACTGGCAATGTGCGGGGTCAGTACCACATTGGGCAGTTTGAGCAATTCAGGGTGCACCGAAGGCTCGCCCTCATAGACGTCCAAGCCGGCGCCAGCAATGCGCTTTTCAAGCAGCGCTTGTGCCAAGGCAGCGTCGTCCACAATGCCCCCGCGTGCAATGTTGATCAAGGTCGCTGTGGGTTTCATTTGCGCCAATTCAGCAGCGCCGATGCAGTGGTGAGAGGCATGGCTGTAGGGCAAGACCAAAATCAAGTGGTCGGCGCTTTGCAGCAGTGTTTGTTTGTCGACGAAACGCGCCTTGCATTGTGCCTCTTTGTCAGCGTCCAAGCGGCTGCGGTTGTGGTAGATCACCTCCATGCCAAACCCATGGGCCGCACGCTTGGCAATGGCTTGGCCGATGCGGCCCATGCCCAAAATACCCAAAGTACTTCCATGCACTTCGGCACCTGCGAACATGTCGTAGCGCCACTGCTTCCACAGCCCGGCTCGCAAAAAATGCTCGCTCTCGGTCATGCGCCGCGCTGTGGCCATGATCAAGGCAAAACCAAAGTCAGCGGTGGTTTCGGTCAGAACATCGGGGGTATTGCTCGCCACAACACCGGCAGAAGTCATGGCCGGTACATCAAAATTATTAAAGCCAACAGCCATGTTGGCTGCAATCTTCAGGCGCGGTTGGGGGCCTAAAACAAGGGCATTGACAGGGTCTGAGCCGGTGGTCAAAGTGCCGTCGTGCTGGCCCAATTGCCGCGCCCATTCAGCCGGCTCCCACGCGTGGTCTATTTGGTTGTCGGTGACTTCAAACGAGACAGCTAATTTTTGCAAGACCGATTCAAAAATCGGACGCGCTACCAAAATTTTAGGTTTCATGCAACTGACTTTCAGTGTTTCAATGTTTCAAAATTGCATTCAATGCGTCAATTGAAATTCAACAATGTAGAAAATGGCGCCACTCAAATACCCGAGCAAGGCCAGGGCACTGATTTTTTTCATGTACCAAATGAAATCAATTTTCTCTAAGCCCATGGCGGCCACACCGGCGGCCGAGCCAATGATCAAAATGGAGCCGCCCGTGCCCGCGCAGTAAGCGATGAACTCCCACAAGAAACTGTCAGGTGGGTATTGGGCCAAGCTGTACATGCCCATAGAGGCGGCCACCAAGGGCACGTTGTCCACCACCGCACTGACCAAGCCAATCAAGATCACGATCACATCCAAGCGCCCCACCGTGGTGTCCAACCACTTGGCCACGTCGGTCAAGATATGCGTGTGCTCCAAGGTGGCCACCGCCAGCAAAATGCCAACGAAGAACAGCACCGAGCTCATGTCAATTCGGGTCAAGGCACTGGCCAAAGTCAGGTGCTCTTTGTGCTCATCTTCTTTTTCGCGGTGAATCAAATCACCCACCAGCCACAAAATGCCCAGGCCAAACAAAATACCCAAAAATGGTGGCAAATGGGTGATGGTTTTAAAGGCAGGCACGGCCACCAAAATACCCAAACCCAAGAAGAACATCAGTTGTCGCTCAAAGACGGAGGTTTCAATTTTCCCTGCATTGTCCGAGCGCACAGGGGCCTGCACAAGCCGGCCACGCAACATCCAAGCGGTAACGGACAAGGGCACCAGCAAATTGATCATGGAAGGAATGAACAAGCCCTTCATGATGGCCGCCGTGGTGACCTGCCCGCCGATCCACAGCATGGTGGTGGTGACATCACCAATGGGCGTCCAAGCCCCGCCGGCATTGGCCGCAATCACAATCATGCCGGCAAAAAACAAGCGGTCCTCCCGTTTGTCCAAGAGTTTTTTCATCAAGGACACCATCACAATGGTGGTGGTCAAATTGTCTAGAATTGAGCTGAGAAAAAAGGTCACAAAACCCACCAACCACATGAGCCTTGAGAGCTGCGTGGTTTTGATTTTGGCGGTGATCACTTCAAAGCCGTTGTGCGCGTCCACCACTTCCACAATCGCCATGGCCCCCATCAAGAAGAACACAATTTGTGCGGTGGACATGAGCGACTCCCCCAACTCTTGCCCCACCACATCGGCATTGGGTGCAGCCAATGCATAAACCGTCCACAGCAACCCAGCCCCAAGCAAGGCGGTGGCGGTTTTGTTGACCTTCAGCGGATGCTCCAAAGCAATGGCTGCATAAGCCAACACAAAAATCAAAATCAAGATGGTGTTCATGGAAAATTACTTTCTGTACATTGGGTTTTTCAGCCGCAGGACGCCCTGGCCCACTCAGGCACTCTCTTCAATTTCAAACACTTGGCGCAAATAAGCCAAATAATTTTGATCTTCGCACATGCCCTTGCCCGGTGAGTCAGACAGTTTGGCCACAGGTTGCCCATTGCAGCGGACCATTTTGATCACAATTTGCAAAGGCTCATAGCCCAAATCATTGGTCAAGTTGGTGCCAATGCCAAAAGCCAACTGACAGCGCCCGTTGAATTGCCGAAACAACTCGATGGTGCGCGGCACGGTCAAGCCATCGCTGAAAATCAAAGTCTTGGTCAGCGGGTCCACCCGGTTGCTGCGGTAGTGCGCCAGCATTCGCTCTCCCCAGGCGAAGGGGTCGCCGCTGTCGTGACGCGCGCCGTCAAAGAGTTTGCAAAAATACATGTCGAAGTCGCGCAAGAAGGCATTAAAGCCATAGACATCGCTCAAAGCGATGCCCAAATCTCCTCGGTACTCACGTGCCCAAGATTCAAAAGCAAAGACTTGGCTGTCGCGCAGTCTGGGCCCCAGTGCTTGGCAGGCTTGCAAATACTCATGGGCCATGGTTCCCAAGGGCGTCAGGCCCAACAGGTATGCGAACTGCACATTGCTGGTGCCGGCAAAAATGCCATTGGGGCCCGCGCCCAAGCGCCCCGCCAACACGCGCAAAACTTCTTCATGCCAGGCCTTGGAAAATCGCCTGCGTGTGCCGTAGTCAGCAATTTTCAGCGCATGAAGATCTTCACTTTGCAACTGGATGATTTTGGCCTCTAAGCGCTCACGGCCTTGCATCAAATTGGGCATGCGCTGCGTGTTTCTGAAGTAGACCTCATTGACAATGGCCAGCACCGGAATTTCAAACAAAATGGTGTGCAGCCAGGGGCCTTGAATCACAATTTCGATTTCACCCGTGAGCAAGGGCGTGACATGTATGTATTTTTCGTTGAGCCGAAACAGACCCAAAAAATCCACGAAATCGCTTTTGATAAAGCGCAGAGACCGCAAGTAAACCAATTCAACTTCTTTGAAACTCAAGCTGCAAAGTGATTTGATTTCACTTCGAATTTCATCGACAAACGGCGCCAATTCAACACCTGGGTTGCGGCACTTGAATCGGTACTCCACTTGCGCACCCGGAAATTGGTGCAAGACCACCTGCATCATGGTGAACTTGTAGAGGTCAGTGTCAAGCAGGCTGGTGATGATCATGGCTGGCAACAGGTCTTTTTGGGGGTGCTATTCACTCCACCCAATGGGTGAAGGTTTTGGCATCCACCCGCGTGGTCTGGAAGGTGTTGACCAAAGCAGCTTCGTCGGCATAGCCCAAAGACATGCTGCAAACCAACATTTCATTCTCGCCCGCGCCAACGTGGGGCATGATGATTTTAGAAAAACTGTTCCAAGCCGCTTGCGGGCAAGTATGCAAACCCCGGGCGCGGGCTGCCACCATCACGCTTTGCAAGAACATGCCGTAGTCGAGCAAACTGCCGCGGCCCATGATGCGGTCAATCGTGAAAACCAAGCCCACCGGTGCACCAAAAAAACGATAATTTTGCTGATGTTGCATATGCATTTTTTCTTTTTCACCTTTGGCAATGCCAAGCACGCCGTACAAACCAAATCCGCACTCGCGGCGGCGCTCAATGTAGGGGCTGACCCATTCTGAAGGGTAATAGTCATAGGCCTCTGCATAGTCTGCGGCCAAGGCCGGGTCGGCTGCGAGTGCATCGTGGGCTTGGCAAACCGATTGAATCAATTGGTCTTTTCGGGCGCCTTGCAGTACATAGACATTCCACGGCTGGGTGTTGGTGCCACTGGGCGCCCTGCCAGCAACTTGCAACAAATCTTCCAAAACTTCTTTGTCCACTTCTCGCGGCAAATAGGCCCGCGCCGAAAAACGGCTTTGAATGGCCGCATCGACGCTGAGTGGATCGGCAATCACGGTGCTGACTTGGGAACTTGGCAATGCGCTCATTGGAGGCTTTCTAAAATTTGAATCAATGAAGGAGGCAAGGGCTTGGGGCGTCTTGTGACTTTGTCCACATAGACGTGCACGAAATGGCCATGAGCTGCGCTCAGATCCTGGCCTTGAGCAAACAAGCCCACCTCGTAGCGCACGCTGGAGGTACCGCAGTGTGCCACTTTGATACCGGCATCCACGGTCTGAGGGAAAGCCAAGGGGGAGAAGTAATTGCAGTGGGTCTCAACCACCAAGCCAATGGTCTGGCCTTGGTGGATGTCCAGCACACCTTGCTCGATCAAGTGAGCGTTGACGGCCGTATCGAACCAACTGTAATAAACCACGTTGTTCACATGCCCATAAGCGTCGTTGTCCATCCATCGGGTGCTGATCGATCTGAACACACGGTAATCGCTTCGGGGGCGTGCGTGAATCTTGACTTGGGGGCTCATGCCCTTGATTTTGCCAGTCTTCCGAAGCCACCCCAAATGACTCGCTTGTGAATCCAACATAAAGCGGGCAATTTCTAGAATGCCGACTCTAAAATGCTGCGGTGCAACAAAAACCCCTTGTAATCGGCCCAATAGTCCCTAAAATTCAACCCATGCTGCACTGCAACAAGAAGTTAGGCGCAAGCCGGTTCAGAGCAGTCCCATTGACCCTTATCTTTTCTTTTACTTAACGGAGATTCTCATGATGACTACTGAACAAATCGTTGCTTCCCACAAAGCCAATGTCGAAACACTTTTCGGCTTGACCAGCAAAGCCTTTGAAGGCGTGGAAAAATTGGTTGAGCTGAACCTGACTGCCACCAAAGCAGCCTTGAGCGAGTCTGCTCAAAGCACAAAAGCAGCCCTGAGCGTGAAAGACGCCCAAGAATTGCTGGCTTTGCAAGCCAACTTGTTCCAGCCTTTGGCCGAAAAGACAGCTGCTTACAGCCGTCACCTGTATGACATCGCCACTGGCACCACCAGCGAATTCACAAAAGCCATGGAAGTTCAAGCTGCCGGCGCTCAAAAACAATTCGCCAACCTGTTGGACACTGCCACTTCGAACGCACCTGCTGGTTCTGAAACTGCTGTTGCCGTTATGAAAGGCGCTGTGACTGCTGCCAGCAACGCTTTTGAATCTGTTCAAAAAGCTGTCAAGCAAGCCACTGACATGGCCGAAGCCAACTTCGCTGCTGCGACCAACACAGCTGTGAGCGCTGCCAAAACAACTGCCAAGAAGCGTTGATTTAACCTCTTGAGGCTGAGCACCCTCGGGTGCCTAGGCCCCTCAAAAGTCGGCTTTGCAGCCGGCTTTTTTTCGTTATGGCGCTGCCTCATAGGCTTTGAGCAACTCTTTGAGGCGTGGCAGTTGTTTGAGCATGGCCTCTCGGCCGGCCTCAATAGACTTGCGACGGGCTGCGAAATCAGCACTTTTAACCCCCGACAAAGAGGGCCGGACCACCAAATCTGCATCTTTGAGCAGCAAATTGTTCAAGCTTTTGCCCATGATGGTGAAGGTTTGCATCAAGATATCAAACGTATCCGAGGCGGGGTTGGACTGGGGGTCGCTGGAAATGTCCACCGCGATTACAAAGTTGGCGCCCATCTCGCGAGCTTGGCGCACCGGCACAGGCGCAACCAAACCGCCATCGACATACTCTCGGGTGCCAATGCGCACGGGTTGAAAGACCGCTGGCACTGAGCTCGAAGCTCTGACGGCCGAACCGGTGTTGCCGCGGCGGAATAAAACGGGCTCGCCGCTGTTCAAATCAGTGGCCACAATGCCCAGCGGAATTTTCATTTGCTCAATCAAGCGGCCCCCGACTTGGGTGTTGACGTAGCGCGCCAAAGCCTCGCCGCGCAAGGCCCCGCGGTTCAAAATGGGCATCATCCAGTCGGTGATTTCGGCCTCTTCCATGGTCTCGGCCACGCGTTGGAGTTGGCCTGCATTTTTGCCACTGGCGTACAGGGCAGCCACCACACTTCCAGCCGAGGTTCCGACCACCAACTCGGGTTGAATACCTGCTTCCTCCAAGACTTGAATCACGCCCACATGGGCAAACCCCCTTGCCGCACCACTGCCCAGGGCCAGGCCCAAATGCAATACTTTTTTCTCTGCCGCAGGAGGAGCTGGAGTAGGCGCTGGGTCAGGCGGCTTGACACTGGCGCAACCCACCAAGCCAAGCGCCGCGCACAGCACGCCTGCTCGGTAAAATTTGAAATGCATCAACACTTGATAACCGTCATCTTTGAATCTGCTTAAGGCTTGGGTTTGACAGTTTAAACCCTGCCACTTCAAGCATAATTGGCCCTTGAATTCGCGCTCACTTTGACGTTGATTTTCAAGCCCTCCACAACACTCACTCGATTAGGTTTTTCCATGAACATCCAAGGCAAAGTATTCATTGTCACAGGCGCAGCTTCCGGTTTAGGCGAAGGCACGGCCCGCATGCTGACCAACGAGGGCGCAAAGGTCGTGATTGCAGACATGCAAAAGGAAAAAGGCGAAGCTTTGGCCAAAGAGCTGGGCGGCGCTTTTGTGCTTTGTGATGTGAGCCAAGAAGCCGATGGGCAAGCGGTGGTGGCCAAAGCCACATCCATGGGCAAACTGATGGGCTTGATCAACTGCGCCGGCATTGCACCTGCTGAAAAAACCGTGGGCAAAAACGGCGCCCATTCTTTGGGAACTTTCAGCAAAACCATCATGGTGAACCTGGTCGGCAGTTTCAACATGATTCGCTTGGCCGCAGACGCCATGTGCAAAAACGAACCCGAAGCCACAGGCGAGCGCGGCGTGATGATCTCCACTGCATCGGTGGCCGCTTATGACGGGCAAATTGGCCAAGCAGCCTACTCTGCCTCCAAGGGCGGCGTGGTGGGCATGACGCTGCCCATCGCACGCGATTTGGCCCGCAACGGCATTCGCAACATGACCATTGCGCCTGGCATCTTTGGCACACCCATGGTGTTTGGCATGCCGCAAGATGTGCAAGATGCTTTGGCTGCAGCAGTACCCTTTCCTAGCCGCTTAGGCACGCCTGCTGATTACGCCAAACTGGTCAAGCACATCATTGAAAACGACATGCTCAATGGCGAAGTGATCCGGTTGGACGGCGCCATTCGGATGGCTCCGAAATAAAATGCGCTTGCAAAAAACCGCGACCCTGGTCTGCCTGTGGCTGCTGACCAGTTGTGCGTTGACTAGGCCTGATTTTCGATACGCTGCGCCAGAGCAAAAAGAACAACCCAAAGGCTACCAAGAAAAGCCAGGCTGGGCCACCAAGGGTTTTGCAGTTGCAGCGGCCAACCCCTTGGCCACAGATGCGGGCTACCAAGTTTTGCTTGCTGGGGGCACTGCCATCGATGCAGCCGTTGCGGTTCAAATGGTTCTGACCTTGGTCGAACCGCAATCGAGCGGCATTGGCGGTGGGTCATTTGTGCTGCACTACAACGGCAGCAAAGTACAAGCCTACGATGGCCGCGAAAAAGCACCTGCCTTGGCCACTGAAGACTTATTTTTAGATGCCCAAGGCAAACCCCTGCCCTTCATCGAGGGCGTGGTCAGCGGCAAGTCTGTGGGTGTGCCCGGCACATTGAGCGTGCTTGAAATGACGCACAAAGAGCACGGCAAATTGCCTTGGGCCAGTTTGATGCAACCGGCCATTGTCTTGGCTGAACAAGGCTTTAAGGTCAGTCACCATTTGCACACGCAGCTGCTGGCTGAGACCTACCTCCAAAGTGACTCAGATGCTGCCGGCTACTTCTACGATGCGCAGGGCAAGCCGTGGCCCGTGGGCCATCTCTTGAAAAACCCAGAGTTGGCCGCTGTTTTGCGAGAGGTGGCCGCCAAAGGATCCTTGGCTTTGAAAGAAGGCCCGATTGCACAAGCCTTGGTGAACAAAGTGCGTCAGCACCCTACTCGGCCAGGCACCCTGAGCCTGAGCGATCTGGCCCAATACCAAGCCACACAACGCGAAGCTTTGTGTTTTATCCACAAAGTGCAGCAACCCGCATTGAAAGAGTACCGACTGTGCGGCTTTCCTGCACCCAGCTCGGGCACTATTGCCATTGCGCAAATGTTGGGCATTTTAGAAAACACGCCCGCCCGCCAGATGCCTTTGTCCAACGGCTTGCCCTCTGCCGATTGGTTGCACTACTACACCGAGTCGGCCAGACTGGCTTTTGCAGACCGAGGACAGTACGTGGCCGACCCTGACTTCGTCCAAGCCCCAGGTGCTGACTGGCGCAATTTGCTCAGGCCCGATTACCTCAAGCAACGCAGCGCGCTGATTGGCCAGACCAGCATGAAAGTGGCGCAGCCAGGCCAGCCCCAATCTAGCGCATTGGCGTACGCCGCCATGCCCGAGCAAGAAGAGCACGGCACCAGCCACATCAGCATCATCGACCGCCAAGGCAATGCACTGGCCATGACCACCACCATTGAGGCGGTTTTTGGATCGCGCCTGATGGTTAACACGGGTCAAGGAAGAAGCGGTGGATTTTTACTCAACAACGAGTTGACCGACTTCAGCTTTACGCCCCGTGACGCACAAGGCCTGCCAGTTGCCAATCGCGTTGAAGGGGGCAAACGCCCACGCTCTTCGATGTCGCCCATGTTGGTATTCAACAAAGCCGATGGTGCACTTGCAATGAGTGGCGGCAGCCCTGGGGGTGCGGTGATCATCAACTACATGGCCAAGCTGCTGGTTGGCACTTTGCAATGGGGTTTGAACGCACAAGAGGCCATCAACTTGCCCAACTTCAGCTCAGTCAATGGCCCTACTGTTTTGGAAGAAAAACGCTTCCAGGCCAGCAGCATCAAAGCCTTGCAAGCACGAGGGCATGATGTGCGCGAATCATCGTTGCCCAGTGGCTTGCAAGCCATTCAGGTCACGCCTCAGGGATTTTTTGGGGGCGCAGACCCACGCCGCGAAGGCGTGGTGATGGGCCCTACTCAGTAAGCTTGGCCGAGTTGGCTCAAGATGGCTGGGTTTTCCAGCGTGCTGATGTCTTGCGTGATTTCCTCACCCTTGGCCAAACTGCGCAGCAAGCGGCGCATGATCTTGCCTGAACGCGTTTTGGGCAAGTTCTCGCCAAAACGAATGTCTTTGGGCTTGGCAATCGGGCCAATTTCTTTGGCAATGTGATCACGCAATTGTTTGGCAATGGCTTTGCCTTCGTCGCCCGTGGGCAGTGAACGTTTGAGCACCACAAATGCGCAAATGGCCTCGCCCGTGGTCTCGTCGGGGCGGCCCACCACAGCGGCTTCGGCCACCAACTCGGTGCAACTGACCAAGGCCGATTCGATTTCCATGGTACCCATGCGGTGGCCAGAGACGTTCAGCACATCGTCAATGCGGCCTGTGATGGTGAAGTAGCCTGTTTCTGCATCGCGAATGGCACCGTCGCCGGCCAAGTAATACTTGCCTTTGAAATCGTCAGGGTAGTAGCTTTTCTTATAGCGCTCAGGGTCACCCCAAATGTTGCGAATCATGGAAGGCCATGGGCGTTTGACGACCAAAATTCCGCCCTGCCCATTGGGCATGTCTTTGCCTGTTTCGTCCACGATGGCCGCTTCAATACCAGGGAAAGCCAAAGTGCAAGAGCCAGGCACCATGGGGGTTGCGCCGGGCAATGGGGTGATCATGTGCCCACCCGTTTCGGTTTGCCAGAAGGTGTCAACGATCGGGCAATTGCCCCCGCCCACGTGCTGGTGGTACCACTCCCAAGCGGCAGGGTTGATGGGCTCGCCCACAGATCCGAGCAAACGCAAGCTGCTCAAGTTGTAGCGCTTAGGATGCACTGCCTCATTGGCCTCAGCCAATTTGATCAAGGAACGAATGGCCGTTGGAGCCGTGTAGAAAATCGAGACTTTGTGGTCTTGAATCATTTTCCAAAACCGGCCAGCATCGGGGAACGTGGGCACGCCTTCAAACACGATCTCAGTACCGCCCAAAGCCAAGGGGCCGTAGGTGATGTAGGTGTGGCCCGTGACCCAACCAATGTCGGCAGTGCACCAAAACACATCGTCCGGCTTCAAGTCAAATGTCCACTTTGTGGTCAAGGCGGCGTGCAGCAAATAGCCACCCGTTGAGTGTTGAACTCCCTTAGGCTTGCCCGTTGAGCCTGAGGTGTAAAGCAAGAACAAGGGGTGTTCTGCGCCCACCCACTCGGGCTCACAGGTGCTGGCTTGTTTGGCCACCAAATCGTGCATCCAAACATCGCGCCCAGCGTGCATGGCCACTTCGGAGCCACTGCGCTTGACCACCAGCACATTGGTGATGGCACCGCAGCCACCCAAGGCGATGGCTTCGTCGACAATGGATTTCAAAGGCAATTGCTTGCCGCCGCGGATCTGATGGTCCGCGGTGATGACGGCTTTGGCGCCGGTGTCTTCAATGCGGTCACGCAGCGACTGGGCTGAAAAGCCGCCAAACACCACCGAGTGCGTAGCGCCTATGCGGGCGCAAGCTTGCATGGCAGCCACACCGTCAATCGACATGGAGATGTAGATCACCACGCGGTCACCCTTTTGGATGCCCAGTGACTTCAATCCATTGGCGATTTGGCATGTTTTGGCGAGCAATTCACTGTAAGAGATGCGCGTGACCTCGCCGCCATCGGCTTCAAAAATCAAGGCGGTTTTGTTGCCCAAGCCTTTTTCAATATTGCGGTCTAAGCAGTTGTAGGAGGCGTTCAAAGTGCCGTCTTCAAACCATTTGAAAAACGGTGCTTCAGACTCATTCAAGACCTGAGTGAAGGGGGTTTTCCAAGTGATGAATTCACGGGCCAAACGGGCCCAGTAGCCTTCGTAATCATTTTGGGCCTCGAGGCAAAGTGCGTCATAGGCGGGCATGCCTGAAACGAACGCATTCTTGACAAAAGCATCGCTGGGCTGATAGATGGTGTGGGCGCTCATGTCATCTCCTTTGTTTTAAAATTAATTGCCGTAAATGTGGCGTTTGGCTCTTACAAAGCCCTGACTAACTGATTTCTTTCAGGTTCTTTCCAGCAAATCAGTCTTGGCTTGTTGATCGCCATTTAAAATCAGTGAAAACCCTTCTCATAGGACACCATGTCTGATAAATACGATCCGCACCCTGCTCCTGCCCCATTGCGACCCCTGCCCAAATTGATTTTTGCGAGTCGCTGGTTGCAATTGCCTCTGTACCTGGGCTTGATTGCAGCGCAGGCTGTTTACGTGTTTCATTTTTGGGTAGAACTGGTTCATTTGCTGGAAGCCGCATTTGGCAGCCAAACAGCGCTGCAGGCTTTGATTTCCGGCATCGGCTACAAAGTTGACGCACCCATTACCCATCTGAACGAGACCATCATCATGTTGGTCGTTCTGGCCTTGATCGATGTGGTCATGATCTCCAACCTGCTGATCATGGTGATCGTGGGGGGGTATGAAACTTTTGTCTCACGCATGAATTTGGAAGGTCATCGTGACCAACCGGAGTGGCTCGATCATGTCAACGCTTCAGTGCTCAAAGTCAAACTGGGCACTGCCATCATCGGCATCAGCTCCATTCATTTGTTGAAAACTTTCATCAACGCTGCCAACTACACGGAGAAAGTATTGATGTGGCAAACCATCATCCACATCACCTTCTTACTCAGTGCGGTGGCCATTGCGTACACAGATAAGTTGATGTCGCATCATTCAAATGGCGTCAAGCACTGAATTGCGCCGCAAAGCTCTGACACACCTGATCTGAACGCCAACTGAACCTAGACATCTCGAAAGTCCCACATGACCACCCTGATCCAACAAAAAGACCTCATTGAATCGATTGCAGCGGCCTTGCAATACATCAGCTACTACCACCCTGCTGATTTCATTTCACATTTGGCCAGCGCTTACGCGCGCGAGCAAAGCCCCGCGGCCAAAGACGCCATTGCCCAAATCTTGACCAACAGCAAAATGAGCGCCACCGGTCACCGCCCGATGTGCCAAGACACCGGCATCGTCAACGTGTTTCTCAAAGTCGGCATGGACGTCAAGCTGAGCAATTTCACGGGTAGCCTGGAAGACGCCATCAACGAAGGGGTGCGCCGCGGCTACAACCACGCCGAGAACACGCTGCGCGCCTCGGTGGTGGCCGACCCCGAATTCGCTCGCAACAACACCCAAGACAATTCACCCGCTGTGATCTTCACGCAAATTGTGCCGGGCAACAAAGTCGACGTGATCGTGGCAGCCAAAGGCGGCGGCAGCGAAAATAAATCCAAGTTGGTCATGCTCAACCCCAGCGACAGCGTGGTCGACTGGGTGCTCAAAACCGTGCCCACCATGGGCGCGGGTTGGTGCCCGCCAGGCATGCTGGGCATTGGCATTGGCGGCACCGCAGAAAAAGCCGTGCTGATGGCCAAAGAAAGCCTGATGGACGATCTGGACATGTACCAGTTGCTAGAAAAATCAGCCCAAGGGGGCAAACTCACCCAAGTTGAAGAAATGCGCTTGGAGCTGTACGAAAAAGTCAATGCTCTGGGCATTGGCGCCCAAGGTTTGGGCGGCCTGACCACGGTGCTCGACGTCAAGATCAAGATGTACCCCACGCATGCAGCCAGCAAGCCCGTGGCCATGATTCCCAATTGCGCGGCCACCCGCCATGCCCACTTCGTGCTCGACGGCTCTGGGCCCGTTTACTTGGACCCACCGAGCCTGGACCTTTGGCCCAACGTGAACTGGACACCCGACACCCAAAAAAGCCAGCGCGTGGATTTGAACAAGTTGACCAAAGCTGAAGTGGCCAACTGGAAGCCGGGCCAAACTTTGCTGCTCAACGGCAAGATGCTGACTGGGCGCGATGCTGCGCACAAACGAATTCAAGACATGTTGGCCAAGGGCGAAGAATTACCCGTTGACTTCACCAACCGCATCATTTATTACGTGGGCCCCGTCGATCCGGTCAAAGGTGAAGCTGTGGGCCCTGCCGGCCCCACCACCTCCACCCGCATGGACAAGTTCACTGAAATGATGTTGGCGCAAACCGGTTTGATCGCCATGGTGGGCAAAGCCGAACGCGGGCCCACTGCCATCGAAGCCATTCAAAAACACAAGTCAGCTTACTTGATGGCTGTGGGCGGCGCGGCCTACCTCGTCTCCAAAGCCATTCAGCACGCCAAAGTGGTGGGCTTTGCAGACTTAGGCATGGAAGCCATTTACGAGTTTGATGTGCGCGACATGCCCGTGACCGTGGCCGTTGATTCTGGCGGCACCAGCGCTCACATCACGGGCCCGGCCGAGTGGCAAAAGCGCATCGCCACGGGTGAGTTCAAAGGTATACCGGTCGCATCAAAATGAGGCCCAAAGGCGTTCGCCGCCTTGGTCCAAGTGTGTCAGGTAGACCCTGAGTTCAAACTCCCACTGGCCGTAATCGGGGGCCATGTGCTGGCACAACTTGTAGAAAGCGCGGTCGTGATCGCGCAACTTCAAATGGGCCAACTCGTGCACTGCAATCATTTCCAAAAATGCCAAAGGCGTGTCTTTGAACAAGGCTGCAACCTTGATCTCACGCTTGGCTTTGAGCTTGCTGCCCTGCACGCGTGACAGAGTGGTGTGTAGCCCCAGCGCATGCTGAACTGCATGAATTTTGCTGTCAAACACGACCTTTGTGACAGGCTCGGCTTGGCGCAAGTGCTGATTTTTCAAATCCATCACGTACTGATACAAAGCGCCATCGGTGCGGATGCCGTGGGCTTTAGGATGGCGTTTTAAAAGCCACGCGCCCAGCCCTGGGCCATGCATCAAATCATGAACTTGGCCCAGCACATTCTCTGGGTAAGCTTGCAAATAGGGCAGAGGTTTCACGTGGTGCGGGGCTTCAAGGCTGCGCGGAAAAGTCGTTCAGTGCTGCATGCCTGCCGCGTATCATATTGACTGGCAACAACAGCAACCAACCCAACAAGAAAAGCAAAGCTGTGCAGGCAATGGCCACGCGTTGATTGCCCGCAGTCAGCCAAGTGATCAAGCCGTAGCCCAAAGGGCCCACGATGCTGGCCAATCGAATGGCAAATGTCCAAAGACCAAAGTACTGCGCCGATTGCGCGGGGGGCACCAGCAAGCCGGCCATGGCACGGCCAATGGATTGGCTCGAACCCATGCAAACACCCGCCAAACCAGCGGCCCACCAAAACATTTCTTTGCTGGTAGACAGCGCGGCCCATGCGCACGTGATGGCCCATCCCAAGAGCGTCAAACTCAGTGCCAATTTGTGGCCGATGCGGTCTTGCGCGTGGCCAAAAACCAAGGCCCCCACAAAGGCGGCCATGTTCAGAACAAAAATCAGCGCCATGGTTTCTTCAGGTTTAAAACCAATGACTTGCTCAGCGTAAATGGCAGCCAAGGTAATGGCCACGGCCACGCCAGCCTGGTAAGCCACGGCGCAAACGAGCAATTGCATGAAGTCTTTGTAGCGTTTGGCTTGTGCAAAGGTCTTGCGCATTTGCTGCCATTGACTTTCTGAGGGGCCCAAGGCGCGCCTTGCTTGAGGCAAAGCATGCTCCTTCATCAAGGCAAAGGTGACGCTGGCAGCCAAGGCGTAAATCAAAGCCGTGGCCAGCATGGTGATGGGCACAAACTGCCCTGCCGTTTGCCCTTGTCCCTGTGCCCAAAGCACATAGGCCAAACAAACGCCCAGGGTCAGCATGCCGCCCACATAACCCAAAGCCCAACCCCAACCGCTGATGCGGCCCATGGCCTCGGGCTTGGCCAGCTCTGGCAAAAAGGCAGCCGTCAAGGACTCGCCGTAAGAGTAAAACGCGTTGGACAAAACAATGCAAACGACAGCCAATGCGACTTGCCCTGGGCCCACGCAAGCCAAAGCGGCCGTGCAGAGCACACAGGCCACGGTCACTGCCATCAGCAGTTTTTTCTTGGCTGCATGGCGATCCGCCCAAGCCCCCAAAGCGGGCATGGTCAGCATCACGATGGCATAAGACAAGCTCAGAGCGCAGGTCCAGGCCAAGGGGCCCCAATCGGCATTGCCTGCCACAGCGCCTACAAAGTAAGCCGCAAAAACCGCCGTGATAACCACCGTGGTGTAGCCCGAATTGGCGAAGTCGTACATGGCCCAGCCAAATACTTCCCTTGGCTTGACACCTGCATTCAACATGGCGGCTGTTCGCTTGCAGTGAGCTTGATCGGGTATTGCTTCAAAGCCGGCCGCCTTCTCAACGCACAAACCGATTTAAATCAATGCAAATGCCGAGGACGGCGACCGCTGCCGTGGCCCCCTTGCGGGCCTGCCCCGCCAGAACCCCTGGGCGGTTTTCCAAGTTCAAGTGAGCTGACCAGACTCTCAAAACGCTGGCCAAAAAGTTTGTCTATCTCTTGCACCACGCCGCTGAGTTCAGCGCCATCAAAATGCCGCTCCATCAAACCCACCACGTCTTGCACCAGCAAGTCGCGCTGTGCTTGCATGATGGATGCGGGGTCAGGACCCACAAACAAAATCACAAAGTCATCACGCGATTCAGCGCCGCGCTCTTCGTCTTCGTCGTCGAACTCGGTGTCGTAAAAGGTGACTTCGAGTTGGGCGCCGGTGGCCGAAAGCTCGTTGATGTTCATGCACAAATCGTCGAGCACTTGACGGAAATCATCGTCACCGCGCACCGTCCAGCACAGTTGCAGGCGGTGCTCTTTGGCTTCGAAATGGATGCCCGGCTCATCTTCGTACAAGCTTTGACCGCCCTCAACCAAGGAACGCGCGCCGGCGTACTTCCAAAGTGGCTTGAGTGCTTCTTGCAGCGCCTTGAAATCAACATCGTCGCGCAACAAGACTTCACCATGAACATGAATCTCAAAAGGTGCAGTGTAGGAAGTCATGTCATTTCGCTTTGTCTATGGTGCCCCGAACCGGAATCGAACCGGTATGCCCCTTATGCAGGAAGCGGCGGATTTTAAGTCCGATGTGTCTACCAATTTCACCACCGGGGCCAAACCTCTATTGTGCCTTCAAGTTGTGCTGTATTTCACAAGAAAAAGCCCTCTGATGAGGGCTTTTACAGGTGCAAGTTGAATCTCAAGTCAAGCCCAAGAAAACAACCCTTCACAGAATCAACCGCCTTTTTTAGAGCGTTTGCCTGGGTTTTTCTTGCTGCGTGTGGCCACGCCGCGCTCCAAGCTCACGCGTTGTCCACGGCCAGCCGTGGGCAAAGTCACGCCTGGCAAAGGGGTTAAAGGTTTTGTGAATTTACGGTCAGCTTCGGTAACAATCTTATTGCCCATCAATGGCTCCAGGAAAAAAAGTTCAAGCCGGTATTAGGCCACAGATTGAACCCTGCTTATTTGTAGAGCAATTCTGGCAACCAAAGACCAATCGCAGGGAACATGTAAAGCAAAACGATCGCAAAGACTTGAATCGCCATAAAAGGCATCATGCCTGCGAAAATCTGATTCAAAGTGACATGCGGTGGGCTCACACCTTTGAGGTAAAACGCTGCCATGGCCACTGGTGGGCTTAAGAATGCCGTTTGCAGATTCAATGCCACCAACAGTCCAAAGAACAAGGGGTCAATGCCAAAGTGCGGCAGCAAGGGAATGAAAATGGGCATGAAAATCACAATGATTTCAGTCCACTCCAAGGGCCAGCCAAGCAGGAAAATAACCACTTGCGCCAAGATCATGAACTGCACCGGCGTCATGTCCAGAGACAAAACCCACTGATTGATGATCTCTTGCCCGCCTAACAACGCGAAAGCTGCTGAAAAAATACTGGAGCCAACGAACAGCCAACAGACCATGGCGCTGGTCTTGGCCGTCAAAAATACCGACTCTTTCAGGACATTCATGTTAAGTCGGCGGTAAGCCGCTGCCAACAGCAAGCCCCCCAACGAGCCAATGGCGGCCGCTTCTGTGGGTGTGGCCAAGCCAAACACGATGGATCCCAGCACTGCCAAAATCATGATGGCCAGGGGAAAGAAGGAGCCCAGCAGCATTTTGAAGATTTCAAGTCGCGCAAAGCTGAAATATGCATAGAAAATGAACAAAGCCAGCGCACAACTGACCAAGCTGACCCAAAATGCCATGGGTGCAGGTACGCGCTCGCCCTGGGTCTCTTCAACAACTGACGCAGTATTTGCCACTGGGGGTTGTACAGACTTGGCGGGTTCGGCTGCTGCTGCAATCGTCGCTTTCGCAGTGGCGGCGTCTGCGCCGGGGGGCGGCTTCAGGTCACCCATGGATTCTGGCTCTTGCAAACCAGTCACTCCGGCCTCCTCGGATTCAGAAGTCTCACTAATTTCCCCGCCCATGGCCACAACGCCCTCCACCACCTCAGGCGGCAAAGGTGCAGAAACTTTCAGGTAAATGGCGCCCATCACAAGGGCCACAGCCAGTAAAGGCAGCAATGCGATGACCAAGTGGTTGATCAACTCACGCATGGGCACGGCCGCATTGCGTTGACCCTTGATGGCACCCACCAAGCCTGGCAATACTTTGTCACTGACAGTGGTAGAAACAATTTGTGCAAAAGCTGGCAAAGGAACTAAGCGGTCTTGGGCCGACATAGGCGGCGCCAAATGGGGCTTGAGCTTGGCCACAATGATCACGTACACAACGTACAAAGTCGCCAGCATGATGCCCGGGAAAAATGCACCTGCATACAACTTGACGACAGAAACACCCGCCGTTGCGCCATACACAATTAACATGACCGAGGGCGGAATCAAAATGCCCAAACAGCCGCCTGCCGTGATGGCGCCGGCCGAGAGTTGCACGCTGTAACCGGCCCGCAGCATGGCAGGCAGCGCCAGCAGACCCATTAAGGTGACAACCGCGCCCACAATGCCAGTGGCAGTTGCGAAGATGGCGCAGGTGATGATGGTGGCCACAGCCAACGAGCCCGGCACCCTGGCAGTGGCCAAGTGCAAACTCTTAAAGAGCTTTTCAATCAGGTTGGCTCGCTCAATCAAGTAGCCCATGAACACGAACAAAGGAATGGAGATCAGCACATCATTGGACATGACAGAGTAAGTACGCTGCACCATCAAGTCCAAGGTTTGGGTTACTGCCAAACTGGGGTTTTGACTTCGGTAAGCAATCCACGCGAAGATCATGCCCATGCCCATGAGGGTGAAGGCCGTCGGGAATCCCAGCATGATGGCCACTACCACCAAAGCCAGCATCAATAGCCCCACATGGCCATTGCTCATTTGTGCCACGGGTGGCAATAAAAAAAATGCAGCCAAGACAACTGCGGCCATGATAGACAAGCCAAACCAAATTTCTTTTTTCACGCGTGGCCCCCTTTGCCAGATGTCACATACTGGTCTAGTTTTTCGATGTCTTCGTCTTTGACGTTGACCATTTCTTTGAGTTTTTCAACGTCAACTTCTTCAACATCTTCAATGCGCGAAGGCCATTGGCCCTGCTGAAGGCAAATCACGCAGCGCACAATTTCAACCAAGCCCTGCACCAGCAATAAGGCGCCCGCAATGGGGATGATGGTTTTAAAAGGATAGACCGGTGGGCCGTCAGCCGTGATGTTGGAGTACTCACGGATGGCCCATGAGTCGCCAGCGTAGTTGAACCCTGCCCAGGCCATGGCCACAACACCAGGAATGAAGAAAACAACATAGAGCAGCAAATCCAAGCCAGCCTGAAGGCGGGGCGGGAAAAAACCATACAAAACGTCACCCCGCACGTGGCCATTTTTGGACAAGGTGTAGGCCCCAGCCATCATGAACAAGGAGCCGTACATCATGCTCATGACGTCAAAGGCCCAAGGGTGCGGGTTTGACAGCGCGTACCTGGAAAAGACTTCCCAACTGATCATGAAAGTCAACGCCACGATGAGCCAGGCAAAAAATTGCCCTGCCCAAGTACTGATTTTGTCAATGGTAAGAAGTAGATTTTGCATAAAGTGGCTTCAATCAAAAAAACAGCCATCCGATAAAAATTCCGGATGGCTGATGGACAGGCTTAAAAAATCAAGCTTTGCCTGCCGCCTTCTTTTCCCCAAAGAAGTGACTCACAGCCATCCGGCGGCTGATGTAGGTGTCTTGGTCCCACTTCACTGCACGGCCAGCAAAGGCCTTTTGTGACTCTACGATCTCTTTGAAGAGTGGGTTTTCAGCAGATTTCTTCTCCAAAATTGCATCCCACAATTTGAGCTGATCTTGCAAAACTGAGTCTGGTGTTTTGTAGAACTTGACCTTGTCTTTGGTTTGCAACTCGATGTAGTCTTTGGAGTAGCGATCGATGGCTTTCCAAGACATGTCGGCTGAAGCCGCTTCTGTAGCCCCGGCAATGATGGCCTTCATCTTGGCTGGCAGTGCATCGTATTTGGTCTTGTTGAACATGATCTCAAAAGTTTCAGCGCTTTGGTGGTAACTTTGCAACATGCACACTTTAGAGACATCAGGGAAGCCCAAAATGCGGTCTGAAGTGGCGTTGTTGAACTCGGCGCCGTCGAGCAAGCCGCGGTCCATGGCGGGCACGATTTCGCCGCCTGGCAATGCATTGACGGCAGCGCCCATGGCGGTGAACAAGTCAATGGCCAAGCCGTTGGTGCGGAACTTCAGGCCCTTGAAATCAGCCGATTTGGTGATGGGTTTCTTGAACCAGCCCAAGGGTTGTGTGGCCATGGGGCCATACAAGAATGACTGCACGTTGGCACCGATGGATGCATACAACTTGGCCAGCAACTCAACGCCGCCGCCATATTTGTGCCACGACAAGAGCATGTTGGCGTCCATGCCAAAGGCAGGGCCAGAGTTCCACAAAGCCAGTGCATTTTGTTTGCCATAGTGGTAACCCAAAACGCCATGACCCCCGTCCAAAGTGCCTTTTGTGACGGCTTCTAACAAACCAAAAGCGGGCACCACAGCGCCAGCAGGCAAGACTTCGATTTTCAAGTCGCCACCGGTCATGTCGTTGACTTTTTTGGCGTAATCTAATGCGTATTCATGAAAAATGTCTTTGGCAGGCCAAGTACTTTGCCAACGCATGGATATAGGGCCCGTTTGCGCACTGGCGATCATGGGCGCAGAGATGGCGCCGGCAGCAATGGCGGCACCTTTAAGCAAGCCGCGGCGGCGTGGGCTGGATTTTTCGGTCATTGAAACTCTCCTTGGTGTGAAATTAAGCTCCATGATTAAGCCAATTCAACAAGTAGGGAAGAGGGTTATTACCAGTGCAACTCTATAAGTGAGTTAAATTATCAGATTCATTGAGGGATCTCAATTTGCGAACCTTTGAAGTGCTGATGATGATCGCCTGAATACCAAAACCCGCTACGACCAACAGCAAACAGATCAAGTCAGAGCTGTTCTCTCCCACGAAGCCTCCCAACAAGGCGCCAATCGGCCTGGCCCCCGTACCCACCACAATGTTGATGGCAGTCACGCGCCCCATCATGTGGAAAGGCGTGACGGTTTGCCGCAAAGTGGTGGAGGTGATGGTCCAAATGATGGGGCCAAAACCAAACAAAAAATAAGACAAACCGGCCACGGCACTCAAGGGAGTCCAGATTGTCAAGGCCATCAGCATGGCCGCGGCCACTGAGAAAAAGGGCCCCACCAAAATGGCCCGGCCAAAAGGCATCCAGGAGACCACTTTGGCCGCTGACAAGGAGCCCAACATCATGCCGACGCCAAAGCAAGCCAAGGTCATACCTACTTGGCTTGCGCTCATGCCCAAAGACTTGATGGCATAGGGCACATAAATGGCTTGAAGCACAAACCAGGAGATGTTCCATGCAATGGAGGTCAACATAATAGGCCGCAGATATGGGTGGGCCCAGACAAAATGCGCACCCTCTTTCAACTCCAACCACGGGTGCCTCGGCGCCACAGCTGCACGCGGGGGCTCTGCAATTTTGCTCAGAAACAAAACTGCATTCAAAGACAAAATCAGGCTCAAGACAAACGAAGTTGAAGCGCCAGCCCATGCGATCAATGCGCCGGCCAATGCCGGCCCTGCTGCAAAAGCCATACTGCGGGCCAACTCCAAGCGGCCATTGGCACGTGCCAAATGCTCAGAGCCCACCAGGGCTGGCACCAAAGAAGGCGCGCCCACACTGAAACCCACAGTGCCCACAGAGGCTATGAATCCAACCCCTGCAAGCAAAATCACACTGACCTGGTTCATGAAAACCGCAGTCACCAAGACCATCAAAGCCAAAACTCTGAGAACTTCCGACGCCACCATCAAACGCTTGAGAGAACTTCGATCTGCCAACAAGCCAAGAGGAATGGAGAGCAATAAAAACGGCAAGGACTGAAGCGCTGCAATCACACCAATCTCGCCAGGGCCGGCTTGCAACATCAGCACTGCCACGATAGGCACCGCTGCCAAAGTCAATTGTTCGGCTGATTGCGCCATCAAATTGGATACAGCCAAGCGATTGAACGCCGGCGGGAGTGAATTCATGCTTGCCGGGCCTTGTCGGGCGAACCCTCTAAACCTGCCAACAGTGCTTTGTTGTCACCGCCAATGACCATTTGAAACTGGTTGTCAACATAGGTGTAGTCGTAGTAACCCATGCGCGCCAGCGGCTGGATTTTGAGCACATCCACCAAGCCATTGGCGTCCAGCACTTGGTCATCAATGTGAATGGCCACAACGCGGCCAAACACCACATCGGCCGAGCCCATGGGCGGCTGGCCAGGAAATCTCAAGGTGTTCAAGTAAATGCATTCGAATTGAATGGGAGAGCCGGCCACGCGCATGGGCTTGACTTTGCGTGAAGCTAATTTTTGCAAGCCCGCATGCTCAAACTCATCGACCCCATGCGGCAATTCTTCAGCTGTCTTGTTCACCGCCTCGCGCAGCGCATAGGTGGCCATGTTCCATACAAACTCGCCCGTGTCTTCGGCATTGCGCACCGAATCTTTGCGCTGGCCAGATGTGTCTTGATTGGCCGAGAACATCACAATGGGCGGATTGAAGCTGATGTTCTGAAACTGGCTGTAAGGCGCTAAGTTGTGCCTTCCCAGTTGGTCCACGGTAGAAATCCACCCAATAGGCCGCGGGATCACGCAGGACTTGAAAGGGTCATGCGCCAGCCCGTGAGGGGTGATGCCGGGTTCGTAATACATGCTGGATGGTTTTGCAGTGAACAGTTGGATGATCTTAATAGATTCAAGCCGGCAACACAGCTCTGCAAGTAATAAACCATAGATCGTTTTTTAAACATAAAATGGCGCCGAGTCTGACCTCAACGGCACCCACCAACTCAAGGAATGCACATGGAAGCGCAAGAAACCACAGAATTGATTGAACAACATGCTGACGGCAAGAAAAACCGCACTGCATTGACCATTTCCATCTTTGCCATGGTTTTGGCCATTTCCAGCTTGGGTGGCTCTAACGCCATGAAAGAGTCCACCCATGAAAATATTTTGGCTGCCAATGCCTATGCTTTTTACCAAGCCAAAGCAATTCGCCAAACTTCGTTGAAATTGGCCGCCACAGACTTGGAGTTGCAACTGGCCCGCGAACCGAACATGCCGGCCCCGGTCAAAGAGTTGTACCAAAAGAAAATAGACGACTACAAAAAAACAGTCGACCGCTACGAGTCTGAGCCTGAAACACGTGAAGGCAAAAAAGAGCTTCTGCTCAGGGCCAAAGAGCACGAGACAACACGTGATCACGCCATGCGCCAAGACCCCTGGTTTGACTATGCAGAAGGGATGCTGCAAATAGCCATCGTGCTGCTCTCAGTTTCTATTGTGGGCTCCATACCCGCTTTGTATTGGGTGGGCAGCATTTTGGGGGGCCTTGGGTTTATCAGTGCAATCAATGGATTTTTTCTATTCTTTTAAAACATCAATCCAAATCGCGCCAAGCGCGGCCCGATTTTTCCAACAATTCATCAGCCGCCTTGGGGCCATCGGATCCGGCCGCGTATTCTTCGAGTGCCGCATTTGCGCCAGAGGCCCAGTAGTCTTGAATCGGTTTGACAATTTGCCAACCCGCCATCACGCTGTCCGAGCGCTGAAAAAGGGTTGCGTCCCCAATCATGCAGTCGTAGATTAAGGTTTCGTAGCCGGTGCTGGGGGCGTTTTGGAAGTAGTCTTTGTAATGAAAATCCATGTGCACTTGGCCAATGGCAATTTTGGGTCCAGGGATCTTGGCGCCAAAAGTGATCATGGCGCCCTCGTCGGGCTGCAGCTTGATCACCAAACAATTGGGTGTGTGGCGCTCTGTGGCCGTGTTGCGAAACAAGGAGATGGGCGGCAGCTTGAATTGAATGGCAATTTCACTTTGCCGTTTGGACAAAGCCTTGCCAGTTCGCAAGTAAAACGGCACGCCGGCCCAGCGCCAATTGTCTATGCCTAATTTCATGGCGACGTAGGTTTCGGTGGAGCTGTCGGCGGCCACACCGGGCTCTTGTTTATAGCCGGCTGCGGGGGCACCGTCGCGCTGGCCAGCGGCGTATTGACCTCTGACTGTGTCGTGCACAGGGTCGACCTTGTGAACTGAATTGAGCACTTTGGTTTTTTCATTGCGCACGGCGTCAGCGTCAAATGAAGCGGGCGACTCCATGGCCGTCAGCGCGAGCAACTGAAAGACGTGATTGGGCACCATGTCACGCATGGCCCCTGTGGTTTCATAGAACGCAGCGCGCTTTTCTACCGTCACCGTTTCTGCCACCGTGATTTGCACATGGTCAATGTGGTCCCGATTCCACAAGGGCTCAAAGATGCCGTTGGCAAATCGCATGAGCATGATGTTTTGCACGGTCTCTTTGCCCAAGAAGTGGTCCATGCGGTAGATTTGACTTTCCGCCACGCTCTCGCGCAACTGGGTGTTCAAAGCCTGCGCAGAAGCCAAGTCATGTCCAAAGGGTTTTTCAACCACGACGCGGCGCCATTGCTGATTGGTTTCAGCCACCAAACCAGCGCGGCCAAGTTGGTCCACAATGCCGCCAAAAAATCTGGCACCCACGGCCAAATAGAACAGCACGTTGTCGTTCACATGGTGGCTGGTTTTCAAAGTTTTCAGCTGCGCTGCGAGCAACTGATAAGACGCCGGTGCACTGAAGTCCAAGGACATGTAAGTCATGCACGACAGCAAGCGCTTGAGATGTGCCTCATCCAAGGTTTGACTGTAATGTTTGTCGCTAGCGAAATCGCGAATGGCTTGTTCCACATGCGCTTGAAAGGCGGTGTCGGTCATTTCGACCCGATCTACACCGACCAAGGCAAAATTTTCTGGCAACAACTCGGTTCGGGCCAAGTTGTAAAGCGCTGGCATCAGCAGGCGTTTGGTCAGGTCTCCTCCTGCACCAAATATCACCATCGTGCATGAGGGCGCTCGCTCACCGTGCGGCGTTTTGTCGTGTTCAATGTCCAGGGCCATGATTTGCTCTTATTTCTTTGTGGGTTCTTGATGTCCGCCAAATTGCTTGCGCATGGCAGACAGGACTTTTTCGGAAAATGTATGGTCTTTTCTGGAGCGAAAACGTGCATACAAAGCCGCTGAGAGCACGTCAGCCGGAACGGCCTCTTCAATCGCAGCTTGAATGGTCCAGCGGCCTTCGCCAGAATCTTCCACATAGCCTGAATAGGTTTTGAGTTCAGGGTCTTCGGCCAGCGAGATGGCGCTCAAATCGAGCAGCCAAGAAGAGACCACACTGCCACGGCGCCACAGCTCGGTGATGTCGGCCAAATCCAAATCGTAGCGCCGCTCAGCTGGAATGTGCGCTTGCGCAGCGCCCTTCAAAATGTCCAAGCCTTCTCCGTAGGCTTGCATCAAGCCGTACTCAATGCCGTTGTGAACCATCTTGACAAAGTGCCCAGAGCCCGCGGGCCCGGTGTAAAGGTAGCCCTCTTCTGCGGTTGATTGACGGTCTTGCCTGCCGGGTGTTTTCTCAATGTTGCCAACGCCTGGCGCCAAGCTTTTGAAGATCGGATCCAAATGTGCAAACGCATCTTTGTCGCCGCCGATCATCATGCAATAACCACGCTCCAAACCCCAAACACCACCGCTGGTGCCCACGTCCATGTAACGAATGCCTTTGACACTCAAGCTTTGCGCTCTGCGCACATCGTCTTGGTAATTGGAGTTTCCACCGTCAATGACGATGTCGCCCGGCTCAAGCAAGTCGTGCAGGGCTTTGACTGTGGCCTCGGTGATCTCGCCGGCAGGCAACATGACCCAAACGGCTCTGGGTTTTTGAAGTTGCTGCACAAGATGGTGCAAATCTGTGGCTGGGCTTGCGCCCTCTTTGGCCAATTGCGCAACGCTTTGCGCATTGGTGTCAAAGACTGCGCAAGAATGACCTTGGCGCATGAGTCTGCGAACAATGTTTCCACCCATGCGGCCCAAGCCAATCATTCCTAATTGCATGTTGCACCCTTGTGTTAAAAAATTAGACAAAAAAATAGGCGCTTGATTCAGTCAAGCGCCCCATCCTGAAGCCTTTACGTTAACACTTCGCACCTCGCTGTGCAATTATCGATTTACCGCATTCGCAGCATCTCTGCGCTGTATCCTACTGCATGATTTGAATACAAATTAGGTCACTTCCTTGAAGCAGCTGGCCTTAGGCATTGAAGTCAATGTGACGAATCCCATCTTCTAGCGTATGCCCACGCGGTGTGCGAATAGCGATGGGGTGTGCTGCAAGCGGCGCGCGAGAGACCAACACATCACCCTTGGCTTTGAGCTCACGTGCGAAGTGTTGCGCTGCATAAAGGTTGCTGCTCTGGAGGGCCGCACCAATTTTGGCCAACAAGGGGTCTTGGGTGATCAGGGGGTCAAAGTTGACCAGACTCACGAAGGCGAAACGAGCTTGGTCCAAGTCACCCTCTTTCAGGGCATCATGCAAGGCTTGAAGTTTGCGGGAACGTTGCTGCTGCTTATCACCAGGTGCAGCGCCATGACCGCCCCATTGACGTGAATTGCTTTCAACTCGCAGTGTGCTGGCGCTTTGCATGACCGACTCCTTTTGCAACGTTCTCTGTACTGACCCTTTGTTTCGCTCTCTGGTTTAAATTAGGTGATTGGAGAGCTCGCTTGACCTGTTGTGTAAAGTTCAATAAAAATTGAATGTCATGAAGCTAACCAATCGAGAATACTTAAGCACAGACTATGCCAACTAATTTTGACACCCCCATAGCCCTCCAAGAGGCCATTGATTTCATCAACACCTGCGAGAGCCCATGGAGCCGTGACAACTCGCCGCCATGGGGCATTCACGAGCAAGACCCCACCCCCTACAACCGCCTGTATGGGCCCGTGCACAGCCGCGGGGGTGTGGCCGGCACAATTTTCCTACACCGGCAATGTCTTGCCCAATGGGGGGATGTACACCGGTCAGATTTGACCTTCAGTGTGGCAAAAACTTACCTCTGCCTGTTGGCCGGTCTGGCCTTTGACGAAGGTTTGCTGCCGGATGTGAACGAGCCGGTGGTCGAGCGCTGCCCCGGAATCGGGTTTGAAGGCGAGCGCCTTTCACACATCACGTGGCAGCATTTGCTGCAACAAACCAGCGAATGGGAAGGCACTTGCTTGGGCATTCCTGAGCAAGTCGATCGCTACCGGTGGCTAAGCTATCAACCCGGTCAAGCGGGGGGCCGCAAAGGAGATGCTCGCCCCTTGGGGGAGCCTGGCTCGCGCTTTGAGTACAACGATGTGCGCATCAATCAACTCTCGCTGGCCTTGCTGCACTTGTTCAAGCGCCCTTTGCCAGAAATCTTCATTGAACGCATTTTGAAGCCCTTGGAATGCACGGATTCGTTTGCTTGGGTTGGCTATGAACAAGGTTGGAGCCAGGTTCAAGGCCAGCGAATGATGTCGGTTCCTGGCGGCAGTCATTGGGGCGGAGGTGTTTCTATATCAGCCTTAGACCAAGCCAAGATTGGGCTGATGCTGGCGCATAACGGCGTCTTGAATGACCGCACTATTTTGTCGGCCCAATGGATTGAGAAAATGCAAACGCCCTGCGATGTAGCGCCTTATTACGGCTATTTGGTGTGGCTCAACCAAGCCGGCCACTTGTTCGAAGCTGCCCCCCGCAGCTCCTGGTTCGCCATCGGCGCAGGCTCCTCCATCACCTGGGTAGACCCCCAACTCGAACTGGTTTGCGTCTTGCGCTGGATCGATGCGGCCAAAACCAATGAGTGCATCGCGCACATCATGGAGGGGGTTGGAAATGTTTAAATACCCTTGAGGAAAAACGAAGCGAGTTCATCCTGGCAAATCAATTGAACTGCGTTGGCTTTGGCAAACTCAAGCGCTGCACCGGTGGGCAGGCTCAGGCTGATACAAGCGGCATACGCGGCATCTTGTGAGGTTTGCAAGGCCTTCAAATCACGCAACACCTCCACCCCCAAGGTGGCGGCCTTCCAGCGCTTGCAGCTGACCAAGGTGATCTTGCCTGATTTTTCCAAGCTCAAGTCTGCCGGCCCCGAGTTCAATCGGCTCACGTTGAAGCCTTGCCGAACAAAAGCCTGCTCGATGGTTGGCAAAAATTGCTTCCACGACATGTCGGCCAAGTTGCTCAAGGCCTGCGCTACGCGCTCGGGCGAAGGGGTGTTGCGCTGGCGCCAAGCAGCAATGATGCCCAGCACACAAAATGGCAGCCCGCTGAGCATGCCCAATACACGAAAGGCCTCGGGTAAAAAAACCCGTGACAGCAGCATCAAAAGGGCAGCTATTCCAATACTGAACCACCAAGGCGAGCGTAACAAAATCGCAAACAGCGATTTTTCTGACATCTTCAATTTCATTCACTACTCCGCAAACCCCAATGCTAGCGGGTTTGGAAAAAGCGCCTAAGCACAGCCTTGGCATAGGGTTTTCAGCCTATTGCAATGCGCCCGATCTTGTTATGTTTCGTGAGTCAACTTTGCCCACCCAAGGTCTGATCACTCAGCCATTCAAGGAGATGCTTCATGTTCAAGAGATTTCTTTCCACACTCGTGGTGTCAAGTTTGTGCCTTTCGGGTGCTGCCATGGCACAAACCAAACAAATCAAAGTGGGCGTGATTTTTGACATGTCCGGCCCCTTGGCCGCAGGCGGCTCCAATGCCAGCTATCTGGGCACCAAATACGCCATCGACTTGGTCAACGAACGCGGCGGCGTTGAAGGCCACAAAATTGTGCCAATTTACGTCGACGCCCAAAGCAAAACCGAAGTGGCCATCAATGAAACTGAACGCTTACTGAACCAAGAAAAGGTCGACGTGATCTTGGGCGTTTTCTCCTCCGCGCAGTGCGTTCCGATGGCGCAGCGCGTTGACCAAGCCAAGAAATTCATGTGGGCCAATGTGTGCGTGTCTTCTGCCGTTTTCAAAGACAAGAACCTGAAATATGTGTTCAGGCCTCAAGTTCACTCTGACCAAATGGGCGAAGCCTCGTGCCGCTTTTTGGCGGAAAACAGCAAAGCCAAATTAGGCAAGGAAATCAAAGACCTCAAAGTGGCCGTGATCTATGAAGACGGCCCTTACGGCGCAGGCGTTGCCGCAGGCAACGACTTGGTTTGCAAACAATTGGGCATGCAAGTGGTCTTGAAAGAAGGATATGCCGCAACCTCTCCCGACCTGTCTCCCTTGGTCACAAAACTGCGCCGCGCAAAACCCGATGTGATCTTGCACACAGGCTACAACCCTGACATTACTTTGTTCTTGCGCCAAGCCAAAGAGCAAGGCTTGAAGTGGGACGCATTGATTGGCCATGGCGCAGGCCACGGTCAGTTTGACAAGCTCTATGCCACGTTCAAAGACGACGCCAACTTGATCATGAACGTTGACCCCGTGGCTGCGCAATTGCTTGACGCTAAAACCCTCAAGCCCGGCTTGGGCGCGTTGACAACTGAAATGGTCAAACGCTACAAAGCCGAAGTCAAAGGCGACGAAATTCCCACCCACGTGTCCATGGGGTTCAATCAAACTTGGATTTTGTTGAATGATGTGATGCCGCGCGCCATTAAAAAATACGGTGGCTATGACCCAGAATCTTTGCGCAAAGCCGCATTGGAAACGGACATTGCTGAAGGCGGCACGATCCAAGGTTATGGCGTGAAGTTTTTCCCACCTGGCCACCCCATGTCTGGGCAAAACGAACGCTCCACACCTGTTGTGCACCAGTACTCGGGCAACGACACCTTTGTGGTCTGGCCCAAAGCCATCAAGAGCCGTGATGCTGTCATGCCTTTGCCAAAAGGCAACTCTTACGCCAACTGATTGTGCTGCTTGTCCATGAACTGACCAAGAAATTCGGTGGCTTCACAGCCGTGAACCGAATTTCTTTTGAAGTCCAGCGCGGAGAAATTGTGGGCCTGATTGGCCCCAATGGCTCCGGCAAAAGCACCACCTTCAATTTATTGGCCGGCTTGTTTGAACCCACCTCAGGCCATGTGATGTTTGACGGCCAGCCCATGCTGGGCTTGTCGTCTTCCAACATTTGCCAGCGCGGCGTGGCCAGAACTTTTCAAATTCCAAGGCCCTTTCGCAAACTCTCCATTCTGGAGAATGCCACCCTCGCCGCTTTCTATGGCGCCAGCGAAACCATCACACGGGGTGAGGCCGTACGCCGAGCAGAAGACGCCCTGTCCTTGATTGATTTGCCGCGCGACCCCAGCGCTCGGGTAGAGGGGCTTGGCGCTGCAGGCCTGAAAAAACTCGAGATGGCCCGCGCCTTGGCCACACAGCCCAAGCTGCTGCTGGCCGACGAAAGCCTAGGGGGCTTGGACGAAACAGAAATGGCACAAGCCGCTCAAATGCTCAAACGCATTCGCGATGAACGCGGCATCACCATCATTTGGGTGGAACACATCATGGGTGTTTTGATGAAGGTGATTGACCGCTGCTTGGTGCTCGACCACGGTGAGCTGATCGCACAGGGCTCGCCTTCTGATGTCACGCATGACCCGAGGGTGATTGAAGTGTATTTGGGCACCGATGCCCATAGCGTACAGCAACAAGTTGCTCGCAATGCTTTGAGTCAGGACGCATGATGTTGGAGTTGAAAAACATCAATGCTGGTTACAACAGTTTTCAAGCGCTTTTTGATGTGTCTTTGAGCGTCCAGGCCGGCGAAGCGGTTGCCGTGATCGGGCCTAACGGCGCAGGCAAAAGCACACTCTTACGCGTGATCTCACGATTGATCGAAGCCACGGCCGGCAGCATGCTGATGCAAGGCCAGTCTTACCGAGATTTGCCTTCGCATGAAGTGGTAGGCCTTGGCATTGCCCAAGTGCCTGAGGGCCGGCGCTTGTTTCCCCGCCTGAGCGTTGAAGACAACTTGAAAATGGGCGCCTACACCCCTGCTGCGCGCGCCAAACTGCAGGAGCGCCTGGACTATGTTTACAGCTTGTTCCCACGCATGGCAGAGCGGCGCAAGCAATTGGCAGGAACCATGTCCGGGGGGGAGCAGCAAATGTGCGCCATTGGAAGAGCCCTGATGAGTGGCCCCAAATTACTGCTGCTCGATGAGCCCTCTGCAGGTTTGGCACCGGTCATCGTTCAATCTATTTTTGAGCTGATGCACCGCATTCGCGCCGAGGGCTACACCGTTCTGATTGTTGAGCAAAATATCCAGCAGGTCCTCAAGGTAGTGGACCGCGCTTACTTGCTTGAAATTGGAAAAATTCGCGCCTCAGGCACCGCCGCCGAATTGTTGGCCAGCGATGAAGTTCAAAAAGCCTACCTGGGGGTGTGATGGAATTTTTTGACATCTTTTTACTCGAAGCCGTTCTCAATGGGCTGCTGCTTGGCGGCTTGCTGGCGCTGCTGTCCTTGGGCTTGAACCTGATTTTTGGTGTGATCGATGTGGTGTGGATTTCCTATGCCGAGCTGATGATGGTTGGCATGTACGCCATTTATTGGTCACACACCAGCTTGGGGCTGCCCTTGGCCCTGTGTTTACTTTTTGGAATTCTGGGCGTAGCTGCTTTGGGCGCAGCCATGCACTGGTTCATCATCCGACCTGTTTTGTCGGCTGAACCCATCAATCAATTGCTGGTCACGGGTGGTGTTTTGTTTTTTCTGCAAGCCCTGGCCACCGTGATCTTTGGCATTGATTTCAAAAATATCGGCGTGCGCCTGCCCAGTTTGATGGTGGGAGACATCAGCTTGTCGATGGCGCGCTTGATAGCTTTTGGCGTGGCCATGGTGGCCATTGCAGCCACTTATTTGTTCTTGAACCGAACTTTTGCGGGCACCGCCATTCGGGCTATCAGCCAAGACCGCAGCATCATGCCTTTGATGGGTGTGAACCCAGAGCGCATTTATTTGCTCACCTCGGCCATGGGGGGCGCGTTGGCGGGTCTGGCCGCTTGTTTGTTGGTGCTGCAATATGACATTCACCCCGCCATTGGTTTGTCGTTTGGCCCCATCACATTTTTGGTCTGCGTCATGGGCGGCCTTGGAAACTTGTTGGGCGGCTTTGTGGCTGCGTTTATTTTTGCGCAATTGATCTCTGTGGGCGGCTATGTCTACGCCATCGAGTGGGGTTATGTGCTGGCGTTTGTATTTTTTATCGCCATGATGTTCATCCGCCCTGAAGGCATTTTGTTTCGCAGGCGCTAAAGCATGCCCCATTTCTCTTCCAACCTTAAATTTGGCGCATTGCTCGCGGCCTTGATGCTAGCGCCTTGGCTGGGCCTGGGTTCGTACCCCTTGCACTTGATCATCATGGCCTTGCTTTTGGGCTTTATCTACACCAGTTGGGCCTTGATGGGGCGCCTTGGGTTGGTCAGCCTAGGTCACGGCGCCTTCTTAGGCATTGGCGCTTACAGCGTGGTCTTGCTGTGGAATCAATATGGCGTGCCGCCCCTGGCAGGCGCACTGCTGGCCTTGGCCGTGACGGTGGTTCTGGCTTTGGTCATTGGCTACCCCTGTTTTCGATTCAAAATTGTGGGCCACTATTTTGCCCTCGTGACTTTGGCCTTGGCCGAAGTGGTGCGCTTGGTGATTGTGGCCACGCGCGATCTCACAGGGGGCTCGTTGGGCTTGACGCCCAAGCCAGGTTTGAGCGATGGGGCCACTGCATCCTTGTGGTCATTTCAATTTTCAAACCGCGTGGTTTGGTTTTACATCGTTCTGGGTTGCTGGCTGTTCTCGCTGTGGGTCTGGCGCAAAGTGGACCAAAGCATGCTGCGCGACGCCCTGCAAGCCATCAGCGAGGACGAGGACGCCGCCGCCTCGATCGGCATCAACGTGACTCAAACCAAATTGAAAATCACAGTCTTATCGGCGGCCATGACTTGCTTAGGGGGCGTTTTGTATGCGCAATACCAAGCCTATGTGAACCCCGATACCGTCTCGGGCATTGGTATTTCTTTGCAGATGGTTTTTGGTGTGATTGCAGGGGGCATGTTTGTCATGCTGGGCCCGACTTTTGGCGCTGTGTTTTTGCTGGCCTTGCAAGAGGTCTTGCGCGTTTTGATCGGCAACCAAATTCACGGCCTTGATCTGTTGATCTACGGCGCCTTGCTGGTGTTTTTCATCATCCGCATGCCCAAGGGCATCTTGGGCTCTTGGCTGGAACGCAAAACCTAAATTTGCACCACGCGTTCGTGTTGAATGCTGCGAACGTCCATTTCAAACTCCAACTCCTGAATCGGCGGATTGCAGATGTGCCACGTCAGCCCAGGGCTGAGCATGCCCGCGGCGTTGAAGACAGTTGGAACCAAAGCTGAGAAATCATGCACCGTGTAAATTTGTGCGGCCGTTAACCGAGACCAGTCGGCTTGCAGGCCCTGCGCCCGCTCTTGCATGGTTTGCACCACATAACGCGCTTTGCGCTCCATGCCGGCTGGGCTGATATCACCCCGGGCCACAATACCTTCAGGAAAAGGCAAGTGCTCGGGCCACTCGCCGCTGCCTGCAATCAGCCAGTCTTGAGTCTTGCAAGTCTCAGGCACTGTATACGTAAAAGCATGAAAACTCGGAACCTCTGGCGGCGAAAAAGCCGGCGCCAAGTTGCTGCGCGCTACAGGGTTGAGCGCATTTTGGATCAGGCCCCAATCAGATAGTACATTCACATAACTTTGATTGAAAGCGCGAAAGCCGTCCATCGTGAAAGCGCAAGGTGAACGCAACTCGCAAGCGGCCAAAGCCGTCAAAGGCCGATTGTTCTCCAAGAGGTGCTTGGCAATCCAATCAAACCCTTGTTCAACTGGAACAATGCTTGAAAAGCGAATGCGCCGAAATGCAAAACCGGGCAAAGCAATGACGGCTTGCGAGTAGGGGAAGCCGCCTTCTAGAAAGGCATAGCCACCCTCTGGAAATTTGTGCAAATTAGCCATTGCTATCAGCCATTTTCAAGGTTGAATCGCTTCAATGGCAATGTCAATTCGGACCTCGTCCCCAACAAAAGGCACGTACTTGCTGGCATTGAAGTCAGAGCGCTTGATCACGGTCCATGCATTGGCGCCAATTGCAGCTTTTTTGATGATGGGGTGCGCTGCGGCTTGGAACAAAGTCACTGTCAATGTGACAGGCTTGGTCACGCCCTTGATGGTCAAGAGCCCATCAATGGACTTGGGCTTGCCATCTTCAAAAACCACCTTGGTCGATTTGAATGTGGCCTGGGGGTACTTGGCTGTATCGAGGAACTCCTCGCCTTGCAGGTGCCCATTGAAATCGGTCGAACCTGTGTTGACTGTGGTCAAGTCAATCGCGATATCCACAGAGCCTGTCTGGGCTTGGGCGTCATACACAACCGTACCGGTTGTTTTATCAAAGCGACTGATCTGGGTTGAATAGCCAAAGTGCAGATAAGAAAACCGAGGGAACGTATGGCGGCCATCGATGTTGTAAGTCACAGGTGCTGCCAAGGCTGAGGTGACAGCGGCTGCAGTCAAGAACAAAGCTGCCACACAACGAATCAATTTATTCACGGGTGTCTCCTGTTAAAAAGTTATTTGCCCGCTTGCGCGGAGAGTTGGAAATGTACTTGGACTTCATTGGCCACGGTGTCAAATTTCGCCCACATGCCCTCGCCGATTGAAAAATCAGCGCGGCGCATGGTGAAACTTCCCGTGAATTGCCCCGAAGTGCCAAGGGCAGTGTATTTTAAGGGGAAGCTGATGTCTTTGGTTTGACCTTTGATGGTGAGCGCGCCGTCAACTTGGTACTGGTTCGGTCCAGCAGCTTTGATTTGCGTGCTCACAAAAATGGCTTTGGGGTAAGCCGCCACATTGAACCACGACTTGGTGACAACCTCTTGGTCCCCTTCGGCAGAACCTGTGTCGATCGAAGCCAGTTCAATTTCAATGCGCGCCTTGCTCGCGGCAAGCTTGGCAGGGTCAAAGTTCATTTGGGCGGAGAATTTTTTAAATTTCCCATCCATGGCAACACCCATTTGCTTGACACTGAATGCCAAGCTGCTTTTATCAGCCTGCACCAGTTTGTACTCCACAGCCTGCACAGGCAGAGCCAGCGAAAGTGTGAAGGCCCATCCCAAAAATTTAAACATCGGCATTTCCTATTGAAGCTCGGCTGGGCAACATGCGCCTGAGCGTATCGTCACGATCGATCAGGTGATGCTTCAAAGCCATGGCGGCATGCCCCATGATCAAAGCCATGAAGACCCAGTTCAGACTGCTGTGCACCAACTCCAGTGTTTGCCCCAAGGGCTTGTCTTTTTGCAACAAGTCTGGAATCGGCCACAGGCCAAACCATACGGTTTGAACGCCCTTGGCTGAACTCATCAACCACCCTGTCAAGGGGATCACGATCATCAAACCGTAGAGCACTGCGTGCATGAGCTGCGCAAAGTGTTGCGTGCGAGCAGATAAGCTTGGGAGGTAAGCCGGAACTTGACTGTAAAGGCGCCACAAAAGACGGGCCCAAACCAGGATAAAAATGGATACACCTGCCCATTTATGCCATGCAAAGTACTGCAACTTTTCTGGTGAAAAAGGCAGATCACTCATGACCGTGCCCAGTGCAAAGCTGCCCAAAATTCCAAAGGCCATGAACCAATGAAAGGTCTTGGCCAGCCAGTTATAGGACGTGTTGGACATGTGGCAAATGGATTGGCTTACCCGTGTGCTCTGGCCTACTTGGCAAACAAACTCTCAGGGTTGGCAAAGGCCTTGAACTCCACCGCGTTGCCGCAGGGGTCCAGGAAAAACATGGTGGCTTGCTCACCGACTTGGCCTTTGAAACGAATGTGCGGCTCGATCACGAACTGCACGCCCGCATTTTTCAATTTATCGGCCAAGCTATGCCACTGCGGCAAGTCAAGCACCACACCAAAGTGGCGCACGGGCACGTTGTCACCATCGACTGCGCTGGTGTTGTGGTGCCCAGCTTCTGAAGGGCTCAAGTGGGCCACGATTTGGTGGCCATAGAAATTGAAATCAATCCAGTCGGGGCTCGAGCGCCCTTCAGGGCAACCCAGCAGGTCGCCGTAAAAAGCGCGGGCTTTGGCCAAGGAAGTCACGGGAAATGCCAAGTGAAAAGGCTGCATGTGGATCTCTGAATATTTTGAAAAGAGCATTTTGCCTGAATGCGATGGCCAGGGCTGCACGCAGAAGTCACATTCAGCAACGGCTTCAGGCCATCAAATTTTTCTTGAAAAACTCCAGCGTGCGTGACCAAGACAACTCTGCAGCTGCTTGCACGTAGCGCGGTGTTGAATTGTTGTGAAACCCATGCTGCGTACCTGCATAAACGTGCGCTAGGTGCTTGATCGATTTGGCCTCGAGTGCCGACTGAAAAGCAGGCCACTGCGCATTGATGCGGGGGTCATTCTCAGCAAAATGCAAAAGTAACTCACACCGAATGGCAGCTACTTTTTCTGCTTTGGCCGCTTCCCCATAATAGGGCGCACCCGCCTTCATGTCGGCCCCAAGTTCAGCAGCCAAAAAGTTGGTGATGCCCCCACCCCAGCAAAATCCGGTCACCCCCAAGTGTCCTGAAGACAGGGCATGGTTTTTGAGAAAAACCGCACTGTTGAGCATGTCGGTTTGAAGTTTTGCGGGGTTCAAACTGGCTTGCAACTCTCGGCCTTGGTCGTCATTCCCAGGGTAGCCGCCCACGGGGTGGAGCCCATCGGGGGCCATGGCCAAGAATCCAGCGGCAGCCAAACGCCTGGCTACATCTTCAACGTAGGGGTTCAAGCCCCTGTTCTCATGAATCACCATGACAGCCGGGTTTGTTTTGCCCTGGGGCCCAGGCGCTGGCGTGACGGGCTGCACCAAATAAGCGCGCATCTGACCGGAGTTCCCACCCGGCGAGGGGTAAGTCACATACTGTGCCTTGATTCGAGTGTCTGTGAAGGAGACAGTTTGCGCGTTGACGTACCTTGGAAACATGGCCTGAGCCATGGCAAGGCCGCCCACTGCAATGGCACTGGCCTTGGCCAAAAACTCACGCCGGTCCATGCCGCCGTGGCAATACTCGTCATAGAGTTGGTAGATCTTGGGGTCAATTTGCACTGGCGACATAACAGGGTTCATGGCTCGGCTCATTTGAGGGGTATGTCAAAATTAGACGCATCTTATCGTGACACCTAGAAAAACTGTTAAAACAAGGTAATTCTTTTCAGCAATTTGTCCGTCATGTCTAAAAGCAAAGCCAAAATCTTCAGCCATCTTCATAACGAAGTCTATTGCCGATTGGGTGTCTCGCCCGTGCATGGGATAGGCGTGTTTGCAATACGATCCATTCCCAAAGGCGTCAACCCTTTGAAAACTTGGCTGGACTTCAGAGAAATTAAATTTTCACCCGCTGAAATCAAAAAACTGCCCTCAGCAGTTCGACGTGAAATAGAAATTTTTTGTTACTACGACGAAGAGTCCGTCCATATTCCTTCGATCGGCATGAACTCGATGAACATGGCGTTTTATTTGAACCACTCCAAGACGCCCAGCGTCAAGTATTTGAAAAATGGAAAAATGCTGTCGCTTCGCGCCATCCAAACTGGCGAAGAAATTTTCCTAGACTACGACGAAGCTTTTGGCGAAATACACACTTTTGAATAAACCCGAACCCGCGCAGGTTCAAGGATTTCGCAATATCCGATTCCACACATCGGGTTTGAAATCTGTGTGCAAGGGCGACTTAGGGTCCAGTGCCAAGGGATGATCGCTGTCGGTGAAGGCCAGTGCAAATATGGGTTCAAAGTCGGTCACAAACAAAGCCTTGTAGCCATAATCGTCCACCGGCCCGAGGTTGTAGTATTTGTAGCCATTTTTGGCGGTCCACTTTGTGGCCAATAGACAGGCATAAATGCCTGGCGAGCGGTTTTTATATTGCGTGTTCCACTGGCAAAAACTGCCATAAACCTGGCTGCGCTCTGGCAGCAACACAGAAACATCGGTCAATACCAGGTCGCCATTCTCAGCAAAAACACGAATGACCAGCACCTGCAAGTGACTGATGTAATCGACAAAACCTTCAACCTCTTTATCATGGATGAAGTAACTCTCAAAATGCACGCCGCCCATGGCGTAAATATCGGCAACAGAGAGTTTGCTGCCACTGATCACATCCTCTGTGACGCTGAAATTTTTGAACTGCTTTTCTAATTCTCTGAATTTTCGGTTTCTTCGGGGTTCGATCCAGAATTCTTCAGAAGCCGCATGCACCAAGCCGTATTTGTCATTGATAGGCACGCCATAGGGACTCTCTGGCGGAACGGCGTAAACAATGAATGGCTTTTTGGCCATTTGCATCATTTCAGGGGTGACATCTATGTAAGGGCACAAAGCGTCCCAGCGCGTTGTGTAATACAAAATTTCCTCGTGGTAACTCTCCACACAGAGGTTTTCACGGCTCCAAGTTTGATTTCCAACAGTCTGAGTTTCGACTTTGTTAACTCCCGCTTCCAGAAGTTCAATGTCGCGCGTATACAAAGGCTGGGTCTTGCTCATAACTTAGCGAGGTTCTTTTTTTTTGTTCTGCGAGAACTTGGCTTGGTCAGTGGTAATAAATCAAAAAAATCGACATCCACTTCATGATTTCTTCGAATGAAAGCGGGGTCGATTTTTTCCAATTTTTTGATCTCTTTTGTCATTTGCGCTAAATGAACAGATGCCTCGCTGCTCGTTGACTGCAGTTGCTCAGTATATTCCGACATGAGGGGACATGCAATATCAAAATAAAATTGGCGAGAAGTTGGATTGAATGACAAAGGGTAGAGCTGGCAACTGAACGGTTTTTGATCTCCCAGCACGCATCCATTGGGGCCTAAATGCTCGCAATTTCCATCGAGGCAAACATGGCTTAAAACTTTCGATTCAGTTGCGGTCAATGTCACTTCAAGTGGCGCATAGTCTGAGTCAACATGACAACAGCTTTTGCATTTGGCGCAGTGATCGAATAGCAATTGGAAGCCCCCTTGGATTTATTTTACCCAATGTTTTCATACGATTAAAACTTTGATGATGACTTGCCAACTTTCACCGCACGCCCGAGATAACCCAGTCCTGAGCTAAAGCCAAGCTGGCAACCACGTTGCGATAGCAGGCAGCCAAAAAACCGCTGCCAGCAAGATCAAACTCATGACCACATACGGGCCAACGGCCATGAAGATCTGGGCCATGCTGACAGACGGTGGCGCCACCCCACGCATCGTCATCAGCAGCAAGCCGTGGGGTGGCAAAAGCAAGCCCAATTGCATACAGATCAAAAACATCACACCAAACCACACGGGGTCAATGCCCAGCTTATTGACGATAGGCATGAAAATAGGCAAGGTGATCATCATCATGCTGACCTGATCGACAAAAACCCCCAAGAAAATGAGGATCAGCATCATCCCAACCACAATCATGCTGGTCGACAAACCCTGCTCTGTGATCATGCCCACCAGGCCCGCACTGGCGCCTGAGAAAGACAAGAGCTGAGCGAAGGTGGTGGCTCCCAAAATAATGAAAAGAATCATTCCAGAAATGGCGGCTGTACCTTTCAGCGCTTTGACAACGGCCTCCCAGTGAAGCACCCCATAAAGCGCTGCCAACAACATGGTTGCAAATGCGCCCAATGCAGCGCACTCCGTGGGCGTTGCAAAGCCGGCGGCCAAGGCTCCCACCACCACGCCAAAAATGGAGAGCGTTGGCAGCACATATGCAAAGAACAAATGCCAGCGCGCCCAACCTTGGTGCACTTTTGCCTGAGGGTCAGGGGGGGCCAAATGCGGGCTAATTCGCACGCGCACAATGATCCAAAGCACAAAAGCCACCGACAAAATGATGCCCGGCACAATGCCCCCGAGCAGCAGTTTGGAGATGGAGATGCCTGACAAAGAACCCAAGAGCACCGTCAGCGCAGAAGGCGGTATCAGCATATCGACCGCGCCAATGGCCATGATGGGCCCTGCTGCAATCGTGGGGTGGTAGCCACGCGAGAGCATGACCGGCAGCATCAGGGAGCCCAGCATGGCGGTCGTGGCAATGGTGGAGCCTGAAATGGCCGAGAACACCGTGCCGGCCACCACCGCCACCACCGCCAAGCGCCCCGGCACACGCGAGATCAAGCGCTCCACACCCTCGATCACTTTAAGGGCCAAGCCGGTGTGAAACAAAATCTCACCCATCAAGACAAACAAAGGAATGGGCGTGAGAGAAAATGCGGCCACCGAACTGACACTGCTTCGCACAAGCTGCACCAAACCGGGCTCGCCGCCCATGTAAAGCCAAGCCCCCACAATATTGACTGACAAGAACGTCAAGGCCACAGGCATGCCTATGAACAACAACAAGGTCGAGCCGCCCAGCATCAAAAACGCAGCGAATTGCCAGCTAGACATGCCCGAGCCCTCTGGCCAGAAATGACGAAAGTTGCATGAACTGAAATCTCAAGCAGCACTCACAGCATCGTGCCGTGGCCCTCGCTCGCCCAGCCACAAGCGGTTCATGCGAAACAGCATCTCAATGGACAGCAGTAAAAAGGTCACAGGCAAAGGCGCTAAAGACCACCACTCCGGTGTCACCAAGGTCTTGATGTTCACCGAGCCGGCGCCATAGCTGGCCCATACAGCCACGCTGGCATACCAAGCCAGCATCCAACAAGTGGTCAAGCCAATAGCGTCCCCCACCCATTCGAGCAACCACGCCAAACGAGGTGGCAGTGGTCGCAGCACGATGTCCACCCGAATGTGCTGGCCTTGGCGCAGCAGCCAAGGGGCTACGCACAGGGTGATCAGGTACAGAAAAAGCTCAGAAATTTCATTGCTCCAAGCCAAGCCTTGCGGCCAACCGGGCAGCGCCACATTGCGCAGCGCGACATCGGCCACGATGATCAGCATCATGGCCAAAAGCAGCATACAGCCCAGCATGGCCAGAGCAGACAGCAACTGCCCATAGCGCTCAGAGCACCGCAAGATCACTTGGCAAAGAGCGTTTTAAAGCGCGCTGCCACCTCAGGGCTTTGCTTGCTGGCGCCAGCCCAGCCGACTTCGTAAGCTTTGTCCCGAAATGCTTTGGCAGTGGCCGCATCAAAACTGATGGTCTGTATGCCCACTTTGGCCTGCCGCGCAGTTTCCTCGGTGGTGTAAGTGCCCCAGAAGGTGTTTTCCGCCTCCAATGCCAACAGTTGCTTTTGCAAGTAACTGCGCTGTGCATCGGTGAGCTTTTTGTAAGCGGGCAAATTCATGATCAAGGAAACTTCTGCATCGTAGAAACCCGGGTCAATGCGGAACTTGGTTTTCTCTTGCCAGTTGAAATCAAAAATACCGCCAATGGGCCAACCGTAGCCGTCCACCACACCGCGCTCCAGTGCGGTGTAGACCTCGCCCGGAGGCGTGGTGATAACGTTCGCATTGAGCGACTGGAAAAAATCACGGTACACCGGTGTGATGCGAATTTTTTGTCCTGTCAGATCGGGTTTGTCTACTTTTTTGTTGGTGTAAATGTGAAACGGCTGGTTTTCAACCATGCGCGCCAAATACTGCATGTTGCCTTTTTCATTCCACACTTTGTTGATGGCCTCAAAGGCGCCATTTTTTCTTTGCTCTGCCACTGAAATTTGCGTCAATTTCAAGAAGTCTGCCTCGGGCATCACGTTGGTGTAAAAAGCGCCCGTGTTCAAGGCCATGTCGACCACGCCAGTCTTGACGGCATTGCCCAGCTCAAATGAAGGAATGGCTTTGGGACCCCCAATGAAGTTGATCTGCACCAGGCCCTTGCCCTCCGCGTTGAATTTGGTGACCCAGGGCAACAACCTTTGCACATAAATGCCGTTTTCCGCGAACCCACTGACCATGCGCAGCGTGACCTCTTGGGCCCACGACAAAGGGGCCGCGGCCGCCAGCATGAGCGCCAGAGAGGCTTTCAAGATCAAATCAAATTTCATTTTCTACGTCTCCTTTTGTGAACGAAGTGTCAGACCAGAATTGAGGCTTGTCAATTCGGGTTTTGCGCATGCAGGTTCAGCGCAAACAAAGCTTTGTCTAATGCATTGCCGTGTTCATCTGCCAGTGCCGCTTGGATCAAATGGGCCATGCGCTTGGGCCCATCCACCTGCGACTGCAGCAGTGGCAAGGCTTGAATTATTTTTTCAAAACTGCGCCAGCCTCTGGCATGGGTGTCTCCGTAGCCCTTGATCAACTGCTGGGCCTTGACCACTTGCATGGCCAACTCAGGCTGCTGGTAGGCCAGTTGCACTGCCTGCGCCAGCCATTGCTGCATGCGCTCGTGCTCTTGCGTGTAACGCAGTGAGACAGGTCGCCAGCGGCGCAAAGAAGCAATGGCATACAGCAAGGCAAAGCCTCGCAAAGAACAGGTTTGAACGATGCGGCCCTTGCGGGTCAATGGGGCTAAGCAGGCACGCGCCCAGCGGGAGGACAACAGCCATCGCCCCACAGGGGCAGGCAAAATGTCTGCAATTTCTTCAACACGAGGGTGCAGAAATTCATTGATCGCCAGGCCTTGGTCTGCAGTTTGCCGCACCTCACGCCCGACCCGGTCAAAACGGGCTCTGCGCGTTTTCAAATCGGCCACACGCACGCTGTCCTCGTAAGTCATCCAAAGTGCCAGGTGCCGGGCTGTTTCGCTGATCAACGGCGCGGCTTGAGGCCCCAAGTTTTCTAGGGCCTTGCTCATCGAGATCAAGCGATCCAAGAACAAAGCTGCGTAGTCGATGCTTTGGTAGTCTGCCAGTCGCATCAAGCCCAGCCTGGTGTTCTCAAGGGCTGGCGCGGGCAAACTGTGCGCCGCACGCAGCGCCAAAGCCTGCAATCGGGGGCCAACTGGGGCAAGGGCCGGTGGTGCAGACAAACCAGGTGTAGCCTGGCCTTCTAAATGCAGATTCCCCTTGCTACCTCGAGCCTGCGTTGCCTTGGCCTCTTGCCAGCCAGCTGCAAAAGCCTTTAAGCTTGATTGAACGCCCACGCCACTGCGCTTGATGCTGTCTTCAAATTGCTGACGATCAAAGGGCAGGCGGCCGATCAATGCCAATGCACCGAACAAAGCCGGGCCAATCAAGCTGCCCGCTTGCTCTGCCACAGCGGAAAAGTTAGCGCCCAGCCAGAGTTTTGCCGAGGCCTGCGCGCCTTCAATCAACTTGCCGTGATCCACTCGGCCATCACCCATGGCAACGCGCTCAGTCATGGAGTAAACACGGTGCGTGGAGGCAATGAAGGTCGTTTTTTGCGCATCTACAAAGCCGCGTTGCACAGCACGTCCGGCCTCCATCAACTCCGAGGCGATGACGATGTCAACTGCACCCGGAAATGGACTCAAGGCCATCACGGGCAACTTTCCATCTGGCACTGACGAGCGGGGAAACATCTCGATGTAGTAAATCGTAGCGCCCGTGCGCTGCGCCACCCCCGGCACAGATGTCGATTGAGCCAAGTAACCATTGTTTTGGGCCAGATCAACCAGCCAATCGGCCAGCACACCTCCACCCTCCCCGCCCATGGCCAACACTGCAATGGTGATAAGGGGCGAGTCTGACGGGTTCAATGGGGTCTGCATCAGGCTGCGATGCCTTCAAGGCGTTTGTCAATTCGCTGCTGTAAAAAGCCAATCACTTTGGATCTGATCAGCGCTTTGAATCGGTCCCATGGCGTGGGGTTGTTGATGATTTCAGCGCGGTAAAACGAGGGGCACAAAACCGCTGCATGCGCCACTTCACCACACAGGCCGCAGCCAACGCAGCTGTCAATCACAGTGGCCACGGGGTCTGTGCGCAATGGGTCTGGGTTGCTCATGATGCTCAGGGAGGGGCAACCTGACAGGCGGATGCAGGAGTGGTCTCCCGTGCAGGTGTCAGGGTCAATACCGAAACGCTCACGCACCACGCGCTGGCCCTTTTTAATTTTCTCGAGCATCAAAGGCTTGACACGCCGCTGCAGGTTGAGCATGCATTCGCTTTGCGCCACCACCACTTTGGGGCCTCGCTCACGGGAGTTAAAGGCATCTCGCAAAGATTGCCGCATGGCATCCAAACTGTAGGTGTGCGTGACCGTTTTGACCCAGTTGACCCCTACACCGCGCACTGCTTTTTCAATCGGATTGTTGGTGCTTCGAATTGGGTTGATGGCCTTGGACGAGAGCACATCTTGGCCACCCGTGGCAGCGGAGTAACCGTTGTCAACCACCAATAAAACGTTGTCGGTTTGGTTGAAAACAGCATTGCCAACGCCGCTGGTCAAGCCGTTGTGCCAAAACCCGCCATCGCCCATGATGGCCAAGGTGCGCCGGTCGGTTTCATTGGAATTGAAAGCCGAAGCACCGGCCCAGCCCAAGCCGTAACCCATGGTGGTCGCGCCAATGTTAAAGGGCGGCAGAATGGAGAACAAGTGGCAGCCAATGTCGCAACTGACATGGCGTGGGCCCAACTCTTTTTCAAGCAATTTCAATGCAGTGAAAATGGGGCGTTCAGGGCAGCCAGTGCAAAAAGAAGGAGGCCGTGCGTGGACCTGTGCCACTGCCAGCGCTTGCACCGGCGAGGGGCTCAGTTCCTGCCTTTGGACTTGGATCTGCCACTCAGGCATGTATTGCTCAATGAACTGTCTGACTCCTTGGAGCAAGACGGCGCCGGTGTATTCGCCCCCCATTGGGAAAACGTCCTTCCCGTGGAGTCGAGTTGGCACATCGGCCTTGCGCAAAATGGCGTGAATATTTTGTTCAATGTAGTCGGGTTGCCCCTCCTCCACCACCAAAAGCCCCAGCTTGCCAGCACAGAAAGTTTTGAACTCATCGTCGACCAACGGGTAGGTGATGTTCAGCACATACAAGGGCACTTGCGATTGGCCAAAGGGGTCGGCCAAGCCCAAGAGCTGCAAAGCCCGCATCACACCGTTGTACAGGCCCCCTTGCATGACGATGCCAAAGTTTTGCGCCTGCTCAGAAAAAAACTCGTTGACCTGCTGCTCTTGGATGAATTTCAAAGCAGCCGGCCAGCGTTTTTGGATTTTTTCTTGCTCATGCACATAACTGGCAGGCGGCAGCACAATGCGGGCCGTGTCGCGCTTGGGGTTTTCAATCGCATCTTTCAGGGTAAACGAAGGCCGCACGTTCGCGCGCGTCTGGAAATGGCCGTGCACATGGCATGCTCGAATGCGCAGCTCCAGCATGACGGGCGTTTGCGTGGCTTCAGACAACTCAAACCCCATCTCCACGGCTTTGACGATGCTGGGCAAGTTCGGGCGCGGGTCAATCAGCCAGACTTGAGATTTCATGGCAAAGGCGTGCGAGCGCTCTTGCATGATGCTCGAGCCCTCACCATAGTCTTCACCGACGATGATCATGGCGCCGCCCATCACGCCGCCCGAGGCCAAATTGGCCAGTGCGTCCGACGCCACGTTGATGCCCACTGTTGACTTGAATGTGACCGCGCCACGCAAAGGGTAGTTGACCGATGCGGCCAATGTGGCCGTGGCCGTGGCTTCAGAGGCGCTGTGCTCAAAATGAACGCCAAGCTCTTCCAAGATCTCATGGGCATCGGTGAGCACGTCCATCAAATGCGAGATGGGCGCGCCCTGGTAACCGGCCACATACGACACCCCCGACTGCAGCAATGCCTTGGTGACGGCCAAAATACCCTCGCCCCCGAAATCTTCCCCTTCGCCCAAGCGAAGTTTTTGGACTTCCTGCATGAAAGATCGTTCAGCCACGGCAATTGCCTTTCAATTCAAGGGGCACAAGGGTCAAGGGCGGGTGCAGCATAGGCTGAATTTAGGCAAAGACCCGATATCATGCAAATGGATTTTTATGATGTAATACATTCATAAATCAAATAATTGGAAGTAACCCTTAGCAACGTACCGTCTCCAGCACAAGGCCTATTGCCATGAACTTTCGCCATTTGGACCTGAATTTATTGCGCGTCTTGGTTGCCATTCACCGCACGGGCTCGGTCACGGCAGCTGGGCAAGTTTTGTCTTTGTCGCAACCGGCCACCAGCAACGCCTTGGCCAGACTGCGCAGTCACTTTGGCGATGAACTCTTTGTGCGGTCCCCTTCAGGCCTGCAGCCCACGCAACTGTGTGAGCAAATTGCCCTGCCTGTGCAAAAACAACTGCTGGCCCTGGAAAGCCTTCTGATGGGGCAACAAGATTTTGAACCCTTGAGCAGCAACATGCATTGGCGACTGTCACTTTCAGACTTGGGTGAAATGCTGTTTTTGCCGCAACTGGTGAGTCATCTGCGCGCCCAAGCCCCAATGGCCAGTCTGTCCAATATTTCCGTGGTGGCTGCTGAAGTGGCCAGCGCGCTGGAGACGCGCGAGATCGACATGGCCATTGGCATATTGCAACCCAAGCACCGCGGTATTCGTACGAAATTGCTGTTCAAAGAGCGCTACATGGCCATTGCCTCCAAGAGCTGGCGGCCCAGCAACCCAGGGCGCAGCAAGCTGCTGACTGCTGCGCAACTGGCCAAAGCCAACTTCATCGTGGTCGCGCCCACGGCAACTTCCCACGGCAGTGTTGAAAAAATGCTCACCAAGATGAAGTTGCAAGACCGTATTTTGATCCGATCGCGTCACTTCGGGGCCATTGCCGATCTGGCACAAAGTACCGACCTGCTCTCGATCGTGCCCGAAATGTACGCGCGCGAGTTGAGTCAGCGCATGAATTTGCAAATGTGGCACTTGAGCCAAGCCCCCACTTACGAAGTTCACCTGGTTTGGCACAGCAGCACGGACGGCGACTCCGCGCACCAGTGGATGCGCGACTTGATTGGTGGCTTGTTCAGGCGATAGACAGTATCCCCATTTTGCGCATTGGAATCCGGCTGGCCTGCTCTTTTTCACCCTGTTAAGTTAATAATGCAGCGATGACAGACAAGCCACCCAACACCGCCCTGAGCTGCTGGAAATGCAAACACTTTGCCACCAGCTGGGTACCCGCAATGCCCTACAGTTGCAAGTTATTTGGCTTTAAGTCTCAAGTGCTTCCCTGCATTCAAGTTTTAAAATCAGATGGCAAAGCCTGTTTGGGTTTTGAGTCCAAAACAAAGCCGCCTTGAAACCCATGGCGACCCACAAAACGTTCTATTTAATTTTCATTCTTTATGAACTTCACTAAAGTTAAAACAATTGCCCTTGTTGGGGGCCTGATTTGGATGGGAGCTGCCATGGCGATAGAGGAGCCCGCATACAAAGTTGTCTCCACAGCGGGGGACTATGAAGTCCGGCATTACGCCCCCATGATGGTGGCCCAGGTGTTGGTCGATGGTGACATGGACGCCGCATCCAGCAAAGGCTTTCGGCTGATTGCAGACTATATTTTTGGCAATAACCAAAGCGCCCAAACTGCAAGTTCCGCCAAAATAGCGATGACTGCGCCCGTGACAGCAGTACCCCAGTCATCCAAAATAGCGATGACTGCGCCGGTGACCGCTGAGCCTCAAACCGCCGAACTTGACATGCAGACTGCCAACAAGTGGTTGATTCACTTCGTCATGCCCAGTCAATACACTTTAGAAAATATTCCAAAGCCCAAAAACGACGCTGTCAGTTTGCGCCAAATTCCTGAAAAACATTTTGTAGTTTTTAAATATTCGGGCTTTAACACCACAGCCAAAATTCAACACCTCACGGAAGAAACCATCAGTTGGGCCAAGGGCAAAGGCATGCAAATTGTGGGTGCGCCTCGCTTGTCCAGGTACGACCCCCCCTGGACGCTTCCCATGTTTCGCCGAAATGAGATCATGATTGAAGTTGCTGCGCCCTAGAGCAGCCAAGCATTGCGGACCCTCACGCTCCTTGCGCTTTAGACTTAGACTGGAAGCACTGACGTATCACAGAGCGTTTTAAAACTCCTTGAAGGAATCACCAATGACTCGGATGGAAGAACTGCTCAAGCAGCAAGAAGAAATTGTTGCAGCAATTGCGGCCGAATACAAACGAGGGCAAGAATCAGCTGCGAAAGGTGAGTCAGAGGCGCAATACAACTTGGCTGTCATGTACCACAAGGGTCAAGGTGTTGCACAAAACTTCGCTGAGGCGGTGACCTGCTACAAACTGGCAGCAGAACAAGGCAATGCGGACGCCCAGTACAACCTGGGCGACATGACCGAGAAAGGCCAAGGGACTGCGCAAGACTACGCCGAAGCAGTGCATTGGCTGCAGCTGGCTGCGGCCCAAGGGCATTCACAGGCGCAGTACAAGCTTGGCGTTTTATTTGACAGTGGGCAAGGTGTCAAACAGGATTACACAGAAGCGATGCGCTGGTACCATTTGGCTGCAAAAAACAACAACGCCAATGCGCTGTATGGCCTGGGCTCCATGTACGAAAACCACCACAGCGTTGAGCAAGATGACATGGAAGCGGTTCGCTGGTACAAGCTGGCTGCAGAACTCGGCCATCTTGATGCGCATTACAGAATCGGGGTGCTCTACGACAACGGGCACAGCATCAAGCAAGACTATGCGCAAGCCATGAGCTGGTTCAAATTGGCCGCAGCAAAAGGCCATGTCAATGCGCAGATCAACCTTGGCGTGATGTACGACCGCGGACACGGTGTAGAAAGCAACTTCCCCGAGGCCATGCGTTGGTATAAGTTGGCGGCGTCACACGGCAGTGCCGAAGCCCAATCCAAAGTGGGTTTTATGTACAGCAACGGGAAAAGTGTTGTGCAAAACTATGCGCAAGCCATGCACTGGTACCTGTTGGCAGCGGCCCAAGACTATGCGCCCGCGCTGTCAACTCTGGGCTTCATGTACGACCACGGTCAAGGCGTGAACGCTGACGACGCCAAAGCTTTGATGTACTACAACAAGGCTTCCAAGAAAGGCGATGAAAATGCCACCAAAAATCGCGACATCATTGAGGCCAGAATGGCCAGGCAACAATCACAAAAGCATTGAATGCATGCCCCCCCTTGATGCTAAGATCGTTCCAACAAGCATCAGGATGGCAAATTGAAAGTCTATGTAATCAACCTCGACAACAGTGTGAGTCGATGGGAAAAAATAAGCCTAGACCTGACTCACATTGGCGCGTCCTACGCAAGAATTCCAGCCATATACGGGAAATCAATTGATTGGCAATCCGTTTCGAACGATGCCTATTGCCGCTCCTACATGGGAAGAAGCATTCAACCCGGCGAAGTGGGTTGCTTCCTGAGTCACGTAGCGGCTTTGAAAGAGTTTCTGTCTCAGTCAGAAGAATTTGCAATTGTTTTAGAAGACGATGCAGACATTTCAAAGGATCTGCTTGGCGTTGCAAATCAAATTTTGATGCAACTCAAGGGCATTGACTTTTATGCAGTCAATCTAGGCCCTTCAGATTACAAATACACCTCTGTCATCCAGAAATTAGATGCGTTTACGCTGCATTGCACCCATCGATTTCCGATGCTGGCCACGGGCGTTTTGTGGTCGCGGGCAGGTGCGCAGGCGTTTCTCAATCAATTCCAATCTGTCACGTTGCCGTATGACAATTATTTGAGGGTATTCCTGACAGGAACAAACAAAGCTTATTCAGTTGCCCCGGCCATTGTCACGCCAGCCGACTTCGTCAGCGATATCGACACCGAGGGTTTAACCCAGAAACGATCTCACCTGAATCGAAGCAACTTGTATTTCTTCATCAAGCAAAAAAGAATGCTCACTGAGAAATGTCGGGCTATCGTGTCCATGATCAGATTTAAGCTGTCCATCACTGCGCCTGTGATTTTCAAAGAGAAATGATGGAGGCGCGGCCCAGAGTCGAACTGGGCTGGGCGGATTTGCAATCCGCTGCATAACCGCTTTGCTACCGCGCCGTGAACCGAGAAACCTGTTTGACAAAAAAGGGAAGCTGGAGCTTCCCTTGATTGTTGAAAGATGTTCTTACTTCTTTCTTTGTTTGGAGCGGGAAACGAGATTCGAACTCGCGACCTCAACCTTGGCAAGGTTGCGCTCTACCAACTGAGCTATTCCCGCATTTTACTCAACTGAGCATTCTATGCTTAATTGACTGCGTTGAGTCAATTATAGCGTAATTTTGATGCCTTCAATGTTTGACAGCCTGGGTTTTGACTTGCGCATCCACTGGGGCAATGACAGCAGCCGGCTCCTCGTCGGCAAGCGCTTGGGGCATTCTTTCAAGGGCCACCTCGAGTACTTTGTCGATCCATTTGGCCGGCACAATTTCCAGGCCATTTTTGACATTTTCCGGAATATCTTGCAGGTCTTTGACGTTGTCTTCCGGAATCAAAACCGTTTTGATGCCGCCGCGCAGTGCGGCCAAAAGTTTTTCTTTCAGGCCGCCGATGGCCGTGACCTCGCCCCTGAGGGTGATCTCACCGGTCATGGCCACAGTGGCGCGCACGGGGATGCCCGTCATGGCCGAGACCATGGCTGTGGTCATGGCTGCGCCAGCGCTGGGGCCGTCCTTGGGGGTGGCGCCATCAGGCACGTGGATGTGCAGGTCTTTTTTCTCAAACACATCGTCTTGGATGCCCAGCATGCGGGCCCGGCTGCGCACCACGGTGCGGGCCGCTTCGACCGACTCCTTCATCACATCGCCCAGCGAGCCAGTGCGGGTGATCACACCCTTGCCCGGCATCAATGCGGCCTCAATGGTGAGCAAATCGCCGCCCACTTCGGTCCATGCCAAGCCAACAACTTGGCCGACTTGGTTTTGTGCTTCGGCACGGCCATAAGTGTGCTTTTGTACGCCTAAGAAATCGTTCAAATTCTCGGCCTTGACGACTACGGGCGCTTGCATTTGTTTGAGCTGCAGGCTTTTGACAACTTTGCGGCAAATCTTAGAGAGTTCGCGCTCTAAAGAGCGCACACCGGCTTCGCGGGTGTAGTAGCGCACGATGTCGCGCACGGCTGATTCTTGAATTTGCAACTCTTCGTCTTTGACACCATTGTTTTTCATCTGCTTGGGCAGCAGGTATTTCATGGCGATGCTGGTTTTCTCGTCTTCGGTGTAACCCGACAAACGAATCACTTCCATGCGGTCAAGCAAGGCCGGCGGGATGTTCATGGAGTTGGATGTGGCCACAAACATCACGTCGCTCAGATCAAAGTCGACCTCGACATAGTGGTCACCAAAGGTATGGTTTTGTTCGGGGTCTAAGACCTCGAGCAAAGCGCTGGAGGGGTCGCCCCTGAAGTCAGTTCCGAGTTTGTCAATTTCATCGAGCAAAAACAAAGGGTTGCGTGTACCCACTTTGCTCAAGCTTTGCAAGACTTTGCCGGGCATGGCGCCAATGTAGGTGCGGCGGTGGCCGCGAATCTCTGCCTCGTCGCGCATGCCGCCCAAGGCCATGCGCACATATTTGCGCCCAGTGGCTTTGGCGATCGACTGGCCCAGCGAAGTTTTGCCCACGCCGGGGGGGCCCACCAAGCACAAGATGGGCGCTTTGACTTTGTCCACGCGCTGCTGAACCGCGAGGTATTCCATGATGCGGTCTTTGACTTTTTCCAGGCCAAAGTGGTCTTCGTTCAACACCACTTCGGCGTTGGCCAAGTCGTGTTTGATTTTGGTTTTCTTGCTCCAAGGCAATCCGGTTAAAACTTCAATGTAATTGCGCACCACCGAAGCTTCGGCCGACATGGGCGACATGAGTTTGAGTTTCTTGAACTCGGCATCGGCTTTTTTACGGGCCTCGGGCGACATTTTGGCCGCTTTGATTTTCTTCTCGATTTCTTCGATGTCAGCGCCCTCTTCGCCTTCACCGAGTTCTTTTTGAATGGCCTTGACTTGCTCGTTCAAATAAAAATCGCGCTGGTTTTTTTCCATTTGGCGCTTGACGCGGCCACGAATTTTTTTGTCCACATTCAAGATGTCGACTTCACGCTCGAGTTGAGTGAACAAATTTTCCAAACGGTCGCGCACGCTGGCCAAATCGAGCACCAGTTGCTTGTTTTCCAACTTCAAAGGCAAATGAGCAGCAATGGTGTCGGCCAAGCGGCCTGGCTCGTCAATGCTCGAGATCGAGGTGAGAATTTCGGGCGGTATTTTTTTGTTCAGTTTGACGTATTGATCAAACTGCTGCATGACCGCACGGCGAAGGGCCTCGATTTCACTGGTTTGCACCGCTTTCTCGGCGGCCACTTCGACTGGCACGACGGTGGCGATGAAGTGCACTTCACCATCCACAATGGTTTGCACTTGGGCGCGCTGTTGGCCTTCAACCAAGACTTTGACAGTGCCATCGGGCAATTTGAGCATCTGCAAAATGGTGGAAATGCAACCGACTTCGAACATGTCGGTGGCTTGCGGCTCGTCTTTGGCGGCTGTTTTTTGGGCCACCAGCATGATGCGCCTGTCAGTGAGCATGGCGGTTTCAAGCGCTTTGATGCTCTTGGGGCGACCCACAAACAGCGGAATAACCATGTGCGGGAAGACCACAACGTCGCGCAGTGGCAACATGGGCAAATCAAGCGCAATGGCGGGTAAAGGTGTATGTCCAGACATGGGGTTCCCTATCGTTATTCGGAACAAATGGCCCCAATCACGCTGATTTCAAGGCCTAGGGGTGTGGACTTATTCATCAGACAGGCTGGGGGGGGTGGGCTGGAAAATTCAATGCGCATCAAGCTTGTTTGGCCGACTCACGGTAGACCAACAAGGGGGATTGGTTTTCTTCGATGGTGGACTCGTCCACCACCACTTTTTCAACATTGACCTCATTGGGCAAATCAAACATGGTATTGATCAAAGCTTGCTCCAAAATAGAGCGCAAACCGCGCGCACCGGTTTTGCGGGCCAGGGCTTTTTTGGCAATGGCGGTCAAGGCGGCCGGCCGAATTTCCAGATCAACGCCTTCCATGTTCAGGAGCATGCCAAATTGTTTGACCAAGGCATTTTTGGGCTCGGTCAAAATTTGCACCAGCGCCTCTTCGGTCAGCTCGGTCAGCGTAGCGACCACGGGCATGCGCCCCACCAGCTCAGGGATCAGGCCAAACTTGATCAAGTCTTCAGGTTCAACTTCGTTGAAGACCTGCGTGAGGGAGCGCTCTTTTTTACTCTTGACCGTGGCACTGAAACCAATGCCTGAGGCCTCTGTGCGGTTTTCAATGACTTTTTCCAAGCCTGAAAATGCGCCGCCGCAAACGAACAAGATGTTGGTGGTGTCGATCTGCAAGAAATCTTGATTGGGGTGCTTGCGCCCGCCTTGCGGTGGCACGCTGGCCATGGTGCCTTCGATCAGTTTGAGCAAGGCTTGCTGCACGCCTTCGCCTGAGACATCGCGGGTGATGGAGGGGTTATCGGACTTGCGCGTGATCTTGTCGATCTCGTCGATGTAGACAATGCCGCGCTGGGCGCGCTCAACGTCGTAGTTGCAGCTTTGGAGCAATTTGGAGACGATGTTTTCAACGTCCTCGCCGACATAACCGGCTTCGGTCAATGTGGTGGCGTCGGCCATGACAAAGGGCACGTCAAGCATGCGCGCCAAGGTTTGAGCCAACAAAGTTTTGCCAGAGCCGGTGGGGCCGATCAGCAAAATATTGCTTTTTGCCAGTTCAACGTCTTCTTTTTTAGCGCCTTCTTTGTGGCGCAGGCGTTTGTAGTGGTTGTAGACAGCCACCGCCAAAGTGCGCTTGGCTTTTTCTTGACCAATGACGTAATTGTCTAAATTGGCCTTGATGTCTTGCGGCGTCGGCAGGCCGCTGCGCGCGTCTTTGGCAATGTCGGAAGCTGGCAATTCATCACGAATGATGTCGTTGCACAAATCAATGCATTCGTCGCAAATAAAGACCGAAGGGCCTGCAATTAATTTTTTGACTTCGTGCTGACTCTTACCGCAAAAGGAGCAGTACAAATTCTTCTCTGATATTGAGCCTTTTTTATCGGCCATAAACAACGCCTTGTATGTCTGATCAGCAATGATAGCGAAAGTAAAACGGCGCAGTCCTGAAACAGGGGTGCCGATTCATAAAAAGCCAGATTCAGGGCTCTTTTGGAGACGCTTCAGGGGCGCTTGGAGATCACTTCGTCCACCAAGCCGTATTCTTTGGCCTCATCGGCCGAGAGGTAGTAGTCCCGCTCGGTGTCGCGCTCAATCTTTTCCAACGTTTGGCCGGTGTTGGTGGCCAAAATTTTGTTCAATTGCTCACGCGTTTTGAGGATTTCGCGGGCATGAATCTCAATTTCAGTGGCTTGGCCTTGGGTTCCGCCCAAAGGCTGGTGAATCATGACCTTGGAATTGGGCAGCGAAAAGCGCTTGCCTTTGGCGCCCGCGGCGAGCAAAAAAGCGCCCATGCTGGCGGCCATGCCGGTGCACAAGGTGGAGACATCGGCCTTGATGAAGTTCATGGTGTCAAAAATAGCCATGCCTGCGCTGACCGAGCCGCCGGGAGAGTTGATGTAGAAGGAAATGTCTTTTTCGGGGTTTTCGCTCTCTAAGAACAAAAGCTGCGCCACCACCGAGTTGGCCGTGTAGTCGTTGACGGGGCCGACCAAAAAAATCACGCGCTCTTTGAGCAGGCGTGAATAAATGTCGTAGGCACGCTCACCGCGCCCCGAGGTTTCGATCACCATGGGCACGTTGCCCAGAGCTTGTATGTCCATTAAACTCATATTGACTCCTGTGTCTGTGGCTTGGCTTGAATCATCAGTTTTGGGCCATCAGGTCATCAAAGCTAATGGCTTTTTCAGTCACTTTGACTTTCGACAAAATAAACTCCGCCACATTGCTTTCGATCACCACGGCTTCGACTTCGGCCATGCGCTGGTTGTCACCATAGTACCAACGCACCACGTCTTCAGGGCGCTCGTAGCTCGATGCCAGCTCGTTGATGTGGGCTTTGATTTGCTCGGGGGTGGCGTTCAAAGCATTGGTTTTGACCAACTCGGCCACCACCAAGCCCAAACGCACACGGTTTTCAGCTTGGGGGCGGAAAATTTCGTCTGGAATAGGCGCTTTGTCAGCGTCTTTGATGCCGCGCTGTTTCAGGTCAGCGCGTGCACCTTCCTTCAAGCGTTCGACTTCGTTTTGCACCACAGACTGGGGCAAATCGAGTTCCGCTTTTTCAACCAAAACGTTCATGGCCGCTTGTTTGTTGCGCCCTTGCAAACGGAACTTGACTTCGCGCTCCAAGTTTTTGCGAATGTCAGCGCGCAAACCCTCTACAGAGGCGTCCGCTATGCCTAAAGATTTGGCCAGCGCTTCGTTGACTTCAGGCAAATGGGCCGCCTCAATTTTTTTCACAGTCACCATGAAGTCGGCTGTTTTGCCAGCGACATCTTGGCCATGGTAGTCAGCGGGAAAGGCCAATGGAAAAGTCTTGCTTTCGCCATTTTTCATGCCGCTGACTGCTTCTTCAAATTCTTTGAGCATCTGCCCTTCACCGACCAGGAACTGGAAGTCTTCGGCTTTTCCGCCAGAGAAAACTTCACCGTCCACCTTGCCTTCAAAGTCCACGGTGACTCGGTCACCTTCAATGGCAGCAGCATCAGCGGGGCGCTGCGCAAAAGTGCGACGCTGCTTGCGCAAAATGTCGATGGTTTTGTCGATGGCGGCATCGCTGACCTCGGCGCTGAGCTTTTCAACTTCAGCACCACTCAGATCACCCAAAACAACTTGGGGGTACACCTCAAAGATGGCATCAAAAGTCAACTCGCCTGCAGGTGCACCTTCTTTTTCAGAGATGCGGGGTTGCCCTGCCACGCGCACTTGCGCTTCGTTGGCGGCCATCGCAAAGGCTTCACCCACTTTGTCATTCATGACTTCGTATTGAACCGAATAACCGTAGCGCTGAGACACTACGTTCATGGGCACTTTGCCTGGACGAAAGCCGTCCATTTTGACGGTGCGGGCCAATTTTTTCAGGCGCACATCAACTTCAGATTGGATCGCAGTCACAGGCAGTGACAAAGTGATTTTGCGTTCTAATTTTTCTAGGGTTTCAACAGTAACTGCCATGGTTTTCTCTGGTTAGTGAGTGGTGCGCGGGGGGGGACTCGAACCCCCACAGTGTTGCCACCGTCAGGACCTAAACCTGGTGCGTCTACCAATTTCGCCACCCGCGCGGGTTCAAATCAATTTGGTTTAAATCGGTCAACCTTACATTTTAACCCTTTACGCCCAGGCCACTGGCGCACAGCTGAGAAGACCATTCGGGTGCCGTTTCAGCCCTCTTGAGCAAGCTAACGGGGGTCAATCAGGCCTTTTCACCCTGAACCAAGCCGCGTACATGGCTGGCAAGGCCAGCAAGGTCAAGGCCGTGGCCACAATCAGCCCGCCCATGATGGCTACTGCCATGGGGCCCCAAAAAACGCTGCGAGACAAAGGGATCATGGCCAAAACAGCCGCCGCCGCCGTCAAAACGATGGGTCTTAAGCGCCTGACGGCTGACTCCACAATGGCCTCCCAAGCGGGCACACCGGCGGCGCGGTCTTTCTCGATTTGGTCGATCAAGATCACCGAGTTGCGCTGGATCATGCCCATCAAGGCGATCACGCCCAACAAAGCGACAAAGCCAAAGGGCCGGTCTAAAACCAACAAGGCGCCGGCCACACCGGCCATGCCCAAGGGGCCAGTTAAAAACACCAAGACCGCCCTGCTGAAGCTTTGCAATTGCAGCATGAGCAAGGTGAAAGTGACAAACAGCATCAAAGGCAGGCCGGCCGCAATGGATGCCGAGCCTTTGGCACTTTCTTCAACAGCGCCAGCCACATCAATGCGGTAATCGATCAAGCCTTGTGCATGCCAAATGCTTTCTAATTTTTTCAGCTCCGGCAACAACTGCGCCGTCACGGTAGCCCCTTGCATGCCTTCGACCAAATCGGCTTGAACCGTGATGGCGTAGGTTCTGCCTTCGCGCCACATGACGCCCGGCTCCCATTGAAATACGGGTTTGGCAATTTGAAACAGTGGAATGGACTTGCCACTGCTCGTGGGCACATAAGCGCCAGCCAAATCAGAGATGGTATCGCGCTCGGACTGGGGTTGCCGCAGGACGATGTCAATGAGTTTGTCGCCCTCTCTGTATTGGCCCACTGTGGCACCCGAGGCCATGATGCGAGCGGCTTGTGCGATCGACTGACTGCTCACCCCCAATGCTCGGGCCTTGGCTTGATCTACTTCTAAACGAATGACTTTGACCGACTCGTTCCAGTTGTCGTTCACGCCGCGTGTGTGCTGGTTTTGCCGCATGGCCGCTTTGACTTCATCGGCTTTCAAGCGAAGCGCTATGGGGTCTGATCCGACCACGCGAAATTGCACCGGGTAGGCCACAGGTGGGCCATTGGGCAACAATTTGACACGGCCGCGCACTTCAGGGAATTCTTTGGCCAACAAAGCTGGCAGTTCAACGCGCAAGCTTTCGCGTGTTTTCAAATCTTGCGGCACCACAATCAATTGCGACACATTCGATTGCGGGAAAACCGCGTCCAAAGGCAAGTAAAACCGGGGCACACCGGAGCCGATCCACGTGCTCACGCTGCTCACACCTGGTTCAGCTTGCAAGCGCTTTTCAAGCCGTGTGGCAACAGCTTGGCTGGCAGCAAAACTGGCGCCTTCAGGCAACCAAATGTCAACCACAATTTCAGGCCTGCTGGAATCTGGAAAAAACTGTTGCTGAACTTTGCCCATGCCCGCCATGCCCAAGGCAAACAAGGCCAGTGTGATGGCAATGGTTTTCCAGCGATTGCCCACACACCAGTTGACTGCGGCTCGAAATGCGTTGTAGAACGGCGTGTCGAACATTTCATGCAACTGCGCTTCATCAGAAGCCTGTACATGTGGTGGCGTCTTGAGCAACAGGGTGCCCAAATAAGGCACAAAGTAAACCGATGCCACCCAGCTGATGAGCAAGGCGATGACGGTGACAGCAAAAATCGCGAAGGTGTACTCGCCCGTAACCGACTTGGCCAATCCGATGGGCAGAAAGCCTGCGGCAGTGATCAAGGTGCCTGTCAGCATGGGCATGGCGGTGAGCTCATAGGCAAATGTGGCAGCGCGAACTTTGTCGTAGCCTTCTTCCATTTTTCGAACCATCATTTCAACGGCAATGATGGCGTCGTCGACCAACAAACCCAACGCGATGATGAGTGAGCCCAATGAAATTTTGTGCAGGCCAATGCCGAAATAATCCATGGCCAAGAAAGTCACGGCCAAGACCAAGGGAATGGTGATGCCCACCACCAAGCCGGGGCGAATGTCCAAGGTCCAGCGGCGCCACAAGGGGTTTTGTCCTGGGCGCTTGTGCAAACCCAAGGCCAAGAAACTCACCGCCAGCACAATGCCCACCGCTTCGACCAAGGTTCGCAAGAATTCATTGACCGAACGCGAAACCGCTTTGGGCTGATCTTGCAGATGCACCAGTTGCACACCTGCAGGCAAAGAGCGCTCGATCAAAGCCGTGCTGGTCTCTAGCGCCTTGCCCAGTTCAATGATGTCGCCGCCTTTGGCCATCGAGACGCCAAGACCGATGACTTGCTGCCCGTTGTGATGCACTTTGACTTGGGGCGGATCGATATAGCCTTGCTGGATGCTGCCCAAATCACCTAAGCGCACTTGTTGGCCTGAAGCGCCGCGGATTGGCATTTGTCGCAACGCGTCCAAGCTGCCAAACTGACCATTGACGCGCAGTTGCACGGCGTCTTGCGGCAGGTTCAAAGTGCCAGCCGACTCGATCGCATTTTGTTGCCCCAATTGGGCCAGCACCGCACTCATGTCCAAGCCCATGGAGGCCAATTTCTTTTGTGAAATTTCGATGTAGATTTTCTCGTCTTGCACACCAAAGAGTTCGACTTTAGCCACGTCAGGCACGCGCAATAATTTTTGCCGCACGTCGTCGGCAAATTTTTTCACCTCTGCGGGGCTAAAGCCTTGAGCTTGCAAAGCGTAAATAACGCCATAGACATCGCCAAAATCATCGATGAAAAAAGGCCCTACCACGCCGGGCGGCAAACTCGCACGCATGTCGCCAATTTTCTTGCGCACGGTGTACCAAACATTGGCCACTTCTGCGGCTTTGGAGGAATCTTTGACCTGAAAAATAATCTGCGTTTCACCAGGCTTGGAGTAACTGCGAATTTTGTCCGCATAGGGCACTTCTTGCAAAGTGCGCTCTAACTTGTCTGTCACTTGCTCGGCCATTTGCTGGGCTGTTGCCCCTGGCCAATAGGCTCTGACGACCATCACGCGAAAGGTAAAAGGGGGGTCTTCGTCTTGGCCTAAATTGAAAAATGCTGACACGCCCAAGAGCAGCAAAACCACCATCAAATAGCGGGTCAGCGCAGGGTGATCTAGCGCCCATTTGGACAGGTTAAAACCTGATTTCGGTTCGATGCGCATGGCCGCTTACTTCGAAACAGTGGGTGATGCGGCGGGTGTGTTTGTCAATGCGTTGCTGGGCGCATTGAACACCGTGACCTTTTGACCCGGCGAGAGCACATGCACACCAGCCACCACCACTTGCTGGCCCGGTTTCAAACCTGAGGCGATGACCACGTCGTTGCCTTGCGCCGTGGCGACTTCAACCACCTGCAGCGCAACCGTCATGGTCTGGCTGTCTAGCACCCACACCGCGGTGTTGGCGCCTTCTTGACGCAAAGCGCTGGTGGGCACTTTGATGACTTCAGGCTGGCTGCCTTGCAAACTGCTGGCTTGAACGTTCAAGGTCACGCCCAAGGGCAAGGTCTGGGCTTTTTCCAAAGCCAACTTGACAGCGAAAGTGCGTGTCACGGGGTCGGCACTGGCGGCAATTTCACGCACGCGGCCGCTGTACACAGGGCCTGCTTGACTGCTGGTGGCCGTCATGGCTTGGCCCAGATGCAAACGGCCCACCAACTGCTCGGGCACGGCAAAAACAGCGTCACGGGGGCCTTCGTGGGCCAAACGCAGCACGGTTTGACCTGCAGCCAACACTTGGCCGGGCTCGGCCTCGACCGCCGTGACGATGCCTGCAGCGCTGGCCATCAAACGCGCATAACTGGCTTGATTGCTTTGTGCTTGCGCCTGCGCTTTGGCTTGGTCTAAGCTGGCTTGAGCACCTTTCAAAGTGGCGGCTCGGCGCTCTAAATCTGCCGAGCTGATGAAATTTTGTGCGAGCAAAGCTTCGTACCTTTTGAAATCGGCTGCGGCCAAATCGCGCTGGGTTTGTGCGCCTATGGCTTGCGCTTGGGCCGCTTGCGCTGCCAACTCGTAATCTTGAACGTCAACTTGCGCCAGGACATCACCGGCTTTGACGCGTTGGCCCACTTCGGCTTGCCTTTGCAAAAGTTTGCCTGCAACCCGAAAGCTCAAGCGGGTTTCCACGCGCGCTTTGACTTCTGCGGCGTAATCGCCTTGAACATTCAGTGCTGTATAACCTACGCTGATGATTTTGACGGCACGCACTGGCTCGGCTGCATTTTCTTTTTTGGAACACCCAGCAAGGGCGACAATGAGAGCAGCGCCAATCAAAACCCAGGCGAAAATGTCTTTCGTAGGGCGCAGCTGTGGGCTGCTGATTTGGACGTGGCTTGTGGCCTGGCTGATGCAGGGGTGCGGTGCGATGTACATGGGGGAGAACCGATAATTAATGACTGACTGGTTAGTAATCTAGGGTAATCCATGATTTCTGTCAAGTCAAAATACTCAAAATCATGATCAACTGTTCGAAAAAGAGACCGTGAGCGCGACCTCCCCTGCCCTTGGCGCTTTGGCAGTGCCCCCCCATGCGGAAAACTTTCCAGTGGCGTCTTGGTTGTGCCCGGCCCATTTGCGCCCCAGCATTGCCGCGATTTACGCCTTTGCGCGAACGGCCGACGACTTGGCCGACGAGGGCGATAGCAGCGCAGAGACTCGCCTAACCCAGTTGGCCTGTTACCGCGATGAGTTGATGCAAGCGCCAAGTGCCAAAGGTCAATGGCCAGAAATTTTTGAGCCCTTGCAGCAAGTTATCACTCAAAAGCACTTGCCTTTGAACTTGCTGCAAGACTTGCTCAGCGCATTTGAACAAGATGTCTGTGCCACGCGTGATGGGCTGCACCCCAACTCGATGACAACGCTGCTGGACTATTGCCAACGTTCGGCCAACCCGGTTGGGCGCTTGTTACTGCATCTGTACGGCTTGCATGACGCACTGGCCTTGCAGCGCAGCGACGCCATTTGCAGCGCCCTGCAGCTGATCAATTTCTGGCAAGATCTGAGCGAAGACATTCCCAGAGGTCGTTTTTACTTGCCTGAAGACTTGGTCAAACTCAACCCAATGGAAGATGTGATGAAGCACCTGACGCGCCATGCGCTCGAGTTGATGCAACAAGGTGCGCCCTTGGTGCATCAAGTGCCCGGGCGCGCGGGGTGGGAGCTGCGATTGGTGGTGCAAGGGGGTTTGCGAATTTTGGAAAAAGTCCAAGCACTGGGGCCGCAGGCGCTGCATTGCCGCCCTCGCCTGCGTGCCTGGGATGCACCGTTCATGCTGTGGCGCGCTGCGTGGATGTGACAATCAGCCCCATGACACCGCAAGCCTATGTTCAACAAAAAGCCGCCAGTTCAGGCAGCAGCTTTTATTACGCTTTTTTATTTTTGCCAGCGCCTCGGCGCGCAGCCATTACCGCCTTTTATGCGTTTTGCCGTGAAGTTGACGATGTGGTCGATGAGATCTCAGACCCCAGCGTGGCTCAAAGCACATTGGCTTGGTGGCAAACTGAAGTGGTCCAGGCCTTTGCGGGCAAGCCCACTCACCCCGTGATGCAGGCGTTGATGCCGCACACTCAGGTCTATGGCATTGAGGACAAGCACCTGCTGTCAGTGATTGAGGGCTGCCAAATGGACTTGAATCAAACCCGCTACCTCGACTACGCAGGCCTGCAGCGTTATTGCCATTTGGTGGCAGGCGTGGTGGGCGAAGTGGCCGCCAAGATATTTGGTCAAACAGACCCTCGCACCACCACTTATGCACACACACTGGGCTTGGCATTTCAGTTGACCAACATCTTGCGGGATGTAGGAGAAGACGCCTTGCGTGGACGAATTTATTTGCCCATGGACGAGTTGCAACGCTTTGATGTGAAGGTGCAAGATGTGCTCAAGGGGCAGTACTCAGATCGTTTTACGGCCTTGATGCGCTTTCAAGCTCAGCGTGCGCATGCGCTGTATGAGCAAGCTTTTTCCATGTTGCCAAGCAGCGACCGACGCGCTCAGAAACCGGGCTTGATGATGGCCAGCATTTACCGCACATTGCTCCAAGAAATCGAGGCTGATAGCTATCAAGTTTTGCACCAGCGTATATCTCTGACGCCTCTGCGAAAACTGTGGCTGGCATGGAAAGTACAGGCCTTGGGTCGACTTTGAACGCCAATCAAACGACTGCCCCCAAGCGCTCAGTGGCCGTGATTGGTGCGGGCTGGGCAGGGTTGGCCGCTGCGGTCAGGGCCACTCAAAATGGCGACCAAGTCACACTGTTTGAAGCCACGCAGCAAGTCGGTGGGCGAGCACGCTGCGTGAATTTAAAGCCGCTTGACAGCGGCGTTGCTGGAGCGCGGTCTGAGGCCACTTTGCGGCTAGACAACGGCCAGCACATTTTGATTGGCGCTTACCACCGCACCCTTGACTTGATGCGCACCGTGGGTGTGAACCCGCAAACACTTTTGATGCGTCTGCCTTTGACGCTGCGCTACCCGGATCAATCTGGCTTTGCGATCCCGCGCCTGCCTTTCCCCTTGAACCTGGCAGTGGGCATCTTAGCTGCGCGAGGCTGGAGCGCAGCTGATAAATGGGGCTTGTTGCAAACCGCATGGCAATGGCAGCGAAGTCATTTTTCTTGCGCAGCGCAGTCCACCGTGGCCGACATTTGCAAATCTTTGAGCCCTCCCGTTTGGCGTGATTTGATCGAGCCTCTTTGTGTGGCAGCCCTGAACACGCCAGCTGAACAAGCCAGTGCGGCCGTATTTTTGCGCGTACTCAAAGATGCGCTGTGGGGCCCCTCGGGAAGTTCGGATTTGTTGCTACCTCAAGTTGATTTGGGCCGCTTAATGCCTGAGGCGGCGCGTGCGTGGCTAGAACAAAATGGGGCTTTGCTGGTGATGGGCCACCGCGTTGAAGCCTTGAGCCCTGTGCACCAAGCGAGCGGGACTGCCTTGGTTTCTACTTGCGCGGGATCAGAAAACATTAACGGATGGCACATCAACGGCGAATTTTTTGACCATGTGGTGATCGCTACGCCCGCTTTGGATGCGGCAAATTTGGTGCACGAGCACGCGCCTGCTTGGGCTGCACAAGCCCGCAATTTAAAGTACCAAGCCATTGCCACAGTGTATGTGCAAGCCGCACTGGGCACGCGACTTTCGCAGCCCATGCTGGCCTTGCGCACACACACGCATGCGCCCGCGCAATTTGTTTTCGACCGCGGCCAAATTTGCATTGGCCCACACACAGGCACTGGCGCAACCAATGCGGCAACGCCCGGCTTGCTGGCCTTCGTCGCCAGCGCGCCGCAAGTCGACCGCATGAGCGTGCAATCACAAGTCTTGGAACAAGCCCGCGAACAATTGAATTTGAACGGTTTGCATGTCTTGCAAACCGTGATGGAAAAGCGCGCCACCTTGGCTTGCACCCCCGGATTGATCAGGCCCTTGGGGCAGGTTACGACAAGATTGACAGCCTGCGGAGACTACATTGCAGGGCCCTACCCTTCCACCTTAGAAGGGGCGGTGCGCTCAGGCTTTGCGAGCCTGTAAATACGCGGGGCGACTCAAGCATTGTTCCAACCACACGTGCACCGCAGGAAACTGCGATAGCAAGCCTGGCGCAGGCCGAGCCCAAGTCACCACACTGGCCACGCACAAGTCAGCAACGGTAAAACGCTCAGCTGCCAAAAATGGCTGGCCTTTGGCCACTTGCTTTTCCAAATGCGCTTCCAAAACTTTCAAAGGCACCATCAGTCGCTTTTCTGCAGCCTCAGCCAAATCAGGCTTGCGCTGGTCAGCTGGCATGGCCATGCGGTGCATCAAAACTATCAAGGCGTCTTTCTCTAACTCAGTGACGGTCCAAAAACTCCAGCGCAAAGCATCGGCCTCTTCGTGCGCTGAGGCGGGCGTCAAGCTGTGGCCATCGGCCCGGCCATGCAGACGCACCAAATACAAAACGCAAGCCATGCTTTCCCAAACCACCACGGTGCCTTCGTCACGCACATCTTCCAGCACAGGAATGTGCCCGTTGGGGTTGATCGCCAGAAATTCAGGTGTGCGCGTTCCCCCATCTTTGAAACTTTTGGCATGGTGCTCAAACACCAAGCCCAACTCGGCGGCGGCCCATAAAGGACGAATGGCGCGTGAAGCGGCTATGCCGTGAATTTTCAATGTCATGAAGGGCTCTCTTTGTTAGAAATTGGGGGGCATTGAATTTTAAGTTTAAAAAGCTTGCGGCGGCCATAAGTCGCACAGGGCTTGGAGATCTTGCACCGTCAAAGGAGGTGCGTGGTCAGGCAATGACCAGGCCTTGCTCTCTCGGTTGACCCAGGCCACCTGCATGCCCGCATTCAATGCAGCTGCGACGTCCAGATGCGCATCGTCGCCTATGTGTAAAACTTCATGAGGTGCCACACCCGCGGCTTTGGCACCCGCGTGAAACATGCGCGCATCGGGCTTTCCCACCCCCAAGGAAATGGGGTTGAAGGCTGCAGTGAAATAATGGTCAATGCCCACCATTTTCAAGTCTGCATTGCCGTTGGACAAAGCCACAATCGGGTAGCGCGCATGCCAAAACTTCAAGGCCGGCAAGGCATCGGCAAAAAAATCAACGCGCTGGCGAGCAGCAAAAAACACCTCAAACGCAGACTCAGCCAAATGGGGGTTTTCATCTGCCCTTTGCAGCAGCACTCGGATGGCTTCACGCCTGAGTGCCGAGAGGTCTTGGCCTAAATCAGGCCGAAGCGCGGGCATTTCTTCTCTGATTTTTCTCTGATAGCCTGGAATAGCGCACAGCGGCACTGTCTTTGGCGCGTTCACCGCCAGCCATTGGGCCAGGGCCTCCTCAGCACGACCAATGGTGGGCCAAACGGGCCACAATGTATCGTCTAAATCCAGGGTGATGGCTTTGATTTTTGTAAAGTCGAGCATGGTAGTGGAGAATAACGCATGCCCTTTAAAACCGAACCCCCCTTCCAACACGGCCAAATCGCCTCCACTGCCGTTATTTACTGCAACCTTGGAACGCCTGATGCGCCCACTGCTTCGGCCTTGCGTCGCTACTTAGCTCAATTTTTGAGCGACTCGCGCGTGGTTGAAATTCCCAAAGTCTTGTGGTGGCTGATCTTGCACGGAATCATTCTGCGGTTGCGCCCAGCCAAATCGGCAGCCAAGTACGCGGCCATCTGGACTGAAAAAGGCTCACCCTTGCGGGTTTGGACCGAGCGTCAATCTCAGCTCTTGCAAACCCAGCTGCATGCACGCGGCCATGCTGTTACTGTGCGCTATGCCATGACCTATGGCCAGCCCAGTATTGCAGCGCAACTCGATGCATTGCGAGCAGAAGGTGTCAACCGCATATTGATGCTTCCAGCCTACCCCCAGTACAGCGGCACCACAACGGCCAGCGTTTTTGACAATGTTTACCGCTGGGGCTTGACAACTCGCCATCTGCCAGAGTTTCGCTTTGTCAACCACTACCACGACGCGCTTGGCTACATTGATGCTTTGGCCAGCAAAATAAAAATGCATTGGCAAACGCATGCGCGCGCGCAACAACTTGTCATGAGTTTTCATGGTGTGCCTGAGCGAACTTTGCATTTGGGCGATCCTTATCACTGCGAGTGTCTTAAAACGGCACGCCTTCTGGCGCAAGCTTTAGGGCTTTCAAAGGAAGAATACAAAGTGACTTTTCAATCACGCTTTGGCAAAGCCAAATGGCTAGAGCCCTACACCGAGCCCACCTTGGTCGCCTTGGCGCAAGCTGGCACCCACAGCGTGGATGTGGTGTGCCCTGGCTTTACCGGCGACTGCCTGGAAACTTTGGAAGAGATCGGCATGGAAGGGCGTGCTGCGTTCATGCAAGCTGGCGGGACAACATTCAACTACATTGATTGCTTGAACGACCACCCTGCTTGGATTGATGCCATGGCCGATTTGTGCGAGCAACACTTGCAGGGCTGGCCCACGCTGGTCAAGCAGGATGCCAAGGAGGGCGAAGCTTCAAGATCTCGCGCTTTGGCCATGGGCGCAAAAAACTGAAGTTTATAAAGCGCCTATGCCCAGCAAGTCTTGACGCACTTGTGCTGAATTGTCAAAGCGTATGCCCGTCCAGCCGTGAGCTTGCGCGGCATCGATGTTGTACTGAACATCGTCAATGAACAAGGTGCCGGGCCCTGAGACCCCAAAGCGCTGATTGGCGTTTTTAAAAATCTCAGCGCTTGGTTTCATTTGATTCACATGCGCAGAGAAAATCCCATCGTCAAATTGACTGAAAAAATCATTTCTGCTGATCAAATGCGCCGCATACCCTGCTGGCATATTCGACAAATAAAACAATCGATGGCCTTGTTTTTTCAATGCATGAATGATCTCTACAGTGCCCTCTTGCGCCACCAAATGGTTCGGTATGCTGGTGATCAGCAGTGTGATTTCCACCTCTTGCAAACCAGTTCGCTTGGCAATGCGCTTTGCCAACGCTTGGGGTGTGATTTGGCCTAAATCGAACTGAGCCCAATCACTTTGGGGGTCAAAACTTTCAAAAATTTGTGCAGTCCACTTTTGTGCCGCAGCTGCATCGGGGGCATGCTGAGGAAAAAGTTGCTGCATCAAGGCTTGGGGCCGCCACTGAAACACCACCCCACCCAAATCAAAAACAACATCCATGTTGAAGTCTCTTGTCAAAAATTAAGAACTGGCAACCACTGAGACACCGCGCCCGGTCAAAGACAAACCCAATGTTGCCCCCAAAGGCCAAGCGTTGGCAATGTCCGATGTGACCACAAAAATCAGGCCCAAAGGCGTCTGCAGTGTCAGCTCTAAAGTGCTCCCCAAGTAGGCTTGCTTGACCAGCACAGCCTCCAGAGTTGCCCCCTGTGCGGGCCCGACTGTCCAGGCTTCTGGCCGAATAGCTGCTTTGACATGTCCGGGTTGAACTGCCTGACGTGCTTGAAATTTCAATGGCCCGATTTGCACTTGACCACCGGCCAAGGCCTGCCCCTCCAGCAGCATGGCTTCACCCATGAAACCGGCAACAAACTCAGACACCGGGCGTTCGTACAAATCCTCAGGGCTTCCGGATTGCGCGATGGTGCCGGCATCCATGACGATGATTTGATCGCTCACGGCCAAGGCTTCGCTTTGGTCATGCGTGACGTAGGCCACGGTCAAACCCAAACGCTGCTGCAGGGTTCGAATTTCGTCTCGCATAGAGCGGCGCAAGCGCGCATCCAAATTAGACAAGGGTTCATCAAACAACAGCACGGAAGGCTCCAGCACCAAAGCGCGCGCCACAGCCACGCGCTGCTGCTGCCCGCCCGACAACTCGCTTGGCAAACGCAAATCAAAGCCCTGCAAACCAACGCTCTCTAAAGCGGCTTGGGCACGCTCTGCGGCTTGTTTGGGTGCCGTGCCGCTGACCGACAAGCCATAACGCACGTTGTCGATCACGTTCATGTGCGGAAACAGTGCGTAGCTTTGAAACACCATGCTGACATTGCGCTCTGCAGGACCTAGATGCGTGACGTCTTTGCCGTCGATCAAAATTTGCCCGCCGCTGGCGGTTTCAAGACCCGCAATCATGCGCAAGGTGGTGGTCTTGCCGCACCCAGAGGGGCCGAGCAAGGTTGTCAAACTGCCTTTGGCAACAACGAAGTCAATGCCCTTGACCACGAGGGGGGCACTGGCAGGGCCGTAACGCTTGCTGACCTGCCGAAATTCAATGCCGTTGACAGTCGATGGCACCGTCGCGTGTGCATGTGTTTGTGAATGTGGATGTGAATCTATGGTCATGCTTCAGGCTTTCATTTCTCGTCGACCCAACTCACGCCGGCCCACCCATCGCTGGATCAGTGATGTGGCGCTGGCCATCAAGAGCATCAAGACCGTGCAATACGCCAGCGCAACGCCGTAGTCCCCATTGCCCACCCGGCCAATGATGTAAGTGGTGGCCAATTCGTATTTGGCGGTGACCAAAAAAATCACCGCAGAAACAGTGGTCATGGAGCGCACAAAACTGTACACCAAGGCTGCCACCAAGGCCGGCTTGAGCAGCGGCAAGACCACGCGGCGCAGCGTGGTCAATGTGCTGGCGCGCAGCATGACCGAGGCCTCGTCCAATGAGCGATCGATCTGCTTGAAAGCGGCTGTGCCAGCGCGCACACCGACTGGTAAATTGCGAAACACAAAGCAAAGAACAATGACCAAACCGGTGCCAGTCAATTCAACCGGGGGCACGTTGAAAGCCAAGATGTAACTCACGCCCAGCACGGTACCTGGAATGGCAAAGGTCAACAAGGCGGCAAACTCAAAGGCATTTTTGCCGCGAAATTCGGTGCGCGCCAACAGCCAGGCAATGAGCAACCCCAAGGCCGCACACACCGGCGCCGCCATGGCCGAGAGCGTCAAGGTGTTGAACAAAGAATTCCATGCTGTGCCGGCCCACACCCAACCGAATTGCCCCCACTGCACATCGAATGCTGTTTTGAAATGATTCAAAGTGAAAGTGTAGTCACGGCCCCAAGTTTGCACAAAGCCACCCGCAAATGCAAACAGATAAACCACCAAGGTGAAGGCCAACCAAGGCCCTGCAATGCTTCGACAAAACAGGAGCACAGTGGGTGGCAAATGCATGGGCACGCCCGCATCGCCTTTGCCCGAGACAGTGGTGAACTGCGCGCCACTCAATACTTGTCTTTGAAGCACAAACACCGCCAAAGCAAATGCTGTGAGCACCAACGCCAGTGCGGCGGCCATGCCTGGGTCAATGGCAGCGCCCACAATGGCAAAGAAAATTTCGGTCGACAAGACTGCAAATTGACCGCCCAAAATAATCGGGTTGCCAAAATCGGCCATGCTTTCGATGAAGCCCACCAAGAAAGCATTGGCCAAGCCTGGCTTGAGCAGTGGCAGCGTGATGGTCCAGAAAGTTTGCATGCGCGTGGCGCGCAAGGTTTGTGAAGCCTCCTCTAAGGAAGGACTGACGCCTTGCACCACGCCGCGCATGATCATGAAAGCAATGGGTGTGAAGGCAAACATTTGCGCCAACCAAATGCCAAACACGCCATAAAACCAGCGTGTGGGAGGAATGCCAAAAGCCCATTCAAGCGCCTGGTTGACCACGCCAGAGCGGCCAAACAACAAAATCAAACCCAGGCCAACCACAAAGGGCGGCGTGATGATGGGCATCAAGGCCAATGCGTTCAATGGTTTGGCCAAGCGTGTGCCGCTGCGCTCGGCCCACAATGCAATCAAGGTGCCCATGAGGGTGGTGCCCACGGCGGTGCTCAAGGCCAGCCTCAAGGTGTTCCAAGCCACGCCGCACTGGCGCTGCGCGTGCAAGCAGCCTAAACCCCAAATGCGGGGCGTGCCAATGCGATCCCACAAAGGGCCTAGGCCCAAGGCGCCCTCTTCGCTGTAAAAGCCAGCGACCAAAGAGCGGCACACCGGATAGACCACGAACAGTGACAGCAAGACCACGCACACCACCACCGCAGCTGAGACAAACACATCGCCTTTGCAGTACCCCCTGCGTGCCAAACCTGCCCCTAGCAGCACCACCAGGGGCAGCAAGACGCCTGCAGCGCCCCAGCCCATGCCGAACTGACCCTGGGGCAAAGCGCCCCAACTGGCTTCCAAAAATTCAAAGGACCAACCTGTTGCGCCAACGGCAAACCCGCTCAAGACCAAGCCGAACAAGCCGATCAGGGCGCCGCAGATCAAGACCCCGCCTTGGCGCTTGGCATGCGCAAGGGCTGGTACCATCAAGCCTGCAGCGCACACGAGCAGGCCGACCCAACCGGTCCAAAGCCAAGGCCGCTGGTGCAAGCTGGCTTGGGTCCAAGCGCTGGCTGTTTCAGGCCCGGCCCAAATGCCCGGCAAGGCAGACCAGAGGCTGCCTTGCTGCAAAAAATACCAAGGCAAGAAGCCAAAACTGAGCAGGCCCACCAAGGCCCACAGTTGCAAGGCTCGCTGCGTGCGCAGCGCTGCGTTCATTTTTATTTAGGCAGGCTGTTGACTTCCCGCTCCCAGCGCTGAATCAAGCGCTTGCGCTCTGCCGTTTGCCCGTATTTGGCATAGTCGTAATTGATGAGCTTGATTTTTTTGAAATCAGGCACACGCGGGTCGACCTTGGTTTCTTTGTGCGATGGCAATTGAAACTGCAAAGTGGCAGCGCCCAAGGCTTGCGCTGATGGGGTCAATGCCCATTCGTAAAACGCTTTGGCAGGAGCCAAATTGCGGGCGCCTTTGACAATCGACATGGAGCCAATTTCTGCACCTGTGCCATCGCTGGGGGTGATCGTCTCAATGGGAAAGCCCTGCGCTTTTTCGCCCGGGCCGTCGTGCACAAAGCTGATGGAGACCGTGGTTTCACCGCGCGCAACCGCCTTGATCGGGCCCGTGCCCGAGCGGGTGTAGGCGCCAATGTTGGTGTGCAATTTCTTGAGGTACTCAAAGGCTTTTTCCTCACCCATCAATTGCACCAAGGTGGCAATCATGGTGTAGGCCGTGCCACTGGAGGCTGGATTGGCCGATTGAATTTCACCTTTGAATTCAGGCTTGAGCAAGTCGTTCCATGTTTTAGGAATGCTTAATTTTTTCTTGGCCAACAGCTCAGTGTTGTACCCAAAGCCTAAAGGGCCTGAATAGATGCCTATGGTTTTGTAGCCCGATTGCTCAGCCTGCTTTTGCGCCCACTCGTGCAGCTTAGGCAAGGTGGGTGACTTGTATTCGAGCGACAAATTTTGTTCAGCCGCTTGCAGGTGCGGGTCGCCCGTGCCGCCAAACCAAACGTCGGTTTTGGGGTTGGCTTTCTCGGCCATCAATTGCGCAATCGCTTCGCCCGAACCCTTGAGCGTCATGTTGACTTTGACGCCTTGACTTTTTTCAAAGGTGGTGGCGATCATGCTGCACCAAGCCGCTTGTGCAGAGCAAATGATATTGACTTCGCTGCTTTGGGCCCAAACTGCAGGGGCTGCCAACAAGGCGCTTGCCGCGGCAATGGCGCTCAAGGTGAGCCTGCGGGTTGAGATGGACAAACTACTCAATGAATTGGGGCGCATGGTCAGGCCTATCTGATGGTGGGTTGGGTCTTAGACGAAAACACGCCATTATCGTGCTTGTATTTGTGCCCCCCTGCAAGGGGGCGGGAGCCCTGAGGCCATCAACCCCAAAAATGGGTCAGCCATGCCCAATGCTGCGGCACATTCAATGCAGGCGCATGGCCACAACCGGGCACTTCCACAGTTTGCAAAAGACCTCTGGCACCAGGGCCCCGAAGCTGCATTTGCGAGACGGTTTCTGGCAAGACCAAATCGGAGTCAACCCCTCGCAGCATCAACACCGGCAGATCCAATGCGTCGTAATGCGGCCAATTCGCATAGTCGTTGGGGTGTTCGGTGAATTGCTGAACCATGGCAGGGTCGTAGTGCGGCGTGACGCGGCCATCGGGGAGTCTGCGCAAGGAGCTCTCGGCCAAACGCCGCCACTGGGCATCACTCATCCAGCCAAAGGGCTGGTAGACACGCCTGAAAAATTGTTCTAACTCGCTCACGGTGTCAAACGCCGGCGGTTGCCCTGCGTAGGCCTTGATACGCTCGATGGCAGTCGTTGCCAATTGAGGCGCCATGTCATTTAAAACCAGGCTGCGAATGCGCGGCTTCAAGCTCGGCTCGAGCAAACCTGAGGCGCAGACCATGCCAACCGCCCCGCCCATGGACGTGCCCACCCAATGCAGCGTTTCAAAGCCCACGTGCGCGATCAAGTCTTTGGCCAAGCGCGCATAAAAATGCAAGCAGTACTCCTGTGCAGGCTGCGGGCTCCAGGCCGACAAGCCCCGCCCCAGGGTGTCAGGGCAGACCACGCGGTAGCCTTTGGATGTCAGGTGCATGGCCAGATCATCCATGTCGCGGCAGGTTCTGGCCAAGCCGTGCCAGGCCAGTACATTGCCTTGAAACAAAGTGCCCTGAGCCGGCTGCCAATCGGTGTAGTGCAACTCGCGGCCGGCGCATTGCACATAGTGCGAAGTGAAAGTCATGGAACGTTTGCGGCTTTCTGCGCAGTCGCATTGCGCAAAGCAGCCCAACTGCGCAATCGCCCAACCACACCCGTGGGAAAGTAATACACCGACAACACAAACAACAAACCCAGCCACAAGAGCCACCGGTCGGGCGAGAGCAAGGCCGATACAGCCGGCCAGGCTTGGCTGGCATCACTGGCCAAGCGCAGCAGGTCCTGCAAATAACTTTGCGCCACCAGAAACAACACAGCGCCCACGGCAGCGCCATAAACAGTGCCCATACCGCCGATCACCACGATCAATAAAACATCCATCATGATCTCGAAACTCAACGATGTATCGGGGCCGTTGTAGCGCAGCCAAATGGCCAACATGGCACCGGCCACACAAGCAAACAATGCAGACAAAACGCTTGAGAGTGTGCGGTACACCACCACGCGGTAGCCAATGGCCTCGGCTCGAAATTCGTTTTCACGAATGGCTTGGAGCACCCTGCCAAAAGGCGAATTGACCACGCGCAGCAGCATTAAAAATTGCAGCAATGCGGCCGTAAACAGCAGGTAGTAACACAGCAGCCGTCCGTCTAAAGCAACGCCCCACAATGGCTCTTGGCTGAACTCGGTGCTGGGCGACAAAAGCGCTGGGAGCTTGAAACTGAGCCCATCTTCACCCCCCGTCCACTCGGAGAGTTGCGAGGCCAAAGTTTGAAATGCCGCCGCCACCGCCAAGGTGATCATGGCAAAAAAGATGGCCCGCACACGCAAAGAAAACAAGCCAATTGCGAGTGACAACAGCAAAGTCAAGAGCAAAGAAAGCACGAAGCCCAAGCCCAAGGAGCCCCAGGTCGCACCAGTGTGAACCGATGCAATGGCGATGCCGTAGGCGCCGATACCAAAGAACATGGTGTGCGCAAAACTGACGATGCCGGTGTAGCCGAGCAACAAATCAAAGCTGGCCACCAAAACGATGAAGACCAAAATTTTGGCGGCCACCGACAAGGCTTTGACGCCTGGAAAAATGAAAGGCGCAAAAGCCAAGCCGAGCAATATGGCCAGCAACAAAAGCGCCAACCAGCGACTGCGAGGCAAATCGTTGGACAAAACGCGGTTTAAGAGATGTGTGCGCATGGGCCTGCTTTGAGACTTAACGGTTGGCCACGGGGTAGACCCCTTGCGGGCGCCACAAGAGCACTGCGGCCATCAAAGCGATGTTGGAAAACAGCGCCAACTTGGGCATTAAGAAACCGGTGTAGTTGGCCATCAAGCCCACCAGCAGTGCGCCAATCAGGGCTCCGCCCGTGGAGCCCAAGCCGCCCATGATGATCACAATGAAGATCAGCACATTGACCTGCGCACCCATTTGCGGCGTGACATTTTGTTGGTACAAGCCCCACATCACACCGCCAAGGCCTGCCAAGCCGCTGCCCACCACAAAAACGCCTACGAACAAGCGGCGAATTTTGTAGCCCAAAGCTTCTACCATTTCGCGGTCTTGCACGCCTGCACGAATCAACAAACCCACTTTGGTTTGACTCAGAGTCCACGCTTGCAGCACAAACACACACAAGCCCACCACCACTGCCATCAAGCGGTATTTTTCAATCGAAGCCTCACCCCAAATCAAAGAGCCACGCATGGCTTCAGGCAAAGGCAAGGCAATTTGCAAGGGGCCCCAGATGACTTTGATCAACTCCTCGCCAATGATCATGCCGCCCATGGTGATCAATATTTGCTTGAGGTGCTGGCCATACACCGGGCGCACAATGAAGCGCTCAAACGCCAAGCCCACTGCGCTGGCCACCGCCATGGCCACACCCATGGCCGCCAGCACCGCCAGCAAGTTGCGCCACAACTCCCTCGAATGGGTCCAGTCGCCCATGCCGCCCAAAACCGAAGTGGCTACAAAGGCCCCCAAGGCAATGAACACACCATGGCCAAAATTGAGCACATCCATCAAACCAAAGACCAAGGTCAGGCCCGAAGCCATGATGAAAATGATCATGCCCATGGCCAAGCCCGCCACCGTCAAAGTTAACCACGTGTCCAGCGAGCCCACAGCGGGCAACGCCACCAAAGCCAACACCGGCACCAACCACAAAGGCCGGGTATCGATTGCAGAAAAATTCAACCCCTTCACAGCGACAAACCCAGCAAAGATTTTTGCAAATCGGGGTCAGATGACAATTGTTTCATACTGCCCGAATAGACCACAATGCCGTTGTCCATGACTGCCACACTGTCGCCCAGTTGCTGCGCAAAATGGATATTTTGCTCGACCAACAAGATCGTGACACCACTGGCCTTGAGCTTGCGAAATGCATCGATCATGTTTTGCACAATGGCCGGTGCCAAGCCTTTGCTCGGCTCGTCCACGATCAGCAAATCACGCGGCTCGACCATGGCCCTGGCCACTGCCAACATTTGCTTTTGCCCGCCAGACAATTTTCCTGCAGGATGGTTCCAAAATTTTTGCACGGCTGGAAAAAGCGAATAAATCCAGTCCAGGCGCTTTGCATCCATCTGCCCGGCATGGCGTGCGTTGCGGGCGGCCAAGAGCATGTTTTCTTGCACCGTCAAGTCGGCAAAAATTCCCATATTCTCTGGCACATAGGCGATGTTCAAAGCGGCAATGTCGGGCGTGCTCTTTGCAGTGATGTCAAGGCCATTGAAAGCAATCCGACCCTGTGAAGCCGGCCACAAACCCATGATGGTTCTCAGTGTTGTGGTTTTACCTGCGCCGTTGCGACCCAAGAGCAGCGTCAACTCGCCGCGCGGCACTTGCAAATCAACACCATGCAAAATGTGATAAGCCCCGATGTGCGTGTGCACGCCTTGAAGGCTCAACAGCATGTCTTGGGGTGAAGTCATGGCACGGCCTTGGCAGACTGCGTGCCCAAATAGGCCTCTTGCACCACGGACGAAGCCATCACTTGCGAAGGCTCACCATCGGCCACCAATTGCCCGTTGTGCAACACGATGATGCGATCAGCCAGTTCACGCACCACCTCCATTTTGTGCTCGACCAGCAAGATTGTTTTACTTTTGTCTTTTTTCAAATTGCGAATCAAATCCAAAATGACTGGCGCTTCATCGTGGCTCATGCCGGCGGTGGGTTCGTCAAACATATAGACCGATGGTTTGAGCGCCATCAACAATGCAACTTCGAGTTTGCGTTGATCGCCGTGGGGCAAGCTGGCCACCGGCACCTGCGCTTGCGCCAGCATCGAGACTTGCTCCAAAATGATCTGCGCCTGCGCCGTCAGTTTGGCGTGCTCACTCCACACCGACCACAAATTCAGACCCCGGTGGTGCGCGCCAACTTCTGTGGCTTGCACGGCCAAGCGCACGTTCTCCAGCACACTCAAATTGGGGAACAAGTTGGTCAACTGAAAAGCCCTGCCCAAGCCTGCGCGGGTGCGCGCAGAAGCACTCAAGCCGGTCAAGTCTTGGCCATTCAAATGCACCCGGCCCTCATGGGCTGCGAGCTGCCCTGAAATCAAATTGAAGTACGTGGTTTTGCCAGCCCCATTGGGCCCCACGATGGCTGTCAACGTGCCCGGTGCAAATGTACACGAGACAGCATTGACCGCCACGTGTCCGCCAAAGCGGATCGTGAGATTTTCTGTTTGCAACATGGGCTGGGTGCTGGCTTAACCCGCAGTGCAAATCAGCGCTTGTTGCGAATGGGCACGGCCATTTCTTCAGGCTTGATTTCGCGAATCAACTCAGGCACACCCCAAGCAAAAGCGGGGTCGACTTTGATTTTGAAGTGGTACATGCTTTGCATGGCTTGGTGGTCTTCTTTGCGAAAGGTCATCTTGCCTTTGGGCGTGTCAAAACTCATGCCTTCCATGGCTGGAATCAAAGCATTGGGGCTGGTATCGCCATTGGTTTTCTTCAGTGCAGTGACCAAGGCCATGGCCGAGGCAAAGCCACCGGCCGTGAAGAAATCTGGGGGTGATTTGAACTGCGTGTAATGGCGCGCCACCATGGCGTCGTTGACGGTGTTTTTCGGCATGCCGAAGTAGTAGTAAGCCGCGCCTTCCATGCCTGGGAATTGTTTGTAAGCGACCATGGCGGGCAAGATGTTGCCCCCGGTTGCGATTTCAATGCCGTAGCGCTTTAAGTCCATGTCGGCAATTTTGAAAGGATTGCCACCGGCCCAAATGATGAAGATGACTTTGCGACCGGGCTGGCCTTTGAGCTTGTCGATCAAGCGCTGCGCACCGGCAGTGAAGTCTGTGGTGGCGGGTGGCAAGTACTCTTCGTGCACCAGTTTGGCTTTGCTCAAAGCTTCGCGAAAAGCTTTCACACCATCGCGCCCGAAAGCGGAGTCTTGCGCCATGGTGGCGATGCTGTAGCCGGCTTTGTCCAGCGCCACGGCGTTGGAAATCGCATCTTGGCTGCTGTTGCGGCCCGTGCGAAAGATGTACTTGTTCCACTTGTCGCCAGTGATGGAATCGGCCACTGCAGGCTCGACCAACAAAATCTTTTTGTACTCTTCTGCTACGGGCAGCATGGCCAATGCCACCGGTGAAGCGGTGGGGCCTACGGCCAGATCCACTTTGTCGTCGCCGTAAGCGGCGGCCAAGAGGTTCTTGCCCAAATCGGGTTTGCCTTGGTCGTCTTTTTCAATCACCACAATCTTGCGACCGCCTACTTGCATGGTTCCGCCCGTGGCGTAGTCCAAGCCCATCATGAGGCCAACTTGGGTTTGCTTGCCGTAGGCTTCTAACGGGCCGGTCTTGCTGTAGATGTGGGCAATTTTGAGGTCTTTGCCTTGCGCCATGGTGGCCAAAGGGGCCATCAATGCGGTCAGGGCAATGCCGCTGCATAAAGCCAAGCCGAGAATGTTTCGACGGGTCATGAGTGTCTCCAGAAGTTGACTGAACATGGGCACAGATTGCACAGGTCGTGCCAATTGCGAATCATGCGCTCAAGTGCATGATTTAGAAAGAGAATTAAATGGATTGGGTTGAAAGGCCTTTTTACAAAGCCATCTAAATCGTCTAAAATGCATACATAATTATGTATAAAATAAGATCATGTGTATTTATTTTATACAACTATTTGGGTTCGCCTAAACGTTGGTAAAGGGTGGCACGCGAAAGCCCCAACAACCTGGCTGCAGCAGCTTTGTTGCCCAAGGCTGCAGTCATCGCCCTGTCGATCGCTTGGCGCTCCAAGCTGGCAATTTGCTGCGCCAAAGTCGCGTGCAATGGGGGTGCGGCAAGCTCTGCTGCGTTTGCCTGCGCCTGCCCCATCACGTCGGATGAAGAGCCTGTGCGTGCAGCGCTTAAAACGGGCTCAATCTGACTCAAGCCTGAAGCCTTCAGGGCCGCCTCAACGATGGGCCCTCCAATTAAACTGCTGTCACTGCGAAGGGATATTTGCTCCATCAAATTGCGCAACTCGCGCACATTGCCGCGCCACGTTTGTGCCGACAACAAAGACAAGGCAGCGGGGCTCCACTCAGGCTGAAGCGTGCCACTTCGAAGCGCCAAATCTTCACCCAAGATTTCCACCAGCGCAGGGATGTCAGCAGGCCTGTCGCGCAGCGCAGGCACACGAATGGGCAGCACATTCAAGCGGTAATACAGGTCTTCACGAAACCGCCCCGACTGCACCATGGCCGTCAAATCACGTGAAGTTGCGGCAATCACGCGCGCATCAAAGGGCTGTAATTTGTTGGAGCCTAGCGCCTCGATCTCACCTTCTTGCAAGGCGCGCAAAAGTTTGGCTTGAAGTGGCAGCGGCATGTCGCCGATCTCATCTAAAAACAAAGTGCCGCCATCGGCCAATTTGAATTTTCCCATGCGCCCTTTGCGCTCTGCGCCGGTATAAGCACCCGGCGCCACACCAAAAAATTCAGCCTCTAGCAAAGTCTCGGGAACTGCTGCAATGTTCACACTCACCAAAGGACCTGCGGCGCGCGCGGAAGCGCCGTGAATGGCATGCGCCAACAACTCCTTGCCCGTGCCAGTTTCTCCCAAGAGCAATACGGGGCTGCTCGACTGCGCAGCGCGCCGCGCTTGACGCTTGACTTCGACCGCTGCTGCGCTTGCCCCAACAAAGCTGGCAAACGTATGTTTGGCTTGACGCAGGCCCTGCGGCGCTTGTTTGCGCTGCGCCGCCAACTCGCGCCTGGCCTCATCTAAATCACGTTGCAGCAAAGCAAACTTGGCCATCAAGGGCTGAAGGTTGGCTTGGGGTTGGTCAAACAAAACCACGCCCAGGGCACCAATCACCTGCCCAGCCGTGTCGCGTAAGGGAAAACGACTGACCACAAAAGTTCCGGCTTTGTTGGTCAGTAAATCGATCAAAATTGGCTTGCCTGTTTCGATCACTTTGTGCATTTGCGTGTTTTGCACAACCGAGGACACCGGCTGCCCCACAAAATCGGATTCACGCTCAAAGCCCAAGGCAGGCAAGTAGCGACGGTATTGGTCGTTGATCCAAACCACGCGGCCCAGCCGATCGACCAGCAGCATGCCTTCGCTGGCATTGGCAAAGACATCAAACAAAGAGCGAGCCGCCAAACTCAAGATGCTTTGCGCATCGGTGGGCAGGCTCGCTTTAGCGACTTTTCCTTTGGCAGCGCGCAAATTGGACATGGCTTGCGGTCAGGCTCTATGGAGGGTTAGCGCAGGCCGTTGAGGCAGGGTCAGTTCAAGGCGAAGCGCGCTGAACCGCAGCTTTCAACGCCACATCCAAACTGCTCAGCGCATCCGCATAATGCGCCTGGGTGATCTTAGAAAAACTTGGCTTGATCATCGCTTTTTGCAACAGCGCAGTCAGTTGGACTGCATTTTGACGCATCACACTGCGCGCATCTGCAGGCCAAGGCCCGGTTGGTTTGACCAGCACATCGGTCATGCGGCGCAATTGTTCGCGCTGCAAATTACGGCGGATCAAAGTGGTCTCTTGGCCCGACTTGGCCTCCTGCCAAATGGCGTCTTGCAGAGTGTCGTACACATCGGCCAAGCCCAAGGTTTCTTTGGGGTCGTTGACCTTCATCGCGCCTTCAGCCAAACGCGCTGCCACAGTGGGTGAGTACACGTGATCCAAAATGCCCTTTTGCACATTGGCCACTTGCGAAGCCACTGAAACTTGAAGGCTGCCTGCTCGCTCCATCCGGTCTGTGGCCAAACGGGCGATGAATTCGGGTTTGAACTTGAAACTGTCAGTACCAAAGAAATCTTTGGTGATCAAACTCAGGGCTTCACGTTGCCTCAAAGCGCTGACAGGTTCAAACAAAGGCTTGCTGCTGCCTGCGCGTTCACGGCGCGTCAGCACGCCGCCAATGTATTTGGCTGCCAAAGGTGCAACGCTGGTAACAGCCCTGAAACCGCTGTTGAAACTTCGAGTTAAACGCTCATAACTCTCACCCGTGGCCAAGTTGGTATTTTGCAAGCGGTCCCACAACTCGCGCGAGAGTTGCATGCGCAGCTTGTAGTAGGCCAGCGGGTCCGAGCCCAGATCAAAACGATTGACCTGTGGGTCGATGCCGGGCATGGGCCCGTAGCCGGCGTCTTCGTCGGTGTCAAAGGCCAACTCGGGCTGGGAAGAGCGCGCTGCAATTTGCGCCAAGCCTTGTTTTTCAAGACCCGGCTCAAACTGTTTGTAACCGTACTCGATGGCCCAATAGTCATAGGCACCCAAGGTGCTCATGGTGTACTCACCTTGTTTTTCGCCATGGGGGGAAAGGTTGAATGGCAAATAGTCCATGACGGAAGTTGAAAAACCATTGATTTTGGTAAATTCAGGGTCTTGAATTTGCTTCAAGTCGTACACACTCGAAGCGCGAAAATTGTGGCGCAGGCCCAAGGTGTGGCCGACCTCGTGCATGATCACGTCTTTCAAATACGCTTGCGCCAAGGCTTCGGCTTGCGGCCCGTCCATTTCCAAGCCGCGCGTTTCAAGCAAGTCCATGGCGAAGTTCAGCTCTTGCGCTGCGGTATTGGCGTACTCGCAGACCTCGCCGTCACTGCCGCGCAGTCTGGCCATGTCTTCGACCAACAAGCGCCGAGCACCGCGCGCGAAACCATCGGACATGCCGATATCGGCATCCAAAATTTCACCGGTGCGGGGGTCCGAGTGCGATGGGCCGATGGCAAAGCCCACATCAGCGCCCGTGAACCATCGAATGGAGGCATGGCGTGCGTCCATGTTGTTGAAATCGTCGGTGGCTTCTTGTTGCTTGACCGCCAGCGCATTTTTAAAACCCGCCTTCTCGAATGCCTTGTTCCACTCCAACACGCCGGCCCTGACAGAGGCACGGTATTTTTCTGGAATATTCTTATCAAGCCAATAGACCACAGGCTCTTTGGGTTCGGACACAGCCTGCGCTGCATCCTTCTTTTCCAGGCGCCAGCGTTGGAGTAAATGCGTTTTAGCTTTGATGCTGGTGTCGTTGGTGTAGTCTGTTCTGGCAACTGTGAAAAAACCAATGCGCTCATCGGCCACGCGACTGCTCATGGGCTCTGGCAATTGCGCCAAGCTGTAATAAAAAGACACGAACAAACTGCGCGGATCGGGTGTGGCTCTGGGCGGTGGGGTTGCGGGCGCCGGAGAAGGTGTCATGGGTGGCGGAGAAATTTTAGGCACTGCAAAATGCGCAGTGACTTCCAATCCGGTTAAGTTGGGTGTGTTTTTGATAGCCGAAAAATGTGTGTTGCGCACATCCAAACCAAAAGGCATGCGAAAGGCATATTCCAAGCGGGTTAAGTAGCCTGGTATGTCGGTGAACAGCAAGGCATTGGCCTCGATCAATACTGATTTTGTTTCGGCATGGGGCTGGGTTAAAACAGGTGCACTGCTGAGCAAACTGTCTGAAAAAGACTCAGAAACAAATTGGGCTTGGGGCGTGCCCTCTTTGGCAAAAAACTGCGTATTCTTGGCAATCAGCTGGATTTGATTCCCAATCTTCTTGAACACGGCCATTTGCGATCCACCCATTTGACTGCCGTACAAGCCGCGCTCCCCCACTGAGCGGGGCACGTTGTAGGAAAAGAAAAAAGGTTTGTCAAATTGAGAGGGCAAGATTTCAAGCCAGACTTTGTCGTCTTTTTGGTGCAGCGTGAAAAACCCAGGCGTAGCCTTGCTATCTTTCAGAAAATCTTTCATGGGCCGAAGTTGGCCAGGCGCTGGCGCGCTTGGGCCTGCGGCAGGGGGTGCGCCCGTTGCCGCTGCCGCAGTCGTGGCAGGCGGCCCATTGGGAGGGGTGCTTGGCGGCCCGTTGGGCGGCGTTTGGGCTTGCGCTGCGACCAAGTTCATGCCTATTGCGCAGGCCATAACCAAGGGGATCCAATAACGACCTTGGGGCTGAGAACCAAAAACAGTCATGACAGTTTCCTGTGTACGTTTGAAAATTGAAGATCAAGCATTTTAAAAGCTTATCTAGATCAATTTCGCATTTCATGACGGGTAAATCCCCACCCGCGACTTTGCGATTGGACAAATGGAGCGATTCGCTTATATTGGCTGCATACTCCAATCTGCCAGATCCTGCATGCCCAATCGCCTCATCTTGATCAACCCCCACGCCGCAGGAGGGCGGGCGAGGTCCATGGCGAGTCTTATCCAGTCCTGGGCGGCCCATGCTGGCGCAGCAGGCGCCGCCATTCCAACGGAAATGCCTGAGACAGTAGCCCAGGCATTGCAAGTACTGGGCGCATTACCGCCTGAGACTCGCGTGGTCGTGGTGGGCGGCGATGGCACTTTGAACCAACTGCTGCCCGGATTGCTACAAGGGCATCACAGCGTGGGCCTGCTGCCCTTTGGCAGTGGCAATGACAACGCGCGTGCCTGGGGTTTGACCCATATGAAGTGGCAAGAAGCTTTGCACTACGCCCTCGATTCAAAGCCCTACCCGATCGATGTGGGAAGCGTGACTTTTGGCGCTCAAAAGCACAGTTACTTTCTGTCCAGTTTGGCTCTTGGCTTTGATGCTTCCGTGGGCAATCGGGCGCTTGGGGGGCCATCATTTTTAAGAGGTCTGCCGCGCTACTTGTACGCCACTTTCGGCGAGTTGGCGAATTTAAAAAATTGGGATTTGAAGATCAGCGTGAACGGGCAGCAGGTGCACCAAGGTCCGTGCCTGCTGGCATCGAGTTTGAACACCCGCACTTACGCCAGCGGTATGCCTATAGCGCCTGCGGCACGCATCAACGATGGGTACTTGAATTTGCTGGTGGCCGGTCAGTTCAATCGGTTGCAGACTTTGGCCATGTTGCCCCTGATGCTCATGGGCAAGCACCTTGGGCGCGCGCGCATTCACACATGGACCTTTGAAAATTTGAGAATTGAATCCAATGCGCCCTTCCCTTTGGCCGCGGATGGAGAAACATTGGGGGTCACGCAGTTGGCCAATATTCACATTCTGCCGGCGCGTTTGCAGGTTGTCAGGCCAGCATTTTTGGCAGAAAAATAAGTGCTCCCACGCAAGCAGCGCCCAAGCTGAAAATCAAAACCGCTGCGGCGGCCGCGTCTTTGGCTTGCCTTGCGGTCTCATGCCAATCAGGGCTTGCCAAATCGACTACTTTTTCCAACGCCGTGTTCAAAGCTTCGGCACCTATGACCGAAGCAATGGCAAAACATATCGCCACCCACTCCATGCGCGTGATCTGCATTGCAAAACCCAGCGCAATGGCCAAAACAGCCATGCCCAAATGAATTTTTGCATTGGTTTCTTGAAAAACCACTTTGAATCCGTGCACCGCATGCACCAAGGATTGCCAACGGGAGATAGAATTTTTTTGCATTGTTTTCCTTCTCTGCAAATTGCCCTCAGGGTTTAACGTTGCCTGCTGAGCCATGCCGTTTCATAATCTCACGCCTTAAGTCCTCAAAGCTCTGGCGAGCTTGTCGCTTCAACAATTCTTCAGCAATTGACAGCGGCGCCCACGGCCCCGGGTCTGTGATCAAACTGTATTCCAGCAAACTGCCGCCCTTGCCATTGGATTTAAGTTGCGTCAGCATTGTGACCGCTCGGAGATCACCACCCACAGCCACGCTTTGAATTCTTTTCTCTAAGGGGCTCAAGCTGACTTTGTAAACGGTCTTGATATCAACACTCACGACCCCCCATCCCACGCGCCCAATCTGTTCAACCATCACACTGTTGGCAGCCAGAGGCGTTTCTTTGCTTGAGCGCAGATTGCTGATGAATTCAGCGGCATGTTGGTAGTCGGTGATGACCTGCCAGACAGTCTCAACTGGGGCATCAATGCTCATGACCACCTCCACTTTGACACAATCAAATGACTGGCCTTGGGCACAGGGTCGCAATTGCATCGATTTGATTTTTACGTCAACATCCGACTCAGAAGAAAGCGCTGCCTCAGCATGAATTTGCGTGCCCCATAACAGCAACAAAAGCCATACCCCCAGAACTCGGCGCAACACCATGGGTTAGATGATTGATTTCAAAACAAGGGCTTTTGCCAAAGCACAGCGAAACCCGATTTGGCTGGCATCAAGGACAGCGCCCCGCCTGACAAAGGCCGCGTGAAATACTCTGCCGATGCATAGCCCAAGCCAGCACCTGCCAACACGTCTTTGGTGAAGTGCTTGTCCGCCTTCACACGGGCCAGGGCTGACAGGCCGGCGGCTGCATACAAGAAGGGGTAGGCCTCAGGCGCATAGCGTTTGTCCATGAATCTGGCGGCTGCAAAGGCGATGGCCGTGTGTCCGGATGGAAAGCTGTCGTTGCCTGAACCATCGGGTCGTTTTTCATGAATCAGTGCTTTGAGCGTTTCTGCAGCGACCAAGGTTGTCCCCAAGCTGTAAGTTAATTCCTTCACGCCTTCGTTGTCGCCCGAAGTCAATGCTTTGCCAGCTGCCACCAATGGCAAACCAATGGCCAAGACATCAGAAACATTGGACCAACTTTGTGTGCCGCCAGCGTTTGCCAAGCCGGCCAATGAAGTGGCCAGCGTTAAAACCAGTGCTTTTGTATATTTCATGGTCTAGCGACCCCTTCGGTTGAACAAACGATACTGCGATTAAAGCACTTTCAACCGACAATACCGGCCATCATGCTCACATTCATTGCCCCTTTCAAACCTTTGTTGACTACTTTGGTCATGCCCCCTGCCAGTCCCTTGCTTTTAATGAGTTTGGGCTGGCTGCTGTGGCGAAGATCAAAACGCATTGCATGGCTTTTGGTGGCGACTGGTTTTGTCTCGCTTTGGGTGTTCAGCAGCAGTGCCGCTGTTTTTTGGATGAGCCAACAGCTCTTGCCCACCTACGCACCGGCGACACCCCCGCAAATGCAGCAGGCGCAAGCGATTGTGATTTTGGGCGGAGGCATTGAATTACAAAGCCCTCAATATTCAACGCCTGATCTGGCGGAGGCCGCCTCCGCGCGACTTCGCTACGGGGCATATTTGTCCAAACAAACACAATTGCCCATGGCTTATTCGGGCGGTATAGGATGGGCCGGTGATTCCGGGCAAATCTCTGAAGCCGAGGTGGCACAAGCTGCATTGAAAAGAGATTGGGGCATGTCGTTGAAATGGATTGAAAAAAATTCTCGCGACACGCAAGAAAACGCACAAATGACGCATGCACTCTTGGCGCCCGATGGCATTCAAACTATTTTGTTGATAACCAACGATTGGCACATGCAGCGCAGCATTAAAAATTTTGAGCGTACTGGCTTTAAAGTGATCCCTGCGCCCATGGGGTACCTGCAAGCCCCCAGCAGCGGTGTTTATGAATACTTGCCCAGTGCGCAGGGCCTCAAAAACTGCGCCCTGGTGTTCAAGGAGTGGCTGGGCAACAAGGTTCTTTGACACAGCCCGTGCCGGCTACTTGATCTTGGGTATCACCCCTGTCATGGGGGGCATTAAAAAATCAAAGTCTGCACCCTTGTCGGCTTGCGTGACGCTTTGCAAAAACAGCTTGAGGTAGCCACGCTGGGCACTGGGTGTTTGCGCCGGTTTGGCAGCCTGGCGCTGGGCCAATTCTTCTTGGCTGACCAGCAAGGAGAGTTCGCGATTTTGCACACTCAAACGAATTCGATCACCATTTTGCACATAAGCCAAGGGCCCCCCAATGGCCGACTCGGGCGTGACGTGCAGAACGATGGTGCCAAAGGCTGTACCGCTCATGCGGCCATCAGAAATTCGAACAATGTCTTTGCAGCCTGCCATGGCCAACTTCTTAGGAATGGGCATGTAACCGGCCTCAGGCATTGCCGCGCCTTTGGGGCCAATGTGCTTGAGCACCAAGATGTCCTCGGCGTTCACATCAAGCTCAAGTGAGTCAATGCGAAGCGCCATATCTTGAAGATTTTCAAAAACTACCGCGCGGCCTTCGTGCTCCATCAAAGCGGGATTGGCTGCTGATTGTTTGATGATGGCGCCGCCTGGGGCCAAATTGCCGCGCAGCACAGCGATACCGCCTTGCGGGTAGATGGGGTTGCTGGCAGTTCTGACCACATCTTGTTTAAAGCCCGGTCCAGCCGCTTCTATCTCTTGCCCCAAAGTGCGGCCCGTGACCGTCATGGCATCCAAGTGCAAGAGCGGTTTCAACTCGCGCAGCAATGTGGCCATGCCGCCGGCATGGTGGAAGTCTTCCATGTAGTGCTGGCCCGAGGGCTTGAGGTCCAGCAGCACCGGGGTCTCGCGGCCCATGCGGTCGAGCGCTTGCAGGTCCATCTCCAAACCCATTCGGCCCGCAATGGCGGTCAAGTGCACGATGGCATTGGTCGAGCCGCCAATGGCCAAGAGCACACGCATGGCATTTTCAAACGCTTTTTCAGTCAGCACTTTGTCAATCGTCAAGCGCTTGCGTGCGATTTCAACGGCCAGCGTGCCGCTTTGCTCGGCAACGCGCATCCGATCGGCCGTGACAGCCGGTGGTGAGGCGCCGCCGGGCACCGTCATGCCCAGGGCTTCGGCAATGCAGGCCATGGTGCTGGCGGTGCCCATGACAGAGCAAGTGCCCACGCTGGCAACGAGTTGCTCGTTGACTTCTTCGATCTCATGCGCATCGATTTCTTCAGCGCGAAATTTTCCCCAGTAACGACGGCAATCGGTGCAGGCACCGACACGTTCATTGCGGTGCGAGCCCGTGAGCATGGAGCCTGTGATCAACTGCACCGCAGGCAAACCGGCAGAGGCCGCGCCCATCAATTGGGCGGGCACAGTTTTGTCGCAGCCACCGATCAAGACAACCGCATCCATGGGCTGCGCGCGCAAAAGCTCTTCGGTGTCCATGGACATCAGGTTGCGCAAAAACATGCTGTTGGGTTGCGAGAAACTCTCATGGATCGACAACGTGGGGAAATCCATAGGCAGGCCGCCGGCCAACATCACACCGCGTTTGACGGCTTCAATCAATTGAGGCGCATTGCCATGACACGGGTTGTAGGCACTGCCCGTGTTGGTGATGCCAATGACGGGGCGCTCGAGCGCAGAATCGGTGAACCCCGCACCCTTGATAAACGCTTTGCGCAAAAACAATGAAAAACCAGCATCGCCATACTGGGTCAGGCCCTTGGACATGCCCTCTTGGTTGGATTGCGATTTCGGAGCGCGCGTGCTGGCATCTCGGCTACTATTGCCTGGGTCTGACTTGGACATTAAAGGGGTTTTCTTAGGCTGTTCGTTGACGGGATTGCCGAATGAGCTGCGAAGCCACCACCAGCGCAAGACCGGCAAAACCAGCGATGTCACTGGTGGTAGAGGGGTAGGTCAATGCCACCCCAGAGGCCACCAAGACCCAGCGCTCTGTGAAATTAGTTTTCAAAATAAACCAGTTTTGCAAGCCGCCAGCAAGCGCAACAATGCCTGCAGATGCCGTGAATACGATCCAGGCGATCTCACTCCAATTGGCCAGCGCAAGGGCCTTGACATTGCCCATTAAAAGCAAGGCCACGCCCGCTGGGTCGAGCACAAAGATAAAGGGTACCAAAATCGCAGGGGCCACGTATTTCCAACTTTGGAAAGTTGTCTTGTACGGATCGCCTTTGCAAATTGCTGCTGCGGCAAAGGGCGAGAGTGCGGTGGGCGGCGAGACCTCTGAGAGCACGGCGTAGTAAAAGATAAACATATGCGCCGCAAAGTCCGGCACACCCAATTTGATCATGGCCGGCGCAGCAATCACGGCGCAGATGATGTAGGAAGCTGTGACGGGCACCGCCAGCCCCACAACCCAAACCACCAAGCCGGTGAACAAGGCCGTGAGAAAGAGTGAACCATCTGCGTAATCCAGCACGATAGAGCTGAATTTCAAGCCCAGACCCGTCAGCACCACCACACCCACAATCAGGCCGGCACCCGCACAGGTTGCCGCAATCGAGAGCACTTGCGTGAACCCCCCCGACATGGCCTGGGTGAACTTGGAGTTGTAGAGACTTTGCCAAAATGGCGCCTTGCCTTGAAAAGTGTCATAGGCAATCATGGCCGAGTCTGAACGCAAAAAACTGGTGGCAAAGGAAGCCACCGTGGCCCAAAAGACCGACATGATGGGCGAGAAGCCCATCATCATGAAGACCACGATAGAGATGAGCGAGAAAAAGTGAAACCAGTATTTTTTCGTTAAGGACCAAGCGCTTTCAATGCTCTCGATTTTTTGCCCGCTCATGTTGTACTTGCGCGCGTCGATGGTCACCATCACATACAGGCCGAGGTAAAACAAAAATGTGGGCACTGTTGCCATGAGCAACACATCGAGGTAAGAGATTTTTAAAAATTCAGCAATCAAAAATGCGGCCGCCCCCAGCACCGGCGGCGAAATGATCGCGCCCAAGCCGCCTGCAGCCAAGAGGCCGCCCGCGGCATTTTTGTCATAGCCCGCCTTGGCCAGCATGTTATGCGCCACGGCGCCCACAGTCACCGTGGTGGCCACGCCAGAGCCCGATGGCCCGCCCAATAAAAAGGACGACAACACCACCGTTTTGCCGACATTGGAAGTTTTTCCACCCATGATGGAAAAAGAGAAATCAATGAAGAATTTACCCGCACCACTGAACTGCAAAAATGCGCCAAAGATGGTGAACAAAATAATCAAGGTGGAAGAGACATCGACCGCTGTTCCAAAAATACCCTCCAACGTCATGTACATGAAGCCCACCAAGCGGGGCAGCTCGTAGCCCTTGTGCGTCCACGGCGCTGGCAGATAGTTGCCAAAAAGAGCGTAGAGCAAAAATGAAACGGTCACGCTCAACAAAACCAAGCCATTGGTGCGCCGCAATGACTCCAAGATCAGCAAGATCAAGATGCCGCCAAACACAATGTCGGTTGTGAAGGGGTATGTGTTTCGGTCAGTGAAGTTATCACCGCCCATGAGGGCGTACACCAAGGTTGCAATGGCCAGCAGGGCAAAGACAATGTCCCACACCATCAACCTGTTTTTAAACCGAGCCGCAATGGGAAAGGTCAAGAAAATAAACACCAGCACCATCGTCACATGGGCGGTTCGCAAAATTTGCGCCGGAACGATGGAGTAGGCCGCGTACAAATGAAAAAGCGACATCAGCACCGCGGTCACTGTCAACAAGACCCCCAACGTGCCTTTGTATTGATTGGCGTCGCCCTCTTCTTCTTTGATCAGACTCTCAACGCGCTGGCGAGTTTCTGCGTCAAGCGTGTCTGTTGTCGTGTCAGTCAAGTTTTCCACCCTTTTCTCGGATGTATTTTTCTGCACCGGGGTGGAAAGGCACAGAGGTTGCGACATTTTTCTGAGCTGAAATTTTGACGTTGCTGTATTCTTGATGCACAGCGATCAGGTCTTTTTGGTGATCGAAAACAGCTTTGACAATTTTGTAGGCTTGCTCGTCGGGCATATTGCTGTTGACCACCAAAATATTGGCGACTGAAGCCATTTTGTTGTCTACAGCCATGCCAGAGTAAGTGGCCTTTGGAATCACATCGGCGTAGTACAAGTTGCCCCATTTTTTATTCATCGCAGCGACTGCATCGGCGTGGTCAATCATGCGAATTTTGGTGCCTGGGGTGCTGGCCAAGTCGGTCACAGCGGCAGTGGGCAAGCCGCCCACCCAGAAAAACGCATCGATCTTTTTGTCTTTCAACGCATTGGCCGATTCAGCCACGCCCAGACGCTCACGCGTGACGTCTTTCTGAGGATCAATGCCAGCGCCTTCCATGAGACGAAAGGCCATGATTTCAGTCGCGCTGCCTGGGCTGCCCGCAGATATGCGACGCCCTTTTAAGTCGGCCATGGTTTTGATTCCGGTTGCCTCTGTTGTCACAACGTGCATGCGATTGGGGTAGAGCACCAGCAAAGTTTTGACATCCACTTTACGGCCTGTGAATTTTTCTTGGCCTTTGGCTGCATCCAGCGCCGCATCGACCATCGAAAAAGCCACATAGGGCTTGCCACTGCCGATCAAATTGAGGTTGTCCACCGAGCCCCCAGTGACCTCGGCCGTGGCTTGCATTCCAGCCACATGTTTCGACAAAATATTGGCCAAACCACCCCCCATCGGGTAATAAACCCCGCCCGTTCCGCCAGTGGCGATCGAAATGTTTTGGGCCATTACTGTGCTGCTTGCCGCGATGGCCAGAGCAGAGATAAAGTGAACGATGCGCATGGGAAACCCTTAAAAAAATTCAACTGTGACCACAGCATTGCAGGACCTGGGGGCGTTTTCAAGAGGGGTTGACCCTTAGGACTGCATTTGATCGGCAGGCTCAGACACCCCAGTTTAGCGACTCCCCCGTGGCATTTTGAGGGTCAAAACCGACTAGACTGTGCCCCTTTACTTCCGCTCGTCTACCAGGAGACCTCTATGACCGCCGCTTTTGCCAAGGGTGCAAGCCCTGCCAACCAAGCCATGAAAGGGGTGCTCTCCCCCGTTCTCACGCCATTTCACGCCGATTTATCGGTGGAAAAAGACTTGCTCACAGCCCAGTGCCGGTGGTTGCTCAACTGCAATGTGGGCTTGGCGGTCTTTGGCACCAACTCGGAAGGCAATTCGCTCTCAGCGGCCGAGCGCGCCGATTTGGTTCAGCACTTGGTTGGCCAGGGCATCGACGCCAGCCGCATGATGCCCGGCACCGGTGGCTGCGCTTTGCCTGATGTTGTCAGCTTGACACAGTCTTGCCTGCGCGCTGGTGTCAAAGACGTGCTGGTGCTGCCGCCGTTTTATTACAAAGGCGTGAGTGACGAGGGCTTGTTCGCCTTCTTCAGTGAAGTCATTGAACGGGTGGGCGACAGCGCTTTGCGCATGTACCTCTATCACATCCCCCCCGTCTCGCAAGTGGGCTTGTCACTGGACTTGATCGACAGACTGCTCACGCGTTACGGCAGCGTGATTGCCGGTGCCAAAGACAGCGGCGGCCAATGGGACAACACAGCTGCCATGATCGAGCGCTTTTCCGCGCGTGGCTTTGCTGTGTTTGCAGGAAGCGAGAACTTTTTGATGCGCACTTTGCGCGCCGGTGGTGCAGGCTGCATCAGCGCCACCGCCAATGTCAACCCCGCAGCGATCGCGTCTCTGTGTAGCAACTGGCAGGTGCCCGATGCCGACGCGCAGCAGCAGCGCCTGGACACTGTGCGCGCCGTATTTGCGGCCTTGCCCATGATCGCGGCCATGAAAACGGCCGTGGCCCATGCCAGTGGCAAAGCCGACTGGAAGCGCCTTCGCCCACCGCTGGTCTCATTGAATGCAGCGCAAGAGGCCCAGTTGCTTGCGGCCATGAAGGATGCAGGGTTTGCCATGTCGCAGCCAAAAGGTTCTGCCTAAAAACCGCCCTGATCCTTTTAACGATGCGCATTTCACGCGATCTTGCTTTATTCTGCTTGCTTGAACCCTTTCTTTTATCAACCACTGGAGACCCTGATCAACCAAGCCCCTTCAACAACTTCAACAAAGCACAGATTAACTGCTTGAATTTGGCACTGAGTGCGTCAAAGCTTTTTTTTGACTGGCATCCGCTATTGGCTTTCTGCGAGAGAGCGTTGAGCAGATAGGCTGAAGGCGGCTTCCTCATACTGGGGTACCAGAAATCGTCAGTCGCCTTCAGCCTATCTGCTCAACTTTTGGATGGCGGTGAATTTGTAACCGGCCAACACGGGTGTTCGCAGTCTGGGTGAGGATGTATTGGGCGGGCGACGATGTTTCAATTCACCGCAGCCCCCACATCCTTGAAGACCCCAAACTTTATTCAAAAGTTCTAAAAAGCAAGGCATTGATTGTTTTGCTCAATTAGCCCTGCAACTGATCCCCATAAATCCACAGTCCATCCCCCATGACATGCAATTTGTCGCAATGTGCTGGCGGGTCGCGCGCAGTCCTCCTACATTTCACTCATCGGGCCAACGCTGCTCAAGTTCAGGAGAACCAAAATGTCATACGTCAAAAAACATCGTTTCAGCATCAGCGGATTTGCATTTGCCTGCCTGATCACAGTTGCTGTCCATGGTTCAGTCCTTATGGGCTTCGACCACCTTGCTCAGTTGCATGACACCGCTCATTCGAATAGCGCATGCTAGTTGGTCAGCAACGAAGTTACCTCAACCCAGGAGGCAATGTGATGTTACGCCGATTGAAGTTAGCCGCTGCAATGGCGGAATATTGCTTGGACACAAGTTGTGGGCGCTTGCAGATACCAGAAATCGTCAGCCGGCTTCAGCCTATCTGCTCAACTTTTGGATGGCGGTGAATTTGTAACCGGCCAACACGGGTGTTCGCAGTCTGGGTGAGGATGTATTGGGCGGGCGACGATTTCTGGTACCCCAGTATGAGGAGCCCGCCCAATACATCCTCAGCCAGCGAGCTCAGCGATAAAGCCTCGAGAAGGAAAAAGCCGTTGAAAATCAACGGCTTTTAATGACTTGCTGGCGGAATCGGAGAGATTCGAACTCTCGATAAGGCTCTACACCCTATACTCCCTTAGCAGGGGAGCACCTTCGGCCACTCGGTCACGATTCCAGCACTCGAAAATTATATCAGGCTTGGTCTAAATCAAAGGCCTTGTGCAAGGCGCGCACCGCCAATTCCATGTATTTCTCGTCAATGACCACCGAGGTTTTGATCTCAGAGGTAGAGATCATCTGAATATTGATGCCCTCTTCGCTCAAGGACTTGAACATTTTGCTGGCAATGCCCACATGACTGCGCATGCCAATGCCCACGATCGAGACCTTGCAGATTTTGGCGTCGCCACTGACCTCTGTGGCGCCCAATACGGGCATCACTTTGTCTTTGAGCAGGTCCATGGTGCGTGCAAAGTCGTTGCGGTGCACCGTGAAGCTGAAGTCGGTCTTACCCTCTTTGCTCAGGTTTTGAATGATCACATCGACTTCAATGTTGGCATCGGCCACAGCGCCCAAAATTTGGTAGGCAATGCCGGGTTTGTCGGGCACGCCGAGCACAGAAATTTTGGCTTCATCGCGGTTAAAGGCAATGCCGGAGACTACGGCTTGTTCCATTTTTTCGTCTTCCTCAAAAGTGATCAACGTGCCAGAGGCGGCTTCTTCATGAATGTCAATGTCCCAGGGCGTAAAGCTTGACAGCACACGCATGGGCACCTTGTATTTGCCGGCAAATTCAACCGAACGAATTTGCAAAACTTTGGAGCCCAAGGAAGCCATTTCGAGCATCTCTTCAAAGCTAACGGTCTTCAGGCGGCGGGCTTGCGGCACCACGCGAGGGTCGGTGGTGTAGACGCCGTCCACGTCAGTGTAGATCAGGCATTCGGCAGCCTTCATGGCAGCGGCAACGGCCACAGCAGATGTGTCGGAGCCGCCGCGGCCCAGTGTGGTGATGTTGCCCTGGGGGTCTATGCCCTGAAAGCCTGTGACGATGACCACTCGGCCTGCCATCAGGTCAGCGCGAACGCGTGCGTCGTCAATCGACTCGATACGCGCTTTGGTGAAAGCGTTGTCGGTTTTGATCGGAACTTGCCAACCGGCGTAACTGACCGAGGGCATGCCTTCTGCTTGAAGCGCGATGGCCAGCAATGCAGAAGATGCTTGCTCTCCGGTGGCGGCCAGCATGTCGAGTTCGCGGTCGTAGGCGCTGTTGGTTTTGGCAGGCGCCAATTCTTTGGCCAAGCCAAGCAGGCGATTGGTCTCGCCACTCATGGCGCTGGGCACCACCACCATTTGGTGGCCCGCGCGAGCCCATTTGGCAACGCGTTTGGCCACATTGCGAATGCGCTCGGTCGAGCCCATTGATGTGCCGCCGTATTTATGAACGATCAAAGCCATGTGAAAAAAATATTAATTTGCGAAAGAAAAAATCTGCAAAACCTGTCTATTGTACTCGGGAGAACCCTGATGCTCAGCTGTCTGGCTGCCAAGTCAGCGCCGGCCCAACTCGTTTGACAAAGCCTGCCCCAACTTTCAAATGCACTTGATGCCCTCGGGTGCTGCAAGCTTGCAATTGCGATTGCAAGGCTTGCATCTGCGCCGCGCTGGGCGTGGTCTGGTGCACTTGACGCAACCAGTGGCGCAGCACCAAGGCTTGGCGTGCAGGACTCAAACTTTGCAAAGCCTTGATGGAAGGGGGCAGCCCCATAGTTTGCAAGTCCATGGTGGCCAATTCGTTCAGTGCGTCTTGTGCCTGCGCTGCATGTGAAGCGCTTCGGGCGAAGGTTTCACGAAATTGCGGAAAGGCCGCTTCCAAGGCAGGCATCACGCGGGCACGGATTCGGTTGCGCGTGAAGTGCTCGTTTTGGTTGCTGGGGTCTTCTGCCCAAGTCTGCCCCTGCTGCACCAGCAGCGCCCGCAGCTGAGCCCCCGGCACCTGCAAGAAAGGCCGGTGCCACTGCAACCCCTCACGCGCCCACTGCGCGGGCATGCTGGCCATGCCAGGCAGACCGGCACCGCGTGAAAGGGCCAAGATCAAAGTTTCTATTTGATCGTCAGCGTGTTGCCCTAAGGCGATGTCACGCACGCCTTCTAGCGATGGATTGTTTTTGATGACGCTGGCCAAGGCCTGGTAGCGAGCGCTGCGTGCGGCCTCTTCAGGGCTTTGGCCTGGCTGCGCGTGGGCGTTGACATGGCAGACGACCAGTGGCACTTGCAAGTGTGCGCACAAGGTTTCGCAGTGGCTCGCAAAACTATCGGCTGCTTCTTGCAACCCGTGGTGAATGTGGATGGCACGCACTTGATGGGGCCAGCGCTCATGGCATGCCAGCAGCAAAGCGGTGGAATCAGCGCCGCCACTCAAGGCCACGGCCAGTGGCAAACCAGGGGCAAAGTTGGGGGCTAAAACGCCGGACCAAACGCTGTGTTTATTTGCTGGCTTTGGTGTCAGTGAAGCGGCCATAACTTTGCAAGCGCTCGTAGCGGCGGTCCACCAGTTCTTTGGTCTTTAAGTCGCTGACTTGGCGCCAAGCATCCACCAATGCGCGCTTTAGAAAAGCTGCCATTTGAGCCGGGTCGCGGTGCGCACCACCCACTGGCTCGGCCACAATTTTGTCGATCAAGTTAAAGGCTTTGAGCCTGTGCGCGGTGATACCCAAGGCTTCTGCGGCTTCCTCGGCTTTGTCGCTGGTTTTCCACAAAATGGAGGCGCAGCCTTCAGGGCTGATGACGGAGTAGACGGCGTATTGCAGCATCAAGACCACATCGCCCACCGAGATGGCCAAGGCGCCGCCCGAGCCGCCCTCGCCGATGATGGTGGTGATGATGGGCACTTCGAGTTGCGCCATTTCAAAAATATTGCGTCCAATGGCTTCGGACTGGCTGCGCTCTTCGGCGTCAATGCCAGGGTAGGCGCCGGGTGTGTCCACAAAGGTGAACACGGGCAGCTTGAATTTCTCAGCGGTTTTCATCAAGCGCAAAGCTTTTCTGTAGCCCTCGGGTTTGCTCATGCCAAAGTTGCGCTGCGTGCGCTCTTTGGTGTCCCGCCCTTTTTGCTGACCCAAAACCATGCAGGGGTGGCCGTTGAACCGGGCCAAGCCGCCCACGATCGACAAGTCGTCTGCGAAGTGGCGGTCGCCATGCATTTCGACAAAATCGGTGAAGATGTCTTTGATGTAATCGAGCGTGTAAGGGCGCTCTGGGTGACGCGCAATCTTGGTGATTTGCCAAGGCGTTAAGTCACTGTAAATGTCTTTGGTCAGCTGCTGGCTTTTTTTGCTGAGCTGGTCAATCTCGTTGGAGATGTCAACCGCCGATTCGCTTTGCACATAGCGCAGCTCTTCAATTTTGGCTTCAAGTTCAGCCACTGGCGACTCAAAGTCTAAGAATGTGCGTTTGGCCAAAATGGGCCTCCTTTGTTCAAAGCCATGCGTTCAGTGGCGCATGGCATGTTTTATCAGTACTCAACCGGCAAGGGGTCCAGCGATCGCCAAATATACCAAGTTGCCACAGAGCTGAAGGGTTGCCAGGCCTGGGCCACTTCGCGCGCATCGCTGCGGCTGACGGGCTCACCTGAAAAATAATTTTTGCTGATGCCGTTGATCAAGCCCACATCGTCAAGGGGCAAGACGTTAGGCCGCAAGAGGTGAAAGATCAAAAACATTTCAGCGGTCCAGCGGCCAATGCCGCGTATGGCCACCAAGTCTTCAATGATAGCCTCGTCGTCCATGGCTTGCCAGTCTTTAACGCGCACTTTTTTGCCATGAAAATGCAGCGCCAAGTCAACCAAGTACTCCACTTTGCGCGCCGACAATCCTGATGCACGCATGTCATCCACTTTGAGTTTGAGCACGCCAGGCGGGGTGATGCTTCGGCTCAACTTGGCAAAGCGGTCCCACACGGATTGCGCTGCTTTGACCGAAATTTGTTGGCCCACAATGCTGCGCGCCAAGGTCACAAAGGCGTCGCCGCGCGACTGCAAACAGGCATCTGGGAATTGCGGAATCAAGCGCTTCATCACCCGGTCTTTTTTGGCCAAATGCGTGCACGCTTGCGCCCAATATTCGGGTGTGCTCAATTTGATTGGCGGCATTATTGCGTGACCTCCCAGCTAGTACCTGTTGCGGAATCTTTCAACACGATACCCTTTTCTAGCAAAACTTTCCGAATGCTATCAGCTTGGGCAAAATTTTTGGCCGCTTTGGCCGCTGCCCTGGCTTGGATCATGTCCTCGATGGCGGCCTCTGTCAGGCCGGCTCCCGCTTGCAAATAGGTTTGGGGGTCGGTTTGCAACAATCCCAAAATACCGCCCAACGCCTTCAACAAACCCGCTTGCGAAGGCGACTTGCTGCGATTGACTTCGCCGGCCAAATCAAACAACACCGACACCGCTTCGGGTGTACCAAAGTCTTCGTCCATGGCCGCTTTGAAACGAGCGGCATAGGGGTCTTGCCAATCGATTTGAATTGGCGTTGGGGGCACGGCTTGCAGCGCTGTGTAAAGGCGCCTCAAGCTGCTGCGCGCATCGTTCAAATGCACATCGGAATAATTCAAGGAGCTGCGGTAGTGGCTTCGCACTACGAAAAAGCGCAAGGTTTGCGCATCAAAGCTTTGGAGCACATCGCGGATGGTAGAAAAATTGCCCAAGCTCTTGGACATTTTTTCGTTGTCCACATTGATAAAGCCGTTGTGCATCCACACGCGTGCAAAGGTTTGCCCTGTTGCACCTTCGCTTTGCGCAATTTCGTTTTCGTGATGGGGGAACTGCAAGTCAGCCCCGCCGCCATGAATGTCAAAGCTGTTGCCCAATAGTTGGCAGCCCATGGCCGAGCATTCGATGTGCCAACCAGGGCGGCCGGGGCCAAATTCGCTGGGCCATTTGACGTCTTCGGGCTCGCTTGTTTTGGCGCTCTTCCACAAAACAAAGTCCAGCGGATCTTGTTTGCCATCGAGCACGGCCACGCGTTCACCAGCGTGCAATTCATCCAATGATTTGCCTGAGAGTTTGCCGTAGCCCGGGAATTTGCGTACTGCAAAATTGACATCGCCTTGCAGCGTGCGGTAGGCTAACCCCTTGTGCTCCAAAGCGCTGATCATGGACAGCATTTGAGGCACATAGTCAGTAGCGCGCGGCTGCGCGTCAGGGGGGTCAATGCCCAAGGTATCAGCATCTTGCTGCAGCGCCTCAATCATGCGGTCGGTCAAGGTGCGAATGGATTCGCCGTTTTCGACTGCGCGCCGAATGATCTTGTCGTCAATGTCGGTGATGTTGCGCACGTAGGTCACGTGCAAGCCACTGGCTTTGAGCCAGCGCTGGACCACATCAAAGGCCAACATGGAGCGTGCATGGCCAATGTGACACAGGTCGTACACGGTCATGCCGCAAACGTACATGCGAACATAGCCCGCTTGGATCGGGGTAAATTCTGCAATGGCTCGGGTGAGCGTGTTGTAGATGCGCAAACTCATGAAAATCAGGGATAGAAAAAAGGGCATCGGCCCTGACAATGAAACTGAAGAGACTTGGAAGTCCTCCGTTACAATTTGCCTCAGTATAAGGCCCCTTTTCATTGATTTGCCTTACTTTCAGAACCTGCTTGATGAACACACTTTGGCTTCGTGCCGCCGCTTTGGTTTTGCCGCTTTGCTTGGCCTTGGGGTCTGGCATTGCCAGGGCAGATGCTGCCAGCGAAATCGCTGAGTTGATGCGCGACAAGCAGTGGCCAGAAGCTGACAAACGCATCGAAGCCGAGCTCAAAGTGGCCAGCACATCGCCCCAGTGGCGGCTGATGAAGAGTCAAGTCTTGGCCGCTCAAGGCCAGCACACCTTGGCCACGGCCGCCTTGCAAGCCTTGACGCAGGAATTTCCAGAGCTGCCAGAGCCTTACAACAATTTGGCCGTCTTGCTGGCTGCGCAAGGCCTGTACGAGCCAGCGTTGATCGCTTTGCAGTCCGCATTGCGGGCTAGGCCGGACTACAAAACAGCGCAGCAAAATTTAGGTGACTTGTATACAGCTTTGGCACAGCAGGCCTACTTCAAGGCCAAGGCCTTGCCCCATGAAAGCGCCCTCACACCGCCCCCGGGCGCCGCCACATCCACCACCTCCACCACCACGCGAGCATTGCGTTAACCGATATGAAATTTGTCATGAACTTCACTGATTTTTTCAAACGATCACTGTTGTGGCCTGCGGTCCTTTGCGCTGCACTGGCGTTTGCATTTGTACAATCAGCGCAAGCCGAAGAAGCCACTCAACTGAAAATAGCCACATCCATGGGCGACATTGGCATCGAGGTCTACCCTGACAAAGCGCCCAAAACTGTGGCCAATTTTTTGGAATACGTCAAAGCCAAGCACTACGAAGGCAGCATTTTTCACCGGGTCATTGGCAGCTTCATGATTCAAGGTGGCGGTTATGACGTACGGTTCAAAGAAAAAACCATGCGCGCCCCCGTCGAACATGAGGGCCGTGCGGCACTGAGTGCGGGCCTGAAAAATCAAGTCGGCACCCTGGCCATGGCGCGCACCTCGGAGCCCCATTCGGCCACCGCACAATTTTTCATCAACGTGGTTGACAATGCTTTTTTAGACCCAACTGCTCAGCAATTTGGCTACACCGTTTTTGGAAAAGTCATCTCGGGCATGGATGTGGTTGAGAAAATCAAAGCCACGCCCACTGGTGCCGGTGGGCCCTTTCGCTCGGACGTTCCTAAAACGCCAGTCATTATTCTTTCTATTTCCTTGGAACCTTCAAAATGAGCAATCCTTTAGTTGAACTTCACATCGCCGACATGGGCGTGATCACGATCGAGTTGGAGGCTGAAAAAGCCCCCAAAAGTGTTGAGAACTTTCTCAGCTATGTGAACAAAGGTCATTACGACAACACGATTTTTCACCGCGTGATTCCTGACTTCATGGTTCAAGGCGGGGGCTTTGAGCCTGGCATGTCGCAAAAACATAGCGATGCCGCCATCGAAAATGAAGCCAACAACGGCCTGAAAAATAACAACTACACCTTGGCCATGGCGCGCACACAATCTCCGCACTCTGCCACTGCGCAGTTCTTCATCAATGTGGCCAACAACGAATTTTTAAATCACACAGCACCCTCCTTGCAAGGTTGGGGTTACGCGGTGTTTGGCAAAGTAGTGGGTGGCACCGAGATCGTCGACCAAATCCAAGCTGTCAAAACTGCCCGCACCGGCTTTCATGATGACGTGCCCGTGGTGGATGTGGTCATTGAAAAAGCTGTAGCGCTCTGATCAGTTCAAGCAATACATGGCTTTGAGCGCGGCTTCTTTTGCAGTGCTGAATGCCCCGGCGCATTGGCGTTCGGTAGATTTCATTTCAGATTTACATTTGCAAGCCAGCGAGCCCGCCACATTTACTTTGTGGCAGCGCTACATGACCACAACGGCGGCCGATGCCGTGTTCATCTTGGGTGATTTGTTTGAAGTCTGGGTGGGCGATGACACCGTTGCCCGCCAAGCTTTTTTGCAAGACTGCGCTGGCATATTGAAACAGTCGGCAGCGCATACGCATGTGGCTTTCATGCACGGCAACCGTGATTTTTTGGTCGGCCCTGATTTTTTGCAGTCCTGCCAAGTCAATGCGCTGCAAGACCCCACCGTGCTGTGCTTTGCCGGCCAACGCTGGCTCCTCACGCATGGCGATGAGGGCTGCCTGGCTGACATCGATTACCAAATATTTCGCAGAAAAGTTCGCACCTCACAATGGCAAACGGAGTTCTTGGCTAAGCGCGTGTCTGAACGCGAAGATACGGGTCGTCAATTGCGCAAGGAAAGTCAATTGCACAAGAAAAATGCGCAGTCTGTTGACGTCGATGTGGATGCCCCATGGGCTTGTGAGTGGTTAACGCGCACCCAATCGAGTTGTTTGGTGCACGGTCACACACACAGGCCGCAAGACCAAGTGCTGGGCCCTGGGTTGTCGCGAAAAGTCTTGAGCGACTGGGATGGCGCAGCAGCCCAACCCCGCGCTGAAGTACTGCGCTGGCACGCCAATGGCCATGCCGAAAGAATCAACTGCGCTTGATTTTTTGAATCAGCGGCGCAGCAAATTTTTCAAAGCGTTTTGCAGGCGTCGTGCCGTGGTGGCGTCATGGGCTGCTGCCAAAACAGCCGCCACATCCTGCCCCCATGTTTGCTCTGGACCAGGCTGATTTCGGCGCGTGAGCAATTGCAGCTGCAAGGCACGCCGCTCGTTCAAGTGCTCAGCTGGCGTGGGCACTTCAGCCGCCATTTCCAAGCGCAAAATGGACTCCCCTACCGCAGCCGCCGGCGCTTTGCCCAAGGCTTGCATCCACGCGCTTCGCGTGGCCGCATTAACCGCTCGACCCAAGTCTTGTGTCGTGGGAACTTGCTCGGCTTGACGCTGCTCCCAGGCTTGCATCAAGTGGGTCAATGACTCGCCGTGGGCTTGTGCCGCCAATTTGCGCAGGGCCATTTCGGCATGCTCCAACGCGTCGCGTTGAGCCCGAAATGCGGTCTCGCCCAACCGAGGGCCGCGGTCAAAGCGTTCTGCGCCTCTGTCACCACCTCGGTCACCGCGGTCTGCGCCGCGCCCACCAAAGCCTGCACCGTCTGAACGGGCATCACGTGAATCGCGACGATCGCCCATTTTGCCGCCCCGCCCCATGGGTGCAGGCGCTGTTTTCTTTTGCCCTGGGCGATCGTCACCGCGCATGGCCACCAAGGGGCGCACGGGTTTAGGTGGCGCCACCACTGGAGCCGGCTCTTTCGTAAGTTCTTGCGCAGGCGCTTGTTCGCTGCTGGATGCGTCAATTTCGGCATCAGAAGAGATGCTGCTTGGTTCAGCGGCTTGAGCATCTCCAGCAGCAGCACTGACTGGCACGTTGGCTGGCGCATTGGCTGGCACGATGGGCGCTGGTGCATTGGCGACTTGCTGCGCATTGGAGGCCTGTGCTTGTCCACGCAAGGCCGCTTCAAGCGCGTGCATGGCACTGCGAATTTTTTGAGCGTCTCCCGTCGCATTGGCGGCCTTCAAAGCATTGGAAGCTTCGAGTACCGCGCGGTCATGCTCATTCAATGCAGTACTGGATTTTTCGCGCTCAACGGTTTTGCGGTTGAAGGCTTCGTCGATGGGTTTGCGAAAAGCTTCCCACAATTTTTGTTCGAGCCGGCGATCCAGCGGCACACTTTGCGCTTCAGTTTGCCAATTGTGTTGCAAGGCTTTGACTGCATCCACACGCAAAACTGGCGATGCGCCCAACTCTTCAGCCTGGTCGATCAGCGCTTGCCGGCGCTCCAAGCTGCTTTTTTGCGCAGCCTCCAAGGGCTGCGCAGCATCGTGCAAAACCTGCTTCCACTGAGGCTGCAATTCGGCAAAGGCTTTCTCACTCAAATGCCCAGCCATGCGCCAGCGGTCGGCAAACTGATGCAAAGCGCGCAAGTGTGCACGCCAGTCTGAATTGTTGGCATTGGCCTGGCCCCAGGCCTTGACTTCTTCAAGCAAAGCCAAGCGGTGAGCGCGGTGCTCACTGGCTTCAGATTTGATTTTGTCCAACCAAGCTTGAACCACTTTGTATGCTTCGTTGCAGGCTGCGTCAAAACGTTTCCACAAAGCGTGATTGGGCAAACCGCCTTGGTCCGCTTGCTTCCACTGCTCGCGCAATTGACGCAAGGCGTCTTGCATCTTGCGCCCTCCCATGGCGGGAATTTTTTCGGCAGCAACGGCGATGGGAGTGGATTTTTCAGTTTCAGCTGCTGGCGTCACATCAGGCGCTTGGAGCACCAACTCTTGCACCGGCTCTGCTTGCTCAGCCTCTTCTTGCACGGGCTCTGCCTGAACGAATTCTTGAACAGGTGCTTCTTGTCCGGGCTCTTGTGCATGCTCTGAAAGCGCTGGAATATCCTGAGCCTCTGGCTGCGTGCTTGCTTCCTTTGCAACTGCATCGACCGACTCTTCAGCCTGATGTTCAGGCTGCGGTGTGGACGAATCAAGCTTGGGTAATTTCAGTTTGGCAGGTTTGTTGGCTGACTTAACGGAAACTGTTTTGAACAAGGCCTCGGCTTGTGCCACCAGCGTCATGCGCATTTGATCGGCGCGCCAGCGTTGCCAACCTTCCAACTCACCGGCAGCAGTCAGTGCTTCGTGCACGCGTTGGTCCAAGGCCGTGTCGAGATTGCGGCCATGCTCTTTGAGCACTTGGCGCAAAGAGGCTGCTGCGCTGGCACTGGCTTTGCCATGGCCTTCTGTGACTTCCAGCTCGACTGAAGTTAAAACAGCCAAAACGGCTTGCGTGGCCAACTCGCGTTGTGCCAAGCGCTGGGCCGGGTCCATTTTGAGTTTGATCGGCTTAGCTGCCTTGCGCTGCTCGGCAGCGTTGGCGTTGTCGGCATTCGGCGCGCCTTCCTCGTGCACCGCTGGGCTGTCTTGCGCTTGAGAAACGGCTTGTGCGCTTGGCTGGTGGGCGCCAAGGTGGTGTGCACCACCACGGGCTTGGCGCAAGTCTTCGGCCCACACGGGCACCAGAGGCAGTGGCTCTTTCGCATCGGTCAAGGCCGTTGTGGCTTGAAACAATGCACCTTCAAAGGCTTCCCACACGCCGTTGAGTTGGCTGCGCGAGGCATCCAGCTGTGAGGGGTATTTCATGTCAACACTGAGCCAAGCCGCATCGTGCGTCAAGGCTTGGGCTTGCTGGTTCCACTGCGCCACATCGGCCTGAAGACCGACGTTGGCTGCTTGCGCTTCTTTCAAATGCTTGGTCGACAAGACTTCGATTCGCTGCGCCAACAAGACTGCGGCCTCGCGCTGAACCATGGCGTGGTGTTGCAAATCTTCCACGGCTTTGACTTTGTCGGTCAGCTGCGTTTTCAAGCTGGCCAAGGGCTCTCGTGACAAAGGCGCACCGGCTTTGGCGGCATCACGCTGCCAGGCCATGGCGTCCGCAATGTTCAAGCGCGAGCCAGCCAACAAAGCAGCAGCTCGGTCGGCCCATGCGCTGGCCAACACATCTTGGCCATGCGAGCGTTTGAGTTCATCGAGTTTTTCACGCAGCACTTTGGCAGCGCCCTTGTCACGCGTAGACAACTCGCGATAGACCGCTTGCATCTGCTCGGCACTGGGGCCGGTCAACAGCCACTCACGCAGGCGCGCGCTTCGCTCGCCCGATGTTTGGGCCATGAAGGCGCCCCCGGTCAATGCATCTAGGGCTTGAAGGTCAGGGGTCTTGGAGGAGGCTTGGGTCACAGTGACAACGCAGAAAAGATAAGGAGGCCTATTTTCACCGAGGTTAGGGGGTGCTTGGCAGGCTGGGAGGGTCTATTTTCCGTTTTTTTTATAATATGAGGCTGTTCTACATCGTCCTACCCTGTGAATTCACCTCTCCCCCCCCCAACTTCGGGCACGCTGTGGCTGCGCGCCTGGTTGGGCTTGCGTACGTTTTCAAGCGACGTGGGCAATGGTTTTGTGAATATTTCGCATCAAAGTTTTGCCTTGCTCGGTTTGCTGGCCGTATTTTTGTGTTTGCTCATGTTGGCTCGCCCCGAGGTCCGTTTGGTGACTGTGCAGTCGGTTCAAACTTGGCTTTCCGAACGCTTGAGCCTGAACGGCGATCAGGACCCTTCGCAGCAAACTTTGCTTCGCACTTTTGCCAGCGACCCACAAAACTTGTCGGCCGGGCAAGCAGCTTTGGTGCAATCGCTGGGACGCAAATACCGCATTGCGGCAGAACCAATGAGCGCATTGGTGCTCGAGGTTTATGACTTGTCGGCCAGAGCGCAAATTGATCCTCTTTTGATTTTGGCCGTGGTGGCCGTGGAATCGAACTTCAACCCCTTTGCGCACAGCCCCATGGGCGCCCAAGGTTTGATGCAAGTCATGCCCGACCTGCACGCCGAACAGTTCACGCCTTATGGCGGCAACTTGGCCATTTTTGACCCGGTGACCAACTTGCGCATTGGCGTGAAGTTGCTCAAAGAATCGCTAGCGCAAAGAGCCAACGTCACAGATGGCTTGCTGCTGTACAAAGCCAGTGACGAATCTGCAGGTCTTGAAACAGGCTTTATCAGCCGGGTGTTGACCGAGCAAGCTCGTCTGCGTCAAACCCTCACAGACAAGCCCTGAGCATTGAAAAATGCAGGCTTTGCTACACTAGTCGCACACCTGAAATTCCACTTTTGATTGCTTTGCATGTACCACCGAAATATTTTGATTGAACAAACAGACCCGGAAATTTTTGCTGCCATTGAGGCTGAAAACAAACGCCAAGAACAACACATTGAATTGATCGCCAGCGAAAACTACGCCTCACCTGCGGTGCTGGCAGCGCAAGGCTCTCAGCTCACCAACAAATACGCTGAGGGCTATCCGGGTCGCCGCTATTACGGTGGCTGCGAATACGTGGACATCGCCGAGCAATTGGCCATTGACCGTGTCAAGCAAATCTTTGGCGCGCAGGCGGCCAACGTTCAAGCGCATTGCGGCGCATCGGCCAATGAGGCAGTATTTTTGGCTTTTTTAAAGCCAGGCGAAACTCTCATGGGCATGAGCTTGGCTGAAGGTGGGCACCTGACCCACGGCATGCCATTGAACATGAGCGGCAAGTGGTTCAATGTGGTCAGCTATGGCCTGAACGCCAAAGAAGAAATTGACTACGACGCCATGGAAAAAAAGGCGCACGAAAGCAAGCCCAAATTGATCATCGCGGGTGCCTCAGCCTACAGTTTGCACATTGACTTTGCGCGCTTTGCCAAAGTAGCCAAAGATGTGGGCGCATTGTTCATGGTGGACATGGCGCACTACGCCGGCTTGATTGCAGCAGGCTTGTACCCCAACCCTGTGCCACACGCGGATGTGGTCACCTCCACCACGCACAAGAGTTTGCGCGGCCCACGCGGGGGCATCATCTTGATGAAAAGCGAGCACGAAAAAGTCATCAACAGCGCTATTTTCCCTGGCCTGCAAGGTGGTCCCTTGATGCACGTGATTGCGGCCAAAGCGGTGGCTTTCAAAGAGGCTTTGGCGCCCGAATTCAAAACCTACCAACAGCAAGTGTTGAAAAATGCGCAAATCATGGCGCAAACGCTCACGCAGCGCGGTTTACGCATCGTCAGCGGCGGCACCCAAAGCCACTTGATGTTGGTTGACCTGCGCGCCAAAGGTATCACAGGCAAAGAGGCTGAAACGGTGCTGGGCCAAGCGCACATGACCATCAACAAAAATGCAATCCCCAACGACCCCGAAAAGCCCATGGTCACCAGCGGCATACGGGTGGGCACGCCGGCCATGACCACGCGTGGTTTCAAAGACGAAGAAGCCCGCTTGACGGCCAATTTGATTGCCGATGTGCTGGACCACCCGCACGACGCGGCGAATATCGACGCCGTGCGCGCCAAGGTTCACGCTTTGACAACTGCATTTCCGGTTTACAGCTGAGCCTGTGTTGTACTTTTCAAGCGCGTCATGAAGTGCCCCTTTTGCAGTCACACCGAAACCCAAGTGGTGGAGACACGAGTGGCAGAAGACGGCGACTTGATCCGCCGGCGCAGGCAATGCGCCAGTTGTGAAAAGCGCTTTACCACTTACGAACGGCCGGAGGTGAATTTTCCAGCCATCGTCAAAAAAGATGGTCGCCGCATTGAGTTCGAGCGCGATAAATTGCGCTCCAGCATGAACTTGGCCTTGCGCAAGCGGCCGGTGAGCACCGAGCAAGTGGACTTGGCCATCGAACGCATTGAAGAGAAGCTTCTCAACTTGGGCGCACGCGAAGTGGCTTCTCACCGACTGGGTGAATGGGTGATGCGCGAGCTGAAAAAACTCGACAAAGTCGCCTATGTGCGCTTTGCCAGTGTCTACCGAAGTTTTGAAGACATTGATGACTTCAAATTACTGGTTGACGAAGTGAGTAAATAATTATTTGCAGTTGCTCATCACGGTTTTTTCTAGGCGCGGTTTTCCCGCTGCGTTGAGGACCAATCGCCATCCTGTCACAGTGCTTGCACTGAAGGGGCACAAGCTCACGGTGCCGGCTTGAAAAGCACCGGTCAAACTCAAACTTCGGCCGCTGCTGCCGTATGAAATGTATTTGGAAACAGTGCTGTTTCCGGTAGCAGAAAAATGAATTGGCAAAGCCCCATGGATTTGCAAGACGCGCTCGCCGGGGTCCACCGCGCCATTGCCATTGCTGTCTTGAAACATGAGCCAACCCTGCTGCCAAGAGCCTGCTGCGGCACAAGCCAAGCCGTCGCTGGAGATGCAAACCGTCACCCTTTGTTGGCGGCGCATGGCTTCGCTGCGTGCAGTCAAGACAGACGTCCATAAATCTTCAGCCAACATTTCAAGCTCCAAAGCCTGTCGCAAAGGGCGCCATGAAGACACGGCAAGCCCACACAAGATCGCGAGCAATGCCAGTGCAATCAAAGTCTCGAGCATGCTTTGACCCAGCGCCCAGCGCCTGCCATCTGGAAGTTTGACGGGCCGGGGGGGCTGCAGCAGTTTGGACATTGAATCGGTCGTTTTATGACGGCCTTTGAGCTTAGGCTGCACCATCGCTTTGCATTCATGATTCATCTTTCAGCCGCTTGCAAGCAAGCCAAAGTCAGCTCAAATCAAGTCTTGGGACTTGCCCCGTCTGCCAGTCTGTTTGCACAATGAGCCTCAACAAGGAGCGCTCATGATGAATTTGCATTTGCAACATGGTTTTACTTTCACCGAAACTCTGTTCAGCTTGGCGTTGATCGGGTTGCTCAGTGGCATTGCGCTGCCGGCTTACCAAGTTCAATGGCAACAATCACGCCGGCAAGACGCTCAAAACAGTTTGCTTCAACTTCAATTTGCGCAGGCGCGCTGGCGCGGTCAAAACGCGCAGTACACCAACCAGGCCAGCGATCTGGGCTGGGCTGGCGACTTGTCATTGCTGGGGCATTACCAACTGCGTTTGAGCGAAGCGACTGAGGAGGGCTTCGTGGCCACTGCCACTGCGGTAGGCAACCAAAGTCGTGACACCCGCTGCGCTGCCATGGCCTTGCGCCTGACGGGTGGCAACACACTGGTGCGCACCAGCGGTGCTTCTTTGCAAGATGACCCTGGCCAATGCTGGAAGTGGTGAAGTTGGCTGGCCTATTTTTAAATTGAATTTCGCACAATGTGGCACTGCCAACACTCTTCCCAAAAAGGCGAAACCTTGGTCGGCGTATTGATCAGCATTGCGCTGGGCATTGGCTTGCTCAGTGGCGCCAGTGTTTGGTGGGCCGCCCATTGGCGCGCACAGCGCGGCACTTTACAAAGCAATCACAGCCAACAAGATCTTCGGTTTGCCATGGAAAGCATGGTGCACGACATCCGCCGTGCGCAGTTTTTCCCCGTGACTTCTTTGACTTCCTTGTCTTTGACTTGCATGGGCGCATTTTGTGGAAATTTGGAAGACTTCGATTTGAGTACGAATCAAATTTTATTCAGCCTAGACCGCAATGAAAACAGCTTGAAGGACAACAACGAGTGCACCGGCTTTCGTCTGTCTGGCAACGCATTGCAAATCAAAACAGCCTGCACACCTGCTGTTTGGACTGCCATGACCGATGTGCGCAGCGTGCAAATTTCAGGGCTTGAATTTTCACTTTCATGTGTTGAGATAAACAAGCAAATTCAAGCCACAGTTTCTGTCAGCGTTCGCAGTCAAGTGCCTGGCCAGACGAGCACCAGCGTTGTGCAACGACAAGTTCGAATCCGCAACGCATTGCAAACCAATTCACTTTCACTGCTCAGCCTGTCCCCCTCTTGCAAAGCACCTAGCGCATGAGGAGGGCACAAAATGGCGGCGCCACTTTGTGGGCCATTGCTCTGATTGTTGTTTTGGCCACTGGGGTTGGCTTGTTCACCGCGCGGTCGGTTTGGGCTGAACGCGTGCGCAACAACCATCAACTGTATTCGGCTCAGGCCTTGGCGGCCAGTGAGGCGGGGCTGGAAAGCACCCTCGCTTGGCTCGAAGCGCAACATGTCCAGCAGTTGGATTACTGGCAAGATGCCAACCCGCAAGACTGCCCTGACGCAACTCCTGCGCCACGCTGGCAATGTTTGAAGCTCCCCGCACAGACGCTACCAGCTTTTCCCGGGGCTGATTTCACGATCATCTTGACGCGCGATTTGGTCAGCGCTTCACACCGCGTGAAAATCATGTCGCAGGCCACTTTGAACCAAGACCATGCCGGCCAACACGCCAGCGCAATGGTTCAGCAAAGCCTCTACATACCTGCATTGGCAGCGCTGCCCTTGATGCTTTGGCGCGATGAAGCCCAAGCACCCTTGCTACTGAACGGTTGCCTGAGCGAGGCCGTCTTTTCCAATCATCGATTTCAAACGGGTCCTCAAAATTTGGCAGCATTCAGCCTGAAGGTGCCAGTGTTGCCACCCGACCCCCTGCGCACCCAGACTGATTTGCAAGTATGTTTGGCTTTGGGTTCAAGCACTCTGCAAAGCCAAGGCTTGGGCTCTAGCGTGACGCCTGCTCAAGCGAGCCAAGCCAACACCTGCTCGCCCCGGGCTTGGCAAAGTGTCTTGGGCAACATGCAAGCTGGGCAGGTTAAAGCCTTGTCTCAAGCGCAAGAAAAAAATGGTTTGCGTCATGACACCTCGCCAGCCCGCAATATTTATTGGGTCGACAGCCCTGCGCCTTGGAGCCAAAGCATCGGCCAAGCTCAAGCACCGGTTTTATTGGTTTTTTCAAAAGATGCTTGCGCTGCAATTTGCCCCAAGATCACAAGCGAGACCACCATTTTCGGCAGCGTTTATTTGGACAGCCAATGCCAAGATGCTCGCATGAACGGTTGGGAATCGGGCAACATCACAGGCCAATTGGTGGTGGAGTCTGGCATTCCATTGTGGAGTGGTACCAGCCTGCTGAGCGCCTCCGCCTTGAGCCGGCAAGCTTTCACTTTGGCGTGGCCTGAAGGCATTCAAGCTGATCGTGTTCAACGCATTTCAGGAAGTTGGAAAGATGGCGGCTTCTAAGCCCAAAACTGCGGCCCATTGGCACCAAGCAGGGTTCAGCATGATCGAGGCTTTGATCGCCTCAGCCTTGTTGGCCGTGGGCTTGGCCGGCGCAGCACGATTGGCCTCGAGCACCTTGTTGGCTGGACACGAAAGCCGCCACCAACATCTGGCCCTGGGCATGGCGCAAGATATTTTGGAGTGCTGGGGTGTGCCCTCTGCCCATTGCCAAAGCTGGTTTCCAACGTTGTTGACGGCAGCCGATGGCAGCTCATCGCTGGATGCACAAGGCATGCGCTTTGCACGCAGTTGGCGCATCAGCACACTGTGGCCCTCGCCCTATAGCTTTGAGGCGCTGCCAGGGCTGCAAGAGCTCAGCGTCCGCGTTCAGTGGCGCCCCTTGAATGCAAGCACGCTGAGCTTGGACGCATTGCCTCACGAACGCTCGGAGGTGACTTTGATCACTCGCCGCGCTTCCACGCCGACTTGGGTTGGCGTATCCTTGCCCTCAATCCCATTTTGACCATTCATGACCGCTTTCTAGACGTGACGACCAATTTCAATTCATTGACCCCCATGCAACAAGCCTTGGCCTTGGCAGCCCAAGGGATGTGCTTGACGTCCCCCAACCCCCGGGTTGGCTGCGTGATCACCAACACCCAAGGGCAAGTCATCGGGCAAGGGCATACCCAGCAAGCCGGTGGGCCGCATGCCGAGATCATGGCCCTCGAGGATGCCAAGGCGCAAGGGCATAGCGCGCAAGGCGCTACGGCCTATGTCACGCTGGAGCCTTGTGCGCACCATGGCCGCACAGGGCCCTGCTGCGAAGCTTTGGTGCAAGCCGGCATAGCCCGTGTGGTGGCCGCCATCCAAGACCCCAATCCTCAAGTAGCGGGCCAAGGTTTTGCGCGCTTGCGCGCCGCTGGCATCGAAGTGCAAGTGGGTCAAAGCTCGCAAGCAGCCCGTGAGCTTAATCTGGGGTTTTTCAGCCGATTTCAAAGGAAAAAACCATGGGTGCGCATGAAAATTGCCGCCTCTTTGGACGGCCAAACAGCCCTGCAAAATGGCCAAAGTCAATGGATCACGGGGCAAGAGGCCAGGACTGATGGCCACGCATGGCGCGCTAGGGCCTGCGCTATTTTGACGGGCATCGGCACTGTTTTAGAAGACGACCCTATGCTCGATGTCCGCCTGACCCCCACTGTGCGCCAACCGCATTTGGTGGTGATAGACAGTCGGCTTGAAACGCCTTTGAACGCCCGCTTGTTTCATGCCGGCACACCATCAGGCGCACAGCAACGCCAAATTTGGATTTATGCAGCTCTCGATCAGCCTGAAAAACGTGCGGCCTTGCAAGCCTTAGGCGCACAAGTTATTTTGGCGCCCAACCCTCACGGCAAAGTGGATTTGGCCGCCATGATGGCCGACCTGGCCACTCGCCAAATCAACGAGTTGCATGTGGAAGCCGGCCACAAACTCAACGGATCCCTGATTCGAGAGGGCTGGGTAGATGAATTTTTGGTTTATTTGGCACCCAAAATGTTGGGGGCTGGTCAGGGCATGGCGCAATGGGGCCCATTGACCGAATTGTCGCAAGCCTTGGCTTTGAATTTTGTAGCAAGCGACATGATCGGCCCAGATTTGCGCATTTTGGCGCGTGTCAGCCAACAAGACGCCTTTTAATTTGGGTTTTAAGGCACTCTGGCCCCGAACAGGGCCAATCCCTGCGAAAATAGCGCCCTATGTTTACCGGAATCATCACCGGCGTGGGGCGCATCGCCGCCCTCCACGACCTGGGCAGCTCTTTAAGCCATGGCAAGCGACTCACCCTGGAGGTGCCCGCAGGCTACTTGGACGATGCCTGCTTGGGCGACAGCATTGCCATCAACGGGGCTTGCATGACCGTCACGGCCTTGAATCTGGCGCAGCAGCAATTTTGCATCGACATTTCAGCCGAGTCTTTGGCCAAAACCTGTGGGCTTGACCAAGTCGGCCCTGTCAACTTAGAAAAAGCGCTGCGCGCCCACGACCGCTTGGGCGGCCACATGGTCTCGGGCCATGTTGACGGCATCGGCCACGTGACGCACTTTGCGCAGGTGGGCGAGAGTTGGGAACTTCGCGTTTTGGCCCCCACCGGTTTGGCTAAATATTTGGCATACAAAGGCTCGATCACCGTCAACGGCGTGAGCCTGACCGTCAACCGCGTGAGCGACCTGCACGCAGGCTGCGAAATCAGCATCAACCTGATTCCACACACCGTAGAAAACACCGCATTGGCCCGTTTGGCCAAAGGGGTCAGCGTCAATTTAGAAATTGATCTGATTGCCCGTTATGTTGAGCGCATGCTCAGTATTGAAAAGAAAGATCCCCTATGAGCAGCGCTTTGACGCCCACCCCCCAGCCCGTAGCAATTTCATCGGTGCAAGACATCCTGGCCGACATGAAAGCCGGCCGCATGGTGATCATGGTCGACGATGAAGACCGCGAGAATGAAGGTGATCTGCTCATGGCCGCAGACCATGTCAGCGCTGAGGCGATCAACTTCATGGCCCGCTTTGGCCGTGGCTTGGTCTGCTTGACCTTGACCCGTGAGCGCTGTGAATACATGAATTTGCCGCCCATGGCCGCCAGCAATGGCACCGTCTACAGCACGGCCTTCACGGTCTCCATTGAAGCGGCGCAAGGCGTGACCACCGGCATTTCTGCAGCCGACCGCGCACTGACCATTCAGGCCGCAGTCTCGGCCCAATCGAGCGCCAAAGACTTGGTCCAGCCTGGCCATGTATTCCCCCTGCAAGCCGTCGATGGCGGCGTGCTGATGCGCGCTGGCCACACCGAGGCAGGCTGCGACTTGAGCGCCATGGCCGGGTGCAGCGCCGCGGCTGTGATTTGCGAAATCATGAAAGACGACGGCAGCATGGCGCGCCTGACGGATCTGAAGATTTTTGCAGCCGAGCACGGCTTGAAAATTGGCACCATTGCAGATTTGATCGCCTACCGCAGTCGCACCGAAACTTTGGTTGACAAAATTGGCAGCCGCATTTTACAAACAGCGCATGGTGAATTCACAGCGCACGCATTTCGCGACAAACCCAGTCAATCGGTGCACCTGGCCTTGGTCAAAGGCAGCTGGAGCCCCGAGACCGAAGTGCCCGTTCGCGTGCATGAACCGCTGTCCGTCATGGATTTTTTGGAAGTCGGCCGCGTGATGCACTCATGGAGCTTGGACGCCAGTTTGGCCTACCTCCACCGCCAAGGCATGGGCGTTGCCGTGCTTCTCAATTGCGGTGAGAGTGCCGGCCAATTGCTCAAACAATTTGAAGGCAGCGCACGCGCATCTCAAGCACCTGAGCGCGGCACGATGGACCTGCGCACCTACGGCATTGGCGCACAAATTGTGCGCCAATGTGGCGTGCACAAAATGAAACTCATGGGGCAACCCCGACGCATGCCCAGCATGACCGGCTACGGCCTTGAGATCACCGGCTACATACCCAAGGAGTAAGCACATGCAAAACGCAGACAAAGGCATTCAACATGCCTTAGATGGACAGGACTTGCACATTGGCATTGTGCAAGCGCGTTTCAATGAGAGCATTACCCATGAATTGGCCATGGCCTGCGTGAGTGAGTTGAAAGATTTAGGCGTGCAAAACATCGACCATGTGTTGGTGCCTGGCGCCCTTGAAATTCCAGTGGCATTGCAAGCCATGGCCGAGCGCGGGACCTATGACGCCTTGATCGCCGTGGGCTGCATTGTGCGGGGGGAAACCTATCACTTCGAGCTGGTGGCCAATGAATCTTGCGCCGGTGTCAGCCGTGTGTCACTGGACTACAACGTGCCCATTGCCAACGCCATTTTGACCACCGAAGACTTGGGCCAAGCCATCGCACGCCAAACCGAGAAAGGGCGCGACGCTGCGCGTGTCGCGGTTGAAATGGCCATGCTCATGGAAGATTTGAACAGCGATCTCGATGACCTTGGCGACGAGGCTGTGGCATGAACGCCCCCGAAACATCGGCCTTGGCGACTGGCAAAGTAGCACCCGCCAAAACTGTCAAGCCTGCCAAAGCACCTGGCAAAACCCCTGGCAAATCATCGCGCAGTCGGGCCAGGGAGTTTGCACTGCAAGCGCTCTACCAAAGATTGGTTGGAAAAAATGAAGCCGCAGACATTGATGTGTTCACACGCGATTTGGCTGGCTTTCACAAAGCCGATGCCGCGCATTACGACGCGCTGCTGTATGGCTGCACCGAGCAATCCGCAGACTTGGACAAACTGATTTTGCCTTTGTTAGACCGCAGCATGGCCGAGATCTCTCCGATCGAGCACGCCGTGATGTGGATGGGTGTTTATGAAATGAAGCACTGCTTGGATGTGCCTTGGCGCGTGAGCCTGAACGAGTGCATTGAGTTGGCCAAAGAATTTGGCGGCACCGATGGGCATAAATATGTCAACGCCGTCCTTGAAGGATTGGCGCCCAAGTTGCGCGCGGCAGAAGTTCAGGCCGACCGCGAAGCCGGCCGAGCCCGACGCTGAGCCATGAAGCAGATTTTCACATTCCCGATTCGCATTTACTGGGAAGACACCGACGCCGGTGGCATTGTTTTTTACGCCAACTATTTGAAATTTTTTGAGCGGGCGCGCACCGAATGGCTGCGTGCTTTGGGTATTGGCCAGCAAGATTTGAAAACCCAAAGTGGCGGCATGTTTGTGGTCAGCGAAACGCAAGTGAAACATTTTGCGCCAGCACGCTTAGACGATTTGATCGATGTGACGGCGCAATCTTTGGAGATCGGGCGCGCGACTTTGCTGCTGCAACAGCAGGCCTGGCTTTCAAGTCCAGGCGGCGTGCGGACTTTATTGGCACAAGCCAGCATCCGAATTGGCTGGGTTGACAGCCACACCCTCAAACCCGGCCGCATTCCGGCCACGATTTTGAAAGCCCTGCAATGAACCAAGAAATGTCCATCGTCCAATTGGTACTGCACGCCAGTTTTGTGGTTCAGTTCGTGATCGTGGTGCTGCTGAGCATTTCGATTGCAAGTTGGGCCGCCATTGTGCGCAAACTCATGGCCATCAACCGCATTCAATCTTTGAATGAAGCCTTCGAACGTGAGTTTTGGTCTGGCACCAGTTTGAATGAACTTTTCTCATCAGCCAGCCAAAATGCCAAACTGGCAGGCCCGATGGAACGAATTTTCGCCAGTGGCATGCGCGAATATCAAAAATTACGCGAGCGCCGCATCAGCGACACTGGCACGCTGCTTGACGGGGCAAGACGCGCCATGCGGGCGAGTTTTCAGCGCGAGATGGACGTAGCCGAGGCGCAACTGTCCTTCTTGGCCTCGGTCGGCTCGGTCTCGCCTTATGTCGGCTTGTTTGGCACCGTGTGGGGCATCATGCACGCCTTCACGGGCTTGGCCAGCTTGCAGCAAGTGACCCTGGCCACCGTGGCGCCCGGCATTGCAGAGGCCTTGGTGGCCACCGCCATTGGCCTGTTTGCCGCCATACCAGCGGTTGTGGCTTATAACCGTTTTGCCCGCGACATTGACCGCGTGGCCATCAAACTGGAAACTTTCATTGAAGAGTTTTCAAATATTTTGCAAAGAAGTTTGGGCGGCACTTCGGGCGCAGTACATGCCGAAAGCACGCATTCAACTTCAGGCTCAGCCTCGGGTCACTGATAAACCGCAAGGAGATTGCACATGCCTGCTGTATCCACGCGCGGCCGCGGCCGCCGCACCATCAGTGAAATCAACATGGTGCCCTTCATCGATGTGATGCTGGTGTTGCTGATTATTTTCATGGTCACCGCCCCCATGATCACCCCCAGCATGGTCGATTTACCCAGTGTGGGCAAAGCGGCCAAACAACCCGACCAAGTGATTCAAATCGTGGTTCAAAAGGATGAGAGTTTGCAGATGGTGTTAGAGAGCAAAACAGAAAAAATCAATTTAGACACTTTGAGCGCCACCGTGCAGCAAGCACAAAGTGGGAAAACCAATTCAGCTGTGGTCATCAGCGCAGACCGCAACGTGAAGTACGAAACGGTGGTCAAAGTCATGGACACTTTGCAACGCGCAGGCATTGCACGGGTTGGCTTATCGGTTCAGTTGGCCCCTTGAGTTCATGAAGCAAAACGAGCGCCACGAATTTGCCCCGCCCCCCACAGGGGGCTTGGGGCGTTCGTTCATGGTGGCTGTGTTTGCTCACCTGCTCTTGCTCGCTGCGCTGACTTGGGGAATTCAATGGAAAAAAGAATCTAAAACCATGACGGCCTCGGCTGAACTGTGGTCTGCCGTGCCGCAAGAGGCTGCACCTGCCGCCAACTCGCCAGAACCTCCCGCCCCTACCCCGCCTGAACCAGCCCCACCCGAGCCGGTCAAACCCACACCGCCACCGCCGCCACTTCCCATCAAGCCCGAGCCCGAGCCCAAAGTTGAACCCAAGCCAGTGCCCCCACCCAGCCGCGTGGCGGCAGACATTGCACTGAAAAAAGAAAAAGAAAAAAAAGAGCAGGAAAAGAAAGCAGCTGAACTAGAAAAGAAAAAGAAAGCCGAGCGCGAGGCCAAGGCTTTGGAGGACAAAGAGCGCGAAAAGAAAAAGTTGGCTGACGCAGAAAAGCGCAAACAAGCTGAGTTACTCGCCAAAGAAAAGGCTAAAGCCAAGGCCAAAGAAGAGGCCAAAGAAGAAGCCAAGGAGGCGCAGCGTGCAGAGACACGGCGCGTTGAAAACCTCAAGCGGATGCAAGGCATGGCGGGCGCCTCTGGCGATGAAAACGCCAAGGGCACAGCGCTCAAATCTTCTGGGCCATCAGCGAGTTATGCAGGGCGCGTGATTGCCCGCATCAAACCCAATATTACTTTCAGCGGTGACCGCTCGGCCAATCCCGTTGCCATGGTCGATGTGAGAACCTCACCCGACGGCACGATTGTGGGCAGCAAACTGTTCAAGTCCAGCGGCAATAAAGCGTGGGACGACGCGGTTTTGCGGGCGATTGAGAAAACCGAAATGCTGCCGCGCGACACCGATGGCCAAGTTCCCAGCGAGCTGCGCATCACCTTCAGTGCGAAAGACTGAGCTTACTCGTACACCACTTCGGCTTTGCCCTGCTCGGCCTGCGCAACCCAACTGGCCAAGGCGGCATCACTTGGAAAAAACCGCGCCTGCTCACCCAAGGACAATTCGGCGCAGGCGCCCAAGTGATCGTCTTGTCGCTCAAATTTAAAGCGCACCAGCAAGCCGCGCTGAGACTCGCCTTGCTCGGTAACGAGACGCTGCGGGGGAAAATCTTTAACCAACCGCGCCACTTCAGGCGCACGGCCATTGACCGCAACGCGCAAATATTTACCAAAGCGGCAACGCGCCGTTGGCAAGTCCCAGACCTGCTGAATGGCCAAGCGAAAGCCGCCAGCGAATCGGTCAACTTGCATCTTGGCCATGACGATGACGAGCTCATCTTCTTTGAACACATGGCGGTTCGCATTGAGCATGGCCTCGTCAGCGGTAGCCTCCATGACCGCGCTTTTGTCGTCGAGTTTGAAAAGCGCCAACTTACCGCGCTGACCATTGATAACTCGAAAATCACTGACGATGCCGGCCAGCAGTTGAGGCTCGCGGCTGTCGATCAGCTCGTCAATTTTGCGACGAGCGAACATGCGAACTTCGCGTTCAACGGCATCAAACAAATGCCCCGACAAATAAAAACCAAGCGCGGTTTTTTCATGGGTCAGTTGCTCTTTGATGCCCCAGGGCAAGGCCTGCACCAAGTCGGGCTCCTGCGTGCTCGAGCCGTGGGCGTCCTCCCCCATCATGTCAAACAGGCCACCCTGATTGGCATTGGCAGTGGTGGCCGTGGAGAACTCAAAGGCTCGGTCGATCGAGGCAGTCAAAGCAGCGCGGTTGCGCTGTAGGGAATCAAACGCGCCAGCTTTGACCAAGGCTTCCACCGTGCGCTTGTTCAAGCGACTGCGGTCAACGCGCACACAAAAATCGAAGAGGCTGGTGAAAGGCCCACCGTCTTGTCGGGCTTTGACAATGGCCTCAATGGCTTGTTGGCCGGTGCCCCGGATGGCGCTCAAGCCGTAACGAATGACCTTGTCTGAAACAGGCTCAAACAGGTGAACACCTCGGTTCACATCGGGCGGGTCAAAAGTCAAACCAAATTTCAGCGCATCTTCAAACAACACTTTGAGTTTGTCGGTGTCGTCCATTTCGATGCTCATGTTGGCACAGAAAAATTCAACTGTGAAATGGACCTTGAGCCAACCCGTGTGGTAGGCCAATAAAGAGTAGGCCGCCGCGTGTGATTTATTAAAGCCGTAGCCTGCAAACATCTCCATGAGGTCAAAGACCTCGTCCGATTTTTGTTCACTCAGGCCATTGCGCTGGGCCCCTTGCTTGAAAATCTCACGGTGCTCGGCCATCTCTTCGGGTTTTTTCTTGCCCATGGCGCGGCGCAGCAAATCGGCGGCTCCCAAGCTGTAGCCACCCAAGACTTGCGCTGTCTGCATGACCTGCTCTTGGTAGACCATGATGCCGTAGGTCTCGGACAAAACCGGCTCCACCAAGGGGTGGGGGTATTCCACTTTTTCTCGGCCATGCTTGCGCGCCACAAAACTGGGAATCAGGTCCATGGGGCCTGGGCGATACAAGGCGTTCAGCGCGATCAAATCTTCCAGACGCGTGGGCTTGGCGTCGCGCAGCATGCCCTGCATGCCGCGACTCTCAAACTGAAACACTGACTCGGTGCGGCCATCGGCAAACAATTTGTAAGTGGCTGGGTCGGTCAAAGAAATATTTTCAAAGGCGAAATTTTCTTGGCCTTTGTGCCTGCGCGTGATCATGGCGCGTGCCAACTCCAAGATGGTCAAGGTGGCCAGGCCTAAAAAGTCAAACTTCACCAAGCCAATGGACTCCACGTCGTCTTTGTCGAATTGGCTCACAGTCGAAGTGCTGCCAGGCTGCTGGTAAAGCGGGCAAAAATCAGTCAGTTTGCCGGGTGCAATCAACACGCCTCCTGCATGCATGCCCACGTTGCGCGTCATGCCCTCGAGCTTTTGCGCCAAGGCCAGCAAGGTTTTGACTTCATCTTCTTTGGCCAAACGCTCGGCCAAAATGGGCTCGGCTTTGATGGCGCCATCAATGGTGATGTGCTGGCCCGGCTTGTTGGGTATGAGCTTGCTGATGCCGTCACAAAAGGTGTAACTCATGTCCAGCACGCGGCCCACGTCGCGGATCGCAGCGCGCGCTGCCATGGTGCCAAACGTGGCAATTTGGCTGACCGCATCGCGGCCATATTTGTCTTTGACGTACTCGATCACCCGGTCTCGGTTGGCCTGGCAAAAGTCGATGTCAAAGTCAGGCATAGAAACCCGCTCGGGATTCAAAAACCTCTCAAACAGCAAGTTGTATTGCAGCGGGTCCAGGTCCGTGATGTTCAGGGAATAGGCCACCAAAGAGCCCGCGCCAGAGCCGCGGCCAGGGCCGACGGGGCAGCCATTTTTCTTGGCCCAGTTGATGAAGTCGCCAACGATCAAAAAATAACCAGAAAAGCCCATTTTCAAAATGGTATTGATCTCAAATTCCAGTCGCTCGGCGTAACGGGGTCTTTGCTTTTCTCGCTCGGATGAATCAGGGTAGAGATGCACCAAGCGCTCTTGCAAGCCCGCCACTGAGGACTCACGGAAATAATCTTCAATCGGCATGTGCTGGCCATTGACCAGCGGCGTGGGGTAATCGGGCAATTGCGGTTTGCCCAATACCAAACTCAAATTGCAACGCTTGGCTATTTCCAAGGTGTTGGCCAAGGCGCTTGGCACATCGGCGAAAAGCTCGCACATTTCTTGGGCTGATTTGAAGTATTGATCGCGCGTGAATTTGCGCACACGGCGCTGATTGCCCAGAATTTCGCCTTCAGAAATGCACACCCGCGCTTCGTGTGCTTCGTAATCGTCTTGGGTTAAAAATTGAATGGGGTGTGTGGCCACCACGGGCAGGCTCAAGCGCGCAGCCAATTTCACAGCGCCCTGCACTTGCGCTTGATCTTCGGCCCGCCCTGCGCGCTGCAGTTCCAGATAAAAGCGATGCGGAAAAATAGACGCCAACTGCAATGCAATTTCTGCGGCGCGGGCTTCGTCGCCTTGCACCAAGGCTTGCCCAATGGGGCCAGCTTGCGCGCCCGAGAACAAAATCAAACCCTCCGACAAGTCTTTGAGCCAAGCCAGTTTGACCACGGCGCTGGTTTTGACCACGTTTTGCGTCCACGCGCGCGCCAGCAACTCTGACAGGTTCAAATAACCCTGCTGGCTTTGCACCAAGACCAGCACACGCGACAAAGCGAGCGGGTCAACCCCCAGACCTTCCAAAAACAACTCGGCCCCCACAATGGGCTGAACGCCTTGGCTGCGGGCAGCTTTGTAGAATTTGATGGCGCCAAACATATTGGCCAAATCGGTGATGGCCAAGGCGGGTTGCTGATTTTCAGCGGCGGCTTTGACGACCTCGTCAATGCGGCACGTGGAGTCCACAATCGAGAACTCGGAGTGAAGGCGCAGATGAACAAACATGGCTTCATTGTAGGAGCCAAGCGCACCGTTTTTCAGAACTGCTGGGCTTGAAAAAAAAGATTATTTGGGCTTTTAGCAGCCACCTAGCAGCTTTTACCTGGCTTGGGGCTCAGGGCTTTCTACAATAGCGCCTGTGAACAACATCTTGAACATTTCGGCCTACAAATTTGTACCCTTGCCAGACGCCAGTGACCTGCGTGAGCGCTTGACTGCGCGTTGCAAAGATTTGGATTTGAAAGGCACTATCTTGCTGGCTGGAGAAGGCATCAATTTGTTTCTGGCTGGCCCAGCGCAAGCCGTCAGGGCCTTTGTCAGCATGCTGGCGCAAGACAATCGATTTGCCGACATCGTGCCCAAAGAAAGTTGGTCTGAGGACGTGCCTTTCAAGAAAATGCTGGTCAAGGTCAAAAACGAAATCATTCGCATGAACCACCCCACCATTCAGCCAGCACAAGGACGTGCGCCGGCCCTGGATGCACACACGGCAAAGCGTTGGCTAGACCAAGGCCATGATGACGCCGGCAGGCCTGTTGTCACGCTGGACACGCGCAATGATTTTGAAGTCGATGCAGGCACTTTCAAAGGTGCCATCGATTGGCGTCTGCAAAAGTTCAGCCAATTTCCTGACGCCGTACTGGCCCACAAAAATGAGTTGCAAGACAAGACCGTGATCAGCTTTTGCACCGGTGGCATTCGCTGCGAGAAAGCGGCCATCTTCATGCGAGAAGCTGGCCTGCCCCATGTCTATCAACTCGAAGGCGGCATCTTGAAATACTTTGAAGAAACCGGCGGCGCGCACTACGAAGGTGGCTGCTTCGTATTTGATGAGCGCAGGGCCGTCGGTCAGGACCTCGAGGTTCTCAAGCCCGAGCTCAAGACTTCAACTTAGCCGCGAGTTCTGCCACGCGCTGCCCATAGGCTTTGGCAGTGTCCAAATCACCCTGCGGAATTTCTTCAGCCGAACTGGTCGGGCCTACTTGCGCCATCACACCGGAGTTAGAACCAATGCGGTTGATGTTGCCGTCATTCATGGCGGGCTGCCCCACCCAGACCATACCTTGTTGCATGGCCAAGGTGATGAAGTATTGAAGCGTGGACAGCTTGTCGCCACTGAGGTTGGCCGAAACCGTGAAGCCCCCAGCCACTTTGTCTTTCCACGCACCGGTGTACCAACGCTTGGACGATGCATCGGCAAACTTTTTAAATTGCCACGAAGCCATGCCCATGTAAGTGGGCGAGCCAAAGAGAATGGCATCGGCTGCGTCCAGCGCGGCCCATTGCGATTCAGTGATGTTGCCATCCGCGTCAATGGCGATCAATTCGGCATTGGCACCTTGCGCCACCGACTGCGCCACGCGCTGTGTGTGGCCGTAGCCTGAGTGATAAATAACAATGGTTTGGGCCATGGGAAAACTCCTGGTAGGGTAAAAAAAAGGGTGGGGGAATGTGCTTCAAGGCGCCAAATCAAACACCAGCACTTCAGCGTCTTGGCCTTGCGTCAACGCCAAACTTCTTTCGCCTTGAATCAAAGCAGCGTCACCTGTCTGCAAAAGCACGCCGTTGACATGCAAACTGCCGCGCACCAAATGCACATACGCTTTGCGCGCTGGATTGAGACTCAGCGAAGCAGATTCGTCAGCATCAAGCAGCCCTGCGTAAAGCGCTGCATCGGCTGAAATTTTGACCGCATCCCCTTCGCCTGCGGCACTGGCCAACAACTGCAAGCGCCCTCTTTTGGAGGCGGCAGGTATGGTTTTTTGCTCGTAACTTGGCGCAATGCCTGAGACATGGGGCTCAATCCAAATTTGGAAAAAATGCGTGCTCTGCCCTTGCGCGTGATTGAACTCACTGTGCATCACGCCGCTGCCCGCGCTCATGCGCTGCACATCTCCGGGCGGGATGCCTTTGACGTTGCCCATGCTGTCTTTGTGTGCCAAGTTGCCCGACAAAACGTAGCTGATGATTTCCATATCTTTGTGGCCATGGGTGCCAAAGCCGGTGCCTGGGGCAATGCGGTCTTCGTTGATCACGCGCAAATTGCCCCAACCCATGAAGGCCGGGTCGTGGTAGCCCGCAAATGAAAAACTGTGGAAGGATTTGAGCCAACCATGGTCGGCGTAACCTCGTTCGGCCGAACGGCGAATTTGCAGCATGCTCAACTCCTTTATCAGGTTTCAAATGGGAAGTGCTGACTTTACATTTCATTTAATTGATTTTGATGCATTCAATTTGACGTTATCATTCAAAATATTTGAATCTAAAAGATGTCAACCTCTGCCCGTGATTTATTAACCCCTGAAGCCCTGCACATGCTGCTGGCCATCGAGCAAGCGGGCAGCTTTGCCGCAGCGGCGCGCATCTTGGGCCTGGTGCCCAGCGCTTTGACTTACCGGGTGCGGCAAATTGAGGACGGTCTGGATGTGCTGCTGTTTGACCGAAGCTCGCGCCAAGCCAAGGCCACCGCGGCCGGCAAAGAGTTGCTGCGCGAGGCCAGCCGCTTGCTCGACGACGTGGAGGCCCTGGCCAACCGCGTCAAACGGGTTGCCACGGGTTGGGAAGCCTCTTTGACGGTGGCCGTGGACAGCATCATCGCGCGCGCCGTCGTGATGCAATTGTGCGAAGCATTTTTAGCGCAGGATCGGCCCACGCGCCTGCGCATTCGCCATGAAACACTCTCTGGCACCTTGGTGGCTTTGCGTTCAGGCCAGGCCGACTTGGCGATTGGGGTGTTCCTGCCCCCAGGCAGTGCCGCCGAGATTCACCACCTGCCTTTGGGGCACGTGAATTTTGTCTACGCCGTAGCGCCCCACCACCCCTTGGCCCGCATGCCTGAGCCCTTGAGTGACGCCTTGATTCAGCAGCACCGCGCCGTGGCCGTGGCCGACTCGGTGCCGCGTGGCCAAGGCCTGAGCATCGGCCTGCTGGGCGGACAAGATGTGTTCACCGTGCCCGACATGCCAAGCAAACTCGAAGCGCAACTGCGCGGTTTGGGCGGCGGGTTCTTGGTGGAAAGTTTGGCGCGCCCCTACCTGGATTCGGGCCGATTGGTGGCCAAAAAAGTCGCCCGCCCCTCGCGCATTGCGCAGGTCGATTACGCATGGCGCGACCCTGGCCCCGCGGGCCCAGGCAAGGCCCTGCAGTGGTGGTTAGATCAATTAATGCAAGAACGCACGCGTCAAGCATTGCTCCTACCCCACCATCGCGTGTAGAGTAGCCCCATGACCAAAAAATTTAAAACCCAACATTTCGCCATCATCGGTGCTGGCATGGCCGGCATCACTTGTGCACGCACCTTGGCGCAAGCAGGCCACCGCGTGACGCTCTTTGAGAAGAGCCGTTCAGCTGGGGGGCGAATGGCCACACGCACCTCGGCCTTTGGCAATTTTGACCATGGTGCGCAATATTTCACAGTGCGCGATGCACGTTTTGCCAAGGCCTTGGCCACCACGCCCGGCATCTGCAAAGCTTGGAGCGCCAATGCCGTTCAGGTGCTCGACGCCATGGGCCGCGTGGTCGAGGCTGCACGGCCCAGCCAAGACAAGCATTGGGTCAGCACGCCGGGCATGAACGCGCTGCCCAAGGCTTGGGCTGCACCATTGGTGCAAATAGACGCTGTACATTTTGAACACCGCGTACTGGCCATTGAGCGAGACGCACTGAATGCTGCGCAGTGGCAGTTGCAAAGCGAAGAGCCCGAAGGCGCGCAATCGGTCTTCGGCGGATTTGACCAAGTCTTGCTGGCTTTGCCTTCCAATCAAGCGATAGATTTGCTGCGCAACTCCAACATCCAATTGGACAACTTGCAAGCCTTGGAAAATGTTCAAGTCGCCCCCTGCTGGAGCCTCATGGTGGCCTTTCCAAACGCCGTTCAACCTGGCTTGACCACTTTGGGGCCGCAGTGGAATGCCGCACGCAGCGTGCACCACCGCGTGGCTTGGTTGGCCCGCGAGTCTTCTAAACCTGGGCGCGATCTGGTCGAGCGCTGGACCGTGCAAGCCAGCGCCGCATGGTCACAAGAGCATTTGGAAGATGCGCCCGAACGCGTACAAGCCAAACTGCTCAAAGCGTTTTCTGAAATCACCGGCATTCGCGCGACACCGGCGCACAGTGAAGTGCACCGCTGGCGCTATGCGAAAACCTTGCAAACTTTGGGCGCCACGCACATCTTGAGTCGCCAACAAGGCATTGGTTTGTGCGGCGATTGGTGCATTGGCCACCGGGTCGAAGACGCGTTTGTCTCGGGCCTGGAATTGGCGCTGGCAGCGCTTTAATTCAATCGCATTGAAGCTCTCATTGCGAGATGGGAAACCGGCTGAGCGTGCCAGGTGATCTAACCTCCTACCGCGGCCGCTTTGCGCCCTCGCCCACCGGTGCATTGCACGCAGGCTCTTTGGTCGCAGCCTTGGCCAGTTGGCTGGATGCACGCGCGCACCAAGGCCAATGGCTTGTCCGCATCGAAGACATTGACACCACGCGCTGCCAACCGGGCGTGAGCCAAACTATCTTGTCTCAGCTTCATGCATGCGGCTTCACATCGGATGCGCCTGTGCTGTTTCAATCGCACCGAGGCGCCGCTTACCAAGCCGCTTTAGACCGTTTGGTGGCCCAAGGTTTGGCCTACCCCTGTGCATGCACTCGCAAAGAGATCGAAGAAAGCGCATTGCGTATGCGCCATCAGGCAGCGGTGTATCCGGGCACTTGCCGCCATGGGTTGAAAGGCAAACCTGCGCGGGCATGGCGATTGAATGTAGGCCAAGTGCGTCAGAACAGTCAGGTTCAATGGCATGACCGCAGGCTGGGCGAGCAAAGTCAAGATGTGCCGCAAGAAGTGGGCGACTTTGTATTGAAGCGCGCTGATGGGCTTTGGGCCTATCAACTCGCCGTGGTGGTGGACGACGCCGCACAAGACATCACGCATGTGGTGCGAGGCCAAGACTTGGCTGATAACACAGCGCGCCAATGGCTGCTGCAAGAAGCGCTTGGCTTGCCGCACCCGCTTTACCTGCACGCCCCATTGGTCTTGGGTAAAGATGGCGAAAAACTGTCCAAGCAAAATGGCGCTACGGCCTTGTCTTTGCACAACACGCAAGCGGTTCATGCAGCTTTGAACGCAGCAGCCCGTGTTTTAGGCCTCAGCCAATTGTCAACTGAGGCTTTGACAGATCCTGCACTGCTGAGCCGTGATGGCCTGGCGCAGTTTTCAGCGCATTGGGGCAAAGAGTGGCAAGCCTTGTACGGCAAGCCCTAAAATCGCAGGCATGACAAGCGAATCACCCCCTACTGGACAAGCCCCTGCGGGCGTTGCCTTTCCCAAAAATATCAAAAGTTTTGTCAAGCGTGCAGGCCGCACCACCACCGGCCAAGCCAAGGCCATGGAAGTTTGGGGGCCGCAGTTCATTTTAAAATATGCACCACAAAATTTGAACCTGCCAGCAGCCTTTGGTCGCACAGCGCCGGTGATTTTGGAGATCGGTTTTGGCATGGGCGAGGCCACAGCGCACATCGCTCAAGTGCGGCCGTCTGACAATTTTTTGTGCTGCGAAGTGCACGAGCCGGGTGTGGGCGCTTTGCTCAAACGCATTGGCGAGCAAGGCCTTGAGCACATCCGAATTTTGCAGCACGATGCCGTGGAGGTGATCGAGCACATGCTGGCGCCCCAGAGCTTGGCGGGTGTGCACATTTTCTTTCCCGATCCTTGGCACAAATCCAAACACAACAAACGCCGATTGATTCAAGCGCCCTGGGTGGCCCAATTGGCCAGCCGCTTAGAGCATGGCGCCTACCTGCACTGCGCCACAGATTGGCAGCCCTATGCGGAGCAAATGTTGGAGGTCTTGAGCGCTGAGCCATTGCTGTGCAACACCAGCGCTCAAGGCTATGCAGCCAAGCCCGACTACCGCCCCTTGACCAAATTTGAAAACCGCGGGCTGCGTTTGGGCCACGGGGTGTGGGACCTGGTTTTCAAGCGCGTCTGAAGCCGTGCACAACTTGCCCTTGCCAATCAAACACGGGGTGGGGCCCAGTTGTGTGTCTGTGCCGCCCGGCACTTTGCCCTGCATTTTGGATTTTTTGGTAGCGCGCTTTCCTGCGATTGAGCGCTCCATATGGCAGCAGCGAATTGAACAAGGCGATGTGTTGACCGCACAAGGTTTGCGCGTCACGGCCGAGCAGACTTGCACGGGTCTGAAACAACTTTTTTACTACCGCCATGTGCCTGGCGAGATTCCTCTGCCCTTCAAAGTTGAAGTGATTTTTCAAGACGCGCATTTGGTCGTAGCTGACAAACCGCACTTCATGCCCGTGACCCCGATCGGGCGCTATGTACAGCAAAGTTTGTTGGTGCAACTCAAGCACACATTGGGCTTGCCTCATTTGTGCCCGCTGCACCGCATAGACCGAGAAACCGCGGGTTTGGTCTTGTTTGGCATTGCCCCACAAGAGCGCCACGCCTACCATGATTTGTTTCACCACAGACGGGTCCACAAGGTCTACGAAGCCATTGCAGCCAGGCCTGAAGCCTCGCGCTTAGCGCCTGTGTTTCCTTTGACGCATCGCAGCCTGATGGTGGAGGATGAATTGTTTTTCCGAATGCGCGAAGCCAAAGTTTCAGATGCCGCGCAGTACAACAGCGAAACACACATTGAATTTTTAGAAGACGTGTTTCAAACTGAGGCAGGTGCTGAGCCTGCTTTAGCGCGCTACCGTTTAAGACCCGTGACAGGCCGGCGGCATCAACTGCGCGTACACATGAACGCACTCGGATTGCCATTGTGGGGCGATCAGTTTTACCCTCAAGTTTTAAGAGGCCCCGATGAAACAGATGACTTCAGCCAAACCTTGCAATTGCTGGCCAAAAGCATTTCGTTTCAAGACCCCATCACCGGCGCGCTGCGGGCCTTTGAAAGCCAACTGAAGTTGCAGTTTTAGCGGATCACAAACGCTCGGTGACCCAAGCTTGTACGCTGGCCAAAGCTGGCGTCAAATGACGCGGGTCGGTGCCGCCGGCCATGGCCATGTCGGGCTTGCCACCGCCTTTGCCGCCAACTTGCTGGGCCACAAAATTGACCAATTCACCGGCCTTGACTTTGCCGACTGCGTCCGCCGTGACGCCGGCGGCCAGCTGCACTTTTTCGCCATCCACCGCAGCCAAGACAATCACTGCGCTGTGAAGTTTGTCTTTGAGTTTGTCCACCGTGTCACGCAAAATTTTGGCGTCAGCGCCAGGCAACAAGGCTGCCAAAATGTTCACGCCTTTGACCGCCACGGCTTGATTCATCAACTCATCGCCTTGCGACGAAGCCATCTTGCCTTTGAGCGCAGTCATTTCTTTTTCCAAAGTTTTGACATGCTCGAGCACTTGGGCAATGCGGCTGTTCAACTCTGCAGCGGGGGCTTTCAAACTGCCAGCGGCTTGCGCCACAGTGGCTTCCAGTGATTGCACATAGGCCAGCGCATTGGCGCCGGTGATGGCCTCGATGCGCCTGACACCCGCGGCCACGCCGCTCTCCGCCAGCACTTTAAACATGCCAATGTCGCCGGTGCGCAGCACATGCGTGCCGCCGCACAATTCGCGGCTGCTGCCAATGTCCAGCACACGCACAGATTCACCGTATTTCTCGCCAAACAACATCATGGCGCCAGTTTTTTGCGCTGACTCAATGTCCATCACACGCGCTTGCGTGGCAGCGTTGTTCCATATTTCTTGATTCACTTTGGCTTCAATCGCCAAGATTTGTGCATCGGTTACAGGGGCATTGTGGGCAAAGTCAAAGCGCGTGCGATCGGCGTTGACCAAGGAGCCTTTTTGTTGCACATGCTCACCCAGCACTTCGCGTAAAGCTTTGTGCATCAGGTGCGTGACGGAGTGGTTGCGCTGGGTGGCTGTGCGCAGCTCGGTGTCCACTTGCGCTTGCATGGCATCACCAACTTGGAGGCTGCCTTGCGTCAATTGACCATGGTGGCCAAACACATCAGCTTTGATCTTCAAAGTATCTGCCACTTGAAATTTTGCATCTTCGTTTTGCAGCCAGCCTTGGTCGCCCACTTGACCGCCAGATTCCGCATAAAACGGTGTGCTGCTCAGAACCACCACACCGGACTGTCCGACTTGTAGTTTTTGGACGGCCGCACCCTCCACATACAACGCCAACACTTTGGCCTGGCTGTGCAAGCCTTCATAGCCCACAAAGGCATTGCCAGCTCCTGTGTAGTCCAAGGCGCGGTCCATCTTGAATTTGCCTGCAGCACGTGCTTGATTTTTTTGCCGTTCCATGGCCGCTGTGAAACCGGCTTCGTCCACAGTCAAGCCGCGCTCGCGGCAAACATCGCCTGATAAATCCAGCGGAAAGCCATAGGTGTCGTGCAATTTGAAAGCCACCTCGCCTGGCAAGACTTGCACGCCGCCCGCAAGTGCGGAGTCCAAAATTTCCATGCCAATTTCAAGCGTTTCAAAAAAGCGCTCTTCCTCGGCTTTCAAGATCTCTGTGATGCGTTGGGATTGCGCGGCCAAGCTGGGATAAGCCTGCCCCATCAGGGCCACCAAGTCAGGCACCAGTTTGTGAAAGAACGGTGTTTTTTGGCCCAGCTTGTAACCGTGGCGAATGGCGCGACGCACGATGCGCCGCTGCACATAGCCGCGCCCCTCGTTGCTGGGCAGCACACCATCACTGACCAAAAAAGCCGTCGCGCGAATGTGATCTGCAATCACGCGCAAAGATTTATGCTGCAAATCTTTGCAGCCTGTCTCACGCGAAGCGGCTTGGATGAGTTGATCAAACAAATCAATTTCGTAATTGCTGTGCACATGCTGCATGATCGCGGCCAGACGCTCCAGGCCCATGCCTGTGTCCACGCAAGGTGCGGGTAAATTTTTGACACTGCCGTCGGGCTGCATGTCGAACTGCATGAACACGTTGTTCCAAATTTCAATGTAGCGGTCGCCGTCTTGCTCAGGACTGCCGGGCGGCCCACCAGCCACTTCGGGGCCGTGGTCGTAAAAAATTTCAGAGCAAGGTCCGCAAGGGCCTGTGTCGGCCATCATCCAGAAGTTGTCGGACATGTAACGCCCGCCTTTGTTGTCGCCAATGCGAACCACACGCTCAGGGGGCAGGCCAATTTCTTTCGTCCAAATATCGTAGGCTTCGTCGTCTTCGATGTAGACGGTGGCCCACAGTTTGTCGGCTGGCAGTTTGTAAACTTCGGTCAACAACTCCCAGGCCCATTTCAAGCTTTCACGCTTGAAATAATCACCAAAGCTCCAGTTGCCCAACATTTCAAAAAAGGTATGGTGGCGTGCGGTGTAGCCCACATTTTCCAAATCATTGTGCTTGCCCCCGGCCCTTAAACAAGCTTGCACTGAAGCAGCGCGCACGTAACTGCGTTTGTCTGAGCCTAAAAACACATCCTTAAACTGAACCATGCCCGAGTTGGTGAACATCAAGGTGGGGTCGTTGCCAGGAACCAAGGGGCTAGAGGCCACAACGGTGTGCCCTTTGGACGCAAAAAAGTCTAAGAAAGTTTTGCGAATATCGGCAACTGAAATTGAAGGTGTGCTCATGGGGTGGTGCAAATTGTGGGCACCTCTTTCACAAGAGGGGCAAAAAAGCCAAATGCTGCCTGTAACGAGGTGGCAGACTTAACTGATCCATTATAAGATTGAAGGCTGCTAACAGCTTCAAGCCACTGGAGACCCTCATGGACATGAAAACTTCCCCCCTCGCCTTGCTCAACGACCCCAGCTTGCTGAAAACCGACGCATTGATCAATGGCGTGTGGCTCAGTGGCGCATCACGCTTTGATGTTTGCGACCCTGCCTCGGGCGCCAAACTGGCCAGCGTGGCCAACTTGGGTCCTGCCGATGCCAAGGCCGCCATTGATGCGGCCAATGCCGCATTGCCTGCTTGGCGCAGCAAGACCGGTAAAGAGCGCAGCATCTTGTTGCGCAAATGGTATGACCTATTGATGGCCAATGTGGACGATTTGGCTCGCATCATGACATCCGAGCAAGGCAAGCCCTTGGCCGAGGCCAAAGGCGAAGTGACTTACGGCGCCAGTTTTGTTGAGTGGTATGCCGAAGAAGCCAAACGCGTCAACGGCGAGACCTTGCCCCAGTTTGACAACAACCGCCGCCTCTTGGTTTTAAAGCAACCCATCGGTGTTTGTGCAGCCATCACGCCATGGAACTTTCCCCTGGCCATGATCACACGCAAAGTAGCGCCGGCGCTGGCCGCAGGTTGCACCGTGGTGATCAAGCCTGCGGAGCTAACACCTTTGACGGCTTTGGCCGCAGCTGAATTGGCAATGCGCGCAGGTATTCCTGCTGGCGTGATCAACCTCTTGACCGCTGACACAGACAACAGCATTGCAGTGGGCAAAGTGTTTTGTGCCAGCAGCATCGTGCGCCACATCAGCTTTACGGGCAGCACCGAGGTGGGCCGAATTTTGATGGCGCAATCAGCCCCATCGGTGAAAAAATTGTCACTGGAATTGGGCGGCAACGCGCCCTTCATTGTGTTTGACGACGCCGACATCGACAGCGCCGTCGAAGGCGCCATGGCCAGCAAATACAGAAATGCCGGGCAGACCTGCGTGTGTGCCAATCGCCTGTACGTGCAAGAGGCCGTGTACGATGAATTTGTTGAAAAATTTGCCGCCAAAGTCAAAACTTTGAAAGTTGGCAATGGCTTTGAGGAAGGCGTGGTGCAAGGGCCTTTGATCGAGCCGGCTGCGCTTGAAAAAGTTTTGCGTCATTTGGAAGATGCCAAAGCCAAGGGCGGTGTTTTATTGGCTGGTGGCAACGCCCTGAAGGGTCAGTTTTTTGAACCCACCGTGATCGGCAACGCCACAGCAGACATGCTGTGCGCCAAGGAAGAAACCTTTGGGCCATTTGCGCCCATTTTTAAATTCAAAACCGATCAAGAAGCTATTAACGCGGCCAACAACACAGAATTTGGTTTGGCCAGTTATTTCTACAGCCGCGATGTGGGCCGCATTTTTCGCATCAGCGAAGCACTCGAATACGGCATGGTGGGCATCAATGTCGGCGTGATTGCCACGGAACACGTGCCCTTTGGCGGCGTCAAACAATCGGGTCTGGGTCGCGAGGGCTCACACCACGGCATGGAGGAGTACTTGGAGATGAAGTACCTGTGCATGGGCGATATTCTGAAGTAAGGCCCAGCTACAATCAGTGCATTCTGCGGGCGTCGTTCAATGGCAGGACTCTTGCTTCCCAAGCAAATAACGTGGGTTCGATTCCCATCGCCCGCTCCATCTGGGTTATCTCAGGCTCTATCATAGCCTCTCAATAACCTTTGTTTAGGCCTGAAAGCCCTGATTTCATTGCCTTGTACCGTCTAAGTTGGTAACATGACATACAAACAAGTTGTTGGTAGTTGTGTTGGTATATGGCACTGAACGACACCTTCCTGAAAAGGCCGTCCGTCTGGTGAAAAGTACAGTGACGGTGGCGGCCTTTACCGCCATGTCAAGGCATCAGGCAAGTACTGGCGACTGAATTACAGGTTTGCTGGTAAGCAAAAGACACTGGCTCTAGGTGTCTACCCCATCGTGTCACTCCTAAAGGCAAGAAGGGGGCGAGATGCTGCCAAGGAACTCCTGTCTGATGGCTTTGACCCCAACATAACAAAACAAGAAAACAAGTTTGCTACGGAACTTGCCAATGCAAATACTTATGAACTGGTAGCCAAAGAGTTTCACGCCATCAAGTCGGACGGGTGGAGCGAGGGACCTTCAACCAAATGGCTGCGCATGAACGAACTTTACCTGCTCCCCGTAATTGGCCATTTACCAATTAATAGCATTAAAGCGCCACAACTGCTGAGTGCTTTGAAAAAGGTCGAATCGAAGGGAATTTTGAGTACCGCTCGCCGAATGGCCGAGGGGCGCGCTTTCCTTAAGAGTGCCCAATGAACTTGTTCAACCAGTTCATCACCCAAGTGATCGGCTTCGAAGCGATTTAGTCTCAAAAAGGCCCTGGGGCTTCATTCAAGACCAAAGACTGCGCATCAAATCGAATGCGCTGGCCTTGAAAATAGATCACGGTGTTTTGCAAATCAGGGCTGAAAACTCGCCAAGGTGCTGCACCATAAAAGCTTCTACCTTGGTCGGCTTGCAGCAGTGTCTGCCACGATTGGCCCGTGCCATCCATCACACAAATACGCGCATCTGATTGCGCTTGCAGATAAACCATGTCGCCCTTTTTGGTCGGCCATTGGGGGCTGATAACGACCGCCGCATCGTCGCTCGCCTTCCAAGTGCATGAAGCAAGGGTCTTGGGCTGCTGAAGTGGCTTTGACTCTGGGGGTATGACTGGTGCTGGGGCTTGCATCACTTGGGCAGCGGCAATGATTGGCTCAGGCACAACAGCAATTGGCACAGGGGCCGAGATACTCTGCGCCATGCTGTCATCAAGACTTTGAACACGGTTGAACCACCAAAGCATGGACATCCAACATAGGCCAGCAAGAAAGAGCAGCTTCCAAATTTTGGAGAAAAAGTTTGGACGATTCAAATTCAAACTCAATGCAGAGCTGCCATCGTCTTTGGGTGATGTGGCGGGTACTTCTTGCGCAGGTGGGTTTTGAATTTCAAGCGGCGCTTCAGGCACTTCTACCTTCTCACCCAGTTCGGCAAAGACTTTGCGTATCGCGTGAAGCCGAATGGCGCTAGAGTAAAACAAACTGTGCTCACCCGACTCCAATTGCCTGAGCTGGGCCGAGGACAGATTCACCTTGCGCGCAAGCACAACCACGTCCAAGTGCTTGGCAAGGCGCAAAGCACGCAAACGTTCTCCTTGCACCGAATCTGACGAGCGATGAGGCATGGGCTTTTCCGAGTTGGGAAATCAGCGAAGACAATCAACTGTGTTTTAACCGATCCGCGGTGAAATGTCCCAACACTAAAGGGCAAATTGATAACTCTTTATGAAATAATTGAAAATTCTGAATACAAAACAATTAATTACTGAAGTGTGTTGGTGTGGCA